>Ga0136846_1215506_pt1 | contig 10263 bp, 9 predicted proteins | sample HopSoiMetagenom2_FD_96841 | JGI IMG/M metagenome (GOLD analysis project Ga0136846, IMG submission 96841) | Grasslands soil microbial communities from Hopland, California, USA - 2 Assembly 2016 (version 4) | ecosystem: Environmental > Terrestrial > Soil > Grasslands | place: USA: Hopland... | reverse complement strand
GAGGTGCCGGGCGACCTGATCGAGGAGCTCGAGAGCAAGGTCGCCGAGGCCGAGGCCCGTGCCAAAGAGGCCGAGGAAGAGGCCCTCCGCATCACGCCGGAGGCCAACGACCTCCGCGCACGGCTGGCACAGGCGGCGGCGCGCAAGAAGCTCGGTCCGTCGGGCTGACGCGCGCTACCAGTGGGCCAGCTGGTCGACCGCGTAGGTTTCACGCAGCGCGAGCGCGACCTCGTCTGCGGGCAGCAGCCGTCTCGGCTCCATCCCGTAGCGCTGGGCGAGCTCGAGGTGACCCCAGCACAGCGGCACGAGCTCGTCGCGGGCGAACCACCCGACCACGTCCGGCCCGGCGCCGTGCGATCCCCATTGCCAGAAGCAGAACTGGCAGATCAACGTGACGAGCTGCGGGTACGCGTATTGCGCCCGATACCCGTGGTCGTGCTCGATGACCCGGCCCCAGAGCGCGACCCTGCCGAGGACCGCGGGGCACCTGGTCCGACGTAGGAGATCGACGCCGTGGGTGCCGTGCAGGCCGCACGTGCAACCCAGACTGGGCGATGAGTGCAGCCGCGTGTGCTTGCATGCGGCCTCGGCGGCCTGCATCGGGCGCCACGGCCGCGAGCGTCCGGCCACCGGCCGGAGCAAAAGACTCGACCCGTCGCGGTGGCCGGTCAGCGCCCAGGTCCGCCACGCAACGATCGGTTCGATGCCGGTCGTCGCCTCGATCGGCCGCAGCGCGGACGCGGAGCTCATGGATCGACCGGCTCGACGGGATCCGGTTCCCGGGCCGGCTCGGTGGCCGGCTCGTACGTCGGCAGGTCGGGTGAGGGCAGGGGCAATGACACCGGCTCGATCTCGATGATCCGTTGTGGACGCCCGATATCCATGCGTCGCTCCTCCGCCCGGGGTCGGTCTACCCAGCGTAGCCCACGTTTCAACTTGGCGCGCGCGACGAGTGCGAGGCCTGACGGGCGTTAGCCGGACACCAGCCGGTAGATCCCGTTGGGACCGCTGAAGTAGATGCGGCCGGCCGGCGAGACCTCGACGGAGTGCACGCCGTCGAGCCCCGTCGCGATCACGCGCGCCTTCGACGAGAAGCCGGTGCGTGCGGTGTTCACGTGGATCGCCCTGAGCGACCCCGTGTCGACGTCGCCGAACACGAGCTGGCCGCGGAGCGAGCGGATCCCGCATCTATGACAGAAGGCGGCGCCGGTGACGCCGATCGTCGACCCGGTGAACCATTTCGGCCCATGGCGCGGCGTCGGACCTGAGTTGTTCGTGCCGCCGGGCTTCGAGAGGGAACACGACTCGTTCGGTCCCCACCCGAAGTTGCCGCCCTTCGCGATGAGGTTGATCTCGTCGCTGCACTCGGGCCCGTTCTCTGTTTCCCACAGACGGCGTGTGACCGGGTCGAACGTGAAGCCGAATGAGTTGCGGTGCCCATAGGACCAGATACGGCTGCCGAACGGATTGCCCCTGGCGCCCGTGCCGTCGGGATCGAGCCGGAGGATCTTGCCGCGGAAGTTGTCGGAGCGGTCCTGCGCGTTCTTGCTGTTGTGCGCGTCGCCGATCACGACGTAGAGCTTGCGGTCCGGGCCGAACAGGATCCGGCCCCCATTGTGGTACGGGTCTGCGCTCGCCGGGCTTGTGAGCAGCACCCTGAGCCCGTGGCCGGTCCCGCCGGACGCCGAGAAACGAACCAGCTGGTTCTGCAGGTGCCCGTTACCGTTGCGCGTGACGTAGACGTAGACCACCTTCTTGGCGGGCCAGCGGGGCGACAGGGCGATCCCGAGGGCGCCGCGTTCGCCCGCGCCGTTGACGCCGCTGATCGTGAACACCCGGTGGTTCTTGCCGGTCTTGGGGTCGAGCGTGTGCACCTCGCCGGTTCCGCGCTCGAGGTACCAGATGACGCCGCTGGGCGCGAAGGTGAACCCTGAGGGACCGTTCAGCCCGGTCGCGACCGGCTTGGCCTTGATCGCGCGATGCCCGACGGTCGCTTGGGCCACCGTCGGCACGACGCTGAGTGTCGCCACCATCAAGATGGCCGCGAGGCCTCGCGTGGCGGTGCGCATCATGTGTGTCTTCCCCCTCGATCGACTGTGGGACGATGGCCGTGGTGACCATCCCTCCCTCTACTTTCGGCATCCCCGCCCTGCGGACCGAAGACCCTCGGTTCCTCCGTGGCGAAGGTCGCTACGTCGACAACGTAGACATCCCGGGTGCGCTGCGGGCCGTGTTCGTTCGCTCCATCTTTGCGCACGCTGCCGTCGAAGCCGTGGAAGGACTCGACGATGCGCGTGCGATGCCCGGGGTGGTGGCCGTGTACACCGCGAACGATCTGGATCTCCCGCACCAGCTCGCGGCGGGTTCGGTCGAAGTGCCGGGTGGCGACCTGGACCGGCCGTTCGAGCGGCCCATCCTCGCGTCTGAACGGTTGCGGTATGTCGGCGAGCCGATCGCGATCGTGATCGCCGAAACGCTTGCACAGGCGTTCGATGCCGCCGAATCGATCCACGCCCTCGCCGAGCCGCTGCCGGCGGTCATCGACCCGGAGGACGCCCAGACGGGGGAGGTGCTGCTGTTCCCCGAGACGGGCACCAACGTCGCCACCACGTTCGAGCATCGATGGGACGACGATGTGTTGACCCACGCCGAGGTGACCGTCCACGGCCGCTTCGTCAACCAGCGGGTGGCGCCCGTCCCGATGGAGATGAACGCGATCGCTGTGATCCCCGAGGACGACGGGCGATACACCGTCTGGGTGTCGTCGCAGGTCCCGTTCGACGTGCGCGGCGATCTCGTGGACGTCTTGGGCGTCGATCGGGCGCGGATCCGCGTGATCGCGCCGGATGTCGGCGGCGGCTTCGGCGCGAAGGTGCCGACCTACCCCGAGTACCTCGTCGTGGCGAAGGCGGCCGCCGTGCTCGGGCGGCCCGTGCGGTGGACCGAGTCCCGGAGCGAGTCCATGGTCAGCATGACCCACGGGCGTTCTCAGGTGCAGTGGATCGAGCTCGGCGCGCGTCGCGACGGAACGATCACCGGCCTGCGGTTCGAGGTCCTCACGAACGTCGGCGCGTATCCGCAGCTCGGCTCGTTCATGGGGCAGACCACGGCCGAGATGATCTCGGGGGTGTACGCGATCGACGACATCGCCTTCCGGGGGCGGTCGGTCGTGACGAACGTGACGCCGCTCGGCGCCTACCGCGGAGCGGGCCGGCCAGAGGCTGCCGCAGCGATCGAACGCGCGGCGGACCTGCTCGCGGTCGAGTTGTCGATGGATCCGGCCGAGCTCCGCAGGCGCAACCTGATCGCACCCGATGCGTTCCCTTTCCGAACGGCCGCCGGCGCGGAATACGACTCGGGCGACTATCGCGTGGCCCTTGACCGGGCGCTGGAGATCGCCGACTATCCGGCGCTGCGCGCCGAGCAGGCCGAGCGGCGATCGCGCGGGGACCGGACGGCGATCGGGATCGGGCTCTCCACCTATGTCGAGATCACCGCGTTCCCGACGAAGGAGTTCGCCCGTGTCGACATCGAGCCGGACGGGACCGCGACGGCGTACGTCGGCACCACGTCGTTCGGGCAAGGGCATGAGACGGCCTTCGCACAACTGGTCGGTGGAGTCCTCGCGATGCGGCACACCGATGTGCGGATCGTCCATTCGGACACGGCGCTCGTCGAACGCGGACAGGGAACGTGGGGCTCGCGCTCGTTGCAGGCGGGTGGGACGGTGCTGGTTGCGCGTGCCGACGAGGTCGTCGAGCGCGCCAAAGGTCTTGCCGCTGCGGCGCTCGAGGTGGATGTGGCCGATCTCGAGGGCCCCGTCGATGGTGGCTTCCGTGTGCTCGGTGCGCCCGAGCGGTCGATCGGTTGGCGCGAGCTCGCCGTGCGAGCCGAGGTCGACGGCGGCACGCTATCCGCGAAGGGGGTCAGCTCGGATCCGGGCGCGACGTTCCCGTTCGGCGCGCACGTGGCCGTGGTCGACGTCGACGTCGAGACCGGCGACGTCCGGTTGAGCCGGTTGATCGCCGTGGATGATTGCGGCCGCATCCTCAACCCGATGCTCGTCCGGGGCCAGCAGCACGGCGGCCTCGCGCAGGGCGTGGCCCAGGCGCTGTTCGAGGAGGTTCGGCTCGACGAGGCGGGCAACCCGATCACGTCGACGCTGATGACCTACCTGATGCCGAGCGCGGCAGAGCTGCCGTCATTCGAGTGCGCCAACACGGAGACGCCAACGCCCGTCAACCCCTTGGGAGCCAAAGGCATCGGTGAGTCGGGCTCGATCGGCTCCACGCCCGCCGTCCAGAACGCCGTGGTCGATGCACTGGCGCACCTCGGCGTGCGGCACATAGACCTGCCGTGCTCGCCCGAGCGCGTTTGGGCGGCGATCACCGCCGCGACCGTGCACGCGTAGGGTTGTCCCCGCCGAAAGGCGTACCCCGCGGTCCAGACGGTTTCTCACCTTCTGGCGCTACAGCGGCCCGCTCGAGTTCGTCAGACTCCTGCGAGTGCAGCGCTTCCAACGCACCCTGATCCGCATCGTCAAGGGGCCCGTCGGCGGGTTCTTGGCGTCGCTCGGCATCGCCGCGGTCCTGGGGGGTGTCGCCCTCGCGACGCCGGCCCCGCCGATCGCCGCGATAACGGATCGTCACCCCGATGTGATCGCCGCAGCTCCCCTCGGCAACGATCGGAAGCCGACGTCGTCCGGAACGTTGGTTCCGACCGGCGGTCTCCAGACGGACGCCGATCCAAGCGGTCGCGGCCCGGCGATCCCGGGTACGCAAGCCGATCCGTTGGTGCACGGCCCGGATGGGCGCGGTGGTTCGAACGCCGGCGGCCGGTCCGCGGATCATCGGGCGTCCGGGGGCGGTACCCGTTCGGCCGGCGCGACGCCGGCACACGATGATGCGCGCGACGACCCGACGGCCCACGACCAGGGGCAGCACAACCACGGATCCGGCCACACTGGTTCCGGCGGCCACGACGCTGGCCACGACAACACCCACTCAGGCGGCGGCTCGGGGGCGAACGACGGCGACCACGGCTCGGACGGCGCGCCGGGCGGGCACGGTTCCCGGGATGGATCGGGCGCGGGCGGTCCGGGCGACGGCGGCAAGGGGTCCGGCGCGTCCGGGGACGGGAGCACCGGCTCGAGTAACGACCACGGTGGCGCGAGCGGCGGTGGCTCTGGCGAGTCCGATCGATCGGGCGGCTCAGGCTCAGGCTCAGGCTCAGGCTCAGGCAGCACGGGCGGCTCGGGGGGATCCGGCGGCTCTGGCGGATCCGGCGGCTCTGGCGGCTCTGGCTCCGACGCATCGGGCGGCTCTCGCACCGGTTCGCACTAGCGCGACACGCCGGTCGAACGTCGCGCGGTCGGATAGCCTCCTCGGCGATGACGGGCATGCCGCTGTGGGAACAGCGTTTGCGAGCGCCGGTGCAATCACTTCCTCGATGGTCGTGCGAGCGGCCGGATCGGTGCGTCTACGAAACGAACGCGTCGGGCATCTGGCAGGTCCATGTTTGGGACGTCGTGAGCGGCGAACGCCGTCAGGTGTCCGATCATCCGGTCGGCGTGCACGACGGATATCCGACATCCGACGGCTCCGAGGTCGCCTTCTGGCAAGAGGACACCGGCGACGAGACGGGGGCGTGGCTCGTCCAGCCGTTCGAAGGCGGTGGATCCGAGCCGTTCCTCGACGGTGCCCCTCGAGGATGGAACGGCGGCCTCACACAACGCAGCGGCGTGGTTGCTGCCGGAATCAGTACCGAGGACGGCGCGTTCGGCGTCTACACATCGATCGACGGCAGGCGCATGCGCTCGATCGCGAGCTCCGAACAATGGCTGCGCGTCGCCGGTGACGAGCACGGGAGCGACCTTGCTGGTTTGTCGGCCGACGGTTCGCTCCTCGCGATCCAGCACGCCGAACACGGCGTCGTGACGCACCCGGCGCTTCGGACCGTGGAGCCGGGGAGCGGGGCCGTCGCCGCGGAACGCGGCGACGGCACCGCGGCGGTGATCGCCACCGCCTGGTCGCCGGTTCCCGGCGACCAGCGGCTCGCCGTCACGCACGAGCCGGAGGACCGCCAGCGCGTCGCCATCTGGGACGTCGCGAACGACGATTGGCGTGCGCTCGCCGTCGACCTGCCGGGTGATCACCGCGTCGCCGACTGGTTCCCCGGCGCCGGCGCCGTCGTGTTGATCGCGGCTCTGGACGGCCGCGAGGAGCTGTACCGGGTGGACGTCGCGACGGGCGCTGTCACGAAGATCCCATCGCCCCCGGGCTCGATCGCCGCGGCGCGTGTGCGGCCCGACGGCACGGTGTGGTTCCAGCACACCGACGGCGTCCGCCGCACACGCGTCCTCGACGACACGGGCGCAGAGCCGATCGCCGTCGATGCGCCCGCGCCGCCCGGACGGCCGTTCCACGATTGGCGCTACACGAACGATCGCGGAGACGAGGTCCATGGCTGGATCGTCGAGCCCGACGGCGAGGGTCCGCACCCGCTGATGGTGTTCGTGCACGGAGGCCCGCACTGGCTGTATGTGGATGAATACATGCCCGAGGTACAGGCCTACGTCGATCAAGGCTTCCTCGTCGCGATGCCGAACTACCGTGGCTCGACCGGGTATGGACGGGCATGGCGCGACGCGCTCACCGGCGATCCCGGCTTCACCGATGTCGACGACGTGACCGCCGGCGTGCGCGACCTGCGCACGCGAGCCGACGTCGATCCGACGCGGACGGTGGTCGCCGGCTGGTCGTGGGGCGGCTACATCACGCTGATGGAGGTGGGCCGCAATCCGGACCTGTGGACCGCGGGCGTCGCCGGCATCCCGGTCGGCGACTACGTTCGGGCCTACGCCGAGGAGGCGCCGGCGCTGCAGGCGATGGATCGCGCGCTGTTCGGCGGGACGCCCGACGACAAGCCCGAACTGTACGAGCGTGCGAGCCCGATCACGTACGCGGATGCGGTCGTGGCGCCGGTGCTGTTCGTGATCGGTGAGAACGACTCGCGGTGCCCGCTCGGCCAGGCGCTCGCCTACGTCGACCGGCTCGCCGGCCGCGACGCGCCGCACGAGGTCTACCGATTCTCGACGGGTCACGGCTCGGCCGTGCTGGATGAGGACGTGCGTCAGATCCGGACTATCCTCGCCTTCCTGCGCCGCGCGGTGCCCGGGCTGCAGCCGGTCTAGACGACGCCCTGCGCGAGCATCGCGTCGGCGACCTTGCGGAAGCCGGTGATGTTGGAGCCGTGGACGTAGTTGCCCGGCACGTCGTACTCGTCGGCGGTCTCGCGGCAGTTGGTGTGGATGGCGACCATGATCGTGTGCAGCCGCTCGTCGACGGTCTTTCGCGTCCACGACCGCCGCTCCGAATTCTGCGACATCTCGAGCCCGCTCACGGCTACCCCGCCTGCGTTGGCCGCCTTGCCCGGTCCGTACAGGATCTTGCCGTCGACGAATCGTTCGATGCCGAGCGGCTCGGTCGGCATGTTCGCGCCCTCGGCCACGATGTAGACGCCGTTGTCCAGCAGGTTCCCGGCGTCCTCCTCGGTGATCTCGTTGTGCGTCGCCGATGGGAACGCCGCCTCGGCGGGGATCGACCACAGGGGGTTGGTCGACCGGCTGGGATCGACCGGCGTGAACGTCGCGCCGCGGTACTGCTCGGCGTACTGCATGATCCGGCCGCGCCGCCTCTCCTTCAGGTCGATGACCCACGCGAGCTTGTCCCGGTCGATCCCGTCCTTGTCGTAGATGAAGCCCCCGGAGTCGCTGAGCGTCACGGGCTTCGCGCCGAGGTCGAGGAGCTTCTCGGCCGTGTACTGCGCCACGTTCCCCGACCCCGAGATCAGACACGTCTTGCCCTCGAGCGACTCGTCTCGCGTCTTGGCCATCTCCTCGGCGAAGTACACCGTTCCGTACCCCGTGGCCTCGGGGCGGATCAACGAGCCGCCCCACTCGAGGCCCTTGCCGGTCAGCACGCCGGTGAACTCGTTCCGGATCCGCTTGTACTGCCCGAACATGTAGCCGATCTCGCGGCCGCCGACCCCCATGTCGCCGGCGGGCACGTCCGTGAACGGGCCGATGTGGCGCTGCAGCTCGGTCATGAACGACTGACAGAACCGCATCACCTCGCCATCGGACCGGCCCTTCGGGTCGAAGTCGGCGCCCCCCTTGCCTGCGCCCAGCGGCAGCGTGGTCAGCGAGTTCTTGAAGATCTGCTCGAATGCGAGGAACTTGAGCATCCCGAGGTACACCGTCGGGTGGAACCGCAGACCGCCCTTGTACGGGCCGAGCGCGGAGTTCATCTCGACGCGGAAGCCGCGGTTCACCTGGACGTCGCCGGCGTCATCGACCCACGGGACCCGGAACATCACGACCCGTTCCGGCTCGACGATCCGCTCGAAGATCTTCGCCTCGCGGTAGCGCGGGTTCCGTTCGAGCGCCAGCTCCACCGACGCGGCCACCTCTTGCACCGCCTGGTGGAATTCTGGCTGCCCGGGGTCCTTCGAGGTCAGCCTGTTCATGATCCGGTTGGCGTAGTCGCCCATCGGTTTCCTCCCGCTCGTCCGTGGTACGGCCTTCACCGTACGGCGATGCGCGCCAGATGGGAAGTGCCGCAACGGGCGCCGACGTCACCCGGCACAGCCGCGGAGCATCCAAGAGGCGCTGCTACCGTGGCCTCATGCCCCCGTGGCTGCTGATCCCCGGCGCCATCCTGCTCGGCTACGTCATCTGGCGCGTCGGGATGGCGACGCTGCGCTCGCTGGCCGGTCCCGCGCCGGGCACCCTGGACACCGAGAAACCACCCTCCGTCGCCGAGGATGTCGAGGACCTCGAGGTCTACCTCGTCTGCGGCGAGTGTGGCACCGAGTTCAAGGTGTCCCGCCTCGGCGAGCTGCAGATCCCCCGTCACTGCGGGGAAAAGATGCTCGTGGAGCGTCGCCCAGGAACGGTGTGAGGCAACGGGAGGACCGAGCGTTTTCCACCGTTCGGCACCTATGTATCCCCAGCCTTTTCCACAGGCCCGCGTGGAGGAGCGGGACCCGCTACTTCCAGAACGAGATCCCGAAGAACCCCGCGGCCAGTACGCCGAGGCCGAGCCACATCACCTTGGGATCGAACGAGTTCCCGTCGTTGCGGAAGAAGTTCCAGACGATGATCCCGATCCCGACGATCATCAGGGCGGCCATCACGGGCGCGAACCACTTCGGGCTCGGCTTGGAGCGCTGCTTGCGCTGCGGGTGCAGCTGGTAACGGCTGGAGGCGGTCTTCTTCCGGCCCTTGGACTCAGGCATCGCGGGTCGATGGTACCTGGGCCGGTCGGAGGGTGAGCGTCGCGGCCGCCGGGGTCCGGAAGCCCGCCGGCCGGGCGTCGCCGGCCGCGTACAGCGGGTTCTGATCCGCCCAGTGGGGTGAGGCCGGGTTGCCACTGACCCCGCTCGGGACGACGGCGACGCTTCGCTCCAGGTCGCCGAGATCCCAGACCGCTCGCCACGACGGGATGACGGAGGGCACATGGCCACGAAGCGGATCCATGGCGCCCTGGCAGATCGTGGACTCGTCGCCGCCGTGCGGGATCGCGGCGGCGGTGAACAGGTCGCCGAGGCCAGGGATCCGCGCGAGCGGGTGCGCCAGCGTCAGCGTGTGGATCTCGCCCCAGGTCCGGCCGCCTGCGAGCTCGATCGCTTCTCCGAGCGCGTCACGAAGCGCCGCCGGGTCGACCCGGTCGGTGCTGTGGGCGAGCATCGCCGGCAGCGTCTCGCCGACGAAGATCTCCCGGAAGCCGGTGTACGCGGTGAACAGCGTGTCGCCGATCCGCTCGCCGACGAAGCGCCGCATGATCGCGCTCAGCCATAGCTCGTAGACGGCGGCCTCGTGCGAGCCGGCGGCGATGTCGCCGTTCCACGTCGCGAGCCGATCGAGGACTTCCCGCTGATCCTCACCGCCGCGGTGGAGCTTCAGCAGGGCGGGCAGGACCCCGCCGACGGCGAGCGAGACGGTGTCGGTCTGCATCGCGCGCATGGACGAGACGTCGTGGTGGTCGCGCTCGGTAACAAGCTCGACGATGCGGTCGCGCCGCGCCGGCCGATGGAAATCGGCCCCGATCAGATACGCGAGATCGGCCGGCTGGATGTCGTTGTTCGCCGTCGCGAGCCAGCCGTGCTCCGGGTTGGTCTCGTGCGGCAGCTCTTCGGCCGGGATCCAACCGATCCACTCGTGTTCGCCGTCCCAGCCGGGAACAGGACGTGTGCCGTTGCCGT
>Ga0136846_1231405_pt1 | contig 10265 bp, 7 predicted proteins | sample HopSoiMetagenom2_FD_96841 | JGI IMG/M metagenome (GOLD analysis project Ga0136846, IMG submission 96841) | Grasslands soil microbial communities from Hopland, California, USA - 2 Assembly 2016 (version 4) | ecosystem: Environmental > Terrestrial > Soil > Grasslands | place: USA: Hopland... | reverse complement strand
TTGAGGTACGAACTACCACGCAGGGCCGCGGTCGTGTAGTTCCACGACTCGTGTTCTGCCCAGTACGTGTCCTCGAACTGGTGCTGCACCCATATGATGTAGGCGCCGATGCCCATCGCGATCTCGTAGGCGGGGCCGTAGACGAGCAGCACGCCCAGCGGTCCGATGAGCGCGGATCCGGCGAGCAATAGCGCGAGCAGGGCGAGGTTCGTCTCACGCACACTCGACCGTACCTGTGGCGTGTCCGCCTTACCGGTCGGCGGGAGGCGCTGGTCGATCGCGTACTTGATGGGGCCGACGAGGAGGAAGACCACCGGCGTGCGGTACAGGCGATAGCGTAATCGCAGCGTGGATGACGCGGCGCGGTATTCCTTCACCGTCATCGTCCAGGTGTCCCCTTCGCCGCGCCGATCGAGGTCGCCCGTAGTGGCGTGATGGAGGACATGCTCGCGGCGCCACCGCACGTAGGGCGTGAGCGTGATCGCGCCGGTGATGAACCCGACGACATCGTTCGCGAGGCGGCTCTTGAAGTAGGATCCGTGGGCACAGTCGTGCATGATGATGAACGACCGCACGATGAGAAACGCCGTTGGAATCGCGAAGAGGAAGGTGATCCAGTACGGACCGGACAGGGTCCGCGCGGAAAGCGTGCACGCGATGGCCAGAAGGACCAGCGTCGTGGACAGTTGCAGCACACTGCGATGATGTTGCGGCGCTTCATAGGCGCGAACCAGGGCGCGCAAGGATGTGGGATCCGGTTCAGCCGGAGACGTCGCAGTCCGCGTTAACGTTTTCATATTTTCGTCCGATGAGCGTGTCCGTACCGTGCGCCGGTTGCTGTTCGCAGTGCCGCGCCCTATGGTTGGCCACGTTATCCGGTCGCCGTTATCTGGCCGTCTCGCGGCCCTCTTCCGCTGCAGGGGCGGCATGTTTCGACTGACCGTGCTGGGCCAGATCGACCTCCGGGATGACACGGACGCGGAAGTACGTCCTGTGCTCGCCCAACCGAAACGCCTCGCACTGCCGGTCTACCTCGCCGTCTCGACGCCGTGGCGGTTCCACCGGCGCGATGAGCTCCTGGCGATGTTCTGGCCCGAGCTGTCGGACGAGAGGGCGCGCAATGCGCTGCGACAGGCCCTGCATCAGCTGCGTCGGACAATGGGTGCCGCTGTGGTGGTCGCGCGGGGTGCGGACGACATCGGCCTGGACGCGCAGCAGATCACGTGCGATGCGGCTGACTTTCATGGCCCTCAACCGCAGCATGCTCGAATCCGCGGTTGACTCGTACCGCGGCGACCTGCTCCCCGGATTCGTCGTCGATGGGGCAAGTGCCTTCAACGCGTGGCTGGATGAGACGCGAATTCAACTGCGCCACCGCGCGACGCGCGCCGCGTGGGCCCTGGCCGAGCAGCATGAGAAGTCGGGACAACTCGACGGGGCCGCGGCGAGTGCGCGCCGCGCGCTGGAGCTGGTGACCGATGACGAGTCCGCGCTCCGGCAGCTCGTCGCACCGCTGGATCGCGTCGGCGACCCGGCGGGCGCCATCCGCGCCTACGAGCACTTTGCCACGCGCCTGCGGCGCGACCTCGAGGTGGAACTGTCTTCCGCCAGTCAGCAGCTCATCACCGCGATTCGTTCTCGGGGACACGCGCTCAATGGCGCAGCCGCTCAACCTAACGCGCGCGTGTCGCAGGCCAATGGGTCCCGGACACCGCGTCGCGCCGGCGTGCTGGTCACCCGCTTCGAGAACCTCACGGGTGATGCGACCTTCGACTTCATTGGACTTCTGGTGTCGACAGCAGTGTGCCAGGCGCTCTCGGAGACGCGCGTCATCCGGGTACGGTCGCACGGTGGACCGGATGCCGGTAACGTCGCGATCGAGGGTGATGGCCGCCTGACGATCAGCGGGTCGTATCACGCGGTCGATGCCGGATGGCAGGTCAGCGCCACGGTACATTCGCAGGAGACCGGCCGCAGCGTCGGCCACGTCGCGCCAGCGACCGCCCCGCGCGAGCGCCCGTGGGAAGCGGCTCACGAGCTCGGGCAGCGCATCGCCGGTGCGGTGGCTGCGCACGTCGACGCGCGCGTGGCGTCGTGGGCCGATGCCGTCGTCGATCCGCCGAGCTACGCAGCGCACCAGCGTCATGTGCTGGGTATGGAGCTGCATCTGCGCGGCGAATACCGTGGCGCCATCACGCAGTTCCTGGCTGCTGCCACCCCGGACTCCGGGTTCACGATTCCGTTGCTGTGGGCCATCCAGGCCAGCTGCAACCTGGACGAGTATGAGCAGGCGTCGGCGATTCACGCGGAGATCGCGGCGCGCCGGACCCGGCTGGCGCCCGCGGAGCAGTTGATATGCGATTACTACGGCGTGTTGCTCGCCGGCGATCGCGGCGCCGCGCTGCGTCTCGTGAGGCGGGTCGCCGAGATGGTTCCGGATTCCGACGTGCATTCTCAGCTGGGCCGCGACGCCATCACCTGCAACCAGCCGCGGCTCGCCGTGGCGGCGCTGGAGCGCATGGACCCGGAGCTCGGCTGGGTCCCTGCATGGACGCCCTATTGGCGGCGACTCACGGAGGCGTATCACCTGCTTGGCGAACACACGCAGGAGCGTGACGCCGCGCGCCGTGGCCGCCAGCAGCACCCCGAGGCGGTGAGCACCTGCTCTACCTAGCGCGCGCCAGTACCGGGCTCGGCGACGTACCGGCGGTGCACACCACCCCTCGACGAAGCCGCGGCGCTCGCGTCCGACCCATTTGCCACCGCGGGCGATGCCATGTTCGTCGCGGCGCAGGAGCTCCGGACGCATGGTCACGCGGACGGCGCCACCGCTGTGATGCAGCGCGCCATCTCCTGGCAGCTCGAGCGTTGCTCTCGCTTGCCGGTCGCCTTCGTTGACCGGATGCTCCTGGCGCGGATGTTGTACGAGATTGGCAGCTGGAGCGAGGTATCACAGCTCATCACGGAGCTGACGTGTGAGCGCGGCGACGATGTGGACCTCATCGGCTTTGCGGGAGCGCTCAGCGCGCGCACTGGGAATGCCTGGGCTGCGGAGGACGGCCTGGCAACGTTGCGTCGAGTCACCGGTGCATTCCGCTTTGGACGCCACCTCATCTGGGCAGCGCGGATCGCGGCGCTACTCGGCCAGCACGACGACGCGCTGAACCACCTGCGCGGAGCGTTTGCACGCGGGGCGCCGTACGGCGTCGACCTGCACACCGACATCGACCTGCAGCCGCTGGCGAACGACACTCGCTTCCGCGAGCTGTTGCGACCCAAGAGCTAAGCAGGCGGCGGGCCACGCGCCTAACGACCCAGGCACGATGCGACTGCAGCGTCTAGGAGGAGTTGGCCAGTAGTTGGCCAGTTCTCGCCCAAAAGTACGGTGGAGACGCGTCGGGAATCCGGTGCCGATGCTCGGTATCCCCTTGAAAACACGGCGTTTCGCGAATGTGAGTGGGTGATGCCCCTCGGCCTCTGGATCAGAAGAGTCCTGGTTCGAGCCCTCCGGGCTTCGCGCCGTCACTGGCGCTCCGGCGTCGAGCCCAGATACCGTGACCGGCACGCCTTCGGCGTGCCGGTGTGGGGATTCCGCGCGTTTTGCGCCTCGACGTTGAGCCAGATGCCGTGACCGGCTGGCCTGCAGGACCTGCCGGTTTGGGGATGACCCGCCTGAGCTGGTCGGTCCCTCTAACGCGTGAGCGTCGGGGCCAGTTGCCTTGGGTTGCTGCCCTCGAGGAGGTAGGGGGCGGATACGAGGGCACCCTTGATCGGCGGCGAATGCCTAACGGCTCGGCCGGCGACCAGCGCTCGAGCGGGCGTGGCGACGGTGGCGAGACTGGCGATCGGCAACTGCGCCGTGACCCATTGCAGAGGGTGCCACCGCACGCCGAGACTGTAGCCCGCCGCGGTTGCGGCGTCGTTGATGTCGTAGGCGAACGTCTCGTCTGTCCCCAGTGTCGGGAGCGCGCGCATGCCTCCGTCCCGCGTCCAGACGAAACCACGGAAGCCGAATATCCCGACGCTTACGCCAACGACGGCGCCGGTGTTGTTGATGCCGTAGGCCCAACTCTCCTGGTCACCCGGCAACACACCCAGGTTCACGATCTGGCCATTCGGCGTCCAGAGCACCGCGCGCGAGAAATCCGAGCTGGTAGTGCTCGAGCCAGCGACCTCGCCGCGTTCATTGATCGCTGACGCCGAACTGAAGAAGCTGTTCGGTAGCGTTCCGAGCGCGATAATGGCGCCGGTGTTAGTCCAGACGACGCCGCGCTTGCCAGCCGGCGTGTCGGCCGCGCCCACGATATCGCCCCTGTTGTTGATGTTCAGGGCTTCGATGCTGAACCCGTCGGGGAGCGTGCGAAGGTCCTGCATTCCCCTGGCCCGTGTCCAGCGAAATGCCCGGCCGGGAGTAAACGGCCCGGTCTCATGTGAACCGACGACGACCCCTCGGTTGTTGATGGCGTTCGCTACGCTTTGCAACCCATTCGGCGTTCCGAGGTCTTCGATGCCGCCTTCGTCCGTGAACAGGAACGCGTGGGCGTACCCGTCGCTGTTAACGGCTTGGCCTACGACGTCCCCAAGGTCGTTGATATCGGTGGCCGAGCTGGAGATGCCGCCGAGCGTCCCGAGATCTTCTGGTGCGCGGCCTACCCACCGTGCCGCGTGGAACGAGCCCGAGTTCGCGACGTTGCTCGCGCCCGCGATCTGCCCTCTCGCGTTGATCGCGAACACCAGTGCACCGAACATGTCCCCGCCGGGCAGGGCCGGGAACTCGACCGCGGCGTAGCCGGCCACCGATTTCCGGGCCGCCAACGGCTCGACTGTTGGCGCCGTGGTGGCGTCCCGGCAGCCCGCGAGAAGTGTGAACGCTCCGATCGTGAACGAAGTACGTCTCATACCGGCCTCCCTTGACCAGATGCATGCGGAACTACCCGATGGACGGACGTGAGGAGAGCAATTCGGGAATCTGAAGTTGCGCGGGGATGATCGTTAGGGCGCCCGCACCAGAGCTCAGAACGGATACTGTTTCGAGTTCGCCTTGTCGATAGCGATCCAGCCGGCGCCGGCAAGGGCATGTGGAGTTCCCGGAATGCTTTTCAGGTTCCGGTAGCCCGGCAGGCCAAGATCCATCCCGGGGCCGATTTTCTTTCCCTGAATGAGCATCAACGCCAGCTTGTCCTGCGCCTGGCCCGCGATCGCCGGGTCCCACAGAAAAATCCTGTCGACCGCCCCGTCGTCCAGAAGCTCGCCGGCAACCGAGGGGATGCTCGTTCCCATGACGCACGTCGTGGCCTGAGCACCGGCCTCGCGGACCGCTCTGCCAATTCCCGCCACATCCACCACGGAACTGCCCTCGAAGCCTTTCAGGTCGGGATGCTTTGCGAGCAGCTCCTTCGCGGCGTGATAGGCGGTTTCCTGGTTCTCCGCGGTTTCGACCGGCGGTGAGATGCGCTCGATCTTCGGATACTTCTCCTTCGCCCGGTCGTACGCCGCCGTTGCCCATCGCATATGGCTGCGTGCGGTCGTGTGCCCGACGAACGCGACATACTTGCCGCTCCCGCCCATGCATGACGCCAGCTGGTCCATCAGGTACGAGCCGAAGGCGAGGTTGTCGAACGCTTCAATGTCGACGTCGGTGTTGACCTGATTGCTCGCCTCGTGTGTCACGACTTTGATCCCCGCCGCGCGGGCCTGCTTCAAGACCCCCTCGAGCGCCTCCGGCGAGTTCGGCACGACGGTGATCGCGTTAGGCTTCTCGGCAATCAGCGTGCGGATGATGTCGGCCTGCTTCTCGGGATCGGCGTCGCCCGCGCCGGTCATGGTGGCGTCAACCTCGTTCTGCGCCGCGAACTGTTTGATCCCTTGTTCCATCCGCTCGAACCACCCGATTCCGGTTCGCTTGACGACCGTCACGATCCTGATTTTCTCGGTCGTATTGGTTCGGTCGGCGCGGGCGCGCGAAGCGCTTGCCGCCAACGCACCCGTGAGACCACATGCCAGACCGGCAACGACCACGCGCTTCGAATTCCGCATGACATCCTCGATGAGGACCCCAATTTTGCACCCGTTAGGCCGGAGCAGCTAGGAGAGGATCTCCACGTATCCCGTAGTGCCGTGCACGCGAATCCGCTGCCCATCGCGGATCCGCTCGGTTGCATGTTCGACACCGACTACGGCCGGCAACCCGTACTCTCGCGCGATCACGGCGCCGTGCGTCATCAGGCCACCGACTTCCGTGACGAGACCGTTGATCGCCACGAAGAGCGGCGTCCAACTGGGGTCCGTGTAGGGCGTGACGAGGATGTCACCCGGTTCGAAGTCGGCCTTCGCCGGATCGAACACGACTCGCGCGCGCCCCTCGATCGTCCCAGCGGAGACCGGCAACCCGACCAGCGCTCCTGGCGGCACGTCGTCGCGGCGGTACGCGCCGGTGACGATCTCCCCATCCGATGTAAACACTCGTGGCGGCGTTAGGCGCTGGTGCGCCAGAAACACCTCGTTCCGCTCGCGGATGAGGTCATAGTCCACGACGTTCGTGCGAACGACATCGCGGAATTCCGGAAATGTGAGGAAGAAAACGTCTTCCCGGTCACGCAGCACGTTGGACGCCACGAGACGATCGGCTTCCCTCATCAAGGCCTGCTTATAGGCGAAATAGCGGTTGACGATGAAGTACTTCGGGTACTCGCGATATCCGACGAACGTGCGGACGCGATCGATCATCCGCTTGACCTCCTCGGCCTTTTCGACCCCGTCCGGCAGCAACCGTACGCGTTGAAGCAGCTCCGCTTCCTTCCTTCGCGCCGCCTCGAGCCCTTGCGTGAACCGCCGCTCGGCCTCGCCTGGGGCGAAGTTCCTGATGTTGCCAAGGATCAGGGTAACGAGCGTCGTAGGACGTTCACTCCACCGCGGCCGTGTGATATCGATCTCGCCCACGCCACGCATGCCGTACTTCTCGAGCCACGCGTCGATGGCGTGCCTCGATTCCTGTCCGCCTGGAAGAGTGGGAAGCTCGTCGAGGAAACCGTCGTCTTCGACTTGCCGAAGAAACGCTACGACTTTCGGATGTGGTCGAATGACATCGGCGACGTCCAGGAGGTCGAGCCCCATCTCTGACGTGATGTTGTTAGGAACAGATTGCACGAGCGTGTCGGCCACATTCCTCTCGCCAATCCATTCCTCCAGATGCTCGTTCAGCCACCACGAGGAGGTCATTCCCGCCATGATGATCTGCATACCTCGCGGGTCGAACGCGACGCGCTTCCGCTCCTCCATGTCCGTCGCGATGAAGTCGAAGACATCTGTGCCGGATTTCGCGCGAATCTCCCGCGTGAGATGCTCGATCGATGCCCGACCATGCGCGATCAGCTCATCGACGATCGCAGGGTCGGTTTCAATCGGGGCGGACCACTCTTTTACCGGCGGACCTGCGTCGGGCGCGCCCGGCACCAGCGGGACGAAGTCACGATCGATGATCGTCTGGAGAGCGTCTTTGATCAGCGGATCGGACTTGCCCAACGTCGCGAACAGACCCGCGCGCCCCGCCGGCGACGACAACGCGCGAGCGACGTCAACGAAGATTCGCCCACCCGCCTCGTGCATGGGCGCCGCAGCGGTCAACTGCCAGATCGAGATGCCGAGCGGCCTCATCGCGTCGGTCATCATTTGTTGATGCCCGGTCGAGACGTAGACGTGTCTGTCTCGGTCGCTCACGGCGGGAATCGGGAACAGCGTGGTGATCGGCCGACTCTGGACGAACTGAAAGTCATCATCGACGAGACACCATTCGATGTCCTGTGGATGACCGAAGTGTGCTTCGATCCGACGGCCGAGTTTTGCCAGCCGCAGGATCTGCGCGTCGGTGAGTGCCGGCTGCTGCCGCAACTCGGGTTCGACTTCCTGCTGTCGTGTCCCACCTAACGAGGATGCCTGCACGGCGAGCTGCTTCGTGCCGATCGTCCTCGCGATCGCCCGGTCGTCTCGGACCTTGAACACGTCGGGGTTCACGAGACCTGAGACGAGTGCCTCGCCGAGGCCGAAGCTCGCATCGATGGAGGCGACGGTACGGTCGCCGGTGACAGGGTCGGCGGTGAACAGGATGCCTGACGCGTGTGGGACCACCATGCGCTGGACGACGACGGCCATACGGACGGTCCGGTGGTCGATGGCGTTCCGCAGCCGATAGGTCACGGCTCGCTCGGTGAAGAGCGACGCCCAGCAACAGCTCACGTGCCGGAGCACCGACGTCGGCCCGACGACATTGAGGTACGTGTCCTGTTGCCCCGCGAACGACGCGGCTGGCGTGTCCTCTGCCGTCGCGCTGGATCGAACGGCGTAGGTGGATTGCTCGCCGAGCGATGAGAGCGCGTCGCGAATTGCCGCGGCGATATCGTCGGGAATGGTGATCGCCTCGATCGCGCGGCGGATCTCGGCGCTCGACTCGCGAATAGCCCGGCGGTCGTCGGCATCGAGTCGCGCGAGCCGGTCGACCTGCTCGCCGATCGACGGCGCTTGCGCCATGATCCGCTCGAAGGCGTCTGTCGTTATGCAGACGCCGGGAGGCACGGTGACGCCTTGGATGCGCGACAGCTCTCCAAGGTGCGCGCCTTTCCCACCGACGGCGGCGACCCGACCCTCGTCGATCTCCTGAAAGCTCAACACGTAGCGGCCCATCCACCCACTCCTTGTGGTCGCTCGGGGAATGTCACGGCCTCGCCTCAGGGGCCGCATTTGGCCTGCGACTCTACCGAGCGACCCTGGGCTTGCCGCAAGTCCCCAGGTGGGCTATAAACTCAACGTGGCGAGGCGAACCTCGCCGTTACTTGTCGCTGCCGGCGCGGCATCCGCGGTCTCATGCCTTCAAGATCGCGGCTGGGTCGATCCGCGTGATGCGGCGCGCCGGGATGAAGGTCGCCAGCAGGCCAAGAGTCGCCACGACTACCACGACTCCGACGTCGGTCGCAAGGTCGAAGGTGCCGATCCCGTAGAGGAACGCGCCCAGCAGGCGCGCCCCGACGATCGCCGCGAACAGGCCGGCTGTCACGCCTCCGCCCACGAGCCATACGCTCCGCCTAACGGTGGCCAGCACCAGCTCGCCGGCCTGGGCACCGAGCGCGAGCCGGAGGCCGAGCTCGCGACTCCGCTGCGACACGATGTACGCGACCACTCCGTAGATCCCGAGGCCTGCCAGCAGGACCGCACTGGCGGCGAAACCGATGAGCAACGCCGCAACGACGCCGACGACTTCCATGTGCCGCGGGGCAGGCATGTCGAGCACGATCCGCGGACCGATCGCCGACCGCGCACCAAACAGCTTCCGTGCGGCCGATGCGCTCACGATCACGCGTGCGTTGGCGCCCGTCGTGTCCTCGGGAGCGAAGCCCCGCCCGGCCATCACCGGAATTCCCATCACGCGGAAGTACGACGCCGATACGGCATGATACTCGAGCTCCGGCGCTCGCGCGCTCGCATCCGGCTCGTCCGGCGACCTCGCGCCGAGCGTGAAGACACACGCGATGTCGAATCCCTTCGGCCCGAAACCCGAGGTCGGCGCTCAACAACCGCCGCAGACTCTGCGTCATGAGAGCGGCGACAACGAGGAGCAACGAGGCAAGGTCGATCTGCGCGGTGACGAGAAGCTGTCGCCCACGCGCCGGCGCCGCGCCGTGGTCGCTGGCAGCGGTATCGCCCGAAGCTCAGGGTACGGTGTCCTGGCTCGCGCGCGACGGAACCGTGACCGTCTGATGGGGAACCACCAGTCGCTCCGCCCCCTCGTACGGCAACGGGCGAAGCAGCATCACGTCCGCGAGCGTAAAGACTGCCGTTGCGACGCCGACCCCGAGCGCGACCGACGCGACCATGACGACGCTCGCGAGCGGCGTCCGACGCAGCGCACGCAACGCGTAGCCCGCATCCTGGCGGACCGTGTCCAGCCGATGCGCCACCGTATAAGCCAAGGGCATTGGAGTTCCGGTTGTTGGTGCGGTCGCCAAACGAAGAATTCGTGCCGATCGGATTTATGTGGGAAGCTCGCGACTCACAACGGCTTGGGTTTCGTCAACGCGCGACGCGTTCTGTGGTGGGACCGGATTTTCGAAACCGGACACAGCTCCTGCTCTCCCCATGTTTACAAAAGAACTTGGCAGTACCTTGGACGTGTCTCATACTTTGAGGCGGACACCATCGGCAGCCCATGTCGGCGACGTGTCACGACGACGTGCCGAGCAGTGGGTCCACCTGTGCGCCAGGACTGAATGCGGTCG
>Ga0136846_1227615_pt1 | contig 10265 bp, 7 predicted proteins | sample HopSoiMetagenom2_FD_96841 | JGI IMG/M metagenome (GOLD analysis project Ga0136846, IMG submission 96841) | Grasslands soil microbial communities from Hopland, California, USA - 2 Assembly 2016 (version 4) | ecosystem: Environmental > Terrestrial > Soil > Grasslands | place: USA: Hopland... | reverse complement strand
CGGTAGGATCTCGGTTAGGGCGCGGACGGCGGTCGACTTCGCCGTACCCTTCTCGCCGCGGATCAGCACGCCGCCGATCGCCGGCGAGATCGCCGCCAGGATCAGCGCGAGCTGCAGCTCGTCCATCCCGACGATCGCGGTGAACGGAAACGAGGTCGACGGCCCGTTGGATGACGGAGCCCGCATCGGCGGTGTCCCTTTCGTCGAGCGGGTGTCCACGCCCGCTACGGCCCTGGTACGCCGGAACTCCGGCGGACGGCTGCAGATGTCCTGGCTCCCGGGCAGGATCACCCGGTCACAGTGGCGGGACCGCCCCGGACTCCCGGCCGAAGCCGGTCACCGGTGTTCCTCCACAACCGTCGGCCCGATCATGGCACACCCGACCCGCCCCCTCAGCGACCAGCCTCACATCCCCGTCGGCTGTTCCCGGTAGCTCGGGCGGGTGATCAAGGCATGCGTCACCGGTTCACCAGTCCGCGGTAGTCGGTGAGGAACGGGGTCAGCTGGTGAGGCGCTTGGCGAGGGCTGTTGCGGCTGCGTCGTCCTTGACCTCGCGGATGCCGACGATCGGGGTGACGCTGACGAAGCCGGCCGCGAGAAGGGCTTCGTCGGAGTCGGCGACCGGGTTGGGGCGCGGCGGCTCGAGCTGGATCATCGGCTCGCCGGTGGGGGCCGTCGTACCGACGATGCGCGAGCGCCTGATCGGCGCGAGTGATGCGTGCCGGACCCCGGCCAACTGATCCAGCGGCCGGTCCGGGACGTTGATCGTCAGCACGGTCCCAGCCGGTTCGGAGGCCACCCAGGTGAGCGCCTCGGCCGCGACCGTTGCCGCGGTCTGCCAGTGGCCCGGGTCCTCGGAGTCGATGCTCACCGCGACCGCGGACACCCCTTGCCCGGCTGCGGTGAGCGCCGCTGCGACCGTGCCCGAGTGAAAGATCGGTACGCCGATGTTGGCTCCCCGGTTGATCCCTGAGAGAACCACGTCGGGCACCCGGCCGAACGCACCGACCGTCGCGAGCGTCACCGCGAGCGCCGGCGTTCCCTCGATGCCGTGGAACTCGACGCCGTGCTCCTCTTCGGTCGCGGTCCGGATCGGACGGTCGACCATCCCGGCCCGCGCCGAGCCGACACCGCTCTCGTCGCGCATCGGAGCAACCACGAGGACGTCGTGGCCGAGCTCGGCGATCACCGGTGCCAGAGCCCGGATGCCCGGTGCCTGGTAGCCGTCGTCGTTGGTGATCAGGACTCTCAGCTGCGCGGGCGCCATACGACTACCCAATCAGCCGCGATCCTCGATGTCACCTTCTGTCTCAAGGACTGCGCTCCGTAGCGTCTCGAGCGCGGCGGCGGTCGGTTCGACCCACAGTCCGCGCTGGGCGGCCTCGAGTAGGCGCTCGGCGATCCCGTGCCGGGCCCACGGGTTCGACTTCCGGAAGAACTCGGCCATCTCGGGATTGGCGACGTATTCCGTGGTCAGCGTCTCGTACATCCAGTCGTCGACCACGCCCGCGGTGGCGTCGTACCCGAACAGGTAGTCCACGGTTGCCGCCATCTCGAACGCGCCCTTGTACCCGTGTCGCCGCATCGCCGCCATCCACCGCGGGTTCACCACCCGGGCCCGGAAGACCCGCTTGGCCTCCTCGTCCAGCGTCCGCGTCTTCACCTGCGCGGGGACGGCGGAGTCGCCGACGTACGCCTTCGGGTTGGAGCCGGTCAGGTGCCGGACCATCGCGATCATGCCGCCGTGGTACTGGAAGTAGTCGTCGGAGTCCATGATGTCGTGCTCGCGGGTGTCCGCGTTCTTCGCCGCCACCTGGATCCGGGCGTACGCGCGTTCCATCGAGCCGCGGGCCTCCGCGCCGTCGAGGTCCTTGCCGTACGCGTATCCGCCCCACACGGCGTACACCTCGGCCAGCTCGGCATCGGTACGCCAGTTGCGCGCGTCCACGAGCGGCAGCAGCCCGGCGCCGTACGACCCGGGCTTCGAGCCGAACACGCGGGCCGTGGCCGACCGCAGGTCATTGCCCTCGGCTACATCAGCGTCGACGTGCGCTCGCAGGTAGTTGTCCGTGGCCGGCTCGTCCAGCCCGGCTACCGTGCGGACCGCCTCGTCCAGCAACGCGACCACGTGCGGGAACGCGTCCCGGAAGAACCCGGAGATCCGGATCGTCACGTCGATCCGTGGCCGGCCGAGTTCCTCCAGGCCGACCACCTCGAAGCCGGTGACCCGCCGCGACGCCTCGTCCCAGACCGGGCGGCAGCCGAGCAACCAGAGCACCTCGGCGAGGTCGTCGCCCTGGGTGCGCATCGCCGACGTACCCCAGACCGTCAGGCCGACGGACCGCGGCCACTCCCCCGTCTCGGACTTGTGCCGGGCCAGCAGTGAGTCGGCGAGTGCGACGCCGACGTCCCACGCGTTCCGGCTCGGGATGGCCTTCGGGTCGACCGCGTAGAAGTTGCGCCCCGTCGGCAGCACGTTGACCAGGCCGCGGGTCGGCGACCCGGACGGTCCGGCTTCGACGAAACGGCCGTCGAGTGCCCGCAGAACATTGGTCAGCTCGTCACCGGTCCGCGCGAGCCGCGGCACGACCTCTTCAGCCGCGAACCTGAGTGACGCCTCGACCGGCGGCGACTCCCGGCCCAAGACCTCGGCAATCACGACCGGTATCTTGGTGGCATCCCAGCTCAGCGTCTCCATCCCGACGACGAGCTTGCGCGCCACCGCCTCCAGGATGTCGACACCATCGGCACCGCTCACCGCCGGCAGATCGGCCAGCGTCGCAAGGTCCGCAAGGTCAGCGGCTGCACCAGGATTGGCCAGCAACTCGGCCTCGTCCACGCCGAAGGTGTCCCCCAGCGCGGTCCGCAAGCCGGGAATCGAGTACGCACCGCCCCAGAGTTGCCGGGCCCGCAGTACGGCGAGCACCAGGTTGACCCGCGCCTCGCCGTCCGGCGCACCGCCCAGAACGTGCAGCCCGTCGCGGATCTGCACGTCTTTGATCTCGCACAGGTAGCCGTCCAGGTGCAGGACGAACTCGTCGAAGTCCTCGTCGTCGGGTTTCTCGTCGGTGTGCAGGTCATGGTGCAACTGGGCGGCCTGGATCAGGGTCCAGATCTGCGCCCGCAGCGTCGGCACCTTCTCCGGATCCAGAGCCGACACGGTCGCGTACTCGTCGAGCAGGTACTCCAGCTTCGCCATGTCGCCGTACGTCTCCGCGCGCGCCATCGGCGGCACGAGATGGTCGACGACCGTGGCGTGCGCCCGCCGCTTCGCCTGGGTTCCCTCGCCGGGGTCGTTCACGATGAACGGGTAGACCATCGGCAGGTTTCCGAGCACGGCGTCCGGCGCACAGCCCGCCGACATCCCGATGCCCTTGCCGGGCAGCCATTCCAGCGTCCCGTGCTTGCCCAGGTGTACGACGGCGTGCGCCCCGAAGCCGCCCTCGTCCTCAGTGGCTTCGAGCCAGCGGTACGCCGCGAGGTAGTGGTGCGAGGGCGCCAGGTCCGGGTCGTGGTAGATCGCCACCGGGTTCTCGCCGAAGCCGCGCGGCGGCTGGATCATCAGCACGACGTTCCCGAACCGCAAGGCGGCCAGCGCGATCGCGGGCTCGTCGCCCGACGTGTCGACGTACAGCTCACCGGGCGCCGCGCCCCAGGCGTCGATCATTGCTGTACGCAACGACTCCGGCACCTGCCCGAACCAGTGCTCGTAGACGCTCAGCGGGATCTTGGCGACTGCGTTCGCCAGCTGCTCATCGGTCAGCCAGTCCACGTCGTGGCCGCCGGCCGCGATCAGCTGGTGGATCAGCCCGTCACCCTCCAGCTCGGTCACGTCCAGACCGCCGAGGTCGTAGCCGGCCTCCTGCAACCGGCCGAGCAGCACCACCGCCGACGCCGGAGTATCAAGGCCGACCGCGTTCCCGATCCGCGCATGCTTCGTCGGGTACGACGACAACACGAGCGCCAGCCGCTTCTCGGCGGGTGGCACGTGTCGGAGGCGAGCATGTGCGACCGCGATTCCGGCCAGCCGCGCACACCGCTCGGGATCCGGCGCGTAACGCGCCAGCCCGTCGGCGTCGTACGACTTGAACGAGAACGGGATCGTGATCAGCCGGCCGTCGAACTCCGGGATCGCGACCTGCGTGGCGGCGTCCAGCGGGCTGATCGCGGCGTCGCTCTCCTCCCACTGTTCGCGGGTCGAGGTCAGCGCGAGGCCCTGGATGAGCGGGATGTCGAGTGAGGCCAGCGCGCCGGCATCCCAGGCGTCGTCGGAGCCGCCCGCACTGGCGTTGGCCGCTACCGATCCACCGGCCGCGAGCAGGGTCGTGACGAGGACGTCGCACTTGCGCAGCAGGTCGAACAGTCCGGCGTTCTCGTCGCTGGTCGGATCGAGTCCGCGAAGCGTTCCGCAGTACACCGGGAGCGGCTGCGCGCCCGCGGCCTTCACCGCGGCCGCGAGGGTGTCGACGAAGGCCGTGTTCCCGGAGATCTCGTGAGCGCGGTAGTAGACGATGCCGACCACCGGCCGCTCGTCCTCGACGTACGTCCCACGGACGCCGTACGCGGGCAGCGCGCGCGGCGGATCGAACTCGTCGCCGGTCAGCAGCAGCGTGTCGCGGAGGAAGCCGGCCAGGTTGCGCAGGTTCTCCGAGCCGCCCTCGCGCAGGTAGGCGAGCGCCTCGGTGACCGCGCCCGCGGGCACGGTCGAGAGCGACATCAGCTCGGCGTCGGGCGCAGCCTCACCACTGACCACGACGATCGGCTTGCCGGCCGCGAGGACCGCGTCGAGTCCCTCCTCCCAGGCCCGCCGACCACCGAGCAGCCGGACCACGACGACGTCGGCCGTGTCGAGCAGCGGGCCGAGGTCGCCCAGGTCGAGCCGGGCCGGGTTCGCGACCGTCCAGCCGGCATCCGCCTCGGCGGCGGCGAGCAGGTCGGTGTCGGCAGTGGAAAGCAGCAGCAGATTCGCGGGCACGCGCGACCGTTCCTTTCCGGGGTATCCACGCCCCGACTTCAGGTACGACGGCGGCAGTTCCTGACTCCCCTGTCGGGTCACAGTGGCGGGACCGTCCCGGATTCACACCGGCTTCCTGCTGATGCCGTCGATTGACGGCCCGACTCTAGCCGACGGCCCCGGTGGTGGCGCGTCAGAGCCAACGCTTGATGCTTGACCGTGCCGAACCCCGGTGCTAGGCCGGAACTACAGGGCTTGACCCGCTGGCGCCCTCCAGGCAGCGCACACCGTTGCTTCAGCGCAAGTCGTTCGACTTTCGACTGAAGGAGATTCCCGTGCGCATCACTCACCCGGCTGTCACGACCGTCGTGGTCGTCGCCGGACTCGCCACCTCGGCTGTCGCGGTTCCGTCCGAGGCGACGGTCCGCCGCTCCGATCCCGCGGTCATCACCACCTGGAACGCGATCGCCGCCCGGACCATCGTGACCGAGAACGCCACTCCGGTCCCGGTCTCCACGCTGTACTTCGGCTTCGTCTCGATCGCCGTGTACGACGCGGTGGTGACGATCGAGGGTCGTTACCGGCCGTACCTACGACAACCTCGGGTCCACGGCAGAGCGTCGACCGAGGCCGCGGCCGCCACCGCGGCGTACCGCGTCCTCAGCTACTACTTCCCCACCTCCGCTCCGAAGCTCGCCGCCGACTACGCCGCGTCGCTGAGCGGTATCCGCGATGGTGCCGCGAAGAGCCGTGGGCAGCAGGTCGGCGAGACCGCCGCGTCCACGCTGATTGCGGCACGGGCCCACGACGGGCGTGACGCGAAGATCACGCTCGACGTCACACCGGCCCCTGGGGTGTGGCGCCCGACCCCGGACGCGTTCGCGCCGATGCTCGCTCCCTGGCTCGGCTTCGTCCGGCCGCTGACCCTGAAGTCGCCGACGCAGATGCGGCTGCCCGGTCCCGACCCGATCACGTCCAAGGATTACGCGCGTGACTTCGCCGAGGTGAAGGCGAAGGGCGCGAAGGACGGTTCGTCCCGGACCGCGGCACAGACCGAGACCGCGATGTTCTGGAACGCGCCTGCTTCCGTGCAGTACAACGCAGCGTTACGCGATCGGGTGTCCCGCAGCAGGATGGACGTCGTCCGGACCGCGCGAGCATTCGCGCTTCTCGACACCGGCACCGCCGATGCCGCGATCGCGTGCTGGCGGGCGAAGTACGACTACGCGTACTGGCGGCCGATCACTGCTATCCGGCTGGCGGACACCGACGGCAACCCGGCGACCGCACCCGACCGAGGATGGAACTCGCTGGTCCCGACGCCGCCGTATCCCGAGTACGTCAGCGGGCACGCATGTCTGACCGGCGCCGCTTCGGAAACCTACAGCCGGCTCTTCGGAGCGCGGTCGATCGACATCAACGTCTCGTCCTCGGTCACGTCGACCAGCCGGCACTACGCCACGGCGAGGGCGTTGGACACCGAGACCAAGAACGCCAGGATCTGGCTGGGGCTGCACTTCCGGCAGGCGATGGACGACGGCAACCGGCTCGGGCACCGCGTCGCGGCCTGGACGGCGACGCACGAGTTCCAGCCTCGACGGTGACCTGACTCTAGCGGTGCATTGCGTAGTGGGCGGCTAGGAGGTCGGTGCCCCAGTCGTTGCGGAGGTCTCGCCAGACCGAGTGGATGTGATTGGCGTCGTCCTGGGTGTTGTCGTACTCGGCCAGGAAGCTCGGTCCGGCGTTCGAGTAGTAGTGCCGGTGGCCTACGCCAGGCTGGGTCGCGCCGGCCCAGGCGAAGGTCAGTCGCTCGATGCCGTGGTCGGTGATGTCCCGCCAGGTCTGCAGACCGATCGGCCCGGCGGCGCGGCCGATGTACTGACCGATGAGCAGGCTGAAGAACTGGCGCTGGTCCTCGTTCAGGTCGCCGTACGCCAGACCTCGGTGCAGCAGCGACCCGTCGGCAACCGGGTCGTGCCGGGTCAGGATGTCGTCCGGTGCCTCCGGCGAGACGACCGCCACCTCGAGCTGCGCCGCTTCGAGCGAGTGCAGCAGCTGGAAGCCCAGGTCCTGCTCGGCGGCGAGGAACCGCCGGCCGGCCTGCGGTCCGGACCGGACCTCGGCCGGGTTCGAGCCGAGGAACTGCGGGGTGAAGGCGATCGCGCCGTCCACGAGCGTGACGTGCAACGCCAGGTGGTGACCGTTCAGCCGCCACGCCCACGGCTCGGTGCCGTTCGGATCGCCGAGCACCCGGAGGAAGTACCGGTCGCCGACGACCGACCCCTCCCACTCCCCCGACGGCGGCAGTTCCGGAAGTCCGCGAACGATGACCTCCGCGTCCAGGACCGCCCAGACGTCGTTCGTGCCCCGGGCACTGCACCCGATCGCGACCAGCCGCTCGACGAGCTTCTGCTGCGCCGGCGTCAGCTCCGTCAGCGCGAGTCCGGGCACCGGACCAGGCAGATACGTCCACTTCTTGTGGTCCGGAGTGTCGAACGGAGCCCGGACCTTCTCGAGCTGTGCGGGCGTGAGGCTCGCCAGCAGTTCGAGGACCGTGTCCCGTGTCTGCGCTACAACCATGCCGATCGCTCCCGTTCCGTCGGTTCGTACTGTGTCCACTGCTCGAACGGCCGGTCAAGCTTGTACCGGAAATCGGGTTGCCGCAGCAGGACGCGTGTTTCGGCGTTCGCCGGGTTGCGCAGCGTTTCGGAGAAGCGGACCGACCAGTGGAACCAGCGCATGCAGAACAGCCGCATGGTCAGCCCGTGGGACACCAGCAGCACGTTCTGCGGGGCGTCCGGCTGCTCGAAGTCCCGGTGCATGGTCTCCAGGAACGTCGACACCCGGTCGTACACATCCGCGCCGGACTCACCGTGGGTGAACCGGTAGAAGAAGTGCCCGAAGGAGTTCCGGAGCTGCTTCTGCCGCTCGATGTCCTCGGTGTCCTGGAGGTTCGCCCAGTCCTGCTCGCGCAACCGAGGTTCTTCCCGCGGACCGTCGATCAGGTCGTTCAACCCGAGTGAATCCAGGGTCTGCAGGGTCCGCAGGTACGGCGAGACGTACACACGTACCGGCTGGTTCTCGAACAGCTCCCGCAGGTACTTGCCGCTCTTCGCCGCCTGCTCGTGACCGGTCGGCGTCAGTGGTACGGCGTGGTCGGGCACGCGCTCGTAGATGGTCTTGTCCCTGTTGGCCTCGGACTCGGCGTGCCGGATCAGCGCGATCCGCAGCGGCCGGTGACTCAACCCCATCGCTTGCCCCTTCCCGGTACGGCGGTCTCCACCAGCACGGCCAGAACGATCGCGAGTCCGGCCGCCGCGACCCCGACCCGTCGAGCGAGCGCCGCCGTACGCCGGACGTCGGCAACCGTCGGCGCCGGACCCTCACCGAGCGTGCCGCGATCCTCCTGGTAGCTCCCGTAGCTGTTCGTCCCGCCGAGAGTCAGCCCGAGCGCCCCGGCGAAGGCCGCCTCGACCGGTCCGGCGTTCGGGCTCGGATGCTTGGCGGCGTCCCGCTTCCACGTGTCGATCGCCTCATTCGGCCGCCCAGCGGCGAGCCCGGTGAGCACTGCACACACCCGCGCCGGCAAGAGGTTGAGCAGGTCGTCCAATCTCGCGGACGCCCAGCCGAAGTTGAGGTACTTCGGTGACTTGTAGCCGACCATGGCGTCGAGCGTGTTCGCCGCGCGATAGCCGAGCAGGCCCGGGATGCCGAACGCGCCACCCCACAGCAGCGGGGCGACGCAGGCGTCCGAGGTGTTCTCGGCAATGGACTCCACTGTCGCTCGGGCCAACTCGTCGGCTTCCAGGTTCGTCGCATCGCGGGCGCACAGATGGCTGAGCCGCCCGCGCGCACCAGGGATGTCCTTCTCCTCGAGGAGACCGGCCATCGTCTCGGCCTCTCGATCGAGGCTGCGGGCGCCGAGCACTGTCCAGGTCGCGGCTGCGGTGACGATCGTGTGGAGGATCGGGCTGCGCTTCGTGAGTCGCTCGAGCGCCAGGCCGGTGGCTGCGGTCACGCCGACGAGGACCGCTGTGTGCGCGGCGCCCTTCGACCGCGAGTCGGCGTACAGGAGGTCCTCCAGGCGGCTCGCCGTACGGCCGAAGCCGGCGACGGGGTGAAACTGGCGAGGATCACCGAGGACGCGGTCGGCGGCGAAGCCGAGGAGGATGCCTACAGCCCTGGACACCCTCGGCAGTCTGCCAGGTGGCCGGCTGTGATTGGGTGAGCGGCATGGGAATCGCGGAGCTGCTCCAGCAGGTGGACGGGAGCGGGGAGTTCGGGGTCTGGCTCGGGCGGCTGGACGGCGGAGCGGTCTTCGAGCACGAGGCGGAGCGGCCGCACTACTCGGCGAGCACGATGAAGTTGCCGGTGGCGATGGCGATGATTCGCAAGGTTGAGGCCGGTGAGCTGTCCCTGGACCAGGCGGTGACCGTGCACAACGACTTCGCGTCCGCGGCCGGCGGCCGGTTCGGTGTGAACCCGGATGAGGACGAAGCGCCCGCGACCTGGACGAAGCTGGGCACCGAGGTTCCGCTCTCCTGGCTGGCCACCGAGATGATCACCCGGTCCAGCAACCTGGCGACCGACCTGGTGCTCGAGCAGGTGGGCGTCGCGGCAGCCCACGCGGCTCTGAGCGAGTCGGCGCTGCCGGGTTCATCCTCTCGCGCCTCCAAGATCCAGCGCGGGATCGACGACGTGGCCGCGCAACGGGCCGGGATCAGCAACCTGATGAGCCCGGCCGGGCTGGCCGGCGTCCTGGTTGCTGTCGGCAACCAGGCTGGTGCCTCCGGCGACTACCTCCGCGACCTGCTGGCCGGCAACCAGTGGAACGGCGAGATCCCGGCGCTGCTGCCTACCGGCACCCGGGTCGAGCACAAGAATGGCTGGGACACCCGGATCCGCCACGACGGTGGCATCGTCCGACCCCCGGACGCCGACCCGTTCGTGCTGGTCGTGTGTACGACGTCCGACCTGCCGGACGCCGACGCGCAGAAGCTGATCGCGTCGATCGCCCTCGAGGCCTGGACCCACCGGCACGACTTGGAGGCAGTGCGGTGAAGCTCACCACCCACCTGGTCTCAGCTCCCCTGCACACCCCGTTCGTGACGGCGTTGCGAACGGCGACGCACGCCGAGTCGCTGCTGGTCGAGATCAGTGACGGCGACCAGAGCGGCTGGGGCGAGGCGCCGCAGGTCTGGAAGGTGACCGGTGACTCGCTGGCCGGCTCGCAGGCCTGCATCGAAGGTCCGATCGCCACCGCCCTGGACGGCCTGGGGCCGGACGACCTGACCGAGGCGTTGCGGCGCGT
>Ga0136846_1238196_pt1 | contig 10266 bp, 6 predicted proteins | sample HopSoiMetagenom2_FD_96841 | JGI IMG/M metagenome (GOLD analysis project Ga0136846, IMG submission 96841) | Grasslands soil microbial communities from Hopland, California, USA - 2 Assembly 2016 (version 4) | ecosystem: Environmental > Terrestrial > Soil > Grasslands | place: USA: Hopland... | reverse complement strand
GGCGATGGAAAACATTTTGAGGCCTAATCCGCACCGACAATCGATATTGCTCCGTGGCGATCATCGTTCCGGTTCCGAGGTCACCGGGAGATTTCTGGAGTGCTTTCGGCAAAGGGGTGCGTAGAGTGAGCATTCGCCGAAACTGCTGGTTCGCGCCTTAACCCATGAACCCATTGATCTCGAAAATCCAAGTCGCTGGCATGCTCCAAACCAGACTAAGGTTCTCCTTCTGCCCTTCATAAGGGGAAAAGGCCGGGATGAGGGGTTGCTCGTTTGACTTGCGGGTTCAAGAATGGGTGAGGTGGTGAGGCGAGTTTGATTGACATTTACGCTTGTTCAGGTAGTCTCGCAGCATCCTAATGCAACCTTCCTCCAGGCGCCCACTGTCTTTCCTTGCACTTTTGTTTTTGTTCCTCTGTTCTCAAATTCCGTGCTTTGGACAGGGCACTGCTTTCACCTATCAAGGGCAACTCAATCAGGCCGGGGCACCCGTGAGCGGTCTGTACGATTTACAATTTGCGATCTACGACTCACTTGCGGCCGGGACACAACTCGGCAATACCGTGACCAACAGCGCTACCCAGGTCCGCAATGGAATCTTCATGGTGACGCTGGATTTTGGAAACCAATTCCCCGGAGATGCCCGTTGGCTGGAAATCGGGGTGCGAACCAACGGCGGCCCGGGGTTCACAGTTCTTAGCCCGCGCCAGGCTTTGACGGCGACACCCTACGCCGTTGAAGCGGGCAGTGCTGGTTCCGTAGCGGCAACGAATGTAAGCGGTACGTTTGACCCGGCACAGTTGCCGGCCCAGGTCCCGTTGCTCGCGCAAAACAACGTTTTCGCTGGTGCGAGCAATGTCTTTCAGGGTCAATTGGCGGCAGCCGGGCTCTCCAGTCCGCCCACACTGCCCCCGGCAGCGCTTGGCGGGGTCGCCGTAGGCAATGGCCCGTCCTCCATCGCAATTTCAGGCATCTACGCCTATGTGGGAAATTACAACTCGAAGACTTTGCAAATAGTCGACATCAGCAACCCAGCCAATCCGACATTGCTCGGGGTCGTGACCACCGCGGGAAACCCGATCGCCGTGGCGGTCGCGGGACGTTATGTTTATTTGGAATATCAGTTCTCCACTTCGCTGGATGTGATCGATGTCAGCAATCCGGCCAACCCGGTTGGGGTCGGTTTGGTCCCGACTGGGAATTTCCCGCAGGCAATTGCTGTATCCGGTCGGTATGCCTATGTCGCCAATCGGGGCGCCAGCACGCTAATGGCGGTTGATATCAGCTCGCCGACCAACCCGGTGGTGCTGGCCACGGTGCCCACGGATTCCAGCCCAGAGTCCGTTGCCATCGCAGGTCGGTACGTGTACATGGCAAGCTATAACCCTGGCACACTGAACGTCTTCGATGTGAATTCTCCCGCCAGCCCAGTTAAGGTCAGTTCTACGGCCGGCCACGCTGGCGCTTTTGCCATTGCCGTCGCCGGGCGCTATGCGTACGTCGCTTGCGCCGGGTCCTCCATGCTGGATGTGTTCGATGTCAGCTCGGCGGCGCTTCCGGTCCTGGTGGGCTCGGTCGCCACTGGAAATAATCCCCAGTCAGTAGCCGTGGCGGGGCGCTACGTGTACGTAGCCAATACGAGCGGCAACACGTTGCAGGTCTTTGACGCGACCACCCCGTCCAGCCCTGTGAGCCTTGGTTCCGTGCCGACGGATCCAGGTCCGGTGTCCCTCGCCGTTGCGGGCAAGTACGTTTACGTCGTGAATACGAGCGGCGGCACGATGCAAACGTTCGACTTGGGCGGCGCCACCCTCCAACATGTGGAGGCCGGCGCACTGACAACCGGCACGCTGCAAACCAGTGACACTGCAACAATAGGCAACAACCTGGATGTGCGCGGGGGCCTGACGGTCAGCGGCAGCAGCCGGCTTGTGGGCAGTGTCACCAGCGATGACCTGAATGTCCGTGGCGGGCTGACGGTCAGCGGCAACACGCGGTTTTCGGGCAGTGTCACCGGAAACGGCGGTGGCCTGACCAACCTGGCGGCCAACCAGCTCACCGGCACGATCGCAGCAGCAAGGATGCCCGGAACTGTGCTCACCAATGGTGCCAGCAGCGTTTCGCTGTCAGGGAACTTCAACGGCAGCTTCAACGGTAATGGCCTTGGCCTGACCAACTTGAATCTCAATTCCTTGCTTCAGCAAATCGGCACGGCTAGCGCCTGGGGCAATGACATAAACGGCCAGATCGACGTCCCAACGGGCATTACCGATGCGGTTGCACTGGCGGGCAGCTTCTATGGCAGCGTGGCCCTGAACCGAAACGGAACGGTTGTGACGTGGGGCAATACTCCTTCGGCCCCACCCGGCCTGACGAACGTGGTAGGCATTGCCGCCGGGTTCGCACACGTTCTGGCGCTCAAAGGCGATGGCACGGTTACGGGGTGGGGAGACGACACTTACGGCCAGATCGACATCCCGGCCGGGTTAAGCGGCGTGCAGGCGATCGCTGCGGGTTACAATCATAGCCTGGCGTTGAGAAATGACGGGACAATCCTGGCCTGGGGCAAGAATGACTCGCAACAGACCAATGTCCCTGGCGGCTTGAGCAACGTTGCGGCGGTGGCAGCTGGAGACCTGGTCAGCATGGCCCTCCGCAGCGACGGCACGGTCGTGGTATGGGGGGGAAACAATACTGGTCAAACCAACATCCCGCCTGGCGTGACCAATGTGGTAGCCATTGCGTGCGGGTCGGGTCACTGCCTCGCGCTCCGGAGCGATGGGACGGTCGTGGCCTGGGGTGCAAATAACTTCGGCCAGGCAACCGTCCCTTCCGGCCTCGGCTTCATCAAAGCCATAGCCGCGGGCGGCTATCACAGCCTGGCGGTGCAAGGTGACGGGACTGTCGCAAGCTGGGGATGGAATAACTTTGGCCAGGTCACAGTCCCCGGGGATTTGAACAATGTCGTTGCCGTAGCGGCCGGCGGCTATCACAGCTTGGCATTGCGACTGCAGGCGGGGGCGGTTCAACTGCCCGTGCTGACACAGAACAACGTGTTTCTCGGGCCGACCAATGTTTTTCAAGGTCAGATCGTCGCTGCCGGCTTCAGCGGCGATGCCAGTCATCTGCTCAATCTTCCCGCCAGCCAACTCACGGGCACCGTTCCTCTGGCGCGATTGCCTGCCACTGTTGTTCTCAATGGGGCCAGCGGCCTCACGCTTTCCGGGACCTTTAATGGCCCGTCGGGTGCGTTCACGCCTGTCATCGGCGGCAGCTCAGGTAACTTCACGGCATCCACCCAGACAGGTTATTACGTGAAAAGCGGCAACCTGGTTTACTTTGAAATATGGCTTACCTGGACGTCCAAAGGTTCGGCCTCCGGGTCGCTCTCGATCTCTCTTCCGTTCACCGCCGTTTCCCCCCGTGCGGTGTTCCACGTGGGTTTCGTAAATGGAATAACTTTCGCGCGCCAATTGGTCCCTTTAGCCAGTTCAGGGGTTTCAATGATGAACTTGTACGATCTTTCAACCACCGGTGGCGCCGCCACTATCATCCCAGTTACCAGTTGCGCCACGGCCGGAGAAATCCAGATTACCGGCACATATCGCTGGCAATAAGGAGCATTGACACCCTTAATCTGTTCAAAACCTGTCGGTCGTCTCAAAGGCCTCGTCAATTCTTCTTGCCTCGAACTTTTTCCTTTTTCTCGTCAAAATCAGCGCGGAAGGATTTTCGGTCGCTGACGAGTTGCTTTTCCAATTGCTCGTAAGCTTCGGCATCGCCTTTTTCGGCGGCCTTGACCATCTCGTCTTTCAACAAGAGTTCGCGCTCGGCGATTTTCGCCGCGCATTGCGATTCCAGGTCGGCGAGTTCTTTTTTCTGCGCGTCAGTGAGTTTGGTGCCGGGAGCATCTTTGCTGAGGCGCTCCATGGCGAGTTCGTAAGAGGTTTTCATATCGGTAATCGGAAAAATGTTAATGTTTGGTTTGGTCCCCAGGCGGAGTTTTCTTTTTCCAGGGCATCTCGGGAAATTTCGCCGGTGGCGGTTTGGGTTTGGCCATGGCCAGTTCAGGGTCGGAAGGAGAGGGCGCGGCCGAAGGCGCGACCCCGGCCTTGGCTTTTTGCGCATCTTCCCGCCACGAGGCGATGCGCGCCTGCAGCCCGTGATGCTCGGCTGTCACTTTGTCGCCGGCCTTCATGTAAAATAGCGACAAATTGGTATGCACCAGCTGCTCGTGCGGTTTGAGTTTCTCGGCTTTGTGGCCCTCGGCAATCGCGGTTGTGAAATCGCCTTTGCGATAATACGACATTCCCAACGCGAGTTGCGCTTCAAAATTTGAGGGCTCCTGCGCCAGCAGCGCCTGCAATTTCGCAATCGCACGGTCGTACTCGCCGGTGCTGAAGTCGAACATCGCATCGTCATATTGGTCCTGGAGGTCCGCCATAAGCTTTGACACGCGAACGTATGCTATAATGATAATGGTATGCAAGTCGGTGATGGGCCGCCGAGATTCGCGGCCTCCGGCTGCAGATGCGAACCATGAATTTGCCAATCAAATTGCTTTCAACTGATTTTGACGGAACGTTGTTTGCCGAGTTTGAAAATCCGCCCATCCCGGTTGAATTGCAAAAGCTCATTGCGGAATTGCAGGCTTCCGGCGCCAAATGGGCGATCAACACCGGGCGCGAGATGGCCAGTCTGATGGAAGCGCTGGAACGCGCTGGCGTCACCATCGAGCCCGATTACCTGGTGCTGGTGGAACGCGAAATCCATCGGCATCACGAATCGCAATATGTCGCCCTGGAACCCTGGAACAACACCTGCACTCGCGTGCAAAAGGAAATCTTCAACCGAGTCCGCGAGGACCTGCCGAAGATCGTCGGGTGGATCAATTCCCGGTTCCATGCGCGGATTTACGAAGATCCTTATTCGCCGTTTTGCCTGATAACGGGAAATACAGCCGATATGAACGCAATCCACGAATACCTGAATGAATATTGCCGCAGTGTGCCTAATTTGGCTGTGGTGCGAAACGACGTGTACGCGCGCTTCAGTCACGACGCCTACAACAAGGGCACAGCATTGGGCGAGTTGACGCGGCAACTAGGGTTGCAAAGCAGCGATGTTTTCGCCGCCGGCGATCATTTGAACGATTTGCCGATGTTGAAGACGCAATACGCGAAGTATGTCGCCGCCCCGGCCAATGCTGTCCCGGAAGTGAAAGAACTTGTCAGGAGCGAAGGCGGGTACGTCAGCGAACGCAGCCACGGCTATGGCGTGGCTGATGCAATAAAACATTATCTTGGCCGCACCGAAGGTTGAGAACTAAATTTTATTAATAGTGGCTAGCTCTATTAGGCGAGTTAATTGTTTCAATTTCAATCCCGCCTAAATTCTCAAAAATTTGCGTAAGTGCTTGATAATCAGGCAAATCCGCTGGTGGGTTCGGTTTGACAGGCAGGACGGCAATGATAGACTTTCATGGCAAAGGTAAAGGGGACTGACGTTCTTCGGTCCCGGCCTGACCAATGCCTAACTTTGATTTTTGATCGAATTTCATGAGCAGCGAAACATTGCCCCCGCCTGCTGGCGGCTCCCCCAAAGTCTCACCCATTAAAGAAGCAGTCATCCGCATCGCGGGTAATTCTCAGGATGGCATTCAAGCTATCGGAGGTTTCCTGGCCCGCCTGGCCGGGCGAAGCGAGCAGGAAGTCATGACGTTCATGACGATTCCCGCGACGATCTCGGGGGGCCCTTCGATATTTCAGGTGCGCATCGGCTCCGGTGAAGTGCTCAGCGCCGGCGATGAAGCGGACGTGCTGCTGGCATTTTACCAGCATTCCTACGAAGACCACATCAGCTCGCTCAGGGCGGGCGGCATCGTTCTTTACGATAGCGACCATGTGGAACCGAAGCCGCAATGGCAGCAAACGTATCATCATCTCGGCATTCCCATCTCCGGATTGACGGTCGAAGCGATCGGTGGCACGGCAAAAGATAAGGGCAAAAACATTTTTGCGCTGGGCCTGGTTGCCAAGATGTTTGATTTGAATGTGCCGAAATTGGAGAAATTGATCGGCGAACGATTTGGCGGCAAGGACGCCAGCATTTTGAACAACGCGCTGGCGGCGTTTCACGCCGGTTACAGCCACTCGCTGGGTAACGTGCTGGAGACTTTCAAATTCGTCGATAGCCAGCGCAAGACGGGCAATCAAGTGGTGATGAACGGCAACGATGCACTGGCTTACGGGTTGATAGCCGCCGGCGTGCGTTTCGGCGCTGGATATCCGATCACGCCGTGGTCGGATGTGATGGAAATACTGCGCCGCGAGTTGCCCAAGTACGGCGGTACGTTCGTTCAGTGTGAGGACGAAATCGCTTCGATCTCGATGGCGATGGGCGCGAGCTACGCCGGGCGGGTCGCGGTCACCGGTTCGAGCGGGCCGGGCATTTCACTCAAAACGGAGGCTCTCGGCTGGGGTGTCATGGCGGAGATGCCGTTGGTCATTTGCGACATTCAGCGCGGCGGCCCTTCGACAGGCATGCCGACCAATGTCGAGCAATCAGATTTGAACATTGCCTGCTTTGGCGGACACGGCGACTCACCGCGCGTTGTGCTCGCGCCGGCCAGCGTGGAGGATTGTTTCTATGTCGCCATCGAAGCGGTGAACATTGCCCGCAAGTACAATGTACCCGTAATCATTTTGAGCGACCAGGCGATCGCCACGCGCATCGAAGCGTTTCCGGAGCCGAATTTCGAAAAGGTTTGCCAGGACATTTCGCCCGACCTTACTCCCGTGCCCGACCACAAGGCCTACGACCTCTCCACGCCGGACGGCGTGACGCCGCGCATCGCTCCGGGCACACGCGTGCTGAGCGGGCGGTATTCCATCGCGACGGGCCTCGAGCACGATGAATTGGGCCATCCCACCGGCTCGCCGAAGATGCACATGCAAATGACCGCTAAACGCCGCAAGAAACTGCAGGCATTGGCCGCGACCCTGCCGACGCCGAAAGTTTACGGCCCGCCGGAAGGCAATGTGCTGCTGGTCGGCTGGGGTTCCACGCAGGGGCCCATCCGCGAAGCGGTTGACCGGGCCCGGGCCGCGGGCGACAGCGTCTCCTCGCTGCATATCACTCATTTGAGTCCGTTGCCGCCCGGGTTGGAAAATGTTTTCAGCGGCTTCAACAACATCCTCGTCGTGGAAATGAATGATGAAGGCCTTTACGGCTTCGGACAGCTGGGCGGGCTTTTGCGCGCGCGCTACTGTGACCCGAAAATCCGCGGCATCACCAAGACCGATGGGCTGACCTGGAAAGTCCGTGATATTCTGGACCGGGCCAAAAGCAATGTAGCCGCTGGAATGCGCAAACTGTAAGACCTCGAAAAGATTTTTTAGCAATACCTACCATTATGAGTTCTCCTTCCGCTGAAGTTGCCCCGGAAAAAGTCGGCACGCTGCAAAACGGCGCGACTGCCACAGCCTCGCCCTCCGCCGAGCGCAAGCCATTGACCAAGAAAGAAATTGCCGCCGACCATCCCACCTGGTGTCCGGGCTGCGGGGACTTCTCGGTGCTGGCGCTTTATTTCAAGCTGATCGAAAAGCGCAAGATGTTGCATGAGAAGATTACGACTGTGGCGGGCATTGGCTGCTCGAGTCGATTCCCGTACTTCGTGCAGGCGCACGGCGTTCACTATATCCACGGACGCGCGCTGCCGTTCGCCAGCGGCATCTCGCTATCACGGCCGGACCTGCACGTCTTCGTTTTTGGTGGTGATGGCGATGCTTTCTCGATCGGCGGCAATCATTTCAACCATACCGCCCGCAAAAACATTAAGCTGACCTATGTCGTGATGGATAATTGGGTCTATGGCTTGACCAAGAAGCAAACCTCACCGACTTCGCCGCTTGGCTTCAAAAGCAAGACGGATACATGGGGCGCGGTGGATTATCCCATCAACCCCATGAAGCAGGCGATTGCCGCCGGAGCTTCGTTCGTCGCCCGAACCACGCACACGAACCCAAATCACGTGATGCAAATGATGGACGCGGCCATGGACCACGACGGCTTCAGCTTTGTTGAATGCCTGAGTGAATGCGTCGAGTTTTATGAAGGCGCTTTCGACGCTTCCAACCCGCGCAAAGGTGGAGTTTTCAACGCCGTGCCGGCGGAACACGACGTCACGAATGAAGAAGCCGCTTACAAACTCACCGACGTTGGATTTCCCGGCTATTTCGGAATTTTCTACAAAGTCAGCAAGCCGACCAAGAACATCAAAGAAGCAACGATCAATAGCGGGGCGATGGAGAAGGTGAAGGGCCTGAAGGATTGGCAGATTTTGCAGAAAACCTTCGATAAGATGCGGTAAGATTGCGGCGGAGAGTTAGTTCAGGGTTTGGCTCGCCGCGAATCTCACCAAACCTTTCTCATTCTTGTCTAGAGGCGGCCAAACGAAAAGTCCTGCCGCGCTGGCGAGTGCGCGTTGACGAGAGGCGCTGTCGAAGGAAAGGAACCAGGTTCCACCCAATGTCACAGCTGTCGCCACCAAAACGAGATCGTGGCTCCCGGGTCCAAGAGTTGGAGAAAATCTTCGGGCCAGGCTTTCCGCTTGCCGAAAGACTTGGCTCCAATCTGCCCGTTCGAGTGTAAGCCCCTTTCCCTCCTGCACATCTTCGATGAAGCGTGCGGCGCGCTCCTCTTTTCGCAGCAAGGCGGAAGGGCGGAGGTTAGTCCGCTTCGTTGGCGGCAATTCGAACTGAAAAATCCTTTCCTTCCCAGCGCTCGCCCCAGCGAATCGTAAAATGGATTGTGGCGCCGCTCGCGAGGTTGGAGACCGCAAGGTCCGTTGACCAGCAACCTAGCGCATTTTGGACCAACTCGGTGTCCTCGGCAGTTTTCCAGTCATCTGCGCTCCAATGAATCGTGCCCTGCTCGGCGGTGATGAACCGTAGCGTCTTGCCCGGGCGTATTATCGGCGGTTGATGGGCGAGGCTCCAGATCTCAATTTCACTGGAAGTCTTCTTCTCCACGTAGCGTTCGTGAACGGCCGGGATGCGATCATATACCACTCCGTCTCGGTGACTTCGAACCAGCGATAGATATTCGCCGTGTGCCCAGCAGAGGGGCATTGCCGCTCCCGTGGGTGCGCCGCGGAACATCCGCGCGTCCGGCAAATCCTTTTCATCCCAAACCTGCTCCGGCAGCATCCCTCCTTCATTGGCAAATTGTTCGAGGGCTCGAATGTAAGGCAGGGCATCCTTTCCCGCCGCCAGTTCGTAGTGGCCGCGTTCGCCACTCAAAAGCGGCCAGCAGCGGCCCACTCCGACGCCGTCGAACGCGCTGCCATCGGCCTTTTGGCCGTAGCCATCGTAATTGTAGCGCCGCCAGCAGGGACCCTGCGGCAAGTCAAACTTGAGCAGTTGGTCCACTACAGCCAGCGACGCGATAATGATGGGATCGTTTGCTCCGCGCACGCCCAGCCGGACCAGTTCCAGGAAATCCGCGCTGACCACGTTGCGCGCCGGGTGAACGCCGCCCCCGTTCGCGATTTGAATGATGGTTTCGTCCGGTGCTGCGTATTCATTCGGGCGCTCGGGGTCCGCGGGATTGATGCGGACGTAATGCTTCGGCTGACTCGGAACCAGCTCGCCGCGGTTGGTCAAAGTCCATTCCTCCAAGTGCGAGGAAAGCCAATCAGCGTATTCCAAAATGAATCGGGCAGTCGCCTCATCGGCGCGCACGCGGGCGAAATCCGCGGCGCAAACCAGCGCCGAAATGATCCACGCCAATGTCGCGGGTGAATAACCGGAATTCTCCTCCCTGCGTTCCTGGCCCGTGACCGGCCCATGCAAAAGCAGGTAACGCGTTGCTCGCAACACCAGCGTCCACGGATCGAACAGCCCGAGTGCATTCGCGCGCCACAGCCGCCACCCCAGCAAAATCGGCGCGGCGACTTCGTCCAATTGGCGGCCCAGCCAATAAGCCTGTCCATCAATCCAACTGTTTTGCGGCACCGAACCGTCAGCACCCTGGACGCACGCAAGCCAAATCAAGGAGCGCAACGGGGTGGCCGTTTGGCCGCTAGAAAGCAATGCGGTGGCGCTTTTTACCAGGTCGCGCGTCCATACCAGGTGATAACCGCCGAGGTCGGCGTCGCTCTTGGTTTCGCCCCAGGGAATGCTCATCGAGGCGACCAGGGCGCCGGGAAAAATTTTGTCCTCATGCGCCAGCAGGACCAATCGGCTCAGCCGGTACATGTGGCCG
>Ga0136846_1220332_pt1 | contig 10266 bp, 9 predicted proteins | sample HopSoiMetagenom2_FD_96841 | JGI IMG/M metagenome (GOLD analysis project Ga0136846, IMG submission 96841) | Grasslands soil microbial communities from Hopland, California, USA - 2 Assembly 2016 (version 4) | ecosystem: Environmental > Terrestrial > Soil > Grasslands | place: USA: Hopland... | reverse complement strand
GGCAGAACCAAGGACGGCGAATACACACAGGCCGTCAACCTCGCCAAGGACGCGATGCTCGGCTCCGGCTATAACTCGGTGATGCAAAGCGATGCGGTCAAGACCGGGTGGGCGCCGTGGGGCGATGTCGATGCCATCCTCAAGATGTGGGATAAGGCGACCTACATCGGCACCGTCGTGCCCTCGCTCTACCAGCCCTGGCACTTCCCCTGGACCGATCAGCTCAACATCGAGGTCCAGAAGTGCCTGACCGGCCAGATCACCGCCGACCAGTGCTGCGACAACCTGATCAAGGGAATAGCCGACGCCAAGCGGAAGACATGACGAGGCCTGCGCCCGCGCGGAAGTAGCACATGGCTCTTCTCGCGCCCGAGAGCCTCGGCGATGCAAACAGGGCCGGCAAGGACGCCCGCCGCGGCACCGGCGAGCTGTCGCGGGGCGCGCTCGGGGTCGCGATGAACCTGCCGACGATCGGCCTGCTGCTCCTGGTGCTCGCCTATCCGGTCGTCTACGCGGGCTATCTCTCGCTCCACCAGGTCGGCATCGCGCAGCTGAGGCGGGGCGTCTTCCCGTGGAACAACGGCGACAACTACGCGCGCCTGCTCGAGGATCCGCTGTTCGCGCTGGCGCTCAAGAACACCATCCTTTTCACGCTGCTGGTCGTGGGGGTCGAGGTCGTTCTCGCGATCGCCATCGCGCTGCTCCTCAACCAGGCAAGCCTGTGGACCTCGCGCCTCGCCCGGCTGCTGATCCTCATTCCCTATGGCGTGCCGCCGATCACCAACGGCCTCATCTGGTCCTTCATGTACAGCTTTCAGTTCGGTTTCCTGAATCGTGTGCTGTTCTCGTCGGGACTGATCAATGAACCGGTGAATTGGGCCGGCAACCCCAACACCGCGCTCTATGCCGTTGCCGTCGCCTACATCTGGCGCACGCTGCCGTTCGCGGTCCTGATCGTCCATGCCGCCCTGCAGGGCATTCCGCGCGAGCTCCACGAGGCGGCGACCGTCGACGGCGCGAGCGCGTGGCAGCGCTTCCGGTCGATCACGCTGCCGCTGCTGATGCCGGTCATCATCATCATCCTGATTCTCAGGACCTCGTTTGCGTTCGCGGTGTTCGAGGAGATCCTGGCGATCACGCAGGGCGGGCCGGGCGACGCCTCGTACGTCGCCGCCTGGTACACCTACAAGCTCACCTTCTCCCCGCCCAACAACATCGGGATGGGCGCCGCCTCCGCCTATGTGCTGGCGCTCCTCGTCGGCCTTTTCGCGATTGCCTATGTCCGGCTCCTCTATCGGCGGATCGCGTAACCATGGAGCCAAGAGGGCTGCCCCGTCTGCTGATGCACCTCGCCAACGGCCTGGTGATCCTGTTCATCATGCTGCCGATCGTCGCCGTCGTGCTCGGCAGCCTGCAACCCGAGAGGACGCTGCAAGGAGAGTCGCGGCGCGTCATCCCCTCCGAGTGGACGCTCGACAACTTCACGGTCATCCTCACCCAGGGTCAGCAGAAGGGCCGGATCTTCGAGCAGGCGACCTATCTCCCCGACAACATCAAGAGCTTCTACCGGGCCTTCGCCAACTCGCTCATCGTCGCGCTCGGCGTGACCTTGCTGACGGTCGGGTTCGGTGCGCTGTCGGCCTATACCGTCGCGCGCCTGGAGCTGCGTTGGGCGCTCTGGCTGATGCAGGCGAATGTCGTGGCGCGGTTTCTGCCGGCGATCGTGCTCATGATTCCGCTCTACGTCGTCGTGCGCTCGCTCGGGCAGCTCAACACGCTGCACGCCGTCGTCCTGACCGAGACCGGCTTCCTCTTGCCCTATGCCATCGTGATCCTGGTGCCGTTCTTCGCCAACATACCGGCCGATCTCGAGGACGCGGCGCGGATCGACGGCTGCACGCATTTCCAGGCGTTCTGGCGGATCATATTGCCGCTGTCGGCGCCGGGGCTTGCCGCCTGTGCCGTGATCATGTTCATCATCTCCTGGCACGAGCTGCTGATCCCCCTGATCCTCAACTCGCGGCCGGAATTCATGACGCTGCCTGTGATCGTCGCCAGCCTCGTCGGCGACGTGCATGTGTTCTTCAACCTGCTGATGGCGATCTGCCTCCTGTCCCTGCTGCCGACCGTGATCCTCGTCGCGTTGCTGCAGCGCTATGTGGTCGAGGGGCTCGCCGCGGGCGCGGTCAAGGGGTGAAGGCGCCGGCTTCGACCTCGGTCTAAAGCCGCGGCGGCTCGATGCCGGCATTCGCCGCTGCCGCGAGCAGGACGGCGGTGATGTCCTTGCCACCGAGCCCGTGGCCGGTGCGCGCCTCGGCCAAACAATCCCGCGCCGCCGCGCCTGTCGGGACCGGCACCCCCGCTTGCGCCGCCGCGCTCACCCCGATCGAGAGGTCCTTATAGGCAAGATCGACCGCGAATCCCGGCTCGACGTCGCCCTTGAGCACCTTGGTCGGCCAATAGGTCTTGAGATGGTCGTTGCTCGCCAGCGAGTTCGTGATCACCTCGTACATCGTCGCCGCCGAAAGCCCGAGCTTGCTGCCGAGCGTTAGCGCTTCCGCCGAGAGCTGGCACGTCGCCATGGCGAGAAAATTGTTGACGATCTTCATGGAGATGCCGCTGCCCTGCGGTCCGCAATGGATGATCTTGTTGCCCATCGCTTCAAGGATCGGGCGCGCACGCTCGAGATCGCCGGCCGCGGCGCCGACCATGAACAGGCTCTCGCCGCGCTCGGCGTGGGCCGGCGAGCGTCCGACGGCGGCGTCGACGAAACGAATGCCCTTGTCGGCGAGCACGGCGCCGAAGGAGCGGCTTGCCGCCGGATCGATGGTGCTCATGTCGATCATCATCATCCCGGCGCGGCCGGTCTCCAGGAGCCCTCCCGGGCCGCTGACCACGCCGGCGACGTCGGGGGTATTCGGCAGCATGGTGATGACGACGTCCGCGGTCGGGATCAGCGCGGCGAGGCTGCTGGCGCGGCTGGCCCCTCTCTCGACCAGCACCGCGATATGAGCCGCATCCGTATCGAAAGCCGCGACGTCAAATCCCTTGCGGACGAGCGACGTCGCCATGGGCCGGCCCATGCTGCCGAGCCCGATAAAGCCGATCCGTTCGCGTTGCATGGCCATGACCGTCCTCGAGAGCGCGCGTCGGGAGCTTCCGTAACGAGGGATAGAGCATGACGGAATGGGGATCGAACGCGCCGCAGCCGTATCTTTCATTACGGCACAGGCTTGCGCAACGAGGCCGGCTGGTCCTCCTGGCTCGCTCACGCTAGAGGCTCGTCCGGCCGTGGGCTCGCGGCCGCGCGCGCTTGGGAGAGGGCGAATGGGTCTGAGGATCGCGGTCGGCGGGTTCATGCACGAGACTAATACTTTCGTCGCGAAACCGACGACCTGGAACGACTTCGTGGAGGCCGGGCCGTGGCCGACGCTGACCATCGGCGAAGGCGTGCTTTCGACCTTCCGGGGCATCAATCTCGCGATCGCCTATTTCATGGATGCGGCCGAGAAGGCCGGGCACGTCATGGTCCCGCTCGCCTGGGGCGGGGCGATGCCGGGCGGCAAGGTCGCGCGCGACGCCTTCGAGCGCATGGCCGGGATCATGGTCGACGGGCTGCGCCGCGAGCGCCCGGACGCGGTCTTCCTCGAGCTGCACGGCGCGATGGTGGCGGAACACCACGACGACGGCGAGGGCGAGCTGCTCGCCCGCGTGCGCGACACCGTCGGCTCCGACGTGCCGATCCTGATGTCGCTCGACCTGCACGCCAACGTCTCGCCGGCGATGGTCGCGGCGGCGGACTTCATTTCCTCCTACCGCACCTATCCCCATGTCGACTGGGGCGCCTCCGGCGGACGCTGCGCCGAATGGCTCGACCGCGTGCTCGCCTGGAAGCGGCCGGCGCGCGCGCTCCGGCAGGCGCCGTTCCTCGTGCCGGTCACCACCGGCTGCACCTATGTCGAGCCGGCGAAGGAGCTCTACGAGGAACTGAAGCGCATCGAGGCGGAGACCGGCGTGCATCTCTCCCTCAACATGGGCTTCCCGCCGGCCGACATCCGCGACGTCGGCCCGAGCGTCACGGCCTATGACGCGGATCAGCCGGCGGTCGACGCCGCCGCCGATCGTCTGTTCGCGGCGCTCGTCGCGGCCGAGCCGGGCTTTGCCGCCCATCGCCCGCTGCCGGTCGATGACGCCGTGGGCGAGGCCCTTCGCGTCGCAGGAACCGCGACGCGACCGGTCGTTCTCGCCGACACGCAGGACAATCCCGGCGCCGGCGCGCCCTCGAATACGACCGGCCTTATCGCCGAACTCCTGCGCCAGGGCGCCGAACGGGCAATCGTTGGCATCGTGCACGACCCGGCCGCGGCCGCGGCCGCGCATGCGGCGGGCCTCGGCGGAAGCCTCGCCACCCTCGGCGGGAGCGGGGAGGGGCCCGGCCAGGAGCCGCTTGCCGGCCCGTGGCGCGTCGCCGCTTTGAGCGACGGGCGCTTCCGCGGCACCTCGCCGATGCTGCGCGCCGCCGTCGCGACGCTCGGACCGGCGGCGCTCCTCGCCAAGGACGGCGTCGAGGTGCTGGTCGCGACGATCCGCCAGCAGCCGATCCACAAGGAGACGTTCTCGCATCTCGGCGTCGACCTCGCGTCCCGCGCCGTCATCGGGCTGAAGAGCTCGGTGCATTTCCGCTCCGGTTTCCAGGACATCGCCGAGAAGGTGATCGTCTGCCTCGCCCCGGGCGTGAATCCCGAGGACCCGGCGAGCTTCGCGTTCCGCAACATCCGCCCCGGGGTGCGGCTGCGCCCGAACGGTGAGGGTCACAGCTTCACGCCCTCGATGTAGCCGCGGTTCCAGGTCGGGCTCATCAGGATCTCGTTCATGCACACGGTCACAGGCAGGCGTGCGACGAAGAGGATGGTCTCGGCGAGGTCCTCCGATTGCAGCATGCGCGCCTTGTCCTCGACCGTCACCGGCACCGGGCGCTTGTCGAGGATCGGGGTCGCGACCTCGCCGGGGCAGATGCAGCACGAGCGGATGCCGTGCCGGCACTCCTCCTGGTTCAGGCTCTCGCTGAGCGCCACGAGCCCGTGCTTCGCCGCCGAGTAGGCGGGCCCCGTGAGCCGCGACACGTAGCGCCCGGCCCAGGACGAGATGTGGATGATGAGCCCGCCTTTTTGCGTCCGCATCATCGGCAGCACCGCCGCGGAGGCGTAGAACGGACCCGAGAGGTCGGCCTCGACGACGGTGTCGAAGCCCTCCGGATCGACCTCGCCCCAGCTGCGGTTCTTGACGTTGAAGCCGGCGCTGTTGACGAGGATGTCGCAGCGGCCGAACTCCTCCTCGATGCGCTTCGCCACCGCCCGCACCTGCGTTGCGTCGCGCATGTCCGCCGGCTGGACAAGCGCCGTGCCGCCGGCGGCGCGGATCATGCCGGCGGTCTCCTCCAGCGGCTCGGTTCGCCGCCCGCTCAGGACCAGCCTCGCGCCGGCCTTGGCGAGAGCGACCGCTCCGGCCTGACCGATGCCGGAGCCCGCTCCGGTAACCCAGGCGACCTCGTCGGTGATCGAACGGAACATGTTTCCTCCGGTGTTTTGTGCGCGGCAACTTCGCGCCTCCTGGCGGGCTTGTGAAGGCTCGCCCGGCTTGCACCGGCCGGAGGAAACCGCATCCTGCGGGGAGTTCGCCCGAGGGATTGCGATGCGCCGCCTGATGCTCCTCCGCCACGGCAAGGCAACGTCTCCGGACGCGACGAAGGACATGGACCGCCCGCTCGCGGCGCGCGGTCGCGAGGCCGTGCCCCGGATTGCGGCGCATCTTGCCGATGAGCAGCTCTTTCCCGACCTCGCCCTCGTCTCCCCGGCGCAGCGCGCGCGCGAGACCTGGGAGCTTGTCGAGCCTGCACTCGGCCCAGTGCCGGCGCGCTTCGAGCCGCCGATCTACGAGGCGCCGCCCGAGCGCCTGCTCGCCGTAATCCGCGGGGTTGAGCCGGCGGTCCGCACGCTTCTCCTCGTCGGCCACAATCCCGGCTTCGAGGACCTGGCGAGACTCCTCGTCGGCCACGGCGACCGTTACGCCTTCGCCCGCATGCCGAAGAAATATCCGACCGCCGGCCTCGCCGTGATCGATCTCGACATCGAGGATTGGGCAGCCGTGAAGCCGGGCCTCGGCCGCCTCGACCGGTTCGTCACGCCGAAATCGCTTGGGCAGGACGAAGACGATTGAGCGGCTGAACCGATCGCCCGGCGGTTCGTTCTCGACCCGTGCAACGCCGCGCCGCAAGGAGTATGGTTTTTTCACGCCGACCAGGTGACTGCCGTGATCGAGTTCCTTCTCGCGCCGCTCGCGCTCGTGCTTGCGAGCGGACCGACCTTCGAGCGCGCGCTTGCGGCCGCAGCCGAGCTGCGGCTTCGCGCCGGCGTGGCCGTGGAGCGTGCGGCCGAGCCGCCGCACGCGACCTATCTCGCGGCCGATCGCGCCGTCAGCAACTGGCGCGCCGAGGCGCTGCACGACCTGCAGCCGCGGCCCGTCTCGGCGATGGCGGTGCTGCTCAATGTCGAGCGGCCGGTCGTCACCCGCTGCGTCAAGCTCAACAACTATTGGTGCATCAAGCGGGCGCGCTGGAACGGCGAGATCGGCCACGACGACGAGGGCCATGTCGGCTTCGCCAGCGCCGACCAGGGCGCGGACGCGGCGGTGACGCTGCTGCGCCGCTACTACCTCGACTTCGGCCGCAAATCCGCGCTCGACATCGTCCGGCGCTGGGCGCCGGCGGAGTGCCGCGGCGGGCCGTCGCTCTCGCTCTCGGTTCTCGCGGTGAGGGGCATCGGGCAGACGCTGCGGGCGCGCTGGCTTGCGGCCCAGCGGGCAGGGACCGCAAAGCCCGCGCCCGTCCGGGTCGCTGCGGCGGGCAAGAAGGCGGCGAGCGTCAGGGCGGCGGCGCGGCCTGCCACCGGCCCGCGCGTATCCGTCGTTCCGCTGCGCCCGCTTCCGAGCTTCCGGGTGCCCGACATCGCGGTCGGCCTCGGCGAGCGCCGGGTCACGACCGTCTCGGCCGCGCTCGCGCCTGCGCCCCGGCGCCGTCAGCCAACCCCAGCCTCGGTCGCCGCGGCGACCCGCGCGAAGGATGCACCGGCGGCGCGGCCGCTGCAGCTCGCCCCGCCGAAGCGCACAGCTCCCGCCGCGGTTCAGATCGCGAGCGCAACGCCGAAGCCGGCGCCGGCGGCGTCCTGCACGCCCGATGAGGGCCGCATCCGCAACTACGCGGCCAGGATGGTGCAGGGCCTCGACCTCGGCCCGGGCGACGACCTCAAGCTCTTCGCCCCGGACGGCACGCCGCTGCCGAACCTGCCGCGCGTGATGCTGGCGATGTCCTCGGTCGAGCTCGGGGTGTTGAGGGCCAGCATGGAGCTGATCGAGGCGGCGATCGGCCGCGCGGCGCCCCGTCAGCAGGCGAGCGCGGCGCTCGACCGCGCCGAGCCGGAGCTGCCCGCACCCTGATCGGCGCCGCTTGCGCGCGCGCTCCGGCGCGCCCACCTTGGCCGGAATGTCCTTTCGCGTTCTCTCCTTCGAAAGTCCCGCCTCGTGTCCTTCCTGACCGGCATCGCCGCACGCGCCGGCGCGACGGCGCAGACGCTTTGGGATGCGGGCAGCCAGCTCCTGCAGCCCACGCTTCGGCTCGGCGTCACCGGCCTTGCGCGCTCCGGCAAGACCGTGTTCACGACCGCGCTCGTGCATCACCTCGTCGAGGGCCACGCGCTGCCGGCGCTGAGGGCCTCGGCGCAGGGCCGCATTCGCCGCGCGCGCCTCGACCACCAGCCCGACGACGTCGTGCCGCGCTTCCCCTACGAGGAGCACGTCGCGGCGCTCGTGAAGGAGCGGCGCTGGCCGCGCTCGACCGAGCGCATCGGCGAGCTTCGGCTCGACATCGAATACGAGCGCGCGGCGGGCTGGCGGCAGGGACCGGCGACCCTCTCGCTCGACATCGTCGACTATCCGGGCGAGTGGCTGCTCGACCTCGCGCTCATCGACGCCGATTACCGCGACTGGTCGCGGCGCACGATCGAGGCGAGCGGCAGGCCGGCGCGCGCCGCGCTCGCCGCGCCTTGGCACGAGAGCCTCGCCGCCCTCGATCCGGCGGGATCGGCCGACGAGATGGTGGCGGAGCGCGCGAGCGAGGCATTCAAGACCTATCTCGCGGCGCTGCGCGCCGGACCAGAGGCGGTCGCGACGACGCCGCCGGGGCGCTTCCTGATGCCGGGCGATCTCGCCGGCTCGCAGGCGCTGACCTTCGCGCCGCTCGAGCTTTCGCCCGACCGGCCGAGCGCGCCGAAGACGCTTGCGGCGCTGATGGAGCGGCGCTTCGAAGCCTACAAGACGCATGTCGTGCGACCGTTCTTCCGCGATCACTTCCAGCGCATCGACCGGCAAATCGTGCTCGTCGACGTGCTCGCGGCCGTAGACGCAGGCCCCGCCGCGCTCGCTGAGCTCGAGGAGGCGCTCGACCAGGTGCTGTTGACCTTCCGTACCGGCCGATCGTCCTTCTTCGCGCATCTGTTCTCGCCTCGCGCCGACCGCGTGCTCTTCGCCGCGACGAAGGCGGATCACGTCCATCACACGAGCCACGATCGACTCGAGGCGCTGCTGCGCCTCCTCGTCGCGCGCGCCACGCGCCGGACCGAAGCCGCCGGCGCGCGCGTCGGCACGGTGGCGCTCGCCTCGGTGCGCGCGACCCGCGAGACGAGCGTGCGCGAGGGTTGGGATACGCTCCAGGCCGTCGCCGGAACGCCGGAGCCGGGCGAGCGCGTCGGCGGCGAGATCTTCGACGGCAAGGCCGAGGCCGCGGTCTTCCCGGGCGAGCTGCCGGAGCGCCCCGAGGAGGTGCTCGAAGGCGCCGTTCCGCCGGGCTCGCTGCGATTCCCGCGCTTCCGGCCGCCGAAGCTCGCCGTCGACGCGCTTGGGCGCAGCGGGCGCCTGCCGCATATCCGGCTCGATCGGGCGCTCGAGTTCCTGATCGGGGACTATCTCTCATGACGCGTCAGCCCCGCGCCTTCCGGCTCGACGACCCGGACGTCGTGACCATCCGCGCCGACGAGCCCGCGCCCGAGCGCCGCGGCGCCGTCGTCGTCACCGAGGAGCCGATGGAGGCGATCGAGGCCGCCGACGGGGCGCTCGTGCCGCTGGCGCCGCGGCGCGGCCTGTCCTGGGTCGGCGTGCTCATGTCCGCCCTCGGCGGCCTCGTGACGCTCGCGCTCGGGCTCGGGCTCGAGCGGCTCATCGTCGACCTGTTCGTCGCCTCGCCGGTTCTCGGCTGGGTCGCGCTCGGGCTTGCGCTCGTCGCCCTCGTCGCCTTCCTTGCCGTCGTCGTCCGCGAGATCGCCGGCATGTTTCGCGAGCGGCGGATCGAGAAGCTGCGCGAGGCGGCGATCGACGCCATCGCGGTGAAGGACCACGAGGCGGCAAAGCGCGTCGTGCGCGACCTCATCACCCTCTATGGCGAGCGCACCCACACGGCCGCCGGCCGCAAGCGCCTGACGGCGTGGGCCGACGAGATCATCGAGGCCGACGACCGCATCGCCTTGGCCGAGCGCGAGCTCGTCGCACCGCTCGACCTTGCGGCGAAGCGCGCCGTCGCCGGTGCGGCAAAGCAGGTCTCGGTCGTAACCGCGATCTCGCCGCGCGCCATCGTCGACGTCGCCTTCGTGATCTTCGCCGCGGTGCGGCTGCTGCGTCGGATCTCGATGATCTATGGCGGCCGCCCGGGCCTCCTCGGCTTCCTGCGCCTCGCTCGCGCGGCCTTCGGCCATCTCGCCGTGACCGGCGGGGTCGCGGTCGGCGACAGCATCGTGCAGCAGGTGCTTGGTCTCGGCCTTGCGGCGCGAATCTCGGCGAAGCTCGGCGAGGGCGTGCTCAACGGCCTCATGACCGCCCGCTTCGGCCTGGCGGCGATCGCGGTCTGCCGCCCGCTGCCTTTCCTGCGCGAGGAGCCGCCGCGGCTCGGCGACGTCGCCGGCGAGCTGTTGACGAGCGCGGGGGCGGAGGCGCCGGGCCGTTAGGTCATTCCCACCTCTGTTCGGCGCATGGCTGTGCCGCCGCGCGGGCGGGCGGGCCGTCGGGCTGTGGGGCTATCGCCGAAGTCGAGGGGCGTGGGACGCCGAACGACTCATATTTTAGTTTTGGAGCCTTTCGGCGTCCCCGCGGTTCGCTCCGGCGCTGCCCTTTCGGGCCTCACCCTTGCTCCCCGCGTCCGGATCGCTCCGGAACGTTCGGCGTTCT
>Ga0136846_1226094_pt1 | contig 10267 bp, 12 predicted proteins | sample HopSoiMetagenom2_FD_96841 | JGI IMG/M metagenome (GOLD analysis project Ga0136846, IMG submission 96841) | Grasslands soil microbial communities from Hopland, California, USA - 2 Assembly 2016 (version 4) | ecosystem: Environmental > Terrestrial > Soil > Grasslands | place: USA: Hopland... | reverse complement strand
TGCCATGCGGTGCCTCCCCCCGGAGACGCACGCGAGCGGGGCCGGTCCCGGCCCCGCTCCGCGTACGTTGCGCTCTTCAGCCGGGGCTAGTTGCTGTGGGCCTCCCAGGTGATTGAGAATGCGCCCGTCGAGACGGCGCTCGTGTGCGCGTTGGTCGTGGTGTCGTCCTTCGGCTGCAGGACGATCCGGTAATCGACGCTGTCGTTCTGCGCCCAGGCGGCGTCAGAGGCCTTGCCGGCCATGCCGCCGGCGTAGTCGCTGCCGAACCCGCCGAGATCGGCAGTAGAGAAACCCGTCGACGATGCCGAGAAGCCCGTGCAGGTCCGGTTCGTCAGGTCGGTCGCCGTGAGGCCAGACCCGCGCTCGACCGTGACCTGGAACTTGGTGCCGTTCGAGACCGACGGGATGTACATGTGCACGGTCGCCGCGAGCGAGCCGGTGTACTTCACGCGGATGCAGCGCTCAGTCGTCGTGCCCGGCGCCTGGTTCGTGACGGCGTTGAAGAGGGCCGACGACAGGCCGCTGTCGTCCTGGATCGAGACCGTACCGGCGGCGAAGCTGTTGCCGCTGTTCGTCGTGGTGCCCGTGAACGCGGAGTACGTGCCGAACGCAGCCACGCTGCCGAGCACCCCGACGACGCACAGGGTAAGGAGGATCTTCCGCTTCTTATCGCCCATTCCGTTCCTTTCGAGTTGCTACTGATCAGAGCGCCACGTGGAGGCGCGCTTGGGCGATCCGCTATCACCCACGAGTGGGTAATCGCCCTCCCAAGCTCTGGGGCGGATCACCTATTCGAGGGGGATTTGAAAAAAAGTGACAGATTTAGATAGAAATGGCCGTCGCTGAGACGACAGAGACGCGGGAGCGGGCGTGGTGGCTGCGCGTCCCGCTCGTGCTCGGCGACCCCCGTGCCGTCTTCACCGCGCTCCGGGACGATTCCGAGGAGGCGGCGGAGGCCAGGCAGGAGCCCGTCACCGCGATTGTGTTTCTCACCGGGTTGGTTGCCGCGCTGCTGGCTGCGCGCCGCGGTTCGCTGCTCGACAGCGGGGACTTCGACCGGCTTCTGGTCGCCGTCTGGGTGATCGCGGCCGGCGGCGTCCAGGGCCTCGTCGACTACTGGATCGCCGGCGGGGCGGTGTTCGCCGGGCTGTCAGGATTCGGTGAAGCGGGCCGCTACCGGAGCGCACGCCACCTGGTCGCCTACGCGTCCGTGCCGCTGATCCTTTCGCTCGTCGTCGTCTGGCCTCTGCGCCTGGCGGCGTTCGGCGGCGACGTGTTTCGCGCGGGCGGCTCGGACAGCGGTGTCGTCGCGACGGCGCTCGATGCGGCCGACGCCGCGCTGCTCGCCTGGGCCGCTGCGCTCGTGCTGGTCGGCATCCGCGTCGTCCACCAGTGGGACTGGCGGCGGACGATCGGCGCCTACGCGCTTTCGATCGGCGTGCTCGCAGCAATCGCCGCCGGGATCACCCTTCTGACGTAGCCCGCTCGGTCTCGGTCATCCCGATCGCCGCCCGGAAGGCCTCCAGTTCCTCGTCCGGGATGCCATAGGTGTGCTCCTCGGCCGGGAACGCCCGCGAGCGGACGTCGGCGGCATAGCGTCCGAGCGCGTCCGTGATCTCCTCGCCGAGGTTGGCGTACTGCTTCACGAACCGCGGCGTACGGCCCTCGAACAGGCCGAGCAGGTCGTGCCAGACGAGCACCTGGCCGTCGCAGCCGGCGCCGGCGCCGATGCCGATCGTCGGGATCGACAGCTCGCGCGTGATCGCCTCGGCGACGGCAGCCGGGACCGCCTCGAGCACGAGGGCGAAGCAGCCGACCGCCTCCAGCGCGCGCGCCTCTTCCCAGAGCGTGACCGCCTGCGCGGCGCTCCGTCCCTGCGCCTTGAACCCGCCGAGCTTCGTCGCCGACTGCGGCGTGAGCCCGATGTGGCCCATGACCGGGATGCCTGCCCCGACGATCGACTGGACGCGTGACAGGGACGGGCCAGCGCCCTCGAGCTTGATGACGTCGGCGCCCGCCTCCTTCACGAATCGGATGGCGTTCCGCACGGCGTCCTCGTCGGAGACCTGGTACGAGCCGAACGGCATGTCGCCGACGACGAGCGGCCGCCGCGCGCCGCGCGTGACCGCCCGGGTCATGAAGAGCATCTCGTCCATCGTCACCGGGACGGTGCTGGACTCGTGGCCGAGCACCACCATCGCGGCCGTGTCGCCGACGAGGATGAGCTCGACGCCCGCCGCGTCGGCCAGGCGGCCGCCGGTGGCGTCGTAGGCGGTGACCATCACGATCGCGTCGCCGCGGCGCTTCATCTCGCCGAGCTCGGGGACGGTGAGCTTCCCCGGCGCGGGGACGGCCGGGGCCGGCTGGTGCTGACGGATGCTCATGCGGAGTCCTCCTTGAGGGTGACGTTGTCGATGAGGCGGATGCCGCCTACCCGCGCCGCCGCGGCGAGCACGAGCCGGCCGTCGAAGCGGGCGACTTCGACGTACTGCGGGACGACGAGGGGCTCGGCGTCGAGCACGCGCTGGGCGGCAGCGGCGGCGTCCTCGCCCCGTGCGTAGGCGGCCGCGCCTGCGTGGAGCGCGCGCGGCAGGGCGACAGCGGCCCCGCGGTGCGCGGGAGTCAGGCGGCTGTTGCGCGAGGAGAGCGCGAGGCCGTCGTCGTCGCGGACGGTGGGGAGGACGCGAATGGCGACGGCCGCGTTGAGGTCCGCGACGAGCTGCTGCACGAGTGCGGCCTGCTGCGCGTCCTTCTCCCCGAAGTAGGCCCGTGCCGGCCGGACGATGTTGAAGAGCTTCAGGCAGATGGTGGCGACGCCGCGGAAGTGGCCGGGCCGGAAAACGCCCTCCAGCCGCTGCGCGTAGCCGTCGACCTCGACCCACGTCGCGTAGCCGCCGGGGTAGAGCTCGTCGGCCGACGTGGCGAACAGCACGTCGACGCCCTCGCGCTCGGCCACGGCCGCGTCGCCGGCCTCGTCGCGGGGGTAGGCGGCGAGGTCCTCGGCGGCCTCGAATTGGGCCGGGTTGACGAAGAGGCTCACAACCACGACGTCGTTCTCGGCGCGGGCTGCGCGGAAGAGCGAGCTGTGGCCGGCATGGAACGCGCCCATCGTGGGGACGAGGCCGACCGTAGCGGCGGGGTCCAGCGCCGCCTGGAGCTCCGCGATCGTTCGGACCGTCCTCATTCGCCCAGCTCCGCGGTCGCATCGGCGAGCGTGCGGTAGAGGGCCTCGAGCGCGGGACGCCGCTCTCGAATGACAGCGAGATGCGCCTCCACCGTCGCCCAGTCGCCGCGGGCGATGGGCCCGGTCAGCTCGAAGTCGTTCTCGATCGTCCGGCGCATCAGCGGCACGAGCGCCTCGGGGGGCGCGCCGGCGGCCGCCAGGAGCTCCGCGGCGGCCGCGTGCAGGGTCACGAGGTAGTTCGAGGCCACGACGGCGCCCGCGTGGTACAGGGGGCGGTCGCCGTCGGGGAGGTGGAAGGGCTCGAGGCCGAGCACGGCCGCGAGCTCGAGCGCCGCCTCGCGCGCGTCGTCCGTCTCCGCCGTGATCGCGGCCCAGGCGCCGTCCAGCTGCTCGGGGCCGCGGGCACGCGTGAGCGTCTGCAGCGGATGGAGGCTGAAGCGGCGCCGGTGCGGGTCGAGCGCGACCAGCGGCGTCGCGCCGCTGACGTGCGCGACCCAGGGGCCGGGCTCGATCTGCTGAGCGACCTCGGCGATCGCGCCGTCCGGGACGCACAGGAGGACGAGCTCGGCGCCGTCCGTATCCCAGGCGCGGCCCCTGCGCGTGCGCACGGCGGCGCCCCGTTCCCGCAGGCGGGCGGCGAGCGCAGAGCCGGCGCGGCCGGCACCGATGACGCAGATGGGTTCGAGCACTTCTCGTTGCTCCAGTTCCAAGCCGGATACCGGGCAGGTGCAGGATATCTCCGTTCCGGTATCCCCCGCACGAGTCACCCACCGTTTGCGAGAACGGGTGACCCCCTCCGAGGGACTTTCCACAAGCTTCGGCAGGTTCCGTCGATACCGGGCCGACACCACTGCGTCTCACCACTGCGGACCCCGGAGGGAATTCCATGAAGAGATTGATGTTGCTCGGCGCTGTCGTGGCGCTTGCCGCGAGCGCGCTGCCCGGTGCAGCCGCCGCGGGGCGGTTCACCGGCGTCGTCGTCGCGAAGGACACGGCGCGGCATACGGTCGCCGTCGTCATCGGCAAGCAGGTGCGCACGGTGCGCACCGCCGGGCTGGCCGTCGGCCGGCGCGTGACCGTCACGGGCACGCGGCTCGCCGACGGCACCTACAAGGGCACGACCGTCAAGGCGCTCGGGCGCGCCAGGCAGGTGAAGTTCGGCGCCGTCGTCGTGCGCTACGCCGCGGCCAAGAACCAGCTGCTCGTCTCGGCGGGCGGCACGGTGTTCGGCCTCCGCTACACGGGCGGCGCGGGCCTGGCCGATGACTCGAGCGGGCTCGACCCAGGCGACGAAGTCTCGGTCGACGCAGACGTGAACAAGAGCGGCCTCGACGCGGGCGACGGCGACGTGAAGGAGACGGGCCATACCGGCCAGCTCAAGATCGTCGGCATCTTCCTCCGCGGAGGCAACGACGGCTTCGACGTCGCGATCGTGCACCGCGGTCAGGTCCGCGTGCACTTCACGCTCGGCACGCAGCTCCCCGCGTGGCAGGCGGGCGACGTCATCGTCCTGCTGGTGACCGTGAACGCCGACGGCTCCTTCACGCTGGTGCAGGGAAACACCGACCACGACCCGTCGAAGGGCGACGACAACTCGGGCGACGACAAGGGCGGCGACAGCGGCAAGACGACCGCGCCCACGTACGCGGACGCGTCCGGCGTGCTCAGCGCGAAGACCGACGGCTCGATCACCGTCACGCGCGACAATGCCACCTCGCTGACCTGCCGGGTCTCGACCGTGAGCGTCTCGTCGTTCGCCGTCGGCGCGAAGGTCGGGATCTACTGCAAGAAGACGGACGGCGGCTTCGTCCTCGTCGCGATCAAGTCCCTCGACCCGCCGCCTCCGCCGAACCCGCCCACACAGCCGACGTCGTTTGCCGGCGCGCTCACAGACGCGTCCACGAACGCCTCGGTGAAGGGCGACGGCGACAAGATCAACACCTGCGCGGTTCCGAACGGCGTGAGCCTCGGGTTCTTCCACCTCGGCGACACGGCCAAGATGGACTGCGCGCTGCGCGACGGCAAGCTCGTGCTCGTCCAGCTCCGCACGGCGGCCGCGTGGATCAACCTCTCCACCGGCGAGCTCGGTCTGATCGGCAAGCTCACCGACACGTCGGTGACGGTCAGCACCGAGACCGCGTCGCTGCATTGCGGCGTCGCGACCCCGGTCGACTTCTCGCTGTTCAAGGTCGGCGACCAGGTCGCGCTCTCGTGCAAGCGCACGGACAGCGGCCCCGTGTTCAACCTGCTCTACGGGAGCACGGCACTCGTCAAGGCCGACGGCACCGTCCAGCGGAACCTGACCGGCCTCGTCACGGCGCTCGTCGGTGGCAACGTCAGCATCAAGCTCGACGGTGGCGACACCGCCACCTGCGCGTACCCGGCCGCGGCCGACCTCTCGGCCTTCCACGTCGGTGACAAGGTCACCATGCGCTGCAACCTCGTCAGCGGCGCCTGGCAGCTGGCGCGGCTCGCTTCCCCGACCGCAACGGTCGAGATTCACTGACCCGCACCACGTTCCAAGTTCGACGACCGGCCCGCTTCGTGCGGGCCGGTCGTCGTTAGAATCCAGGCGTGCCGGTCTACGAGTACGCGTGCATGGAGTGCGAGCAGCACTTCGAGGAGCTCGTCCGCATGGACGCCGACGCGCCCGCCTGCCCGCACTGCGGCGGCCTGAACGCCCGGCGCCAGCTCTCCGTCTTCGCCGTGCACGGCGCCTCGAGCCAGCCGAGTTACGGCCAGACCGCAGCCGGCGGCGGCGGATGCTGCGGCGGCAGCTGCGGCTGCGGACACTAGGTCGTTCGTCAAAGCATCGGCGCAGGCGGGTTCCCCGCCGTAGCCACGTCGCGCGAAGTCGCGTGTGATTTTCGACCCACCGAAAATCGTTATGCCAAGCGCGCAGCGCGAGGCGGATTTTCGGTGGAGACGTCCGTAGGAGCGCGTACACTCGCCGCCCGTGGACGCTGCCGCCCGGGCGCTCGAGCTGAGGAAGTACGCGGACGCCGCCGCGGGCTGTGCGAAGTGCCGGCTCTCGGAAGGCCGCACGCAGGTCGTATTCGGCGTGGGCGACCCGGACTCCGACCTGATGTTCGTCGGCGAGGCGCCCGGCTTCCACGAGGACAAGCAGGGCTACCCGTTCGTCGGGCAGGCGGGGAAGCTGCTCGACCGGCTGCTCGAGGGCATCGGGCTCTCGCGCGCCGAGACGTACATCGCCAATGTCCTGAAATGCAGGCCGCCCGGCAATCGCGACCCCGGTCCGGACGAGATCGAGTCCTGCGAGCCGCACCTCTTCCGCCAGCTCGAGCTCGTCCAGCCGCGCGTCGTCGCCTCGCTCGGCAACTTCGCCACGAAGCTCCTGTCCGGCAAGCAGATCGGCATCACGCGGGTGCACGGCCAGGAGCAGCAGGTGACGATCGGCGGCCGGAGCGTGCTGCTCTTCCCGCTCTACCACCCGGCGGCGGCGCTCTACACGCCGGCGATGCTGAAGGTGCTCGAGATCGACTTCGCCCGGCTGCCGGCGCTGCTCGGCACGCCCGCGGAGCCCGAGGCGCCGGCTCCGCCGGCCATCGACCCGGCACTGCTCGGCCAGCCCGAGCCGGCCGTCCAGCTCGGCCTCTTCTAGTCCCGGACGCGGCCTTAGAGGCCGTCATTCGCCCCGGCGACTCTGTCCCGGGACAGCGCCGGTAAATACCCTGCCCGGGTGGAAATGCTGTCGTCCTCACCCGGCGAGACCGAGGCGATCGCGGGCCGCCTCGCCGCCCAGCTTGCACCCGGGGACGTGATCAGCGTCTCCGGCGAGCTCGGCGCGGGGAAGACCACGTTTGTACGCGGCGCGTGCCGCGCGCTCGGCGTCACCCAGCCGGTCACCAGCCCGACCTTCACCATCGGTCACCGCTACCGCGGGCGCGTCGACGTCTCGCACCTCGACCTGTACCGCTTCACCGGCGTCTCCGCCGCCGAGTGGGGCGACCTCGAGCCGTACTTCGACGACGCCGTCTGCTTCGTCGAGTGGCCCGAGGCGGCCGGCAACGGCCTTCCTCCGGTGCGCGCGGCGGTGACGCTCTCGCACGTCGACGAGTCGCACCGCCGGGTGGCGCTCGACGCTCCCGCCGATCTCCTGCAACGCTTTCGGTCGTGATCGTGCTCGCCTTCGACACGGCCACGTCCGTGGTCACGGCCGCGCTCACGCGAGACGGCAAGGTGCTCGGCGAGCGCGTCTCGCGGCCCGTCTCCGTGCTCGAGGACGCCGAGGCGATGCTGGCCGCGGCCGGCCTGCGCCCTGCCGACCTGGACGGCGTCGCCGTCGGTCTAGGCCCCGGAAGCTTCACCGGCATTCGCATGGCGCTCGCGACCGCCCGCGCGCTGTCGTTCGCCCTCGGCATCCCGGTCGCCGGGGTCTCCACGCTCGCCGCGCTCGCCGCGGGCGCGCCCGGTGCGCTCCCGGTGATCGACGCGAAGCGCCGCGAGGTCTTCACCGAGGCCGGCGGCGCCCCGGTCGCCCTGGCGCCCGCCTCGTTGCCGATCGCGCCCGGCCAGGTCTGCGTCGGCGACGGCGCCGTGCGCTATCGGGCCCTCCTGGAGGAGCGCGGCGCCGAGATCCCGCCCGACGACGACGAGCGCCACGTCCCGCGTGCCCGCTTCCACGCGCAGCTCGCCCGCGAATTCGGCCCTGCCGACGCGGTGGAGCCGCTCTACCTCCGCGTCCCGGACGCCGTGCAGGCGACCGCATGACCGAGATCCGCACGCTCGGCACGGCCGATCTCGCCGCCATCGAGCGCGTGGAGCGCCGGTCGTACCCGACCCCGTGGTCGCGCTCCATGTTCGCGAGCGAGATTGCGAAGCCGACCTCGATCTGCCTGGGCGCCGTCGAGCCCGGCGCCGGTCTCGTCGGCTACCTGATCATCTCCCGCTACGTCGACGCCTGGCACGTGATGAACGTGGCTGTCGACCCCGACCATCGCGGGCGCGGAATCGCGCGCACGCTCTTCGACGACCTCTTTGCGCGCACCGCCGAGGACGGCGGCCGCGGGTACACGCTCGAGGTCCGCGTTTCGAACGAGGAGGCCATCCGCCTCTACGAGCGGCTCGGCTTCAGGTCGCGCGGCGTCCGCCGGGGCTACTACACGGACAACCGCGAGGACGCGCTGGTCATGTGGAAGGACCCCATCAATTCGCTGACCGTCTCGCGGAGCGAGACGGCATGATCCTCGGCATCGAGACCTCGTGCGACGAGACGGCCGCGGCGCTGGTCACAGGCGAGGGGGTCATCCGGGCGAACGTCGTCGCCTCACAGGCCGACCTGCACGCGCGATTCGGCGGCGTCGTCCCGGAGATCGCCTCGCGCCGCCACCTGGAGCTGATCGAGCCCGTGCTGCGAGAGGCATTCGCGGAAGCGGACGCGACTCTGGACGACGTCGAGGCGGTCGCGGTCACGACCGGCCCGGGGCTGATCGGGGCGCTGCTCGTCGGCCTCTCGGCAGCAAAAGCCCTCGCGTGGGCGCGTGGGCTGCCGCTGATCCCGGTCGACCACCTGCACGGGCACGTCGCCTCGCTGTACCTCGAGCCGGGCCCCGTCGACCCGCCGTTCCTGTGCCTGCTCGCAAGCGGAGGGCACACGCTCCTGCTCGGCGTGCAGGACCGGCGCGGCTTCACCGTCCTGGGCACGACGCTCGACGACGCCGCCGGCGAGGCGTTCGACAAGGGCGCGCGGCTGCTCGGCCTCGGCTACCCGGGCGGAGCCGCGATCGACCGGCTCGCGCAGGAGGGCGACCCGGAGGCCTACGCATTTCCCGTCCCGCGCGTACCGGGCCTCGACTTCTCGTTCTCGGGCGTCAAGACCGCGCTGCTCTACGCGGTGCGCGATCTCGAGCCCGCCGAGCTCGAAGCGCGCCGCGCCGATCTCGCCGCGAGCTACCAGCGCGCGATCGTCCGGGCGCTCGTCGAGCGGGTCGCGCAGACGGGCGCCGAGCGCATCGCCGTCGTCGGGGGCGTGGCTGCCAACTCGGAGCTGCGGAGCGCGCTCGCGGGCGCCGACTTCGCCCCGCTCGCGCTCTGCACTGACAACGCGGCGATGATCGCGTCGGCCGCGCGGTACCGGAAGGCCGAGCAGGCACCCGGCTACCTTTCCGTCGATGCGTACGCGTCAGCGGCCTGACGGAGCGCCGCCGCAGATCGCGCTCCTCCTGGTCGTCGCCGTCGCGGCCACCCTTGTCGCTGCCCTGATCGCGGCGGTTCGCGAGCACGCGACCGCAGCGGCGACAAAGCCCGCCGAGGTGCCCGCGAGCGCGTGGTACGGCCTCGTCGGGGCGCCGCCGGTGGCGGCGTCGGTGGGGCAGCGCGTCATCGTGCTGCTGAACGCTCCGTCGCTCGCCGAGCGCGTCGCGGCCGCGGGCGGTCACGCGAGCGAGGCCCAGGAGCGCCGCTGGACGGCCGCGATCTTCGCGGCGCAGCGCCAGCTGATCTCCGACCTCGCGACGAGCGGGGTGCGCGTGAACCCGGAGTTTCAGTACGCCCGGGTCGCCGACGGCTTCTCCGCCGCCCTGGACGCTCCGGCGATCGCGCTGGTCGAGCGCTCGCCCGGCGTCACCGGGGTGTTCCCGGTCCGAACGTCATATCCGGCCGCGGCGTCCGGCGAGGGCCGCCCGGCGGGCGACCTGGGCGTCCGCCTGCCCGGCATGAACGGGCGCGGCGTCGGGATCGCGCTGCTCGACACGGGCGTCGACATCGGCCATCCGGCGCTCGTCGGCCGCGTCGCCGCCGGCTACGACGTCGTCTCGGGCGACTCGTTCGCCGACGCTCAGCAGCGTCCCGACGATCCGCGGGAGGTCGAGCAGCACGGGACGCAGCTCGCCGGGATCATGGTCGGCCCGGGCGGCGTCGCGCCCGGCGCGCGGATCTACCCGATCCGCGTCGCCGGCTGGCAGCGCGACGCGACGGGCGGCTGGGCCGTCTACGGGCGCACCGATCAGCTGATCGCCGGCTTCGAGCGCGCGGTCGACCCGAACGGCGACGGCGACGCGCACGACGCGGCCCGGCTCGCCGTCGTCGGCGTGGCGGAGCCGTACGACGCCTTCGGCGACGGCC
>Ga0136846_1236394_pt1 | contig 10268 bp, 11 predicted proteins | sample HopSoiMetagenom2_FD_96841 | JGI IMG/M metagenome (GOLD analysis project Ga0136846, IMG submission 96841) | Grasslands soil microbial communities from Hopland, California, USA - 2 Assembly 2016 (version 4) | ecosystem: Environmental > Terrestrial > Soil > Grasslands | place: USA: Hopland... | reverse complement strand
CTGTTGTAAGACCTGTGTCGCGATCCTTTCAGTCAGGGGTTTGAGCGGGCCTGCATCGGGAAGATCATCCTCCTCATATTTTCCCCTGCCTTTGCGCGTAGGGGTGGATGCAAACCGGGAGTTCATTCGGTAATAGCTGATATTATCAGTGATCCAGAGAAAGATGGAACGGACTTTTTCCTTGTCGGAAGAATAAGGTTCAGTCAATATTTGGGATAATTTGCCTGGGTCAGATATATCATTTGTAGAACCCGGTTTTTCTTTTGCCTGTTCGCCCGCTGAAACCTCAGTAAAGGCGGGCCCTTCCAATAAGCGATCCTGCGAAAAGAGTATTCCCGTAACAAACAGCAGGCATATCGTAAGCGTCATTTTCATGACAGGGGCATTAGCTATATAAAGTTAGGATTTTTTGACAAGTACCCGGAGTAGCTTTTAAGCTTACTAAATTGTTTCATTTTGTAACCTTTTTGCTTTTTTTTAATCCAATGATAAAACCGGGGTAGATTTGAGAAAGAAGCATTTATGATCAAACCGAGAATTGGCGGCCAACCTTTACATATCATACTAGCCCACTTTCCTTCGGCCCTTTTTCCCATGTCAGTTGCCTGCAGCTCTTTGTTTTATTTTTCGGATAATAACTGGGCAGGACATGCTGCATTTTACAACCTGATGGCCGGAGCGGGAACAGCCTGGCTCACCATTGTATTCGGGCTTTGGGAGAGCCTGCTGGTTCCTGCTGGCAAAACCAAAGCGATTGCGAGTTTACTATTGCACGCCACCTTTAATGGAATGGCCACGATCTTATTCTCGATCTGGGCTTCCAAAGCATGGCATGAGTACCCGGAGATGGCTAAAGACAGCAGCACTTTACTGATTTTTAAGTGGATTGCAGTGGCCATGCTAATACTTGGCAACTATTTTGGGGGAAAGCTGTTGCTGGTACATCATATTGGCGTCAACCCCTCAAAATCAGATGAGGGCAAAACATATTGAATTGATGGAGCAAAACTTATTGAATAACACCCTGACGGACACAGAAGTACTTGCCCGCGTGCTGGCTGGTGAAACCGGCTTGTATGAGATCATCATCCGGCGGCACAATCCATTGCTTTATAAAATCGGCAGGTCCTATGGCCTGCAGCATGAGGATGTGCAGGATGTCATGCAAGACACCTATATAACTGGTTATGAAAAATTGCACCAGTTTCAGGGAAAAGCACAGTTAAGCACCTGGCTTACCCGCATCATGATCAATAAATGTATTTACAAAATGAAAAGAAGGGTTGAAAACATACCATTGAGTACGGCAGGTGAGAATTTTGAAGAGCACACAGCTGCAACGCTTGCAGGAAAATTTCCTCTGCAAACTGAATTAAAAAGGATCATGGAACTGAGCCTGGAAAAATTACCAGAGCCCTATCGCATGGTGTTTCTATTACGCGAAACAGAGAATTTTTCTGTTGCGCAAACAGCAGAAGCTCTCAACATTAGTGAGATCAATGTAAAAGTAAGATTGAACCGGGCCAAAGCCATGTTACGCCAAAATCTGGAACAATGGTACACGCGGACTGATATTTACGAGTTCAATTTAAAATACTGCAATCAGGTTGTGAATGCGGTGTTGAACAAGATTACTAATTAGGTGCTGACCAATGCGAATATCATTACTATTTTCTTTCGCCAAACAGTAAGCTGCCGATCCTTACAAGGGTACTCCCCTCTTCCACAGCAATTTTATAGTCGGCAGACATTCCCATGGAAAGAATACTTATCTGTGGAAGTTTGGTTTTTAGCATATCATAAAGCCGTTTCAATTGCCTGAATTCCATTCTAACCTTATTTAGGTCATCAGTGAAAGAGGCCATCCCCATTAAACCATTTATAGTGATATTTTGAAGCGGATTTTTATTCAATTCATCCAGTAATACATCAAGTTCAGTTTCATCTAACCCGAATTTGGTTTCCTCCTGCGCAATGTATACCTGCAAAAGACAATTGATAACCCTGTTTTGCTTTTGTGCCTGCTTATTGATCTCTTTTAATAGTTTAAAACTGTCTACCCCGTGAATGAGATGAACGAAACCCACAATGTATTTTACTTTGTTACTCTGTAGATGACCGATGTAATGCCAGCGGATATCGACAGGCAATTGCGGTTGTTTATCTGCCAGTTCCTGTACATAGTTTTCGCCGAAATCGCGTTGTCCCTGATCATACAGCGCTTTAATATCTTCAACGGGCTTCGTTTTGGAGACGGCCACGAGCACTACCTTATCCCCCAGTTCTGCCCTGATGCTTTTATAGTTTTCGAGATTGATTGCCACGATGTGAAAATAGGAAATCTTATTTCAGTATTGCGCGACTGATAACGATCCGTTGCACTTCACTGGTGCCTTCATATATCTGCGTGATCTTGGCATCACGCATCAGGCGTTCCACATGGTATTCTTTTACAAAACCATAACCACCGTGGATCTGTACCGCCTCAACGGTAGTCCACATGGCAGTTTCGCTGGCATATACTTTAGCCATGGAAGAACTTAATGCGTAATCGATATGATTATCTTTTTCCCAGGCAGCGCGCAGGCACAATAATCTTGCTGCTTCTACCCTTGTTGCCATATCAGCGAGCTTGAAAGCAATGGCCTGGTGATTCATGATCTCTGTACCAAATGCTTTTCTTGTTTTTGAATAATCGCGGGCAAGTTCATAAGCGCCGCTTGCAATTCCCAATGCCTGTGAAGCAATACCAATGCGGCCACCAGCAAGTGTCTTCATCGCGAATTTGAAACCAAATCCGTCTTCTCCAATCTTGTTTGCCTTTGGAACCTTTACATCGGTAAACATTACAGTGTGTGTATCACTGCCACGAATGCCGAGTTTATTTTCTTTGGCAGCTACGGTTACACCGGGCCAGTTTTTTTCAACGATAAGTGTATTGATACCCTTTGAACCTTTTGAAGGATCGGTTTGTGCCATCACCAGGTAAACGGAAGCTGTACCACCATTGGTGATCCAGTTCTTGGTACCATTCAATAAATAATGATCTCCCTTATCTTCAGCAACCGTTCTTTGGGAAGTGGCATCACTGCCGGCTTCGGGCTCACTGAGCATAAACGCTCCAATGTATAATTCCCCATCTTTCTTTCCCTGTGCAAGTGGGGTCAGGTATTTCTTTTTCTGCTCTTCGGATCCATACTCCTGTAATCCGTAACATACCAGACTATTGTTCACACTCATGCACACACTCACGCTTGCATCGATCTTGGAGATCTCTTCCATGGCCAGCACATAGCTAATCGTGTCCATTCCGGCACCTCCATATTCCGGCTTTACCATCATGCCCATAAACCCGAGATCAGCCAGTTTCATGATCTGTTCTTTTGGGAATTGCTGTTTTTCATCCCGTTCAATTACACCCGGGAGGCATTCAGTACGGGCAAAATCCCGGGCCGCCTTTTGGATCATCAAATGTTCTTCGCTCAGCTGAAACTGCATGGATTATCACTTTAAATCGCCGCAAAGATAAGGGGCGGAACGTATTGGCGAACAATTGTTAGCAGATGAAATGGCTGCAGATTAGGCATTTTGTGTTGCTGACCTGTTGCTTCGCGCTTGCTTGGCCGTTGCTAAAAAAGGGCCCTTCGTTGCATATTCGTTGCTGGCTCCTTGCTAGCACCTTGCTGGAAATAGGCCTTTTTCAGCAAGAAACAAGCAAGAAGCTAGCAAGGAGCTAGCAACGAATTCCGAAAGAATAAGCAACCTATAAGCAAGACACTTGCAAATGGTCAGCAATCAGGATACAAGACGGTAGCAGGAAGTTATACAGGATCAATGAGTTGGCCTTCCGCCCTTTCAATTTTGCAGATAAAACAGCCCGCCTGGGCATTCCGGGCGTGTAGATACGCAACCTCCGGATTATTGTCGAAAATAGCATCGATCATCTCGTCTACATCATTATCTCCCACCAGCTGGGTAAAAACCATCATCTGGCTATTACTGTACCCGATCAGGGAAAGTGGAAAGCTTTTCTTATCCGCTTTAATCTCCGGTGGAAACCGGTGGATATCATTATAGGCATTTACAGGCTCTTTATTGATGAAAACCGGACCCGGCTGGTTGTTAGACATTAGCAATAGCAAAAGGGCTGTGAGAGAACAGTAACCGGGTATCCTGTCCCTTTATAAAAGGTCTGAGAGAAACGCGACAGGGGCCCTTGCCTGTAGCTACCTGCTCAATAATATTGTGCCCAAATTCATCTGTTTGATTTTGACGAATGCCAGCAGCATATTCTTCGGTAAGAGGTACAATTATAAATTTAGACATGGCAGAAGTTTTACAACTCAAAGGTGCAAAGCATCTGGACAGTATACAACCCGGAACCTGCGCTTCTTACCTTCTTCCAAAACAATGAATGATTATCTTTAGGATCATTTTTCAACATGAACTATTACCAGCAATATTTAATGCAGCATAAAGAGGAAATGTTCCCACCGGAATATCTTTGTGACAGGCTGATACAATCCAAAAACTTCATCGAGCAGAATTTTGCCCAACCTATTTCATTGCAGGAAATTGTAGCAGAAGCATATATTTCCAAATATCATTTCATTCGCTTATTCAGGAATTTTTACGGCACAACTCCACATCAGTACTTAAAGGAAGTTCGGGTATCCAATGCCAAACAATTGCTGAAAGAAGGGATGGCAGTGGCTGATGCCTGTTATTCCGTTGGCTTTGATAGCGTAACAAGTTTTACAGGACTCTTTAAAAAAATGACTGGATGCACTCCTTATGCTTTTCAACAGGGTGCCAAAAGAGCATGATCTCCTATTTTTTCAGAATAGCAATTTTGAAGAATCCCGGATCATCATCAATCCCCAAATTTGTTCCTATAAAATCAAAAAAATGCGAATTAAAGTAACCAGTGTAATGGTAGACGACCAGGACAAGGCATTGAAATTTTATACGGAGATCCTGGGCTTTGTTTTTAAAAGAGATATACCGCTTGGAGAGCATAAATGGCTGACTGTAGTATCCAAAGATGAACAGGACGGAGTGGAGCTATTGCTGGAACCCATGGCATTTCCACCAGCAAGGGTATTTCAGAAAGCCCTTTTTGATGCAGGCATTCCAGCGATCATGTTTCTTGTAACGGATATCCAGAAAGAATATGAGCGACTTCAAAAAGCAGGCGTTGAATTCAATATGGCTCCCACCCGTATGGGGCCTTCTACTATTGCAGTTTTCAAGGACACTTGCGGGAATAACGTTCAGATTTTTCAGGTTTAAGCGTATCATTTCACATACCTTATTGCTCCTACTCTCCCTCGGGTAGCACAACGTAACTAAAACGTTTGCGTAAAATGTAGTATGTAAATGTGACCCATTCTAAAAATGGAATCTTACATTTACGTACTACATTTTATTCATTTAATTAAAAGAGACTTGCTATGGGGAAAAATAACGGTTCAGACCGCCGACAGTTCATTAAGCATACTGCAGCTGCCGCAACAGGCATTACTTTATTCTCTTCCTTTTCCAAAAAAACAATTGAAGAATTATCGAATGCAGGAACTTTGGACAAACCCTTAACACCTGCAATGAACTCTCAGGAACCGAGAATCAAATTTTCCGTAATCAACATCAATCACAGCCATATTTATGGAATGGTGGAAGCGGTAACCCGTGGTGGTGGCCAACTCGTCTCTTTTTATGCCAAAGAGCCAGACCTTGTTGCCGCTTTCCAAAAAAGATATCCTGAGGCAAAACTGGCAAAGGATAAAAAAGAGATTTTGGATGATAAATCCATCCAGGTGGTATTGAGTTCGGGAATTCCGGTTGAAAGAGCGCCCCTGGGACTTGAAGTAATGAAGGCTGGGAAAGATTATCTGGTTGATAAACCCGGGATCACTTCACTGGAACAATTGGCACAGGTGCGGAAAGTACAGAAGGAAACCAGAAGGATCTATTCCATTATGTATAGTGAAAGATTTGAAAACCGTGCAACTGTCAAGGCAGGTGAGCTGGTAAAAGCAGGCGCCATCGGCAAAGTGGTCCAGACAATTGGCATGGGGCCTCACCGTATGAGTGCTCCCACGAGGCCAGAATGGTTTTTTGATAAGAAATACTTCGGAGGCATTATTACAGATATTGCCTCTCACCAGTTTGATCAGTTCCTTTTCTTCACTGGTTCAACACAGGCCAGTGTGGTTGCCTCACAGGTTGGCAATGTGCATCATCCGCAGTACCCAAAATTTGAAGACTTTGGTGATGTAATGTTAAAGGGAAATGGCGGAGCAGGTTATATCCGCGTGGACTGGTTCACACCGGACGGACTGAAAACCTGGGGAGATGGCAGACTTACCATATTAGGTACTGATGGGTTCATAGAAGTGCGAAAGAATATTGATATCGCCAATCATGATAATGGTAATCATTTATACCTGGTCACACAAAAAGAAACGACTTATATAGATTGTAATAAAGAACCGCTTCCTTTCGGTCAGCAGTTTGTGGATGATGTAGTCAATCGTACAGAGACTGCCATGCCACAGGAGCATTGTTTGCTCGCCACTGAACTGGCCCTGAAAGCGCAAAAGCAGGCACAGCTTTTAAAAATTTAATATAAAAAAAGTCAAAGGTAGAAGCTGTTAACTTCGACTTTTGACTTTTTAAATTATCCCTTTTGTTTTTAGTTCTCGTGGTGACCTTCAAAAAAGCTTTCATTGCAAAGCACTGAATCCGGGCTCACATAATTCAGCAATGTGTTATTGATGATCTGCTGTAACTCTTCTTTGCTTGCACAATAAGAAGCGTTAGTTAAAGCTAATTTGTAGGAATTGATCTTGTAATACGCGAGGCGAGACGTTTCGGTGGTATGATCATCTACAAAATAGAACTGTTCGGCAATATGTGCCTGATCATTGTGGTACGGGTGGTGCATACATCAGTATGTTTGGTTTTTCTGGATTGGATTGCTTTTATAGAACGCCAAAATATTCCCGGTATTGTGATGGATCACGAGGAAAGAATTAGAATTGTGAAAATGAACCATTTAGCCTTTCGGATGTTGTAAAAAGCGACAACCCGGTGCCTGTTTACCCCTACCACCTAAAAACAATCACTAATTTGTTATTAAAAGCTGATAATCATCAGCTAATCGCATATTGCTTTTACTTACCTTTGCGGTGCAATTGAAACCCTCCCCCAACAGATGAAAAAGATCCACATTGTATTGCTTGTCTTCATTGCAGCCGCTATCGCAGTTCTGATTAGCTTTCTGCAAAGCGCCAGCACTTACGATACAGTAGATACAGCCATGGCCAAACCAGGCAAATTTGTGCACCTGATGGCTCGTCTTGACAAGAACCAGCCCGTTGAATATGATGCGATCAAGAACCCCAATTACTTAAGTTTTACTGCTGTTGATACGCTTGGTAAATCAGTGAAGGTGGTTTATAACCAGCCAAAGCCCGAAAATTTTGAGATGGCAGAAAAGCTGGTATTACAGGGCAAATACGTGAACGGTCTTTTTCAATGCAAGACCATCCAGACCAAATGCCCTTCCAAGTACAAGGATGATATCAAGAACGCTGAAAAGAATATTAATACTACTCTTTCAAATCCCACCGAAAAAAGTTCTGACAACTATAATTAACTGAGGAATGGATTACATAGGAGAGCATCGTTTACCTGGTCAATTCGGACATTTCTTCATTGTGCTTTCTTTGGTAGCGTCATTGGTAGCCAGCTTCTCTTATTTCAAGGCTACCCAATCGAAAAACGATATCGATGGCGGTTACTGGAAAAGGCTGGCCCGCTTTGCCTTTATCACTGAGTGCATATCCGTCTTTTCCATATTTGCGATTCTTTTTTATATTATCTCCAGTCACCTTTTTGAATACAAATATGCATGGCAGCATAGCAGCAGATCCCTGGAAGTAAAATATTTGCTCAGCTGTTTCTGGGAAGGACAGGAAGGAAGTTTCCTGCTCTGGAGCATCTGGCATTGTGTATTAGGACTGATACTGATCAAAACTTCAAAACAATGGGAAGCGCCGGTGATGACGGTGGTCAGCTTTGCGCAGTTTTGTCTGGCAACCATGCTGGCAGGTCTCTATATATTCGGATATAAGATTGGTTCCAATCCTTTTATATTATTACGGGAATCAGATGTATTTAGTGTAGCTCCGGGAATGCATATCGATTTTGATGTCAACAATCCGGTCCGTTCAGATTATCTGACAATGATAAAAGACGGTAACGATCTAAATCCTTTATTGCAGAATTACTGGATGGTAATTCACCCACCGGTCCTGTTTATGGGATTTGCGAGTACTATTGTTCCGTTTGCATTTGCCATGGCGGGTTTATGGACAAGGAAATTTGGAGAATGGGTGAGGCCGGCCCTTCCCTGGGCATTGTTCTCTGCAGCAGTATTGGGTGTTGGCATTATGATGGGTGCCAAGTGGGCTTATGAATCCCTCACATTTGGAGGTTATTGGGCTTGGGATCCTGTGGAAAATGCATCACTGGTTCCGTGGCTTGTACTGATTTCTGGCATTCACACTCTGCTTATCTATAAGCATAGCGGACATTCGCTGAGAGCAAGCTTTCTGTTCTTTATACTGACTTTTTTCTTTGTATTGTATTCCACTTTCCTCACCAGAAGCGGGATATTGGGTGAAACATCTGTGCATGCTTTTACTGATCTGGGCATGAATGCACAATTATTTGTTTACATGGCCCTGTTTGCTTTTGCTGCATTTGTTTTATATGGAACACGCTATAGAGATATTCCCGCCATACATAAGGAAGAAAGCAGTTCTTCAAGAGAGTTCTGGATGTTTATCGGTTCACTGGTGATCTTTCTTTCTGCCTTTGTAATCATTGGCAAAACATCCCTGCCGGTCTTTAATAAGTTATTCGGTACCAAAATAGCGCCACCGGAAAACCCTGAATTTTCCTATAATCAGATTCAGATCCATGTAGCTATTATATTGGGAGTACTTACTGCAATTGTACAATACCTGCGTTATAAAAGCACACCTGCCAAATTCTTCTGGAAGGGCATAGCAATTCCAACCGCAATTGCTGCAGTAGCTGCTGCATTGGTGCTGCAATTTGGAGATATCAATTACAGGAAGGAAACATTCGGCTTTCTCGTATTCATTTGGGTAGGAGTTGCTGCCAGTATCTATGCAATCATTGCCAATGCAGGCTATATATGGGTAGGCCTGAAAGGCAAACTGAAGCTTTCCGGCGGGTCAATTGCACACGTGGGATTTGGAATGGTATTGCTGGGTATCTTACTTTCTTCTTCGAAAAAAGAAATATTATCCTTCAACAGGGGTGGCATTACCATGCAGGGAATGGACGCAAAAGAAGCAGGTGAAAATATAACTCTCATAAAAGGCATGCCCGTTCAAATGGGTAAGTATGATGTTACCTATGTGAGTGATTCGATGCATCCAAAAAAACAACAATGGTATTATTCTATTCATTTCAAAAGTCGTACGGATGATGAAGAATTTACCTTAAAGCCAGACGCATTCGTTAATTATAAGGGAAATGAAGGATTGATGGCCAATCCAGATGCCAGGCATTACTGGAACCATGATGTATTTACGTATATTTCTGCATTGGCTAATCCGGATAAAACAAAAGATACAAGTACCTATCACACAAAAGTTTTAAAACCTGGTGATTCGCTTTTCTATTCCCAGGGATATATGATACTGGATGATGTGACAGCCCGGACAGATGTTCCCAAAGAGATCTTTGGTCCGGATGGAAGCCTTCATGAAGCCCCTATGCGCATTTTTTCAAAAACAGGTTCCATATTTTCATTAACACCTAAACTGGCTCTTGCCAAAGGGAATATGGTGGCGATTCCTGACACTGTTACCAGTGAAGGTCTGGTGATCCAGTTACAGAAAGTGAACCCCGACAAAAGCGTGGAGCTGGGCGTCAAAGAATCCGATGTCCCCCTGGAATACGTGGCTCTGAAAGCTTATAAATTCCCCTTTATCAACCTGCTATGGTTTGGGGTGGTACTTACAGCCATAGGGATCATCATCAGCATGGTGCGCAGGATATCCCTGAACCGCCTGTCAACCAACCGTTAATCTTTTATTGTTGGATTGCCCACAGGCAGCGCCTGTGGTACATTTGCTGTCATTTTTACCCTTCCAATTTTGTAAATTGTGCCTGATGAGCCGTGGACGCAAATACCACCTTTTAACTTTTGCCATTCTCCTTTTGGG
>Ga0136846_1239993_pt1 | contig 10269 bp, 13 predicted proteins | sample HopSoiMetagenom2_FD_96841 | JGI IMG/M metagenome (GOLD analysis project Ga0136846, IMG submission 96841) | Grasslands soil microbial communities from Hopland, California, USA - 2 Assembly 2016 (version 4) | ecosystem: Environmental > Terrestrial > Soil > Grasslands | place: USA: Hopland... | reverse complement strand
CGGAGTGTAGGGCGGCGGACCGCCTCGACCACCCCGACCCTGTGCGGGAGCCTGGGCGCCTGCCGGCGGCGCTGCGGCTCGAGCTTGAGCGCTCGACACGGACGGCACGCTGATCATCGCAAGTGCCGCGATTGCGACACTCGTCCGCATCATTGTCTTTCGAGAAGCCATGGTGATCTCCCGTTATCGAGCGCGCGTCCGCTAGTCGTTGGGGTTACCGTTGGAGATATTCAGGACGCTGCCGTCCGCACGCGTAATCGACTTGAGAAATCCCAATGGATTCCCGTTCCGTGCGGGGATGAACTTCGCGGTCAAGGGTTCGCCGACCTTGAGCGCATTCGGACCGACTTTGCTGATCCCGCGATCGGCGAGCGTCGTGGCCGAACCGGTCGTGAAGGTCCAGTCGGTCGTCGTACCGTCCGGGTTCTTCACCGTGATCGTCAGCGAGCCGTGCGGATTCACGAACTTGATCATGCTCAGCGTGCCCACGATTTCTTTCTCCGCCTTCATGTCGTACACGCCGGCGAGGGAATGATGCGCCTGGAGCGAGGCACCGGCCACCAGACACCCGCACACGACGACACATCCCAAAGCTCGTCCAATCATTTGTGCCTCCGTAAAGAAGTTGTGAACGGCATTAGGCGCCCTCACATATCACCAAAAAGAAGTCAGACCATCGTCTCCCGGGAGCGTCGCAGAGTGCCGCGCGCCCGGACTTGATCAGCCTGATTATAGCGGCGTTTCGCGTGACCATCGCCAGTATTCGGGCGGTCTCGCCGTGACCCCGAACAGACGGCGGCTGACCAGCGCCCTGCTCCGCGGGCTGATGCTCAGCGGCCCCTGGCTTCGCGGGTCACCTGCGCCACAATCTTGTTGTACTCGTCCATGATGCCGCTGACGAGTGCGGTCACGCGGTCGACATCCGGCATCGGCTGCTTGAGCGCCTGCGCTGCGCGGTCGGTCTGCTCCTCAATCGTGTCGTAGGCCTCGCGCGAACGAATCTTGACGAGATCCTCGATACTGTCCCACTGCGCCTCGAACTGGTCGAACGAGCGCCGTGCCTTGTCGAGGCTGCCGGCCTTCATCGCCGGGTTCACTTCGCGCAGATGTGCGCGCACGATCCTCAGCCGCGCGACGTCATCGTAGAGCGGATTGAGAGGCTCGCCGTGCTCGACCATCGCGATCGCCTCGTCGAACTTGGCGAGCATCGCTTTGGCCTGCGCCAGCAAGTCCGGAACGTTCGGGTTGGCCTCGTTGAGGCCGGCCGTCAGCTTTGCCTGCATCTGGCGCTCGAGGGTGTTGTACATCTCCATCGAGCGGGTGTTGACGTAGACCTCGATGCCGTTCCAGGCCGAATCGAACGCGCCGAAGGCGTCTCTGGCCGCCTTCAGGTTGTTCTTCTGCAGCGCGTCGACCGTGTCGACGAGCGTCGGCCGTACTGCCTTGATGCTCGTGGCCTCGAAGCGGTCGGCCGCACGAACCGGCCGCGCGGATCCCAGGACGATCGCCGCGCACATGGTGCCGCCGACAATGACGTTCTTCAGCATGAACAATCCTCCTGCGAAATGAGGGATTCTACAAGCGGCCGATGGGAATTGCTCAATCGCGTGGCGTAGCCCGGTATGAGGCGGCGAGCCGCCTGGATAGCGCGACACCCACCGAGCCGTCGCGCTTCCTATAGGCGATGACAGCGGACATGTCGGGCAGTGAATCGACCAGCGCCACACCAGCCACTGGTCCCAGGATGAACGCTGCCTTCGACATCGCGTCGGCCAGCGTGCCGTCGCGCGAGAGCACCGTCGCACTCAGCGATTCAGCCGATGCCTGCAGCGTCCGCGGATCGAGAATGTGGCCGTACCGCCGGCCGTTCGCCACGAGGAAGTTGGAGGAGTCCGCCGATGTCGATACGGACGTCTCGCCAGTCTCGACGACACCCATGACCCGGCCGCGCCCATCCGGATCCTTGATGCCGACCGTCCAGGTGCGCTTGCCAGGCGGCATGCCGAGCAGATACTGGTTGCCGCCCGCGTCGATGAACCCGCTCAGGCCTTTGCGCCGGAGCACGCCGGCCGCGATCTCAACGGCGAAGCCCTTGGCAATCCCGCCGAGATCCAACTCGATGCCGGGCCGGGCGAAACGCACTGTCTGATGTGCGGCGTCGAGCAGCACCCCGCGAAAATCGACGAGGGGCCGCACCGACGCGAGCTCGGCGTCGGACGGAATGTGCGGCGTCTTGTCGTGAAATCCCCAGAGCCGCACGAGCGGTCCGACGGTCATGTCGAACGCACCGCTCGACGCTGCGCTCACGCGCCGCCCTGCATCGAGCACGGCGAACATCGGCTCGCTCACCGGAACCGACTCGCGCGCGGCGTTCCGGTTAACCGCTGTCAGCTCGCTGTCGTCTCGATAGTTGCTCATCAGGCGATCGATTTCCGCGAACGCCCCGAATGCTTCGTCAATCGCGGACCGTCGCGTCGCCTCATCGCCGCCGAAGGCCTGAACCTCGATTGAGGTCCCCATCATGTATCGGTACTGATGGCTCTCGGCCGTCTCACCGGCGTGCAGGGCGGCGCCGCGCTGCGGCATGAGTGCCATCGCCGCGAGCAGCGCCAGCGACGGGCCGCGGAGATGGCTGGAATGCACGACTACTTGCAGCCGCAGCCGCCGCTCTGCACCCCGTATCCGCCAGACGAGGCTTCGCGCGCCTCCTGCCAATGCGTCATGTATGCGACCTCGGCATCGTCCGGATCGAACATCATGCGGCGGTCCGCCAGGCGGCCGCGTTGCCACGGCTGCACGGTGGCACATCCGCCAGCGGTGAGCGCGCCGACAACAAGGAGCAGCAGGGCGAACGGGCGTGTGCGTGTGAGGATCATGAGGTTATTTCTCCGAAAGCAGTTGGACGATCTCCTGGCGATACCTGACATCCACGTTGCCCGAGTAGCCCATATGCGTGAACCGAATCGTGCCCGTCTTGTCGATCAGGAACGACGTCGGCATCCCCTTGACGCCGAATGCGAGTGGCGCAGCGCCCTTCGGATCGAACAGGACCGGCATCTGATGTGGATGGGCCGAGAGGAAGACGTCTGCCTGCCGGCGTTCTTCGTCGAGGTTCACGGCCAGCACTTCGAGGCCGCGACGCTGGTATTCGCGGAAGATCGCGTCAAGCGCGGGAAACGACGTCTTGCAGGGCACGCACCAGCTCGCCCAGAAGTCGACGAGGAGCACCTTGCCCTGATAGGCGGCGAGCGGCACGGGCGTGCCATCGGCCTGCTGCAACACAACGTCGGGTGTGTGCGTGGACGCGGCGGCCGCTGTCCATACCGGGACCAGGACGACGAGCACGGCTGCCAGCAGCGATAGCGCAAGCCGATTGATACCCATACCACTCATTCTGTCAGACTCCTTGGCGCCCGTTCTCATCGGGTCGAGACCTCACCGGCGGATAACCTTCAGCGGCACACGCAGCCCCGTCGACACGATCGAGGCTTCGAACCCGTTGTCCGCGCTATAACGCTCGTACTGCAGGGTGAGAGCCGCGCCGTCCGGCAGCAGCCACCACGACCCTTTTGGGGCGATCTCGACTCTTCCCGTGTACGTGTTCGAGGCGAATGGTTCGAGCCGGAAGTCCGCCGTGTAGTACTGCGGGGTGCCCGTATAGTCTGACGCCCAGAAAAATGCGCCCGTTTGATCGTAGCGGCGGTACGTGAGCGCGGCGAGGAACTCCGGACGGAAGTAGTGCGATAGTCCGAGGCTGATGGTGTTCGACTTCACCTGCCAATCGTCCACGTAGCGCCGGTAATCTGCCTCGGCGTACGTGGCGCCTGGCAACGCCTGGCGCAGCCGTGCGGACAGCGTCTGGCGAGTCCGGGCGTCCGGGACGTTGCCGAGCACCATCTGGCCGTTGACGTCGGCCCGGAGGTACGGATTGTTCTGATAGCCGGCGATGTGCGAGACCTCGTAGCCGGCCTGCGCGATCGTGCTCTTCGTCAGCGTCTGCGTCACCGAGATGAATCCGCCGCTCTGATATTGGTTTTCGTACTCGGGCAACGGGTGCAGCATCGGTTGATTCAGCGAGAACGAGAAGCCGCCGGCCACGGTCGTGTTGCCGTGCGCCAGGTCGCGCGACACCGACGCGAGTCCGGTCGTCGCGCGATAGAAGTTCTCCTTGCTGTAGGCGCCGCCGATCGTCAGTTTCAGGTCGTTGTATTTCCGCGTGGCCGAAAGACCGAACACCTGCCGGTGGCTGTTCACGCCGTCGTTGTGGCAGCGCACGCACGAATCCGACGCCGCCGAAATCGTGTCGAGGCCGTAGTTGACGCGGAGGTTCGTACGCTCGGTATAGTCCTGCGTGAGATCGACCGTTGGACTCAGGACCGTGACGCCGCGCACGTCGTTGAACCCATGGAACTGGACGTTCATTTCGTTGTTCTGCGCCCAGTTGCGCGCGGCGATCAGCGACAACGCGGCGGCGGTCATGAGCAGCGTGAGCGTGAATCGTGTGGGCACGGCGCTAGCGGCTCTGCATTCCGTTGTAGACGACCATCCAGCGGAACACCAGTGTCGCCTCGGTCACCGCATCGCCGGTGAAATAGCGATACATGCTGCCGCCCGGCGCGCAGTCGACCACGACCGAGCTGCTCGCATCGCCGGGACGCTGGCCCGCGATGGTGTCGGCGTAGGAGCGCACCGAATAGTTGCCGGCGGTCCTGCGCTCGCTGTGGCAGCTGAGGCAGTCGCGATCGAAGATGGGTTTGATGTCCTGGACGTACGCGATGGGCTGCACGCCGACCGCCGACGGACCGAACGGAAACCCCGGGTCGCCAGTATCGGTCGCGGGCTGTTCCTGGACGCACGCGCACACGAGTGCCGACGCTGAGAGCAACAGCAGCCTGCGCGCCGCCCGCGGCCAGCTCATTCAGCGAGTCCTCTGTGCTGGCATTGGTGGGTGTCCGCGATGCAAAGCACATGCCCCGACGGGCGTCTGGCGTTCGCTCTGGATTTCTCCAATGGGGCTCCGCCCTGCGTCCCCACGCGTGGGCGGCGTGTCGCAGGAAGAGAGCACACGCGGCGTCTTGCGGCGCGCGATTCTTATGGAAACCAAATGACTGACGGGAATCCGGCAGTTCCGTGACTCACGGAGATCGCGATCACGACGGGAGACGGCAACTGCCGGCCGCTCGTAGAAGTACGAGTCTCCTTGCGTCACAGGCCGCAGCTCAGCCGCACCGCCCAGCCACAAATCGCACACTAGCGCTGCACGTTCGAATCGCACGCCAAACCGTAAAACGTCTCTGGCCTGTGTGGTCGTCTGGCGCAAATCCTGCAGGCTGAAGGGAGCGCAGTTTCGCGGCGCGTTCGAACGAATGGAAGGGTTTCGCGCCGAAGAATTCGTCGCATCAAGTCAGGAGGAAGTGATGAGGCCTCAATATACAGCGTTCGCCATCGGTGTCATCCTGTCCGGAGCGATCAGTCTTCCCGCTGGGGCACAGGATATCCCCAATCCCTATAAGGAAGTTCTCACCACATTGGGCCGCCAGGGTGATTTCAAGGACAACGTGCTCAAGGTCAACATTCCCCGCAACGATGTTGCGGTGACGGTCGCAGGCATGGCGACCCCAACACCGTTCGGATTCGGGGGCTGGGTGGCCCTCACGAAAGCGAGCGGCGGAATGGACGTGCTGATGGGCGATCTCGTCCTGCTGCAGGACGAAGTCAATCCCGTCATGTCCTCATTGCTCGAAAACGGGCTCGAAGTCACGGCGCTCCACAATCATTTCTTCTGGGACGAACCGCGCATGTTCTACATGCACGTCCACGGACACGGGTCGCCGGCTGAACTCGCACGCCGCTTGAAACCGGCGCTCGATTTGATCGGACGGACTGCGAACCGGCCGACCGCTCCCCCGCCTTCGTCAGCCGCAGCCACGCCGGCGATCGACACGGCGAAGATCGCTCAGATCGTGGGCGCGAAGGGCGAGCAATCTGGCGCCGTCTACAAGATCACCGTAGGACGCGACGACCTCAAACTCACCGAAATGGGTGCCCCGATCAACGCGCGAATGGGCCTGAATACATGGGCCGCCTTCGTCGGGACGAACGAACACGCGGCAATGGCTGGCGACGTGGCCATGGTGGCAAGCGAGGTGCAGCCCGTGCTCAAGATTCTGCGGAAGAACCGAATCGACGTCGTGGCGATTCACAATCACATGACGGGCACGCAGCCGACGGTCTACTTCCTGCACTACTGGGGCACAGGGGCGTCCGACACTCTCGCGTCAGCGTTCAAGGCGGTCCTGAACCAGCTTGGGACCCCTGCGAACTGACAAACCAGCGCACGTTCATTGCGGCCACGTCGCGTTCGGATCCATGTTGACCATCGCCTGCACCTGAGCCGTCGGCAACTGCGGGCGAATATACGGACGGCCGACGCTCTTGTGGCAGGAGTAGCAGCTCTCGAGCATGGTCTTGTAATTCTTCTCGAAACCCACTGCATCCTTGTTCGCAATCGAATCTTTCACCATCGCGAGGCTGCTCGTGTCGATGCCGTCGAAAATCCCCTGCAGTTCCACGTCCATGCCGGTGTCCTGGTTGCGGATCGTCGGATTCTTCCGGACCAGCTGCTGGATGTGGCCGCGCGACTCGTTGAAGTAGTACTGCGCGAGCGGCCAGTTCCGTTTCTTTCCGGCCCACCACAGGTTGGTCCAGTGCCACTGGACGTCCATCATGATCGTCGAGTTCGTCGGGATCAGCTGCCGCAGCGTCGCCACTTCCTGCGGCAGCTGCTCCATCGTCGGCAGCGGCTGCCCGCGACGGCCTTCGCGCTGCTGCGCGGACACGCCCGGAAAATTCGCGCCGATCAGGATTCCAATCACGAGCAACAGCGCGCCAATCATCACGTTCTTCGACATGAGCTCCTCCTCGAACCGGCTCTCCAATATCCGCGAACCCTTTTCGACCGTATGCCCTGCAGCAGGAGCATAGCTCAACCGGCTCCGACTTCGTGCGATGCTTGCGGGCACGAGAGGTGCGCGCGCGTCGATGGAGAGTTAGCGACCTGGCGCTGGAGTCAGTAGCTCCGGCGTCGGCCCGTGGCCGGATCCCAGAATCCGGCGCACAAGCGCCGACATTTGCGTCAGAATGGGCTGCGCGAATACCTCCACCACGTTTGTTGAGATCAAGGGGAGGCGACGAATGAGACGCTCGTTTCCGGCGATCATCGGGATCCTTGTCCTGGCCGGCACCTCAGTGCGCGCCCACCATACCCACCCGGACTTCCTGCTGGATCAGACCGCTCGTGTCGAAGGCACACTGGAGGAGCTCAAGTATGCCAATCCTCATGTCCTACTGAAGATTCGGACTGCCGAGGGGGTCGTCTACTCGGCGGAATGGCAAGCGGCGTCATGGCTCCAGTTCCACGCGCATGTGACGCTGACCACGTTGCGCGTCGGCGATCTGCTGGTTGTCAGTGGAGCGCCCGCGCGCGATCCGGCGGCACGCGAGCTGGTCCGTTTGAAGGAAGTGCGCCGTTTGCGCGACGGCTGGACCTACCGCGTGATTCCGGAACAGCCGTCTCTGACACGTTAGCGACGAACCCACTTCATGGATGATTCCGAGATCCGTCGACATCGGGAACAATCGAGATCGAGTTTTCACAGGATGACGAGAAGATGAGGATTCGATGAGAAGATCGCCCGCGTGTGGTATCTTCCGCGCCCTCCAGTGAAAAGGGCTGTCACGACGCTGTTGGCGCTGGTCGCCGCGTCAACGCTTGTGGCCCAACAGGCCGGTCAGGACGAGGTCGTTCCCCCGCGGGCCAGAGATCTTCACACCCGCGCCATCGTCATCGACACGCACGACGACACGACGCAGCGCATGATGTCCGATCCATCGTTTGATCTCGGTGCGCGAGGGGGCACCGGCAGCATCGACATCCCGAGGATGCGCGAGGGCGGGCTCGATGCGTTGTTCTTCTCGATCTACATGCCGGGGACCGTGACCGGGGCGCAGGCCGTGAAGCGCGCGCTGCAACAGATCGACAAGGTGCGGGAAGCTGTCAGAGCGCGTCCGCGGGAGCTGCTGCTGGCGGCATCCGCCGCCGATATCAGGCGCGCGGTGGCGGAGCGGAAGATTGCCGCGCTGATGGGCATGGAGGGCGGGCACATGATCGACGCCGACCTCGGTGTCCTGCGGCAGTACGCCGCCCTCGGCGTGCGCTATGTGACTCTCACCCACTCACGGAATACCGCATGGGCAGACTCGTCGGGCGACACGCCGGCCCACAACGGGCTCACGCCGTTCGGGCGGGATGTCGTTCGCGAGCTCAACCGCCTCGGCGTCATGGTGGATATCTCGCACACGTCGGACAAGACGTTCTACGACGTCCTCGCCGTCACCACGGCCCCTGTGATTGCATCGCATTCCTCGTGCCGCGCCATCTCGAACAGCCCGCGCAACATGAGCGACGACATGCTGCGCGCACTCGCCCGCAATGGCGGCGTCGTCATGATCAACTTCAACGCGGCGTTTCTCAGCGAAGCGTTCCGGACGGCAAAACCTCCCCCGGTCGTGCAGGCACGACTCGATGCGGCCACCAGGCGATGCGGCGAGGACGAGGTGTGCGCGATCCTGGATTGGGGGCCGATCTACCGCGAGGCGATGAGAAGCGGTCAGCTGCCGGCCGTCACCTGGACGGAGATCGTCGATCATATCGACCACGCGGTAAAACTCGCCGGCGTGGATCACGTGGGGCTGGGGTCGGATTTTGATGGCTCGATCATGCCGCTCGGACTCGAGGATGCCTCGAAGCTCCCGAAGATCACGGGCGAACTGCTCAGAAGGGGCTACTCGGAGCCGGATGTGATGAAGATCCTGGGCGGAAACCTCCTGCGGGTGATGGAACAGACAGAAGTCCGGCGCCAGTGAAGTACCGGCCGTTCTGCTCCCCCGACCGCTCCACGCCCGGCCGTTATCTGACGCTTGCACGCGGCACGCGCTGCCCTGCGGCCGCGATTGCCGCAGCCGCCGCCAGCTTGTGTGCCGCCTGCCAGGGCGGCCCGATCGACCCACGCATCGCGCGCAGGAAAGCGGTGATGTCCTCGCGGCCAAGCACTGCGGCGGCGTCTGCAAACACCTGCTCGCGGTCGTACCAATGCACCGACCAGCCTCGCGCCTCGGCCGCGCTCGCGAGGGCCTCGCGATACATGACGGAGTCGGCGAAGGTCTGCGCGCGATTGTCGGCGATCCGCTCCGCGATCGTAGTCGGAAGCGTGGGCCACGCACGGATGGCGATGCTTGCGATCGGCACCGGCACGCCCGCAGCCAGCGCTTCGAGGCCCTCGCGCGCGCCCCGCGCGGCGGACTGCCGGACACGCTCGACGAGCGCCACGACGTCGGCGAGCGACAGCACCCGTGCTCCCGGCGTGTTGAGATAGCGGCCCACCGCCCAGGATCCTTCGTGATGATGCGGGTGCGTCGGCAGATCGCGATCGGTGAGGTCGATGCGCCGGCGATCGATGAGCCGGCCGCCTGGAGCGACGGTGACGAGCACCGCGGAGTTACCCTGCTCGGCGACACCGACGGTCGCGGCCCGCTGCGTTCGTTCTCTTGTCACTTCTTCTTTCTGTTGTGAGACGCGGCATCGATCTGCCGTCCGCCGACCGGCAGCGCTCTGGCTCCCATGCGTAAACAGCATGATGCGCGGCGAACCGGGCGTGATGTTAGTATCGACGAAATCGTTCAGCTCCGGAAGGCTGCTATGAATCGCATGCTGATCGCGTCACTCGTCACCGTCGCCACGTGCAGCCTCGCGGCCCAGAAAGAATTCTCCTTTCCCCACACGCGGCCGAACGGACGCGCGACTCCCGAATACGATCACGACGGCCTGCACATCGTCGTCAACTACGATTACGCGCAGCGCAATCACAAGACGAAGTGGCTGCTCCTCGACCTCGCGATTGCGTCGAAGCAATCGTTCATCCTGCACAGGAAGGACATCACGCTGCTGACTCCTGACGGCCGCGAACTGCCACTGCCGCAGCAGGAGGAACTGCTCGAAGACAGTGCGGGCATCACCCTCGTGCTGCAGAACGCCACCGTCCAGAGACGCGACCTCACGTCGTATTTCAACCAGCGGAGCGGCGGCGTACCGAACGAGCAGATCAGGTTTCAGGCGTTTCCGCCGGGAAGAACGGTCTCTAGTGAAGTGACCGTCGACCGCGACCACGTCACGGGCGGGCAACTGCTCTTCCGAACGCCCCGGGGAAGCTG
>Ga0136846_1216084_pt1 | contig 10269 bp, 4 predicted proteins | sample HopSoiMetagenom2_FD_96841 | JGI IMG/M metagenome (GOLD analysis project Ga0136846, IMG submission 96841) | Grasslands soil microbial communities from Hopland, California, USA - 2 Assembly 2016 (version 4) | ecosystem: Environmental > Terrestrial > Soil > Grasslands | place: USA: Hopland... | reverse complement strand
CGGTCTCGCCGCCACGGATCGCAACGGTCTCTATGGCGCCGTCCGGTTCATGGGAGCTGCGGAGGAGGCGGGACTCCATGGCGTGGTCGGGACCGAGATCGAACTGCTCGACCCGGCGGTCGCAGATCCGGATGCGGTCGCCATCGCGCCGCGTCGCAGGCGACGCCGTCGAACCGACGCGACGGGGGAAGCGGCGCGGCTCCCAGTCGAAGGCGGGCCAGAGCGGCCACGCCCGACCCGGGCGAAGCTCCCCGGTCACCGCGACCCGGTGAAGGAGGACTACCGCGGCATCGGCGAGCGCGCACGAGGGCCGCATCTCGTGCTGCTGGCACGCTCTCCGGCGGGATGGCGAAGCCTGAGCCGGATCATCTCGCGCGCCAATCTGGCGGGGACGAAGGCCGTCCCACGCTTCCGCCACGAGCTCCTCGAGGACGATCATGAGGACGTCGTCGCGCTGTCCGGCTGCCGCGACGGGGAGATCGCGCGGCGCCTGCGGGTCGGCGACCGTGCCGGCGCGCGGGCGGCGGCGGAACGCTACGCACGGATCTTCGGCCGTGGCGATGGCACCTCGGCGAGCGGGTTCTTCATCGAGCTGTCACATCACCTGCTTCCCGACGACGATTGGCTCGTCGCCGAGTCTGCGGCGCTCGCCGAGGAGCTCGGCCTGCCGGTCGTCGTCACGAATGACGTCCACTACGCGACGGCCGAGGACCGCGAGTTCCACGACGTCCTGACGGCGATCCGCCACGGTCGGACGCTCGACACGCTGGCGGACCTCCGCCGGTCGGATGCCGAATCGTTCATCAAGTCCGGTGACGAGATGGCTGCGCTCGCTGCCGACTTCGATGTCGATACCGCGCGTGCCTGGCGCGAGGGCATGGCGGCATCGGTGGAGCTCTCGGCCGCGTGCTCGGTCGATCTCGAGTTCGAGCAGTACCGGTTCCCGGGTTTCCCCGTCCCCGACGGCGAGACGCCGTTCTCGTATCTGTCCGAGCTGTGCTGGACCGGCGCGCGACGCCGCTACCACCCGCTGACCTCGGCCGTCGTGAAGCGGCTCGCGCACGAGCTCGACGTCATCGAGCGGGCAGGTCTCGCGGAGTTCTTCCTCATCTGCTGGGACCTGATGCGGTTCGCCAAGGAGGAGGGGATCCCGGCCCAGGGGCGAGGTAGCGCGACGAGCTCGATCGTGTCCTACACGCTCGGCATCAGCCGCGTCGAACCGATCACCCACAACCTGTTGTTCGAGCGGTTCATCAATCCCGGCCGCACGACCTACCCCGACGTCGACATCGATTTCAGCTCCGAACGTCGGGAAGAGGTCATCCAGTACATCTACAGGCGCTACGGCCCCGAGCACACGGGGATGGTCTGCAACCTCGTGACGTACCGGGCCCGGTCGGCAGTCCGCGAGATCGGCTCCGCCCTCGGGTTCCCGCGCCCGCTGGTCGATCGCGTCGCCAAGGCGCTCGAGACCTACGACAGCGTCATGGTCCGGCGCGATCTCGAGGCCGACGGCGGCTTCGCCGAGTTCTTCGAGGTCCCGAGCACGACCGAGCTGGCGCCCGTCCAGATCGCGGCGACGCACGGATTGACCGACTCGATGGGCCAGCTGGATCACGCCCGAGGTGGCCGGATCCGCACCGGCGGGGCAGGAGAGGCCGGGAATGGTCGACTGCCACGGCGGGAGGATGCTCGGCGGGGGGCGATCGAGGCCGTGGATGACGCCGCGAGCGGCCACGAACTCGTCGACCAGATGGGCCGGCTCGACAAACGTCCTCCGCTCGTCGGCAAGGTGCCGCCATGGCAGCAGCCACCCAAACCCGACGACCCGAACGCGGCGCAGCCGTTCGCCTGGCTGCGGGATGAGGAGACCGACCCCGATACCGCTGCGTACCGTGACGATCCGCTCGCACCACGGACCGCGATCCGGCGGGGGCCGTCAGACGACGAGGGTGGCCCCGGCGATACCCCGGCGAGCGTCGCGTGGCTGCGCGCCGGCCGTGGGACGGGCTATCGGGGAACCCGGCCGAGTGATCCGACCGCGGTCGTCGATGTCGACGACGAGAGCGGCATGCCGCTGCCGCCACCGCGCAAGACCGATCGCCTCGGTCGGCCGTCGATGTGGGATCCACAGCCGACGCCGGCCAACACGAGCTCCGTCGCTCGCGTGGAACCGGAGCCGCCGCCCCAGGCGCGTGGGGGTACGACGGTCGGCCTCTCGCACTGGGAGCGCTGGCTCGAGTTCTGCGCGCGGATCGATGGGTTCCCGCGCCACCTGTCGATCCACTCGGGCGGGATGCTCGTGACGGCGGCCCCGCTCATCGACATCGCGCCGCTCGAGAAGGCGACGATGGTCGACCGGGTCGTGGTCCAGTTCGACAAGCGCGACATCGAGACGCTCAAGCTCATCAAGCTCGACCTGCTCGGTCTCGGGATGCTCGCCGCGATGGACGAGACGCTCCAGCTCATCGAGCACGACTGCGCCGTCTGCCTCGACCTCGACAAGCTACCCGAGGAGATCCCCGAGGTCTTCACGATGCTCCAGGCTGCCGATACCGTCGGGGTGTTCCAGGTCGAGAGCCGGGCGCAGATGCAGACGCTCCCGAAATCGAAGCCGAAGAGCCTCGATGACCTCGTGGTGGAGGTGGCGATCATCCGGCCGGGACCGATCCAAGGCAATGCCGTCCACCCGTTCCTGCGTCGCAAGCAGGGTCTCGAGCCGGTGACCTATCTGCACCCGAGCCTCGAGCCGGTGCTCAAGGACTCGATGGGCGTGATCCTCTACCAGGAGCAGGTGATGCGGATCGCGATCGAGGTCGCGGGTTTCACGCCGGCGGAGTCGGACGGCTTCCGCCGAGCGATGGGGACGTGGCGCTCGAACCGGGAGATGGAAAAGCTCCATCGCCGGTTCGTCGATGGTTGCCTGCAGCAGCCCGGGATGTCGGAGGAGGACGCCGAGGAGCTGTTCCGGCAGGTCTCGGCATTCGCGTCGTTCGGGTTCGCCAAGTCGCATGCTGCGGCGTTCGCACGGACCGCGTACGAGTCGTCGTTCCTCAAGCTCTTCTATCCGGCCCAGTTCCTCGTCGGGCTGATCAACGCCCAGCCGATGGGTTTCTACCCCGTCGAGGTCCTTGTCAACGACACCAAGCGCCATGGCGTCGCGGTCCTCCCGGTCGATATCAACGCGTCGTCGTACAGGACGACCAGTGAATGGGTCGGGCTCGAGGGGCAGCCGGCGCCCGTCGTCTCGTCGGGATGCGTAGTGCCGTCGAGCGCGGCACGCGAGCGCTGGACGCCACCAGCGAGCGTCGGGTGGGGCGTCAGGCTCGGGCTGCACCTCGTGAAGGGGATCGGCGAACAGCACCAGGCGGCGCTCGATGCGGAGCTCGCGCGCGGTCCGTATCGAAGCTTCGTCGACGTCGTCGAGCGGACCGATCTGCCCGAGGAGGTGCTCGAGCGGCTCATCCGCAGCGGCGCGATGGATTCGCTCGGTCGGCCGCGGCGCGAGCTGCTGTGGCAGCTCCGCGAGGTCGCCGGTGCCGCACGCGGCCGGATGGACGGCCGGACGGTGCGCGGCCTGGGACGCGCGGCTGGCAAACGGGGAGCTGCTGCGGGGCGTCCGATGGATCTGCGATTGCCCGCGACTGACGTACCGCCGCTACCACCGATCACCGAGTCAGAGCGGATCGGCGACGCGTATGCGGTGCTCGGTGTGGACGCGAAGCGCCAGGTCATCGGGCTGTTCCGTGGAGCACTCGACACGCTCGGTGCAGTGACCAACGCGTCGCTCGCCGATCGGCGGCCAGGAACCGTGCGCGTCGGTGGTCTGGTGGTGACCCGACAGCACCCGATGACGGCGAAGGGCACGGTCTTCCTGGCACTCGAGGACGAGACCGGGATGGTCAACGTGACGCTCTGGCCGTCGACCTGGGAGCGCCTCCGGGGCGTCGTCCGACGCCACGCGCTATTGCTGGTCGACGGGGAGCTGCAGCGGGAAGGGTCGGTCGTGAACCTCGTCGCGCACGACGTTCGGGCACTCCCCGACGTCGCGGCCGCGGCCGGCGGCCCAGAACAACCCGGTGGCGTTCGGCAGATGGGCCAGGCCGGCATGAGACGACTCGGTTAGGGCTGTCGCGCCTGGACGACCGTGCGTGCGATCGGGCGGAGTCGCATGGCCGCCAGGTCGCGACGAACGCGGTCGCGCCTCGGAAGTCAGCGGCGCGCGGAGGCCTTCTCGTTGGATGACCGCGTCCGGCCGTCCGGACGAGATGACGACCCGCTGCTCTTGGGACGGCCGCGGTTCGGGTTCGAGAGGTACAGGAACCGGCGATACCACGCCGCGGTCGATGCGAAGAAGGCGCCGATGATGGGTGACAGGAAGAAGGACGCCAGGACGACGTCACGCGCCAGCCCCTGCGTCTCGGCCGTCGGAGCCGTGCCGATGAACCCGCGCACGACGAGGAACGAGTAGCAGATCGCGGCGACGACCCCTACGAGGACGCCATACAGCCAGCTCGCCTTGGGCGCCAGGAATCCGGCGATGAACACGCCGCCGATCGCCGGCGTCACGACGAAGTACTGATAGAGGAAGACCGTCAGGATGCCGAGGATGTCGGTCCGGCCCTCGGGCTGGATCACGATGAAGAGCACGGTCGTCGCGAGCGTGATCGCGATCGGGATCCACAGCGCGCGGTGACGCACGAGCTGCGGGAGTGCTCGGAGGTCGGAGCGGATGTCGACGGGCCGGAAGGCCGCGCGGAACGCACTGCCAACGCCCTGGCGCGGCGCGTTCGGCTGGCTTCGGGCCGGCGCCGAGGTCGTCCGTGCCGCGGCCGAGGCATCGGCTGGAGCGTCGATCGCATCGCTATCGGCCTGTGCCGTCAGCGACTGTTCGCTGCGGTAGCGTCGGCGGGCCTCCGCCCGGTGGGTCCTCTTGGCGCGCGCCACGCTCACTCCTGGGTTCGGTCTTGGGGGGCGGGGTCTGGGTGCGCGCATCGTAGTGGATGCGTGCGTGATGAGCGTCAGGTGAGTCCGGGTGCATCGACGGTTTGGTCCGCGTCGAGCGCCGCGTGGTTCGATGGCCGTGCGCCGCCGCCCGCTCGGTCCCCGCCGGGAGGTCACGCATGCAACGCGTCCGGCGCGCGGCCGATGTCGCGCTCGCTCTCGTCGTCGCCCTGTGCCTTTCGAGCCTGCCGGCGGCCGCCATCCCGCTCGGGCGCGGGGTCGCGCTCGCCGCCACGGTGGCCTGGCCCGTTTCGACCCTCGTCGTGTCCGAGGTCCAGACAGGCGGCTCGAGCGCGTCGGACGAGTTCGTCGAGATCGCGAACCAGGGCGCTGCGCCCGTGGACCTCATCGGGCTCGAGGTGGTCTACGCGACCTCGAGCGGGTCGACCGTCACGCGCAAGGCGACGTGGAGCACGTCGACGATCCTTGCGCCGGGGCGCCGGATCCTGGTCGTGAACAGCGCCGGTTCGTACGTCGGTATGGGCGACGCGACGTACACCGGCGGCTTCGCGGCGACCGGCGGCGCGATCGCGCTTCGTGTCGTCGGCGGGTCTGTGATCGATGCGATCGGGTGGGGAGATGCCACGAGCGCCTTCGTCGAAGGATCGCCCGTCGGCGCCCCACCGGCGTCGTCGAGCGTGGAGCGGCGCCCAGGCGGAGCAGCCGGCAACACGAACGACACGAATGACAACGCAACGGACTGGTTCATCTCGAGCGTGCCGGGCGCCCAGAACCTCGCGTCGCCGGCGGTGCCCGCGACGGGCCCCACGCCGACACCCATCGCGACCGCGACCCCGAGTCCGACGCCGCCCGGCACTCCGAGCCCGGAGCCCACGGTGACACCGAGCGCGACACCGGTCGACACGCCGACGCCGGAACCGACACCGTCGATCGAGCCGAGCCCTGAACCGACGGCGACCCCGTCGGCGAGCTCGCAGCCGACACCGTCCCCGACGGAGGTGCCGACACCCACGCCCACCCCCTCGCCCTCGCCGTCCTTCACGACGATCGCCGATGCGCGGGGGATGCCGGACGCATCGATCGTCACGGTCGCGGGCGTGCTCACCACGGACCTCGGAGCTCTCGAGAGCGGGCGCACAGGGTTCATCGAGGACGCGACCGGCGGCATCGCCATCTACCTCGACGCGGCCGAGGTGAGCTCGCTTCCTCGCGGCACGGCGGTCGCGGTCCACGGATCGATCGACGACCGCTTCGCCCAGCGAACACTTCGTGCGAGCGAAGCCGATGTCGTCGCCCTCGGTGTCGAAGTCATCCCTGCCGGACCCATCGTGGAGACGGGCGCGGCGACCGAGGGTCTGGAGGGGCGCCGACTGCAGGTATCGGGCGCGATCACCGCCGGGCCCGATCAACTGGCCGACGGCACAGCCGTGACGATCGACGATGGGTCCGGCCCGCTGCGCATCATCGTCACCCCGGCCGCGCTCGCAGCCCGGGACCTCGCCGCCGGCGCTGTCATGACCGCGGTCGGACCGCTCGGTCAGCGCGACAGCACGGGGACCGGTGTCGCCGGATACCGACTATTCGTCGTGGCCCCGGCTGATCTTGCGATCGAGCCCCGGCCGACGCCCACTCCGACACTCGTGCCGAGCCCGACCATCGAACCGACGGCGACCGCGAGCACGACGCCCGCCCCGACCTCGACTCCGACGCCCACTGCCAGCCAGACGCCGAACCCGTCGACGGCACCTTCGCCCAGCCCGTCGGCGAGCGTACCCACGATCGCGGCCGTTCGCGCGCTTTCCGTCGGGACGATCGTCACGGTACGCGGCGTCGTCACCGCCGAAGCCGGGCGGCTTGGGACGCCTTCGCTATTCGCGATCGCCGACGCGACTGCCGGCGTCGTCGTCAAGCTCCCGTCGGGCGTCACGCCGCCGTCCCGCGGCCGGATCGTGACGGTGACCGGTCCACTGGCCGATCCCTACGGCCAGACCGAGATCAGGCCGGCGTCGAGCGGCATGACCGTCGAGGGGTCGGGGCCCATCCCATCGCCGATCGATCTTCCGTCGTCAGGCCCGAGCGAAATGACGGAAGGGCTGCTGGTCCGTCTTATCGGGACGGCCGTCGCGAAGCCGACCAAGTCGACAAGCGGCGACATCACGCTTCTCGTCGAGACGTCCGCTGCGACCGAGGTCCGCGTGATGGCCGATGCATCGAGCGGACTGAGGTCGACGTCCTTCGCGAAGGGAGCCCGATACCGCCTCGTCGGGATCGCGGGCCAGCGTGCAAGCAGGAAGGGCGAGCTGGACGGGTACCGGATCTGGGTCCGCGACAGCCTGGATGTCGTCCTCCTGGCCGCCGCTCCAACGCCGAGTCAGTCAGCTACGACGCCCGGAGCCTCCCCGACCGGCGGCCCGACGGTCGTGCCGATCGCCAGCGCGCTGCGGACGACCGACCGGGACGTCACGATCGAGGGGACCGTGACGGCAGGCGCGACCCTCCTCGACACGTCGGGGCGGCGGATCGTCGTCCAGGACGCGTCCGCGGCGATCGAGATCCTGGTCCCGAAGGGAGGTGTCGCCCCAGCCGTCGGCGCCCGAGTACGGGCCCTGGGCAAAGTCGGCCAAGCCTACGGCGCGCCGCGACTTCGAGCCGAGACGCTCGAGCGTCGCGGTACCGGGGCTGCGCCCGCACCGCTCCACGTCCAGGGTCCGCTGACCGCCGCCCACGTCTGGCGACTCGTCACCGTGACCGGCCGTGTCGACAGTGTGCACAAGCTGGGCGAGCGTTGGCGGGCGGAGATCGCCGTCGGCTCGCAGGTGCTCGTCGTCCTCGGCCAACCCGGTGCTCGGATCCCGAACACGGCCCTCGCCGAGGGCCGAATCGGCGAGGTCACGGGGATCGTCCGGCCGCCATACCCGACGGCGACGGACAAGCGGCCATCGATCCTGCCCCGCTCGACCGCCGATGTACGGCAGAGCGGAAGCATCGCGACCCAGCAGACCGCAACGAGCAGCCGGGAGGGCGCGGAAGAGGCTGGGATCGCGACCGCGGCAGGACCCCAGCCGGGAGCCGCGATCGATGCGGACCTGGTCGATCTCGAGTCGGTGCTCGGCGACACGGTTCGCGTCGGTGGGCTCGTGGTCGACCTTCGGTCGAACGGCTTCACGCTCGATGATGGCACCGCGACGGCAGCGATCATCCTCGCGGGCGAAGCGAGCACGCTCGCGGACCTCGTCGAACCCGCGGACGCCGTCAACGTCACGGGGCGGGTAAAGAGACAGGCGGACGGCGAGGTGGCCGTGGTCGTCGAGGACCCGGCGGCCGTCGTCCTGGCGAGCTCAGTCGATACGGGGGCAGCGAACGACCCATCGCCGAGTCCGTCGCCTGCGTCTTCGGAGACCACGGACGACGTGCGAACTGCCGCGTTCGTGGACCCCGGGGTCCTTCCCGGTGCCGGCGCGGGTCTGGCCGGCCTGCTCACGATCGGGCTCGCGTCCGTCGGCATGACCGTCCTGCGTCGGCGACACGGGCGGAGGCTCCTCGCGGCCCGCGTCGCCACGCGTTTGGCGGCGCTCACGGGCCCCGCAGGTGGCGCGGCGGACCCGGAGGCAGCGACGACGCGGCTCCGAAGCGTCGACTGAGCGGCCGCCGAGCGTGCCCGCACGGGCGCCCCGCGTGCACGGATCGTGCGTGGCCGTGCTTGACGCTCCCAGAATCGCCGGACTATCCTCGCCCGAGTTTCGCGCCAGCGAAGCACGCTACGTGAGCGAGGAGGGGTCTTGCCGAACGCGGATACCCGCGTCGAGACGCCTCGAGACCGCAGGATGGCGGTCCCCGAAGGTGAACGGCAGTACCACATCGGACTCGGACCGGGCGAACTGGCCGAGTACATCCTCCTCCCCGGCGACCAGGACCGGACTTCGCGGATCGCCTCGCGCTTCGACTCGATCGAGCGCGAGCACCGGCACCGGGAGTTCGCGTCGGCCACCGGCACCTACAAGGGTCAGCGGGTATCGGTCATCTCGACCGGGATCGGCACGGACAACGTCGAGATCGTCGTGGCTGAGATCCTGGCGATCACGCAGCGTCCGACCCTCATCCGGGTCGGCTCGTGCGGAGCCCTCCAGCCGGCGATGCGCCTGGGTGACCTGGTCATCACCACCGGAGCGGTCCGTCTCGAGACGACGACGAGCTGGTACGTCCACGATGGGTATCCCGCGGTCGCCGACTACGAGGCGGTCACGGCGCTCATCGAGGCGGCCGAACGGCTCGGTCACCGCTACCACGTCGGTGTGACGGCGACGGCACCGGGTTTCTATGGGTCGCAGGGGCGACCCATCCCGCAGTTGCCCATCCGCTACCCTGACCTGGCGGAGGACATGGCGCGCCAGCGTGTCATGAACTTCGAGATGGAGGCATCAGCCCTGCTGGTGTTCGCGTCGCTCGCCGGCTGTCGAGCCGGCGTCGTCTGCACGGTGTATGCCAACCGGACGACCGGCGAGTTCATCGACGGAGCGATGAAGGATGCCGCGGAGGCGGCCTGCGTCGAGACGGGCCTCGAAAGCCTGCTGGTGCTGGCACAGATCGACGCGCAGAAGCGCACCGCATCGACGGACCGCTGGCGGCCGTCGCTGTGGACGACCTAGCGACACCGAGGAGCGGATACGGGACACGGGTTCCCGTGACGCTCGGCCCAACGAGGAGGAGCCCAGATGGCTGAGGCCTACTGCGTCAAGGACAAGAAGAAGGTCGAAGTCCAGAACGCCCAGCGGATCACCATGAAGAACGGCAAGCCCGCCCTGCAGGGGACCTGCCCGATCTGCGGCAACAAGGTCTTCAAGATCGGCGGCTGACCCGCGCCATCATCACCACGCGTGGGATACGGCCCCCGCCGCGAGGCGGGGGCCGTTCCTTGTCTCGACATCTTGGTATCCGCCGGGTCGCGACTTGCCGCGAAGGGTGCGGTCCGAGCGCAGGGGCACCCTTGCTAGAATGGCCCCGTTCCCCGACGAGATGAACGCGCGCGCGTCGCGCCCCGCACCAGCGGATCCCTGAAGGCCCGCAGGAGGTTCCCCCGATGGCAGTCCGTGTCGGCATCAACGGTTTCGGCCGGATCGGCCGCCAGTCGCTCAAGGCGCTCATCGAGCGCGCGCCGGATGTCGAGGTCGTGGCGGTCAACGACCTCGTCGATGCCGAGATGAACGCGCTCCTGTTCAAGCACGACTCGACCTACGGGGCATACGACGGCGACGTTCGCGCAGGCGACAGCTCGATCATCATCGACGGTCAAGAGATCAGGATCCT
>Ga0136846_1213499_pt1 | contig 10270 bp, 5 predicted proteins | sample HopSoiMetagenom2_FD_96841 | JGI IMG/M metagenome (GOLD analysis project Ga0136846, IMG submission 96841) | Grasslands soil microbial communities from Hopland, California, USA - 2 Assembly 2016 (version 4) | ecosystem: Environmental > Terrestrial > Soil > Grasslands | place: USA: Hopland... | reverse complement strand
CTCGCGCGCTCCTTCTCGCGCGCTCCTTCTCGCGCGCTCTTTCCAGACGCCGTTCAAGCCTTCACGGCCGCAGAGTCCAACTCGCGCCGCCTGCAAGCATCGGCGCCAGCTTGGAGGCTGGCACTGCGTACGTCAGCCGGCCCCCGCTCTGCGCGTCGCCGCCGTAGACGATCCCGATCACCCAGCCGTGCGCGTCGAAGATCGGAGTGCCGCTCGAGCCGTGGCTGGCGTAGGCGTCGACCTGGAGCAGGTCTGGTAAGAGTTTGCTAATCGTGCCTGCCGTCAGGCTCGTCTTGACGACGTTGCCGTCCATGGGCAGGTCGAGCGCGTGCGGGAAGCCGATCGCGACCACGGGCGCGCCGGCACGTACGGAGTCCAGCGAACGAGCCACGCCGGAGACGACCGGATAGCTGCCCGGCTCGTCCACCTGGATCAGCGCCAGGTCGACTGTGGAATCGGGCGAGAGCTGTGCGACGCGTGCGTGCAGGAAGACGTCGGTGTTGGCGTATTTCACCGCGAGGCGGGTTGGACCGCGGCCGGTGAGCGGCGAACGCACGTTATGGCGATTAGTAACGAGAAGCCCGCTCGGTGTCACGCCGAACGCGGTGCCGCCATAGGGCTTCCCGTCAAGCTCCGTCACGAGAAAGGCGATCGCCGAATCGTTCTTCACGCTGATCGACGAGAGATCGAGCAACGCGATGCCTTGCTGCATCACCTGCCGCCGTCGGAGCTCGCTCCGGAGCGAATCCACCTCGGCCTGCGTCGCCGATGGAGTCACTGAGCGCACGCGCTCCGCGAGCTCGGCATGCTGGCGCCGGAGCGCACTGGCGAAGGTAGTGTCGCCGGCGGCGGCGAGTCGTGCCTGGATCGTCGCTGCCGTCGAGTCGCTCTGGGCGAGCAGCTGCATCAGCTCCGCCGTCTGCGAGTGCGAGTCGCGGTGACCAAGCCAGTATGCCGCGCCGCCGACGAAGACCGCGAGGAGCACGGCGACGAGCGCGAAGAAGCGCCGCATTCCCGCCGTCTCCTCGCGCACCGCGAGCTTCACGCGCTCCCCCGTCGATGCTCGCGCCGACGAGGGCCTAACGAGCGTCTCGCCGACCGCGTCGCCGCGTACCGCCGAAACCGAGGGCGCAATGACATGCACCTCGACGTGAGGCCCCTCCGCGCCGAGCCAGATCACGTCGCCCTCGGCCAGCGGCTCGTCTCCCGTTATGCGGCGTCCATCGAGAAAGGTGCCGTTCGTGCTGCCGCAGTCGCGGAGGAGGTAGCTGTTGCCCTCGGCGATGATCTCGGCGTGTCGCGCCGAGACGTCGAGATCGGTGTTCGGATCGAAGCGCAGGTCGCACTGGAGGTGGCGACCGAGCGCGACGATCGGCTTCTCGAAGCGTTCGCGGTGTCCGCCGCGCGCCCCGGTGAGGATGCGCAGCTCGATCGGCATCAGCCCCTCGGTGCCGGTGACGATCCGGGCTGCGCGGGCGCTGCGCGAGTGCTGTCGCCGGCCGGCGCGACCTTCTGCGCGGTGCGCACGACGAACCAGACGGCCGTCGCGACCAGCGCCACCAGCAGCACCACGGCGATTACCGTCCCCGTCTGGCGCCGCTTCGGCGAGACAGTGGGGGAGCCGGCAGGTGGCGTCGGCGCGGTCGAGAAATCGGTGCCCTCGGGCGGCGTCGTGCCTAACGATGGCGGCACTGGAGGTATAGGTGCCGCAGCATCGGGGGGCGTGCTCGGCGGCGCGTCGGGGCGTGACGTTCGCCTCGGAGGTGCCGGCGGCGCCACATCGGAGATCACCGCCGCCGTTTGTCCCGTTTCGGGGAGTGGAAAGACGCGGTGCCCGACTTCGTCTGTGGTGACGGGAGGCTCGAGGCGCGAGCCATCGAAGCGCGCCGCGATGACGGTGATGTTGTCGGGCCCACCCTTCTCGTTCGCGCGATCGATCAGTCGCCTGCACGCGGAGACGAGGTCGGCTTCCTCCGTGACGATGCGCGCGATCTCGTCCTTGGTCACCTGGCCGGAGAGGCCATCACTGCAGAGCACGAGCGCGTCCCCACGTCGAACCTTCTGATGCGTGAGGTCGATCTTGACCATCGGCTCGGGGCCGAGTGCCTGGAGGATGATGTTGCGCCGCTCGCTCTGGGCGGCCTCCTCTTCGGTGAGCTCTCCGGCCTCGATCAGCTTCTGCATCAACGACTGATCCTTCGTGATCTGCCGCGCGACGCCGTCGCGCACCAGGTACGCGCGGCTGTCACCGACCTGGGCGACGTACAGCGTGTCACCAAGCAGCCCGGCGACGGTCGCGGTCGTTCCCATGCCGCGATACTCGCTGTGGCTGCCCGCGAAGTTATGAATCTGTTGATTGGCGGCGACGGTGGCGCGCCGGATGGCGCGCACGAACTCTTCCGAGTCCGTCGACCCGCCGCCGATCCACTTCTCGCGCATCTCCGCGAGCACGACTTCCACGGCCATCGCACTGGCAATCTCGCCGGCGGCGGCGCCGCCCATCCCGTCGGCAACCATGAACAGCGTGCCCTTGGGTCCGAGCACGTGGCGGCGAACCTCGGGGAGCAATGACTGGTTGTCCGTCGACAGATCGGCGACCGCGAAGGCGTCCTCGTTATGCTCGCGCGTGCGTCCGACGTCAGTCCGTCCAAAGACGCTGACGATCACGTCGCCGTGTGGGTCAGCGTCGCCGAGATGGCTCATTGCCCGAAGAGAGGGATTGCTGACGGACACGGGGCGGGGTCAGTTGCAGACACTCATCGTCCGCTCGACCTGTCGCGCCCGCGTCGTTGCGGGCGCGATCGGTTGAACGCTGCGCAGAGCCGCGCACGCCGCCGCATTGTCATTGCGGCTGCTCTCGGCGAGTGCGGTCACGATCGCGGCATGCACCAGCTGTTCTTTTCCCTCGATGCGACTCTTCATCTGCTCCACGCGCCGGATGACGCGCCCCGCCTCCTCAGGCGTGACGTCGCCGCTCACGACCTTCTCCAATGAGTCGAGCGCTGCGCCCACCTCCACCAGGGGCGGGGTTTGGGCGCCGCTGCTCGTCGGATTGGCGCCAGCCGCCAGCGCCGGCGCGGAATCGAGGCGCCGGGCGAAGCGATTGGCATCGGACACTTTGACATCGGACGTCGCCGGCCGTGCGAGGGTCACACTGTCGGCGGCGGACGCATGCCCTGCCGGCCGGTTCATGACCATTGCGGCACCGATGAGGACCACGACCAGCGCTGCGCCGCCAGCGGCGTAGGCGGGAGCATACCGTCTCCGCGCCGGGATCGGTTTTGTTGTGGGGCCAGGGTCGCGCGGCGCCGCCCGCGGCGCTTCGCCGGGCCGCGCGCGCGTCACCGGAAGGGTGGCGTTGCCATCGCTGACGCGTGCCTCGGGGAGGCGCGCCGCTGCCGCCGGAGCGCCCGAGGACATCGCCTCGAGCGCCGAGGAGAGCGCCCGGCCGAACTCCGTCGCGCTTGTGTAGCGCGCCTTCACGTCCCGCTGGAGGGCCTTGTCCAACGCCGCCTGAACCGACTCTCTCCATGCGACCTCGGGCCGCATCTCGGCCAGCGTCCGGGGCGGCTCCGTGAGCCGCATGATCATCGACTCCTGCGCCGTCTCCGCCGGGAAGGGAAGCTTGCCCGTGAGCATGTTGAACGCTACGAGCGCGAGCGAATAGATGTCGCTCCGGCCGTCGAGCGTGTCGCCAGCAAGCTGCTCGGGGCTCATGTAATCCGGCGTGCCGATGACGAGCCCTGTCTTCGTCACCTTCTGCGCCACATTGTCGGCGGCCTTGGCGATCCCGAAGTCGACGATCTTCGCGCAATCGCTGCCATCGCGATTGCGCGCGAGCATGATGTTGTCGGGCTTGAGATCGCGGTGCACGATACCCATGTCGTGCGCCACCGCGAGAGCTTCGGACGTCTGACGGACGATCGTCGCCGCGCGAGACGGCGGGAGAGGGCCCTGCTCCTCGATGACCTTCGTCAGCGGCGGGCCTTCGACGAGCTCCATCGCGAGGTAGATGATCCCGTCCCGCGTCTCGCCGAAATCGTAGACGTCGGCGACGTTCGGGTGGTTGATCCGGCTCGCGTTCGCCGCCTCGCGATTGAATCGGCTGATGGCGTCGGCGTCCTTCACCAGCGCGGGGTTCATCACCTTGAGCGCGCTCCTGCGGCCCATCTTCACGTGCTCGGCGAGATAGACCTGACCCATGCCGCCCTCGCCAAGCTTGCCGATGACGTGATATCGGTCGGCGATGATCGCGCCGACGAGATCACCGGTCGCGTTCTGCAGCCGCAGCGTTGTGCCGTCCTTCGGGCAGAAGCGCTGATCGAGCTCGTACTCCGCTCCGCACTGTGGACAGATCTTGGGACTGCTCACGCGCTCTCCACTCGCAGAATCTCGTTGCCGATGAGAATTCGCTGGCCCTTCCGGAGCGCGCGTTCGCCACGGACCGCCATGGCGACGCCGTTTCTGCTGCCGGCATCGTGAATGTAGTACTCGCTATCCTCCGAGCGGACTTCGGCGTGCTTGCCGCTCATGGTCTGGTCGTACGGGAAGAGCCAATCACCCGTTTCGCGTCCGAGGAGCACGGAGCGGCCGGGTGAGAGATGTAGTGTGTCGCGCACGCTCGAGTCGGCGCGGAGCTGCTCGAGCACAGCGACATCGGCCGCCGGCACGAGTGAGCCGAGGCGGCGCGTGGAGTCTGCCTCGGGCGGGTGCGGACCGGGATAGCCGAGTCGACGGAAGCGCAAAACCTGCGAGCCGATGAGAACGAGATCGCCGTCGGTGAGTCGCGTCGGCTGCTCGATGAAGATCCAGGTCGAGTTCCGAGAGCCCAGATCGCGCAGCCAGAGCTGGCCGTTCCGCTGCTCGATGCGCGCGTGGAGCGGCGACATGTAGGGGTCGCTCTCGAAGCGAATGTCGGCGTCGCCGCGTCCGAGCACGGCCTCGCCGCGCTCGAGGACGTAGACTCTGGCGATGTTGCCCTCGTCGTCGAGCAGTGCGAGCCGGGGCTGTGTATCGCGCCGCGCCGCGAGCATCGCCTGGGTTGCGGCGCCATTGGGTTCGGGCGCGGGACCGCCGCGAACCATCTCTATCGACACCCGTTGGCCGACGCGATTCCCGCAGCGCGCGCAGAAAAGGTCGACACCCTGAAGGAAGCCGGCGCCGCACTGCGCGCACATGCCAGCGCCCGCGGGTGCGATGCGAGTTCCGCAGTACCCACAGAATGGCAGGCCGCTGTCGGCGGGCTTGGTGCAGCGCGGGCACCGGATGGTCGTGGCTGGTGCGGGGCGCGCGGGAGACGATTTGCGCGGCGAGGGGGGCGCTGCGGCCCTGGCCGCGGTCGCGCCACCGGATGCGACGCCGGGGTTGTGGACCGTGGGAGGCGTCGTGGGTTCGTTGGCGGCGATCGCTGCTCCGCTGTGGGCGGCGACCTGGGCCGCGGAGGCCGTCATCGGCTTGCCGCAGTCGATGCAGAATCGCGAGGTCGCGTCATTCTCTCGCCCGCAGAACGAGCAAACGGTCAACCGTCACCCTCCAAGGCGGGAAACCCACATGGCGCGCGAATATAGGAGTGCCCTTCGGCAGGGGCCAGTGGCCCGCCAGTCCGTTGGGCAGTCCATAGCTATCAGTCCATAGTTATCAGGGAATTGGGACCGTGGTTCTCGGACCGCAGTTCAAGCACTATCGTACCTCGATGCGGCTTTTCCTCTGTCTTCTTGTGCTCGTCGGCGCGGCGTGCAGTCAGCCGACGCCCCCAAGCATTTCGCCTGCACCCATTCCGGCTCCTGACACCGCGGCCCGAAACGAGCGCGAGCCGAGCTCACCGGCGCCGCCGCTCCCGCCGATGCCGGCCGTGGTTGGGCCGCTGGCGATCAGGGTCGTGTATCCGCCGCCGCAGCACCTCATCGAGTCCCGCGACTCGAACTTCATCTTCGGATCGCTCGGCAACGGTCAGGCGTCGCTCACGATCAATGGCGCGCCGGCACGCGTGTACCCGAACGGGGCGTTCTTGGCGTTCGTCGCCAACCCGCCGCTAGCGGCGCCGCGCTACGATCTCGTCGCAACCGCCGGCAAGGACACCGCGCGATTGTCACATCCCGTGCGGGTGCAGGAAGCGCGAACCGCGCTCCCGCTCACGGGGCCTCTCCTGGTCGACTCGGCGAGCATAACGCCGCGGGCGCCGGGTACGGGCCCGATGTTCCTCCGCGGCGACGAGAAGGTACGGGTCGGGGTGCGAGCTCCGGCGAACGCCAGCGTCTGGGCCGTGTGGCCGAGCGGCAGCCAGTGGCTCGTGCCGACGGCGGGCGACTCGCTGTCCGGCGCGGGCTTCAGCGCGGACATCGCGGCTCGCGCGCTGCGCGACGGCGCGATGCTCTACGTCGCGCGCGGTCCGGACACACTGCGCTACGGGCTGCTCCGGCCCGAGCTCGTCGACACCCTCGCGGCGCGTCTGGTGCGCGCCGGCGACGTTCCGCTCCGCCCCGACACCGACCGTGTCATCATTGGCCGGCCCGTGCCGGGCGGAACGTACAAATGGTTTCTCCTTCCGGGCACGACGCTGGAGATGACCGGCCGGCTGGCCGGATTCACTCGCGTTAGGCTCGACAGTGGCCTCGAGATCTGGCTCGCCGACGGCGACGTCGTGCCCTTGCCGGCGGGCACCGCTCAGCCGCGCCGCGTGACCCTGAATGCGCGCACCCGCTCGACGCCGGAGTGGGTCGATGTCATCGTGCCGATCCAGGGAGGCGACCGGCCGGCGTTCTTCGTCGACGAGGGAGAGCGCTCGCTCGTCGTCACGCTGTACGGGACGCGCGCGAACACCGACATCATCAACTACGCCGAGAACGATACGCTCCTGCACACTCTCGAGTGGAAGCAGGTGCTCGACGATCGGGCCGAGCTCGAGATCGGGCTGCGTCAGCCGGTCTACGGATATCTCGTGCTGTGGGAGGACGGCAATCTCGTCATCCGCATCAGGCGACGTCCCGCAATCGACGGCGGCCATCCGCTTCGCGGCCTAACGATAGCCGTCGACCCGGGTCATCCGCCGATCGGCGCGACCGGTCCGACGGGACTCTACGAAGCGGTCGCGGTCCTGCCAGTCGGTGAGAAGGTGCGCGCGCTGCTCGAGGAGCGCGGCGCGAAGGTGGTGATGACACGCGTCACCAATGACCCGGTCGATCTCGGGTTGCGGCCGATCATCGCGCGGCGGGAGAACGCGCACGCGTTCGTCTCCATCCATCTCAACGCGTACGGCGACGGTGTCAATCCGCTCGCGGCGCGCAACGGCTCGGGGACGTACTTCTTCCGCAAGCTCTCCGAGCCGCTGGCGCGTCCCGTGGAGCGCGGACTCGTGAGGCACATGGGCCTGCCGAACCTCGGCGTGTACTACGACAATCTCGCGGTGGTGCGGCCGTCGTGGATGCCGATGGTGCTCACCGAGGGCGCGTTCGTGATCGTTCCCGAGCAGGAGGCGGCGATGCGGACGCCCGAGTTCCAGGCTCGTTATGCGGAGGGGATCGTCGAGGGGCTCGAGGAGTATTTCCGCTGGCTGGCGAAGCAATGAGTTGGCGCGAGCGTGCGTGGTTCATCGCCAAGCTCATTGCGCCGAGCCTGGCGATCTCTGTCTGTGCCGGCATCGTTCGCGCGCAGGTATCGCCTGACAAGCGCTATTACACGATCCGCACCCAGCACTTCTACATCCATTTCACGACCGAGACCGAGCCGACGGCGCGCCGCGTCGCCATCGACGCCGAGCGCGCGTACGCGCAGCTCGCGTCCGAGCTCCATCCACCGCGCGGCCCGATCGACGTCCTGATCTCCGATGACGTCGATTACTCGAACGGCTCGGCGACGCCGTTCCCGACGAATCGCATCGTCGTCTACGCGAACCCGCCGATCCAGAGCTCCTCGCTGCGCTTCACCGATGACTGGGGCGCGATGGTCATCACCCACGAGCTCACGCACATCTTCCACCTCGACCGGACGCGCGGACTCTGGCGTGTGGGTCAGTACATCTTCGGCCGCTCGCCCTACCTCTTCCCTAACGAGTACGAGCCGTCGTGGCTCACCGAGGGTTTGGCGGTCTACTACGAGTCTCGGCTCACGGGCGCGGGTCGCATCGAGGGCTCGGAGCACCGGATGCTCGCGCGGGCGAGCGCGATCGCTCACTCCTTCCCGTCGCTTGCGGAGGCGAGTCTTGCGGCGCCGCGATTCCCGTTCGGTGAAGCCGCGTACGCGTACGGCTCGCTCTTCGTCGACTATCTGGCGAAGACGCGGGGCGCCCCGGCCGTGCGCCGCTTCGTCGACAAGGCGAGCGCGGACATCATCCCGTTCTGGATCGACCTCCAGGCCCGACAGGGATTCGGGATCAGCTTTACGCGCGCCTATCGCGAGTGGCGTGACTCGATCTTTCGCAGCGTGAGCGTCTTCGATCCGGCAGCGACACCGCTTCCCGGATGGCAGGAGCTGACACGCGAGGGTGTGGTCGTGTCGGCGCCGCGCTGGATCACCGACACGACCCTGGCGTACACGGGCAGCTCGGGGCGCGAGGCGTATGCCGCGTGGAGAATCGATCTCTCTGGTCATCGCGAGCGCCTCGGCCGGCGCAACAGCGAGTCCCCTCAGCTGCGCCTGCCTAACGGCGACCTCCTCTTCGCGCAGCTCGAGCTCACGTCGCCGTACCAGACGCGCTCCGACCTGTTCGTGCAGCACGGGCGCGAGCAGCGGCGGCTGACCAGGGGCGCCCGGCTGTCGCTGCCCGACGTTCGCGCCGACGGACAAATCGTCGCGGTGCAAACGATACCGGGCGGCACGCGGCTCGTTCGCGTCTCGCCTGATGGACGCCGCATCGTTCCGATCACAGGCGGAGGTCTCGACGAACAGTGGAACGAGCCGCGCTGGTCACATCGCGGCGATCGCATTGCGGCGATCCGGTGGCGGCGCGGCGGTATCTCGGAGGTCGTGGTCGTCGACAGCACGGGCAGCGAGCAGCTCGTCTTCGCGAGCGGCCACAGCGTCCAGGCGACGCCAGTCTGGGCGCCGGGCGACGGTGGCGTGTTCTACACGTCCGACCGCACCGGTACGGCGCAGATCTACCTGACGAGTCTTGGCGACAAAGGCGAAGTGCGCGTGAGCGACGCGGCCGCGGGGCTCTTCGATCCGCAGCTGCGCGCGGTGCCCGGTCCTAATGGGGTGAACGCCGTCGCCGCCGTCGTATTGCGCGGCGACGGCTATCATCTCGGCGTCGGCACCTGCTGTCAGGCTGTCGCGGCCGGGCCACGCCTGACCGCCAGCAATCCGGCCGGACCGAGCCTCGCCGCGAGCACGCTGCCCGCGATCGCGATCGACTCGTCTCTGGCGCGGCCGTACTCACCATGGCGGCAGCTCGCGCCACGCTACTGGCTGCCATCGTTCGCGCAGGGGATACACTCGGGCCAGCCGCGCATCGGCGCGGAAACCGGAAGCAACGACATCATCGGCCGACACGCGTGGGACCTCGCGGTTCAGGTGCCGACGGACAACAGCGGCGTCACCGGAGGATTAGCATACTCATATGCCGGTTTGGGATTGCCAGTGATCGACGTGCTGGCGTCACGCGACTGGTCGCTGCGTGGACGAGTCTTCGACCAGGCGACGCAGCGCGAGATCGGAGAGGTCCGGCGCCGGATCGACGACGCCGAGCTGGACGCGTCGTGGATCCGGCCGCGCTATCGGAGCTCGTTCGCGATCACCGCGGGCACCGGCGTCGAGCAGTACCAGTATGTCGGCGTGCCGAACGGCACGATCCAGCTCATCGACACGACGGGGGTCTTCCGGTCGCGACTCTATCCGCGGGTGCTCCTCGGCGCTCGTTATGCACGAACGCAGGCGGCGCCCTACAGCATCTCTCCCGAGGATGGGTTCACCGTCGCGGCCACGGCGCGCGAACGCTGGCGGACGGACGTCTCCGGCTCGGCCACGCTGAGCCTCGTCGGCGCGGCGACTGGTTACAAGTCACTCAACCTGCCAGGGTTCGCGCATCACGTGCTGGCGCTCCGAGCAGCAGGCGGCTGGCGCGACGAGCAGGCGACCGACTACTTCGAGGTCGGCGGTACGAGCGGAAGGACCGTACCGATCATCGCTGGCTATACGGTGGGGGAGGGCGCGCGCGACTTCGGCGTCCGCGGCTTCGAGGCCGGCTCACTCGTCGGTACGCGCGCTGTCGCCGCGAGCGCGGAATATCGGCTACCGCTCCTCATGCCCGGCCGCGGGCTCGGCACGCTCCCGATCT
>Ga0136846_1236366_pt1 | contig 10273 bp, 9 predicted proteins | sample HopSoiMetagenom2_FD_96841 | JGI IMG/M metagenome (GOLD analysis project Ga0136846, IMG submission 96841) | Grasslands soil microbial communities from Hopland, California, USA - 2 Assembly 2016 (version 4) | ecosystem: Environmental > Terrestrial > Soil > Grasslands | place: USA: Hopland... | reverse complement strand
GGCATATAACCGATATGAGCAATATCATTGATCGGATCAAACTTCTTACCATCAAATAATATATTGCCTTCATCCGGATAGAAGATGCCGGTGATCATTCGAATAAGTGTGGTCTTACCCGCTCCATTTGGTCCGAGCAATCCGAATATCTGTCCTTTTTCTATGGTGAGGCTAATGTCATCTACCGCTTTTTGTGTAGCGAAATATTTTCTCAGGTGTTGAACTTCCAATAAAGCCATTAGGGGAAATTTAGAGGTCAAATATAGTTTTACATAACCATTCGGGCAACGAAGCTGGACAAACTGGCAATAAAAGGGAGTATTCTGATAGTAATTGGGGGTGTCCCGGACATCTATTGGGATCAGTGACTACTTTGAATGAGGTTGAGTTGTACTTTGAGCCATTTTTGGAACTATTAGCTATTTGGATCGGTAATTATAGCTGCTACCCGTTCTCCATCCATGGCTGCACTAACGATTCCGCCGGCATATCCGGCGCCTTCACCACAGGGGTAAAGGTTTTTGATCTGAGGGTGCTGAAGGGAAGCAGTGTGGCGTGGTATGCGAACCGGGGAGCTGGTTCTTGATTCCGTAGCTACAATCACGGCATCATTGGTATAATAGCCCTTCATTTTCTTTCCGAACTCTTTAAATGCCTCCTGAAGCCGTTTATATATAAAGGAAGGGAGTACGCTGTCCATGCCCACAGCATTCAGGCCGGGCAGATAGGAACAGTCTGGCAGGGTGGAGGACACCTGATTATTGGCAAAGTCCACCATACGCTGTGCTGGTGCTACCAGGGCGCCGCCGCCAGCTTCAAAAGCCTTCTGCTCTACTTTTTGCTGGAATTTGAGCAGGGCCAGGGGGTCAGCATCCAGTTTTGAAAGGTCAAGGCCGGCATATTTCGAAATTTCCTTTCGGTCGTCCAGGGAAACTGTCACCACCATACCACTATTGGCGAAGGGGTTGTTGCGTTTGGACGGGCTCCAGCCGTTTACTACTAATTCCCCGGGGGCAGTTGCTGCTGGAGCAATAATGCCACCAGGACACATGCAAAAGGAAAACACACCTTTACCATCCACCTGTTCAACCAGGTTATAAGATGCAGGTGGAAGTAACTGATCACGTTCACAATCCCGATAGTTATCCCGATAGTTATCGGGATTGGGATGAGATAAAGGGATATGGTATTGAGCGCAATCGATCAGGGCCTGCGGATGTTCAATTCGAACACCTAATGCAAAAGGTTTTGCTTCAACAAGAATGTTTGAATCATGTAACAGATGAAAGATATCGCGAGCGGAATGTCCGGTTGCAAGTATAACTGCATCACCATCAAACCTGTTTTGATCAGCAGTTATAACTGAGGTGATCTTTTGATTATCGATGATGAATTTAGTGACCTTTTTTTCAAACAAAAATTCACCGCCACATGCGGTGATCTGTTCACGCATTTTTGTGATGATGTTTGGTAATTTATTGGTACCGATATGTGGATGAGATTCGTATAAAATTTTTTCTTCAGCACCAAAAAGAACGAAGAGTTGGAGGATGCGATTTATGTCACCACGTTTTGAACTTCGTGTATATAATTTACCATCGCTATAAGTTCCTGCTCCGCCTTCTCCAAAGCAATAATTACTTTCCGGATTAACAATACCCATCCTGTTCAGTGCTGCCAGATCACGTCTTCGATCCTTTACATTTTTACCGCGTTCAAGCACAATTGGTTTGATACCAGCTTCCAAAAATTTAAGTGCAGCAAATAGTCCTGCAGGGCCTCCTCCGACAATAATCACTTTGCGGGAAGCTGCGGTTACGTCTTTAAAATGAAAGGTAGCAAGAGGCCTTTGTTGAAAGGGTTCATTAATGAAAGCATTAACGCTAAGTTGGATCCAGGCTTGTTTGCCCCTTGCATCAATGGAATGTTTAATTATCGTGTAACCCTTGACTGTAGCGGGATTCAGCGATACGGCCTTAGCTATTGCCTCTTTAATAAACTGTTCGTCAATGGCTTCAGCAGGAAGTAAACGAAGGGAAATGATCTTTTGCATAAGGCCAGGTTTTTATCCTGAAACAAATGAAGATTGCAAAGATAGGTGATTACTTTGTCCGCATTAGCAATTGCGAAGGAAGGAATTAAAAACGAACGTTATCAACTCGTTTGGCAAAGCTTTACCGTGTTTTCCGCATTAAAAAAATTGAACAAAAAAGAGCAATAATTTTTTCTTGTAACAACAAGGAATTATGTATACCTTCAAATAGGTTCCGATCAATGAAAACAAGGGATCTGCCCTCCTTAATTATCAGCCGCTTACTTTTTTGGAAACGGGATGTAATGAATAGAATGAATTACCGAACGGTGGTGAAAAATTATTTTTAGAACCCCGGTTTCTTTGAATTATCCAAATTTTTTGGTAGTAAAAATTAGTAAAATTTCGTGCTGTTTTATTTTGTTATAAAAGGGTTGAAAAAGAATTTTTTTTTATCGAATAAATATAGATATTCGCCGTCCTGTCCAAGTTTTTTTAACGATTATTGTGAAGCGATTTTTGGGCAACAATCACAAACAAAATTTACGGGGGTTATATAAACTGCTTTCAGACTGATGGAGAAAAATGCAGAAAAAATTTGGACCAATTGTTTAAAGATCATCAAGGACATTGTTGAAAGGCAGCATTACAAAACCTGGTTCGAACCTATAAAACCAGTTTCTCTCAAAAACAACATTCTCGTCATCCAGGTACCCAGCCAATTCTTTTTTGAGTATCTCGAAGAACATTATGTAAATTTATTGGCAAAGACTTTGAAGAGAGAATTGGGTAAAGAAGCGAGGCTTGAATACCGGATCATGGTGGACAGTGGTAATAGTAAGAATAAGCCGTTAACGATGGATGTAACCGGTCAAGGCTATAAAACTTTTTCAAACAACGAAATGGATTTCCCGCTGGTCATAAACAATCCTGTCAAGAACCCCTTCGTCATACCTGGTCTGAAGAAGATGCAGATTGACCCACAGTTGAATCATGTATACACTTTTGATTCATTTATAGAGGGAGACTGTAACAGGGTGGCCCGCCGTGCGGGAAAAACCGTGGCTGAAAAGCCGGGTGCCAATTCCTTTAACCCCCTGGTGATCTACGGAGGGGTAGGGCTCGGCAAAACCCATCTCGCCCAAGCCATTGGAAATGAGGTTAAAAGACTCCAGCCCAATAAGGTAGTGCTCTATGTGAGCTCTGAGAAGTTCATCAACCAGTTCATGGACCATAGCCGGAACAATGCTATTAATGATTTCATCCATTTTTACCAGCTGATTGATGTCCTTATTATAGATGATGTTCAATTCTTTAATAAGGCGGAGAAATCACAGGACGCGTTTTTCGCCATTTTTAATCATTTACACCAGTCCCATAAGCAATTAATACTAACTTCTGATAAATCACCCAAGGATCTGGATGGGGTACAGGAAAGGTTGCTCAGCCGTTTCCGCTGGGGCTTAAGTGCAGACCTTCAGATCCCCGATTATGATACCCGAATTGATATCCTGGAAAGGAAGATGCGGAATGACGGCCTGGAGATGCCAAAAGAAGTTGTAAAGTATATAGCATACAATATCAACAGTAATGTGAGGGAACTGGAAGGTGCGCTGATATCACTGTTGGCACAATCTTCGCTAAACAGAAGGGAGATAGACCTAGATTTAGCTAAGAAAGTGTTGCGTAATTTTATAAAATCCTCAAGTAAAGAGATTACTATCGAGACCATTCAACGAATGGTTTGCGAGTATTTTGATGTCTCCTACGATAAACTATTGCAAAAGACCCGCAAGCGTGAGATCGTACAGGCAAGGCAGATTACAATGTACCTGGCAAAGGCTTTTACCAAGAATTCCCTTAAAACTATCGGAGAGCATTTTGGAGGACGTGATCATACTACGGTTATCCATTCCTGCCAGACGGTAAAGGATTTAATGGATACAGATACGGTGTTCCGTGAAAATGTGCTGGAATTGCAGCAGAAAGTACAGTTGGCGGCTATGTAAATTGTTGGATTAAATTATAAAAGTTCCAAATTCCTCACGGGATTTGGAATTTGTTTTTTTATCAATTATTGACCTAATATCTGTATTTTTGGCACCCATTATTTTAGCATGTTCGGAGAGGTGCCTGAGTGGCCGAAAGGAACGGTTTGCTAAATCGTCGTACGGGTTACACTGTACCGTGGGTTCGAATCCCACCCTCTCCGCCTTCGCTCGCCGACGCTTTAGCGTCGGCGAGTTTTTTATTTTATTGAAGTATTACTCATTTCGGGCGAGCTTCAGCGGACAAGGTCCGCTGAAGTTTTTTTAGGTCAATAAGAAAAGAACATAAATTCTTTGTTTTTTCCTCATATTTATTTGTTTCAATTAAAATAGCATTGCATAAACAGCATTTATGCAATACGTTTATGTTCTATTGTGTAGTGATGGAAATCTTTATACTGGATGTACAAGTGATTTAAAGGAAAGATTTCTTAGGCATCAGAATGGGCAGGTGCCTGCAACTAAAGGTAGGTTACCAGTGGAACTGATTTTTTATTGTGCTTTCAAAAATAAATACAAGGCATTTGAATATGAAATATACCTTAAGACTGGATCAGGAAGAGCTTTTATGCTGAAACGTTTTTTTAATACATAACAGGATTTTTATTCATTATATAAACTACTGATGACAGATAATCTGCAGATGTACTTATAGATGGGGGAAATATCCCTATCCGGAAATATTTTACCTTTAGTAGTAATCATTACTATAATTATGGCTTATAATGAAAAGCTGGCCGATAGAGTTCGGGAAATAATAGCTGTTCACCATAAAAAGGTGGAAGAGAAAAGGATGTTTGGTGGACTTTGCTTTATGGTTAATGATAAAATGTGCGTAGGTGTGGAGAAGGAGCGCCTGATGGTACGGCTTGACCCTGAAAAATATGACGAGGTGATGGAGAAGGAAGGGGCAAAACCAATGGATTTTACCGGGAAAGTTATGAAGGGGTATGTATTTGTAGATATCGAAGCACTTAATACAAAGAAGAAACTGGAATACTGGATGAACCTGGCGTTAGAGTATAACAAAAAAGCTAAAGTTTCGAAGAAGAAGAAATAAGGTACTTCCGGTCAAAGCTCAACTTTACTTCGGTTAAATCATTCCTTTATCCCGGTATCATTCATCATTGAGTCTTGTTCTCATTATTAGCATAAACCGGGAAAATCCTGCCTTGGTATAAGCTTTAATGGCTGAGATATTTTCATCATACACCTGCAGCCTCATCTCGGTTATATTCTGTTCCAATGACCATTTTTTCAATGCCTCTATGATCTTCTGGTTGATACCCCTGCTTCTGTAGGCAGGATCAACAAACATAAATCCTAAATAGGCATATTTTTCATGATCCACATAAGGTTTAGCGTCTTCAATCCTGGCAAAACCTGAAGCAATTAGTCTGTTTTGAAACTCTGCCACTACTACGTGGACATGGGATGCAAGGATCATATTCCGCATATTATAGTAATTTATTTCTCCCGGCTTTAGAGTGGGGTCAAAAGGCCGTTCTGCAGTTATGATTCCCTGTTCAAAAGCCAATAATTGTGGTAGATCTTCCAGAGTTGCTTCTCGTATAATAATATCCTGCACCTGATATTTTTTTAATGATTAGAGTAATGTACCGAATAAAGTTAATGCGAAGTTAGTCGCGAAATGATTGCCAGGCTTTGAATCCCAATAATTACCTATTTTGTAAATAAAAAATGGAATATCTCCGCCGGCAGTTTATTAAACAGGGTCTGATAGCTGGTGTTGCCGCTAATATAACTTCATTGCAAATAAAAAGTGAGGCCAATGAACCACGGCTTTCAGCAGGTTCTATAATTCTATTCCAGGGAGATTCAATAACCGATGGTGGCAGATGGAAGGGAAATGACTGGAACCATATAATGGGACAGGGGTATGCTTTTATTGTAGCCGGGAAAATCGGTTATAAATATCCTTCACAGAAGTATCTATTTGTTAATCGCGGGGTTAGTGGGAATAAGGTGCCTGATCTTGCCGCAAGGTGGGAAGAAGATACAATCAGTATAAAACCAGCTATCCTGAGCATCCTTATTGGTGTAAATGATACCATGGCCTATGTGAGTGACAAAAAAGAATTTTCTGCAGACTCCTACCGGGAGGGATATCGCAGTCTCCTCCAAAAAACTAAAGAGAAATTGCCTGAAACGAAATTTGTAATAGGAGAACCTTTTTTACTTCCGGTAAGCTCAGTGAAAGATAAATGGGTTCAATGCCTGGAAGCTCTGACATCCCGGCAAAACATCGCTCGTCAATTGGCCCAGGAATTTAATGCTGCATTTGTTCCTTACCAGGAATTATTTACTGCGGCCGCTAAAAAATCCAGTGCGGACACCTGGCTTTGGGATGGAGTTCATCCCATGCCGGCAGGTCATGAGTTAATGGCTGAAGCGTGGATAAAGGCGGTAAATAAAAAATTTAGAACCTTTTAAGACTTAAAATACAATCCGATAATCAGGAGAATTACAGTTACCCAAAATGCAAAGATCCATTTAATAATATCAATTTTAGTCTCATTGATTTTATTGTCAAGTTTTGCAAGATCCCCCTTTGTTGTCAATGCCAGTTTTGCAATATCTTCCTTTGTAACTAATGCCAGTTTTGCAATATCTTCCTTTGTAACTAATGCAAATTTTGCAAGGTCTTCCTTTGTTGCCAAAGCTTTCAGGTTATATTCAAATTTGTCACTCATTTCGCTTCCTATAAAGGTAGTAAGTTTTTCTGCAGTTTCTTTTCCAAGTTTAGCAACCAAATGATCATAAAGTTCCGTAATTGATATTCTGCTCATAATCTTAATATAATTTCTTCGATCTTCTATTCAAATTCAAAGATAGATTCGGAAAATGTCCACTCGATCAGTGAAATCCTCGCTTAAAATGTTTTTTACTTCTTAACCGTTTATTAGATTTTCAAACGTTAATTGAAAATATCCCATCAATATGTTTAGGAAAATCCCCTGATTTATCACGTTATCAGCCTGTTTCATGTACTTTTTCTTTTTTTCTATTCGTTCATAATTAATTTTGCATATTATTTTTTCACTTAAACTGCTTAAACTAAATCTGAAATGAAAAAAATCCTCTTTGCTTTTGGAATTACCCTCCTTTCTGTAATCACTACCCAAGCACAAACTGAAAAAGGTACCTTATTATTAGGTGGTGATGTAAGCTTTAATTCTACTGATGGAAATTCTCAATTTGTTGCAAGGCCCAATATTGGGGTTTTTGTGGCCAACAATTTTGCTATTGGCGGTCAGGGATACCTGTTTACTGGTGATGGTTTTACTTCCTGGAGAGTAGGTCCTTTTGCACGCTATTATTTCACCCAAAGCACAAAAGGAAAGCCCTTTGTTGGTGCAGACGTAAATATTGGTGGCACAGATGATTCCGATACAGAATTCGGTTTCGGTGCCCGCGCAGGCTATGCCATCTTCCTTAATCAATCTATTGCACTGGAATTGGGTGTCAGCTATGAACGTCTTAACGAGATGGACGGCATCTCTATTGGTGCGGGATTCCAGATCCATTTAAAGAGAAAGAAATAGAATAGCTTTCATCGAAATAATTTATTCAATGGCCCGTCACCCAGTACAAGGGAACGGGCCATTTTATTTCGGCACTGACTGTTTATACCTAATTGCTATTCATCTGTCCGGAACGGTGATGCGGGCAATCCTTCTTTATTAAATAAATTAGCTCCCTGAGGGTTATCTGCCCATGCATATCTTACAAATTTTGGATCGGAAACCTTGTCGCTCCACACCACTACTGTATTTCCTTCAATACTGGCATTGGCCCATACAAATTTTTTATCAGCACCTGCAATCGCAAACTGGCTCAATGGCTCACCATCTATAGCCACCAATCCTGATCCGGTGTTATTAAAACTGAGTATTATCTTATTTCCATCTATGCGTGATGATTGATAAATGGGACCTGAATAAACAATATCATTATTGCCATAAGCCAGTTTCTCGCCGATCAATGCCAGTCTTTCGCCCACATCCTTCTTATTGTCTGGATGAATATCATTCCATTCTCCCAAATCAATGGCGACCGCCATACCGGTATTGGGAACAGACAATGCCTTCAATTGTGATTCCCTTACTCCGGCCCAACTGCTTTCAGAAGGGACATAAGTGCGGTCCATAAACCCTGGCAATTGCACCCATAAGAAAGGTGCATTGTCAACTCCAAAAAGTTTCCTCCAGTTTTCAACCAGTGCTTTCATGAATCCTTCGTATTCTTTTGGCCTTCCTGAATTGGCTTCTCCCTGATACCATAAAAATCCTTTTACCTTGTATTTAATAGCAGGGGCCACCATGGCATTGTATAATCCGGCTGGTGCGTTTTGTCCATTGATAGGCCCACCACCTCCGCCGCCTCCGCCACGGAAACTGATCGGCTCATATACTTCACCAACCTTAAACGTCCAGGTCCCTTTAAGATCAACTGAATCATTTCCTGTCACCAGGAAATATGGTTTATCCGGAACAAATCCTCCTTTGCCATTAGTATTGGTCACCCGTACAACTAATAAATTCTTTCCTGCCTTCAATACTCCTGCCGGCACTGCATACCTCCGTTGCGGATACATATAGGTTGTATTGCCAACCTGTGTTCCATTGATATAGGCATTGTCTGCATCCACAATTCTTCCCAATACCAGCTTTGCCGCCTTTCCTGCCATCTGTTGAGGAACCGTGAACTCCCGCCGGTACCATACAACACCATTCAGGTCTTTAACTCCCTGGTCTTCCCAATAGCCCGGGACATTAATGGTATACCATCCTTTTGGTTCATAGCTTATATCAAACCATTGCTTAGGTCCTGCCAACCCTTTATCTGTCTGAACAGTTGAACGGCCTTCACCACGATTTGCACCTCCGCCAAACCCTGGTCTGTTTCGGCTATTAACATACGCGGTGTCTTTATTCTTTTGTAAAGTAGCCAGCTCATTGGGGAAATTGGTAAATCCTTCTTCACTGATCCAGGCTTCTATCGGCGTACCCCCAACACTTGCATTGATCAATCCGATTGGAATTTTATAATGATCATAGATCTTTCGCGCAAAGAACCAGGCTACTGCTGAAAACTCACCGAGGTCCTGGGGTGTTGCAGATTTCCAATAAACAGGCGGCAGATCATCTTTTGGTCCGGAAATACTTGTCAACGTTGGTATAAATACATGACGGATATTTGGATTATTGGCCTGCTGAATATCGTTCTCATACCGGTCACGATGCAATCTCATCTGATGCACCATATTGGATTGGCCGGAACAAAACCATACATCGCCTACCAGTATATCCTTCAGCATTATCTTGTTGCTTCCGGAAATGGTCATGGTAAATGGGCCACCTGCTTTCAGTGCCGGCAAGGTTACCGACCATTTTCCATCTGCACCAGTTGTTGTTTTATAGCTTTTACCCAGGAATTGCACGGTTACTTTTTCTCCTTTGGCAGCCCATCCCCAAACAGGCAACTTTGTATTCCGTTGAAGGATCATGCTGTCCCTTACAAGTGCGGGTAATTTGATTTGTGATTTAACAGGGGAAACAAGGAATAATGCAATACTTATTTGCAATAATGCAAAGGACTTTTTGAACTTCATCTATGAGCTAATTTAGTTCTTGTTTATATTGAATATGTATTAAGGCTTATACTGGATCTGTTTATTGGCCCAGGGAATGAAATATTTGAAATTTGGTGCATCAGTATGCCCGCCATCATGTTGCCGCCACGCAAGCGTACCATCCAGCATATCTACATTAACGGCTGGCATTTTTTCTTTTATATAATCATTAGATACTCCAAGGTCCTTTACACCTAATAATTTATATACTGGTCCAGCTGCAATAGCGGCCATATAACTGCCCTGGTGGTCCAGCCATTTCGCATCGCCTCTTTCCGGAATTCCGTAACTGATAAAAGTAGCTCTCGGCGCACAGAGCGCAATCAATTCATGCTGATCAACCGGCAAATCGCATCCAGTCTTAACACCAAAGCTGGCTTCTGATGCTCCATACTTCATATAGTTACCTGCCATCCAGTAATATTCTCCACCGGTCAGGCTTTCAACGGCTTCACCCCAAACCCGACGGTGTAATGTAGTTCCTCCTTTTCCTGATGAACCGATCAGCACCATGGCAAAACGATCTTCAAATGCCAT
>Ga0136846_1227398_pt1 | contig 10274 bp, 6 predicted proteins | sample HopSoiMetagenom2_FD_96841 | JGI IMG/M metagenome (GOLD analysis project Ga0136846, IMG submission 96841) | Grasslands soil microbial communities from Hopland, California, USA - 2 Assembly 2016 (version 4) | ecosystem: Environmental > Terrestrial > Soil > Grasslands | place: USA: Hopland... | reverse complement strand
GGTTGTGGTATCGGCCCCATATTTCGATGCGGCCCGCTGACGACAATTCCGCCGCTGCGATGCCGGCATCGGCGTTTTTGTGCGCCAAGGTCGTATCGCAGACCAGACCCACGGCCCGCCCGCGCCGGGTCTTTTGGACGGGCAGGACATAGTTGGGAATTTTCCGGCGATGGATCGCTGCAATGCCTTCGAAGAAAGGCAACTGCACGTCGGAAACATATTGAATGCTGTCCACCGCCTTCAACGTGCTGACGATCTGTTCATCGGAATAACCATGGTTTTTGGCGCCATCGGCGGTCGCAGGCGCCCCATGCATGGTCAAAATGATGCAGGCGCCGCCCCGCTTCACCCGAGAAACGACAGCCTCGTCAACCCCGCTTTCGACGACGCAGAAATCATAGGGTTCTGTGACCTCGTCCACCATGCGCACTTTGGGCGAGACATAGCGATTCATGACATTGCCGGCTTTGGTCAGGAAGGAAACCTGGCAGCTTTCGGACAAAAGATTTGCCGCCGACAGGACCGCGAATGCGCCGCCGGTGTAACCGTAAAAAGGCACGCAAAACAGAATCTTGAACGTGCCGCCGGACGGCGCGTGTCCATTCGCCCTCAAGTTGGCGTGATAGTGACAGGCGCTGATGACCTTGTCCGCCAGGTTCTGCACGCGCCAGGGCAACCGGATCATCGATAGAAACCTTGATCATGCAGGGGCGGGCGGTGCCCGACTCGGGAAAAGGCTTTAATACCTAAAGCCATTTGGGCCGTCGCGCGAGAATGGAGATCATCCTTAGCGGCGCGCAAAAGCGGGCGATCAGCGAGGTCACACATAACCGCTATTCACCCCCATCTTAAGGATGATTGTGCCTTACCTTCCCGGTCCTGTCCGTTGGAATGCCGCGTGAACTTAACATTTGCGCAAGCATGAAGAAGTCCCGCGCGCCTTGCGCAAACAACTCGATTTCCAAGGACTTTTCTGTAATGTGGCGGCGCAAAATCATGCGGGGGCCGGTATGAGGCGTCGGGAATTCGTTGCAAGCGGACTCGCAGGACTGGCAGCCGCACCGGCATGGGCCGCGACAGCATCCGATATCGCGGTGGAGATCGATCTTGACGGGCAGACCTACCGCTATGATGGCGCCAGCGGAACCGATCTCGGACCTTATACCGATCCTTTGGGCCAGTTCGTCCAGGACTGTATTCGCGTCAACCGCCCCCAATTGCCCTTGAGCGTCTTCATCCGTCCGGACCGCGGTAGCGACCGGCTGGAAGTGGTGTTCGAACTGGGGCGGTTGTGGAATGCGCAGCCGGCCAATCTTCCCAAATACCAGGCGAGAATCCTGAAAGGAGCCGCGACCGTCGCGTCCGTCGATGTGCCGGCGCATTACTGGTTTTCCCGCTGGCGGTGGCAGTCCGCGCCGCGCCCGGTACGCGCAAACCGCGCGCAGTTGATGGATCAGTGGCTGATGCCCAGGATCAGCGATACGCTTCATCCCAACACCAAGCCGGTACCTTTGGTGGCCTATCAGCCCATGGGTCTGGCGGGTCTGGCCGCCTACGAAGGCGCCACCGGCGAACGCCCCGAAATCGGCCTGATGACCGAAGAACAGGCGCAATATCTTTGCACAGGCAACAGCACCGCGCTTGCCGCCCTGCTCGCCCAGGCGGAAGCGGCGGGGTCGATGCCCTGGAACTTAAGGGACGAAAAGACCAATGCGCCGGTGGACGTTCTTGTCTATGCCCATGGCACTCTATATGGGCCGTACACCGCAGATCCATATTTCCCCAAAACAGATGCTCCCCATCATCCGGATCCCGCCCATGAGCCGGCGCTGTCCTATCTTCCGTATCTCCTGACGGGCGATCCCTATCATCTCGAATCGCTCCAGTTCACGGCGGCCTGGAATATACTGTGCCGACCCTGGCAGTACCGCTACCGCACCACGCAGGTCCGTGGCGAGGCTTGGAGCCTGCGCAACTGGGCGCAGGTGACAAAGGCCACGCCGGCCAATGTCCCAAAATGGCTGCTGCCGCAGTCCCATTGGCAGAAGCTTCTCAAGACCTATCTGGATCATTACACGCGGACATTTGTCACCAGCACCCTGCCGCCACGCGCCATCTTCCGGACGATTGACTGGGAGTTTGGAGACGACCGGGACGGGCTTCAGAGAGGCACGTATGTCTCACCCTGGCAGGACGAGTTTGTCGCGGCCGTACTCGGCTGGATGGTCTTGATGGGTTTCTCGGACTGGCGTCCTGTTTTCGAATGGCAGATCGGCTCCACTATTGCCCGCACCAATGGACAGAGTGGCTGGCCCCGCGCCTTCTGCACGCCCTATCGTCTGGTAATGCGTGCCAATTCGAGCGTGCCATGGGTGACAAGCTGGAAAGAAGCCTGGGACCTGACCGCTGCGGGCCTGAAGCTCACGGTGGATGATCCGGATCGGCTGGACCTCAAGCAACTCTTCACCCTGCCCTACAGCCGCGGCGCCCTGACGCTGGCCAAGCACATTGGAATTCCGAATCTCGATGCCAGCTTGAACTGGGCCGATAGCGAACTCAGTCGGGCAATTTCCTCCAGGCAGCAATTGCCATACAAATGGTCGCTTGTGTGACGCCGGCGACCGCTCCCTCTCCTGGTTCGGAGACGGACCAATCAGCGCGCACATCCTCCAGGACAGGGATTATCGAGCTCGGACTGGTCGCCCTTCTGAGCTGTGCCCTGGCCGTCGTGCTGCAGATCCGGCTGGGCGCTTATGGGGCTGAATTCGGATACGACGAATGCTCCCATTATGTGTCCGGCCTTTTCATCCATGACTATCTGGCTTGGGGACTGACAACCCCGCCGGTCAAGTATCTGCGCGATTTCTCCAGCGCCTACCCCCTGGTCGGCATCGGCCATTGGGGACCTTTCTGGTATGGGATCGAAGCTTTTTGGATGTTCCTGTTCGGTTGGAGCAGGGTCTCCGTGCTGCTTTTCTCCGCCCTCACCACGGCGGCGATCGCGATGCTCCTTTACAGGGTGGCGGCCAAGCCGCTGGGGAAAGTTCTGGCAGTTTTTTGCGTCCTGGCCTTTGTCTCCTCCCCCATCACCCAGGTCAGCAGCGCCGCCATCATGCTGGATGGCGCCATTACCCTGCTCTGCCTGCTCGCCACCCTGGCTTGGTTCCGCTACACCCGCACGCTTCACTGGCGTTATTCCATCGCCTTCGGCCTTCTCGCTGCCTTTGGCTTGCTGACCAAGGGCAATGCGGGCTGCCTGGCCCTGATCCCGCCTCTCTTCCTGGTGCTGGACCGGAACTGGAGCTTGTTGAAGCGCGCTTCCTTCTGGGCGCCTGTCGCCATCGTTGTTGTGATCGCCGGTCCCTGGTCGGTGATGACCTACCCCCTGGTGTCGCAGGGCTTCCGGTTTGGCTGGGGCTGGCCTTACACCTCGGTGGCGGTCGCCGAAAATGCCCGCATCCTTCTGTCGGCCTATGGCCCGCTGCTCCTCCTGCTGGCGCCGCTGGGTGCGCTTCCTTTGTTCCAGGACCGGCGGGACGGCACGCGCGACCTTTCGGCCGTGAGCGTCGTCTTGCTGACGGCTGTGCTCGTCTTTCAGTGCGTCGTGCCGGCCGCCATCCAGGACCGGTACCTGGAGCCGGCGCTGCCGCCCTTGTTGCTTCTGGCCGCCATCGGCATGCGCCAGATCGCGCCCCGCCCGGTGATCTCTCTTGCGCTGGCCGGCATTGTGATGCTCGCCGCCCTGCCCTGGACGGCAAATGCCGAAATCAAGCGCCAGTTTGACCTTACCGAGGCCGTGACGCAGATCTGGCGGCATCGCATAGCGGACAATCCTTCCGTCCTGGTGGTAAGCGAGGGCGGCGCGGAAGGCGCGGCGGTGGCGGAGATCGCCATGCAGGATCCGGCGCGGCCCAGCCTGTTCGCGGTGCGCGGCTCCCGCCTTTTGGGCGGCGGCGGCTACAACTCCCAGGAGTATCAGCCGCGGTTCAAAACCCCCAAAGACGTCCTGGCGGCCATCGACCAGTATGCCATTCCGCTGGTGCTGGTGCGGCTGGAGCCGGGCCGCGATGACTGGGCCCATATTGCACAGGTCGAACAAGCCCGGGCGCTGGAGCCGCAAAGATGGCAGGTTCTCTATCGCAAGCTCACCGCCACCGGCTCGGTCACGCTTTACCGGCTGACGGGCAATGACAGGCAAAAGCTCGACGCCGCCCGGCTCAAGCAACTGACCGGTCCGCGATCCCTGTAGCGGCGTCCTTAATTTTTCCGGCCTTCGCAGGCCTCCAGGAAATGCCGGGCGCGCCCCGGCCAGCCGAAAGCCTGCGCCGTTCCAAGAGCCCTTTCGCCCATCGCTTTGCGGCGGCTCTCATCACCCAACAGCGCGCATACCGCATCCGCGATTTCGCCGGCGTTGCGGCCATCGACCAGGACACCGTTTTCGCCGTCACGGACGATCTCCGGTGTGCCGCCAGCCCTTCCCCCGATCACCGGTTTGCCACAGGCATTGGCTTCCAGAAAGACCAGGGGCAAGCCATCGGCCTCGCCGGCGTCTTCCCGGTTGGGCAACAGGACAAGTTCAGCGGCATTGTAGAAATCCTGCGTCCGGGCATGATCCACCGCACCCGCAAAGCGCACCAGATGCGCGACGCCCAGCGCCTCAGCCATTTGCTGCAAGTCCCGGCGCTGGGGACCGTCACCCGCCACCAGATACAGCACGTCGGGAAATTTCCGGGCGATGGCCGGCAAGGCTTGCAGCACATTGTCGACCCCCTTGCGCGGCACCAGCCGGCTCACCGTCAACAGCACCCGTCGCCCTTCGGCGCCCTGTTGACGCAGGAACGAAGCGGGCGCCGGCTGCGGCCGGAACGCCGCGAGATCAACGCCGTTCTGGATGACGACGATCTTGGAGGCGGGAACGGCGAAGCGGGCGGCCAGGAGATCGCCGGCATAATGGCTTGCCGCCACGACGGCGTCGGCAACACGAAACCAGCGGCTGCGCCGCGGCACCAGTTCGTCGGCGCATCGAAGATCGTCGCCATGACAATAAATCAGCACGCGACGCCCCAGGAGATATTTCCCCAGCACCGTGAGCCATCCCACCGTCTCATCATCGGCAATGCAGATGGCCCGGACGCGATAGCGCAAGGCCAGGCGCAGCACCGCCCCGGCAAGCACCAGGGCGGTCGCCGCTTCATGCAGGCGATAGAAAAATCCGGTGGGCCCGAGAAAGGGCCTGACGCATTTCACCCGATGCACAGGATATAGCGCGTTTTGATCAAAGCCCTGCCACCCCCGGTGCTCGCGCCCGGTTTGGTGATCGTGTGAAGATGTCAGAATCGCGATCTCGCCATGCGCAAAAGACGCCAGCGCGGCATAAACCTCGGAGGAGCCTCCTATCCCGGGCGGAAATATATTGGTGACCAGAAGGCATGTCCCTGAGACCGTGGCCATGCGGACCGCCTCAGGCAACTTGGCCGGTTGCGCTCGGTGCGATCTCTTTCAATTTTGCCCGGCCCGTCAGCCGCCTCTGTGCCGGCCGCTCGACCAGATAGTAAAGCGGCACGGAAGCGGCAAACACGCACAGCAGCGCGGCAACAACAATGGAAAGCGGCGGCGTCTGATCCGCGTGAACCATGCTGAGCTTGAAAATGTCCCGCACAATATAATGGATCATGTAAGTCGAGTAGGAAATTTCCCCAATGAAAACCAGCCAGCCATGATTTAGCCAGCCGGGCTTGCCATGAGCGACGACAAACACCAGCGCAGCCAAGGCCAGCGGGATCATCACGCTTTCAAACCTTTGCAGCCCCGCTGCGAAGAGCACCACGGCCAAAGCGAGCAGAAACGGCCGCAGGAGGAGATGAGGCTGCGGCCAAGCCTGATACAGGCGGGCAAGAACGGCGCCGATCGAGAATTGCGCCAGACAACGCACGACGCCGAGCGTCGAAATCTCCTTTCCGATTTGGAAGTCGACAGACACGTAAAAGAAATTCAGGAAACACAGAAGCACAAGGATCATGGTGAGGCTGGGCAGCAGCCGCCCGCCGGTCCCGCGCACCATGATGGCGACCGCCGGAAACAGGAGGTATGCAGCGAACTCCGCGCTGATCGACCATGAGGGAATATTCCACGTCAGTTCGCGGGTAGTTGCCCAGTCTTGCACCAAGAACAGATTGAACAAGAGGCTGCTCACCGAAAATCTCTCGTCCGCGATGCTGCGGTGGGTCATCATCAGCAAACCCACCAGCAACATGTAGAGACAGATCGTGAGAAGATGCAGTGGATAAATCTTGGCAAAGCGCTTGAGATAAAAAACGCCAACCTCGCGTGCAGCCGCGAAATTCAGATTCCCGTAATTGAAGAAGATCACGAAGCCGCTAAGACAGAAGAACAAGTCGACCGCCAGATACCCTTTGGAAATCAGGTAAAAAAACCAGGAGGGGATATAAGGCTGGAGATAAGAGTCAAAATGGAAAAGAACAATCCACCAGGCTGCAACGCCCCGCAGCGCAGTGAGCGATGAGATTTGGCCGCCACGCGAGCCGGCGGGAGGAATGACTTGATCGGCTGCAGACGGCATCAAGCCGGCGCTTCGTGAGGCAACCGACCATACAGTTCGGGTTTTGCCGAGAATTTCGGGCGGACAGCGCGCTGGGCGGTAACCCAGCGATACAAACTGCAATAGAAGCCCAGAAGAAAATAGAGGAGCGGCTGGAAAGCGATGCCGACAAAAGAGGCCCCCACAACAAATATCATCAGGCAGGCGAAGAGAACGCGTGCAAACGCGACATGCCATTGCGTCTCCACGCCGGGAAGTTTCATCCTCGAAATCCGCATTGTTCCCAGGAGCCCACCCGCTATCAAGGTCAGGTACAGGACCAGGCCCGGGTAACCCTGTTCACCCAGCACTTCGAAATAGACGCTGTGGGGCGCGGTGCCTGCTCTGTGCTCCGTGCGAGTTTCGCCTTTGGCGTCTTGCACCTTGTATTCGATGTTATTGGTGTTGAATATTCCGAACCCGCCTCCGAAAGGATGCTCGGCGGCATACTGGGCCGCCCAAGCCCATACCGCCAACCGGACAGTGGCCGAAGAATCCTGCTGGTATGTGCTGATTGTGCCATATCGGTCGAGAGATTTTCCCGGAAGATAGGGTTGGGCGAAGGTATAGATGCCGACGGCGCACGCGATAACGATAATCTTGCGGAAGATGCCCTTGATACCAAACAGCAGAAGAGTGCCAAGCGCCATCAGCCCGGTTCTCGCGGACGTGCCGACCATGCACATGACCGCAAGAACCGCATAGAGGCAGGCCGCTATCTGCAGCATTCGCCCGCGATATGGCTCATAAATGACGGACTGAGTGACGCAATAATAAGCCATCGGCAACGTCATGACCGCGGCCATCGCCAGGGTGCTGGTTTCCCCGAGCCAGAAATTCGACATCATAAGCCTGCCAAGCCGGTCGTACCCTCCGGTTCCGAGGATGGTTTTGATGCCGCCTGTCATGGCATGCGCGGAGAGCGCGGTGAATGTGGCGATGAAAGCTGTCTCAATCTGGGCCCGGGTACGCAGCAGCAGCGGAGCGGCAATCATGATGATGACGGACTGGACCGCCCAATTCCATTTAACCCAGGCTTCATCCGCTCTTACTGCGCCCAAGGTCGTAAGCGTGATCCAAGTCACAAAAGCGATGGCAGCATAGAAAATCAGCGGTAACTTGCCCTGGTCGGTCTTGTCGATGAAGAAATATCCCACAAGGCAACCGACGCCAAAAATCATCGAAAGTGGCAAGACGGTCGTTGCGAAGGCTGTCGGATAAAGAACGGATGTCCAGAGATATCCGATAAAAAACACTGCGGGATTCTGAAACCCGCAGAATAGCATATACAATGCCACTCCAACGACGAGCAGGGAGAGTTTCACGGACGGGGTCCCTGTTGCAGTTTGCCGCCCGGTTTCTTTTCCAGATCGAGCAATCGCCGAATGGCAAGAACCAACGCGATCAGGCTTGCAAGGACAGATAAGCTGTCAATCATATCGCTTCCGCTGGCGGGCCGGTCGGGAGAAAGATTGATCAATAGTCGTTAATAAATCGCCCCAAGGCAACAACGCAAAAAATCGCATGGCCCAGCCGACCGCACAGCGCTGGATTGGTCGGCTGAAACATGATAGTTCCGCAATGCCGTGGCGGAAGACATCTTGGGGGCACGGCTTGGGCTGCCGGGACAGGACTAAGTGTTAACCGGATATGATCTTCCTCTTCAGCTCACCCCGCAGCGGATCCACCTGGCTTGCGAAAATCTTCGACAGCCATCCGGACACGCTATACCTGCACGAGCCCGACATCGTGGATCGCGGCAACGACCTCCTGCCGCACTGGTTTTCAGACGAGCCGCGGGGATTTGAAGATCCGGCAAAGCTGTATCTGACGCGGTTGTCGCAAAACCGCAGTCTTCGCGCCGTCGGCACGCGCCCCGTCTTCCGCAAGCAATACAGGAGCGAGCTCGGCGGGAATGTCCGCGCCGCGCTGATCTATACCGCCAAGGCACTGGAAAAGGCAGGCTACAATTCCCTATCCCCGCAAGCCGCCATCCCCGATCTGAGCCGGCCAGGCCGCCTGCCCAGGACGGTCATGAAATCGGTCAGCGCGCTGGGAAGGGTCGAGATATTCCTGAAAGCCCAGCCGGCGATTTCCGCTATCCTGCTGCTGCGCAATCCTTGCGCCTATGTGCATTCCTATCTGAGGGGAACACGGATGGGATTGATGCCGCCGCCGCGCCCGCTGGGCCAGTTGCTCAAGACCCGGTCGGCCCGGCGGCTGGATGCCGACGCCGCGGCATGCGACCGCGACCTTGTCGAGACCCTGGCGTGGGAGTGGCTGCTGGCCAACTGCGAAGCCCATGCCGCGATATCGCGAATGGGCGGCCAGGTCGTGCGCCACGAAGATCTGGCCGGCAATCCGGCACCCGAGCTGCATGCGCTGTTTTCCAGGCTGGGCTTGGACTGGCCGGCCAGCACTGCCCAATTTCTGCAAGCCTCCACGGCCGGGGACGGCACTTACTATTCGGTGGCGCGAAATCCGGCGGTTGCCGCCAATCGGTGGAGACAGGAAATGGAGCCGGCTCAGATCGAGAAAATAAGAAACATTGTCAGCCGCGATCCCCTGGGGCGACAATATTTCTCCTGAACGCGGATCGCCTCGACGTGTGGTGCGTTTTGCGCGTGCTGTGGGATTTACCAATAAGCAACACCTATATCCCAAAAGGAACGGGTACGGAACTTGAAGACCTTTTGGTTTCAGTGGGTTGCGGAGGTTCCCGATTTACCACTACGCAGAAATACTTGTTTAACAGGTCTGGTATAGACCTAGCTTAACGGGCAAAATCGCCGCAGTTGAAATGTTGCAGTGCGCGCAACGCCAACGCGATATTGGGCTAAGTCATTATGCAACCTTGGAAAATTCTCCTCCGAACCTACCTGACCGGTACCTGGCATTATCGCTGGATTGGCATGGGGGTCGCTTGGGCTGTCTGCATCATCGGCTGGCTGGGGGTCGCTTTGGTTCCCAATAAATTTCAGGCGGTGTCGATGATCTATGTCGATACCGACACGATGATGGCGCCTTTGCTCAAGGACCTCACGGTCACCACCGATCCGCAGCAGCAGGTTTCGGTGATGCTGAACACGCTTTTGGCGCGCCCCAATCTCGAGCAGGTGGTGCATCTCACCAATCCCAAGGCCAACAGCCTGTCGAGCGCGGAGATGGCCAAGCAGGTCGAGAGCCTGCAGGACAACATCTCCATCAAGCCGCTCAGCACCAAAAACCTGTTCCAGCTATCGTACACCGACAAGGACCCGGACCGGGGGCTGAACGTCGCCCAGACCCTGCTGTCGATTTTTGTCGACTCCAATATCGGCAACAAGCGCCACGACCTGGAAGGCGCCCAGTCGTTCCTGGACACCAAGGTCAACGAATATGAAACGCTGGTGCGCCAGGCCGAACAGCGGCGCACCGCTTTCAAGCAAGCCAATCTGGACGTGCTGTCCAACACCATCACGCCGGACCAGGCCCGCAAGCAGGTCGATGACGCTCGTCAGCAGCTGAATGGCGCCCAGGCGCGGCTTTCGAGCCTCAGGGGCCAGCTCTCCAGCATTCCCAAGATCATCTATATCGACGGTCCCGGCCCGCTGGTCCTGGGCACCGGCACCGGCAATATGCCGGCCAGTCCGGGAGGCAGCCTCTTCCAGCAATTGGCGGCTGCCAAACAGAACCT
>Ga0136846_1232896_pt1 | contig 10275 bp, 9 predicted proteins | sample HopSoiMetagenom2_FD_96841 | JGI IMG/M metagenome (GOLD analysis project Ga0136846, IMG submission 96841) | Grasslands soil microbial communities from Hopland, California, USA - 2 Assembly 2016 (version 4) | ecosystem: Environmental > Terrestrial > Soil > Grasslands | place: USA: Hopland... | reverse complement strand
CCAGATGACTCTTTGGCCAGACTGTCGAGGTACTCCAGCGCATCCTGAATGATGAGCTTGCGAGCCGGGGTTGCTCCGGGAAGATACTGGATGGAGTCGTGTACATCCAGCATCAGGTCGCGAGCCAGCTTTCGAACATCATTGAATCGACGTTCGGCGCGGGCCCGCTGTGCCTCCGCAATGCGAGCCTCGCGAATCGTAACGAACAGCCCCGCCACTAAGGTCATAAAGACCATGGCGGTAGCTCCCACGCCCGCCTTATGCCTTTTTACGAATTTGCCCGTGCGATAACCAAAGGTGTCGGAGCGCGCCAGGATCGGGAGGCCGTCCAAATAACGCTGGATGTCTTCCGAAAGTTGTTCGGCAGAGGCATAGCGGCGGGCCGGTTCCTTGCGCAAAGCCTTGAGCACGATGTTGTCCAGATCACCTGCTAAACGGCGCCGCAACATGGCAGGGCGCTCGCTGCGGGCATCGCTGATCTGCTCGGGCGTAACCCGGCGGGATTCTCCGTCACTGCCGCGAACTTCCTCGACCCGGTCAATGACTGTGCTTGGCTTCTCCGGCTCAATTTCAGAGATGCCGCGCGCCATTGTCAAGGGATCGCGGGTATCGAATTGGTAAGGTGCGTGTCCGGTTAAAAGCCGATACAGAATTACGCCGAGGGAGTAGACGTCACTTGCTGTCGTGATCGGCTCGCCTCGGACTTGCTCCGGGCTGGCATATTCTGGTGTCATTGCGCGCAACACCGTGCCCACCGGGTCAAGAGTCTGAAAGAAGAGTTCAGGGTCCAGCAGCTTGGCGATCCCGAAATCGAGGAGCTTTGGCGTGCCGTCTGCCATTACCAGGATGTTGCCGGGTTTGAGATCCCGGTGCACGACCAGGTTCTGGTGAGCGTACTGAACCGCCGAGCACACCTGCCGGAAGATCTTGAGCCTCTGTAGCGTATCCAGGCGGTGCGAATCACAGAATCGGTCAATCTCCTCGCCTTCGATGTATTCCATGACCAGGTAAGGGAGCCCTTCCTGGGTCGCGCCACCATCAAGCAGTCTGGCTATGTTGGGGTGATCGAGGCTGGCCATGATCTGCCGCTCGTTCTTAAAGCGGCGAAGATAATGTCCCGTCCCGAGGCCAGTCCGGACCAGCTTGATAGCCACCTGCTTCATGTAATGGTCGTCCACTCGAACGGCGCGATAAACCGCGCCCATCCCTCCTTCTCCGATTTTCGAGATGGTTTGATAGGGCCCGATGTTCTTTCCGATCCAGGGATCGGCCGCATCGTGATCAGCGTGTGGCTCCAGCCGGACGGGAGTTTCGAACAGATCCCCCGCGTCTTCGTGGTTGCTCAGCAGGGACTCCACCTCCTGGCGGAGAGAAGGCTCGGCGCAGACGCGGTCCAGATACCCGGACCGCTGATCGGAGGGGAGATCCACCACAGCGTGGAACGCTTCCCTAATTCGTAGCCACTGCTCTGGAGTCATGGAACGTGGGAGCGGCCAGCCCCCCAGGGCATCTGCAGGTCAACTCCGGGATGCCGGACCGGATTCGGAGAAACATACCTCTCGCGGAGCGCAAAAGTCAAATTGCTGAAAAGTAAGTACTTGTCCATGGGGGTGCGTATTTAGCAAGGCCCCTTCCTACACTGCTGAGCCGATTTCTTCGCGCTTCCCGCGTTAACAGATGAAGGGCGAACCAGCACGCAGCTACAAAGGGCCAATCGCCCGGCACCAAATCAGCAACGTGAGGAGAACGATGGCATCCGGATTTGCGAGTAAAGCCAAGAAAGTCGCCGCTTGGGGATTCACGACTGTTGTGACGGCCACGGTGGTTCTGATCACTGTAACCGTGGGTTGGAGGCCTGTATTGGGCGCCAAATCCAGGCCGCTGACAGACCGGAAAATTGAGCGCACTCCAGAGCGCATGGCGCGAGGCAAGTACCTGGTTGAAGGAGTTGGAGGGTGCTTCGATTGCCACTCTCAACTACCTGAGCAGAAACCCGAGGCAGGCGTTGCTCCGGCTTTCGAGAAGAAAGGATCGGGGCGCATCGTGATCAACCAAGGAGATCTGGTGATCGCGGCCCCGAATCTTACTCCGGACCCGGAGACTGGGTCGGGCACGTGGAGCGATGACCAGTTTGCCAGGGCAATTCGTGAGGGCATCGGGCACGATGGTCGCACCTTGTTTCCCATGATGCCCTACGAAGATTTCCGTCACTTGTCGGATGAGGATCTCGCGTCGATCATCGTTTACATCCGCTCTTTGGAACCGGTGCATCATGAACTGCCGAAGCCCAAGATTCCATTCCCTCTTTCCCGGCTTATCAACAACGCTCCGCAACCGGTAAAGGAGCCCGTCGTTCACGAAACCACAGAACGGGTTGCGCACGGTCGCTATTTAGCGACGATTGGTGGATGCGCGAATTGCCACACGCCGAAGGACAAAGCCGGGCGCCCGATCGCTGGTATGGAGTTTGCCGGCGGAAACTACTTCGACGAGTTCAAAGTGGCTACGGCCAACATCACCCCCGATGCGAGTGGAATCGGCTACTACGATGAAGCTCTCTTTATCAAGGCAATCCGTACTGGACACGTGGGGGCACGCGGATTGCGGGTTCCAATGCCTTGGTGGGTCTTTCGCAACATGAACGACGAAGATTTGAAATCAATCTTCGCCTTCCTGCGCACTGTAAAACCGGTCCATCACCGTGTGGATAACAGCGAAGCAGCCGGCAAATGCAAGCAATGCAATGGATATCACGGCTCCGGTTCAGAAAACGGAGCGCTGTGAGGCAGTCCGCTTTGGCTGAGCGGACTGCACGATGGAGGAGCCTCGCGTCGCGGGTCGCGAGGCTTTCTCTCTTAATGCCTGGTCACTGGCTGAGGTATTATTCGGCGAGGGCTGATGAGGCTATGAACGCCGCCGCGCCGAATCCCGCTGTTACCCAACTCCTGGTTCGATGGACTGAGGGCGACCAGCAGGCTCTCGCCGACCTGCTTCCACTCGTCTATGACGAATTGCGCCGTCTGGCACGCCGCTATCTTCAGCAGGAGAGACCCGGGCATACCCTGCAAAGCACGGCCCTGGTGCATGAAGCTTATCTTCGCCTGGTGGATCAAAATGTCAGCTGGCAGAACCGCGCCCATTTCTTCGGCATTGCGGCGCAGATGATGCGGCGTATTCTGGTTGATCATGCGCGCAGCCGCAGCGCGGCCAAACGCGGTGATGGCGCATGTCGAGTGACCCTGGATGAAGGCTTGGTTGCTCTCGCGGAGCGTGATCTGGACCTTGTAGCCCTGGATGCGGCCTTAACCAACCTGGCCAAGATTGATCCTCAGCAGGCAAAAATCGTTGAGCTCAGGTTTTTTGCCGGGCTCTCGATTGAAGATACTTCGGAAGCTCTCCATATCTCACCAGCTACGGTGAAACGAGATTGGGCTATGGCAAAAGCCTGGCTGCATCGCGAGATGAAGGCCTGATTCAGCACGTTGTCATGCGGTTTGGTGGGCCCAGCCTCGCAGTCCTGAATCAATGAAGGTAATTCTGGAAACCTCCCGCCTCATATTGCGGGAATTCGTATCAGACGATCTCGATGCTCTCGCCGCCGTCATCTCAGACCGGGAGACCATGCGTTACTATCCTGCGCCGTTTGATCGTGCCGCCGTAGAGGAATGGATTGAACGCAACTGTCGTCGCTACCACGCCGACGGCTTTGGATTGTGGGCGATGGTGCTGAAGTTCAGGCGAACTGATCGGCGACTGCGGTCTGATGCGACAGAGTGTCGATGAAGCTTCGGAGGTCGAGATCGGATACCACACAAGGCGCGATTTGTGGGGCCAAGGATTGGCGACCGAGGCAGCGCGCGCATGCCGGGACTTCGGATTCGCCCATTTACAAGTGAATCGATTGATCTCGCTGATTAGACCAGAGAACGTGCAGTCCCGCCGCGTAGCCGAGAAGAATGGAATGAGAGTAGTAAAACAGGTCATCTGGAGAGGCCTGGAGCACTGCGTCTATGCAGTGGAACGGCACGAAACTGGCTTGTTATCGTGAGCGAGGTGCAGGACCTGTGCACCCTGGTCGGTGCACAGGTCGTGCGGTTTGAACGCAATGATGACACTGCACGGGAACTAAACCAGATCTCCCATCTGCAACGCCGGCCCTGTGCCCTTCCATGATGCGTCGAACTGCTTCTGGATGAATCCCGCGTCATAGTCGCGTTTCTGTGCTTTTAGGGCTTCACGAAGGCCGAATAATGACCGCGGATTCCGCGGGTTGTGGTCGAGGTCCTCGCGGAAGACTTTCTCCGCTTCGACTGCGTTGCCGCTCGACAGCAGCACAGCTCCGAGAGACTCACGTACGGGGAAAAACCAATCGGGCGGCTCGTCGTACTTCAAAGAGTCCTGGATTACTACGGCCTGCCGGAGCATAGTTATTGCGCCCTCATTATCCTTCTTGGCGAGGGCAATCTTCGCACCGAGTACATTCTTTGCAATTTTGAGAATGTCCTTAGCCTTGTTGTTGACAGGCATGGCAAACACCACATCCTCAGCTGTTGCCTGCTCGGCCTCCGAGACCAGCTTGTGCTCGGCCTCCGCATCCGCCACCTTGCCCGTTGCCGCTAGGGCCATGCCGCGAGCGAAATGATAAAAAACGGTGCTGACCTTCATCGCGGGATCGGGAGGCTTTGCCGTCAAGATGTCGCTCCAGCGATGAAACCGGACCTCAACCGCCATAGGGATCGTCATGAAACCTTCCAGCGGCGGCATGTCTTTTACTGCGGGAGCCACGTGGGCGGCGAGCATATCCGCGGCTTTTTTCGATTCCGCATAGTTGCCATTCATCGCGGAGCACATGGCGATGAAGTGCAAGTTATGCGAGTAGTACATCATCGGGTAGATACCCTGTGCGCCACTTGCCTTGATATAGGCTTCATCGGCGGTTGCGGCCTTCTGGTTTGTCTTGACGGCCGCGTCGTAGTCTCCTGTGCGGATGTAAACATGCGCCGGCATGTGAACAATGTGGCCCGCAGCCGGCGCGAGGGTAGCGAGTCTATTCGCGCCGGCCAGAGCGCGTTCTGGACTTCGCGACGCTTCCACCGAATGTATGTAGTAGTGAATGGCACCCAGGTGGTTGGGATCGCGCCGGATCACCGATTCGAGCGTGGAAACTATCTCTTCAGTGCCCGCTTCCGGAGTTCCATCCGGATGCCACAAGCCCCAGGGATGCAGATTCATGCCCGATTCCGCGAAGAGTGTAGCGGCATCGAGGTCGTCGGGATACTGCTTTACTACCTCGCGCATAGCGTCACGATAATCTTCGGCGGCCTTCCGACGATCCGCTTTGGGATCCCCGGGGAAGCGCTTGGCCATTGCTTCGATGTAGGCCTTTTCTATGGCGGAGCCATTGCCGGAAAGATCGAGCGCTTTCTGAATTGCGTCGTGCGCCGCTTTGAAGCGGTCATCGCTCGCGGGATCGTTGTAGTTCGGTCCTACTGCTTCCGCAATACCCCAATATGCCATGGCTAGCTTGGGATCGAGTTCTGCCGCTCTCTGGAAAGAATGGCCCGCCTCATCATGATTGAAGGCATAGATCAGGCGCAGTCCTTGATCAAAGAACTGTTGTGCCTGTGGGTTGGAAGTGGAAACTGGATGGTGCAGGTCTCCTAAGCCCGACATGAGAGTTGCCGGCTTGGAACCAGGGTGCATCTCATGCTGGGCAACAGCTGCGACGCAAGCGGAGAACACGACTAGAACACAAACCAGACGGTTCATCATCCGAAGACCTCCGGAACACCTTTTGGAATTTGGCCGTTATCAGGGAAGAACCGGGGCAGGTACAATGCACCCGACTGAGCTTCAACAGCTTAGCCAAATCGTGAGTAGTTCGCAACGCCAGTTATCGTTGTGAAAAGCCCGCGTGAGTCAAAGGAGTTTCGCTGAATGCCGAAGGGTGCGGCCGCCAAGAAAGTCACAAGGTTGATTTGCCAACTCGGGCATCCTTTCTGGCAGAGCCCCACGTTCGGCATGTGGGAGTGGGGGACAAGATAGCTGCCGGTTCCATGCGACGGGTGCTGCTTCTTTATAATCCGGCGTCAGGCATTCGCAAAGAGCGCCGCCGGGCCGATGTGGAAGCCGTTACCAAGGTTCTGCGCGATGCAGGTGCAGAGGTTCGCGCAAGCGTATCCGGCGGTCCTGAAGCCACGTTGCAGCAAGTACGGCAGGCGATTTCCGACCGCGTTGATACAGTGCTTGCATGTGGTGGCGATGGAACTATCAATGACGTGCTCCAAGGACTGGTCGGAAGCCGCGTCGCTTTGGGCGTCATTCCTGTCGGAACAGCCAACACTTTAGCGCATGATATCGGCCTGCCGTTGCACCCAGTTAAAGCGGCCCGAGCACTCTTGAGCGCGGTCCCTCTTCGATTGGCAGCGGGCCAGGTACACTACCGAGCCTTCGATGGCAAGACGGTTCGCCGCTATTTCACTGTGGCAGTTGGGGTCGGAGTCGATGCCCATTTATTCTACAAACTCAACGCAGCGGTAAAAAGTCGGATGGGCATGACGGCGTACTACGCCAAAGCCACGCGGCTATGGCTTACGCACAAGATGCTATTCTTCGACGCGGAATATGTGGACGCCGCGACGGACAAGGCATTTACGACTAAGGTTTCTGAGCTACTCGCCGTCCGCATTACGAAGTTCGGTGGGATACTGCGGGAATTCGCTCCTGGCGCTTCTTTGAAGCGGGAAGACCATCGCATGGTCCTGTTCAAAACAGGCAGCCGGTTGCTTTACCTGGCCTACATCGCTCGCGGTCTCTTCGGGGCGCGCTGGAGCGTACCCAAAGTTGAGCTACGAACCTCCCGGCGAATTTCCTGTCGTTCGGTTGAGCTAAATCCCTCGAACGCAGAGCGGATCTTTGTGGAAGCAGACGGCGAGTTGGTGGGCACAGTTCCGGCTGAAATCTCCGTCGTTCCCGACGCATTCACGTTGTTGGTCCCATCCGCGTTCGCAGGAATCAATGATGGCGCATGAACGCGCAGGGGCTTACACGCCAAACTGACGGAAATGATGATCCACGTGCAAATAGCCCCAGCGCAGCCATTCGTCTTGCGACATAAAGCCCAGCGTTGGATGGGGTCGTGTTTGGCATTCTTTTGCAGATTGGCAGAAAAGGTCCAGCAACGCCAGAAACTCGGCGCGATCCGTGTCGAAATCTACAGGCGGCGTTCCTCCAATCATCTGATCGGCTTCAGGCCGCGTCTTCACGCCGTGCGGCCAAGGAAAGGGGGTATTCAGGGCAATCCATTTCACCAGTCGTTGAGGCCCGAACATCTTCCCGGTCGAGAGATGCCGCGAACCCATCGGGCCCCGGAAGGAATCGCACAAATGGCAGAGCATCTGGTGCGCCGTCATTTTGCCCCAGCGTCGCTGAGAGGAAGGTTGAATCTTTTGCGCGCGTTCAGCTATCTCTTGCTTGTCGCGCTGGTTGGCCAGGCTTTTCATAACCATCTCACGCAATCCTATCAAGAATGTAGGGCCGAAACTGCAAGGCGGCGTAACCTCGTCATTGAGCAGTGCTCAGGAGGCAATTGGAACCGATCACGCACTTACTAACCGGAGCATGCTTGGGACGCGCCGGCTTGAATCGCACGACAGCATTGGCGACAGCAACTCTCACCCTCGCGGCGGAAGCGCCTGACGTGGATGTAATCGGACGATTGGGAGGCTCGGTATTTGGCTTCGCCCATCATCGCGGCTTCACTCACTCGTTTCTCGGCGTGCCCCTGGTTGCGGCCCTGGTCCTCGCCCTTGTTTATGGCGTCTGGCGCATACGTGGCAAGAAAACACGGGATCCCGACTTGCCACCACGATGGGGCTTACTGTTCCTGTATGCGTACCTTGCGGGACTCAGTCACATTCTCCTGGATTTCACCAACAACTACGGGGTGCGTCCGTTCTGGCCTTTTTCCGAGCGCTGGTACTCGTGGGACATTGTCTTCATTGTGGAACCAGTGTTGCTAGCCTGCCTGATCGGCGGCTTGGTGATTCCGTCATTGTTTTCTCTCGTCGATCAGGAAATCGGCGCCCGTAATCGTGCGCCGAGGGGGCGCCTCGCAGCCACACTCGCCCTCATCGGCGTAGCGCTCACGTGGGGCGTCAGGGATTTCGAGCATCGCCGCGCCCTCGCCGCTCTGGAGGCAAGAACCTATCGCGACGCTGCACCTATCCGGGTTTCTGCCTTTCCTTATTGGTGGACCCCATTCGTTTGGAGCGGAGTGGTCGAAACCAAGGACTTCTTCGCCGTCACGCCTGTTGATTCGCTCACGCCAGAAGTGGATCCGAAGGGACAAATGAACATTCGCTATAAGCCCGAGGAAACACCGGTGACCCTGGCTGCTAAAAAGAGCTATCTAGGTCAGGTCTATTTGGATTGGGCCAAGTACCCGATTACCGAAACTGAAGAGCTCTCGACGCCTCGGCCCGGATACCTCGTATCGTTCCACGATTTGCGCTACGAGTATGCTGATCTTTCACGCCGCCCGCTGACCGCTGGAGTATTGGTCGATAAGACCAATCGGGTCATCCAGGAATTCTTCGGGCCGCCTTCCAGGAGAGTTCGGGGCTCCGTTGGCGCGGACTGACGTCCCCGAACTTGACTCCCCTGCCGCGTCGCGCAACAATCATTATCTCGAGGTGATCATGCTGGCCTATGTGTTCGTCATCCTTGCGGTAGCATTTCGCTTCCTTCCCAACACCCTCGGCTTTGGTGCCGTCACTGCATCGTTGCTTTTTTTCGGCGCCCGCGGTTCGCGACGGCAGATGTGGTTCCCGTTAGTGCTGATGGCGGCAAGCGACCTATTTCTCACCAGGATCATCTACGAATACCCGTTCACCTGGGATCACTACGTGACCTGGGTGTGGTACGCGGCAATCCTATGGGTCGGTACCTGTCTTCGAGAGAACATTAAACCCGTTCGGGTGATTGTAGCCGCACTGGCCAGCTCGCTCTCCTTCTTCCTGCTCAGCAACTTTGCTTTCTGGACTACCGGCATCATGTACCCGCGTACTCTGGATGGTTTATTGACCTGCTATACCGCCGCCTTGCCTTTCTTCCGCCGTGGAGTGGAAGGCGATCTCTTGTTTACCTGTGCGATGTTTGCCACGCCGGTGCTCGGCCACTATCTCGCTGGCGTGTTAGGGAAAACTGATCACACCGCAGCCGCGTAGTTCGCAACTCCGCTAGCGGACGCGCGGGGGTTTAACACGTGTGAAAGGTCCAGATGATCCGGGCTCTGGCCCTGAGTTCGTGCAGGGCCCTTGAACTGGACCTGTGCGCTGCAGCTTCCCGATAACACCTTCCCGACAGCACTACTCGTTTTCTGCCATCCCTCTTTTCCGCCGGCGTTGCCGAAGGAACCACACCACCAATACCACGCCGCCGATGATCCCCAGCGTCAGGTGAAGGTGCGTCTTGAACAAACTCCCGACCACCTCTACGACACCTTCACCATACTTAATCGTGAGCAGGCTAAGGATAAAGAAACGAATAAAGCGTCCCGAAAAGATGGCCAGCAGGAAATGGCCGAAGTTCATCTCGAATCCCGCTGCCGCCAGCACGAAGAGCTTGAACGGTGTGGGCGGGGGCAACATGGCGGGAAACATTAACGCCCAAAACTCATGTTGATCAAACGATCGATGAATCTTTTGGAATCGCTCTGGCGAAAGCCGCTTTCGCAGCAACGCTTCCCCACCGAAATGTCCTACGACATATAAAAAAATGCTGCCGATGGCCGAACCTGCGGAAGCAAGCAAGACGTAGAGCAGGAAGTGCGAACGATCGTGGTACACATACCCGGCCACAATCGCATCCAGTGGAAGCCCGAGAAATGCACTGTCGATCACTGCTATGACGAGCACGCCCCAAATCCCGAGCGGCAGAAGCAGGGACCACAGGAAAGCCGTGTAGCGGGCCAAGATGTGCTTCAGGGTCTTCAAAGGCGGTCAGCAGTGTACGCGAAAGCTAATTGCCGGGGCAGGCCATTGAAACGGGGCGCGATCGCATCGCGCCCCTGATGGCTCAGTCTTTGGGAAATTTAGGGTCGGCTTTCACTTCCAGGATCTGCTTGGTATGACGATCGCTGTGGGCAGCGATAAATAAAATCCACTCGTAAGCGTCTAACTGCTTGCCCATCGGACTATCCGTCGCATGGGCACGCAGATCGTTCGTGCTCTTGAGAAAATCTTCCGTGCGCTGGCGGCTTTCCAGAAAGTGCTT
>Ga0136846_1227594_pt1 | contig 10275 bp, 6 predicted proteins | sample HopSoiMetagenom2_FD_96841 | JGI IMG/M metagenome (GOLD analysis project Ga0136846, IMG submission 96841) | Grasslands soil microbial communities from Hopland, California, USA - 2 Assembly 2016 (version 4) | ecosystem: Environmental > Terrestrial > Soil > Grasslands | place: USA: Hopland... | reverse complement strand
TGGGAGTTTCCGTACAGGTGTGGTTGGCGCCCGCCGGCGCCGAGCCCCGCTCCGCGGCCCACAGACTGTTGCTCGAGCTGGCGGACACGCTCGGGTCGCAACCGGTCCTCTCGCACGACCCTGATGGTCGTCCGGTCATCCCGGGCCTGGCGGTGAGCATCACTCATACCCACCACCTGGTCGCCGTCGCCACTTCGCGCACCGGCCCCCTGGGCGTCGATCTCGAGGAGCTCTACCCCCGCGCCGTAGGCCCCCTTGCCCGCCGCTGGTTCACACCCCGCGAGTTGGCGTGGATGGAGCAAAAACCCGAAGAACTGACCGCGTTCCTGCAGTTGTGGACCGCGAAGGAGGCGGTCGGCAAGGCGCTCGGCCGTGGTCTCCACCAGTCGGGTCTGCGCCGCCCGATGCCACTTCCCGACACGTCCGCCGTCGCGGTTCCTGCAAGGCACGCACGGCCAGGTGCAGAAGGTGGAACCGAGCGGCACGCGCTTCACGCCGGGGTCGTCGCCGGCGAGGCGGGGCTCGCGGTGTTGCATGCACCCGCGGAGCAAGCGGTGCTGGCAGTCGCCGCGCCACTCAGCATCACGGAACTTGTAGTGACTGTGCATCAGGACACGATGTCGGGGAGGGTCGTGAGATCGCGGACAAGCACACCTGTCGTTGTCCGAGGCAACTGATTCAGCAGGTGGATGGTTCAGCGGCGTTTGCAGGATGCCAGCCGCGGGTCTGACCGGCCGAGGTAAGGCGACTCAGCCCGAAACGCAAAGCCCAGACCGCAGGATGCGCCGGGCTTCAGACCGGGTTGCCGAGCTCCGCGAGGGCGGTGGCGACGCGGCCGTGGGCGGCGTCGAGGGCGGCCCGGGCAGCCGGGATCGGCGTACCGGTGAGGAGATGGACCAGGGCCGGCTTGAGTTCGCCGTCGGCGGCGGCCAGCGCGGCCTCGCACGCGTCGGCGTCGGCGCCGGTGGCCTCGCCGAGGATCCGGAGCATCCGGCCGCGGAGCTTCTTGTTGGTCGCGACCAGATCGACCATCAGGTTGGACCAGGTGCGGCCGAGCTTGATCATCAGCGTCGTCGAGAACGCGTTCAGGATCATCTTCTGCGCCGTACCGGCCTTCAACCGGGTCGAGCCGGCGATGACCTCGGGACCGGTGTCCGCGGCGATCACGATGTCGGCCAGCGGCGCCAGCGGCGCGTTGGGGTTGGAGGTGATCAGCACGGTCGTCGCACCCGCCGCTCGCGCGGCTTTCAGGGCTCCGGCGACGTACGGCGTACTCCCGGAGGCGGCGAGGCCGATCACCAGGTCCCGACCGGTGACCGTGAGCGCATCAGTGGCGCCACCGTCCTCGGAGTCCTCCACGTTCTCGACCGCGCGCAGCAGGGCCTCCATCCCGCCCGCGTGATGGGCGACCACCAGTCCCTCGGGCGCGTGGAACGTGGGCAGCAGCTCGGCAGCGTCCAGCACCGCCAGACGACCCGATGTGCCGGCGCCGAAGTAGTGCACCCGCCCGCCGGCTCGAACGGCGTCCACGGCGCAATCCACGGCTTTGGCCAGCTCGGGAAGGACGAGGCTGACCGCACCGGCCACCCGAGCATCCTCGTTGTTGACCATCTGCAGGATCTCGGTCGTGCCCACGGCGTCGATGGCGAGCGTCCTGGGGTTGCGCTGCTCGGTCGGTGTGGTCACAGGTCGATGTTAGTTTTCTACTTAAGGATTTTCAATTCCGTTCATCTTTGACGGAATCCGGAAAGGTCAGTCGGATCCTTTGAGCCGGTGCCCGCGGACCGCGCTGGCAGTCTCCTCGAGCGCCTTCCGGGCGTCCGGCAGCACCTGCTGGGCGACCCCGATGAACAGACAGTCGATCACCGTCAGTTGCGCGATCCGGCTCGCCATCGCCCCGGAGCGGTACGTCGTCTCGCGCGCGGCCGTGGTCAGCACCAGGTCGGCGGTCCGGGCCAGCGGCGAGCGGGGGAAGTTCGTCACCGCGACCGTGGTGGCGCCGTGCTTGGCTGCCTCTTCCAGCGCCTCGACGACTTCGACCGTCGTACCGGTGTGCGAGATACCGATGGCGACGTCGCCGTCACCGAGCAGCGCGGCGCTGGTCAGCGCGATGTGCACATCCGACCAGGCGAACGCGACCCGTCGGATCCGGTGCAGCTTCTGCTGCAGGTCGAGGGCCACGAACGCGCTCGCGGCGAACCCGTAGAGATCGACCCGCGACGCCTTCACGACCGCGTCGACGACCTTGGCCAGGGCGTCCACGTCGACCTGCTGCGCGGTCTCCCGGACCGCCCGCTCGTCGGCGAAGGCAACCTTCCTGATCACGTCGGCCAGCGAGTCACCGGGCTCGATGTCGCCGCCCACCTCCGGCCGCATGCTCTCCTGCGCCGACTGGGCCGCCAGTTGCAGGCGGAGCTGCGGATAGCCCGGGACACCGATCTGCTTGCAGAACCGGATGACCGTGGTCTCCGAGGTGGACGCCACCTCGGCCAGTTCGGAGATCGTCATCGCCGCCACTCCGCCCGGGTCCGCGATGACCGCGTTCGCCACCCGCTGCTCGGCCGGAGCCAGCGCGGGCATCACCGCGCGGACCCGGACCAGCAGCGGCCCCGTGGGTTCAGGAGAGGTTGTTGAATTCATGACAGCCACGGTACGGCGACCATGCACGTGATGGCGTTACCGACGCGAAAGTCTCCAACCTGTTGCAGTAAATGACTCCGGCGTCCGTTCACCGTCGAGAAGAACACCATCACCGCTTGTGATCTTCACACCGTCCACGTACACGCCTCGGCCCTGGTACAGCGGGTCCGAGGCGTACCGCCAGCGGATGATCTGGTCGCCCGCGCCGAGCTCCGCCGCCACCTGATGCCAGTGCCGGTCGCCGGAGCCACTGATCGAGCCGTCGGTGTCGACCACCGTCCCCCGGTCCCGCACCGTGAACGGAACCTTGGTCCAGGTCGTGCCGTCCGCAGAGGTCTCCAGGTACAGCAGGTCGGTGTCCTCGGTGTCGACGAACAGGTCGAACGCCAGCTTCGCACCCTGCGCGGGTACGGCGACCCGGGTCGAGAGCGTCGTCGTCGCGCCGTCCGTCGTGCCCGAGAACCAGGCGTCCTTGCCGTGCCGTGGACCGACCCCGAGCGCCAGCGCGAGTCCCTGCGCAACGGCCCGCCGGGCCGGGTTGTTGCTGCCCCAGTTGCGACTCGGGTGCACCCGGTTGGTGAGCAGGATCGCGAACGAGCGGGAGTCGAAGTCGATCACGATCGACGTGCCGGTGTAGCCGGTATGACCGGCGGTGCGCGGCCCGGACAGGCCGCCCATGTACCACCGCTGGTTCAGCTCGAAGCCGAGGCCGTGGTCGTTGCCGGGGAACGCCTGGTTGAAGTTCGTGATCATCGCGGTGACCGAGGACTCCTTGAGGATCCGCGCGCCGCGGTAGCTGCCGCCGTTCAGGAACGTCTGCGCCAGTACGGCCAGGTCGTCCGCCGTACTGAAGACGCCCGCGTGCCCCGCGACGCCGCCGAGCGACCAGGCGTTCTCGTCGTGCACCGAGCCCCACACCATCCCGCGCGGCGGCGACGACTGGTACTCGGTGGCGGCGATCCGCGGTTTCTTCTTCGGGTCCGGGTTGTAGCCGGTGTCGCGCATCTGCAGCGGCTTGGTGATGCCGTCGGCAACCAACCGGTCGAGCGTCCGGCCGGTCACCCGGTGGGCGAGCTCGCCGAGCGCGATCAGGTTCAGGTCGCTGTAGAGGTACGTCGTCCCGGGCGGGTTCTGCAGTTTGGCGGTCAGGGCCAGCTGCAACCGCTCCTCCGGGGTCTTGCCGGTGCTCCACAACGGCAGCCAGGACGGGAAGCCGCTGGTGTGGGTGAGCGCCTGCCGGACCGTGATGGCCTGCTTGCCGTTCTGCGCGAACTCCGGCACGTAGGTCGCGATCGGCTCGTCCAGGCCGACCTTGCCCTTCTCGACCAATTGCAGCACCACGATCGACGTGAACAGCTTGGACACCGAGGCCAGGTCGAAGATCGTGTCGGTGCGCATCCGGATCTGCTGGTCCGGCGGCAGCTCGGTGCCGTTGCCGTCGGCATACTTCAGCGCGAGCCCGGTGGCGGTCCGGGTGACGATCCTGCCGTCGTGGCCGAGCAGCGTGACCGCGCCGGCGTACAGCGGCTTCGCCGTACCGCTCGGCTGGGTCCAGCCGGCCACCTGGGCCAGCGCGGCGTCGATCGGCGCCGGGTCGAGACCGGCCTTGGCCGGCGTCGCGTCACGCAGCAGCGTGGTCTTCGGCGCATACCCGTCGTACGGGCGGTCGAACCTGCCGGCCTTGTTGCCAGCAGCAACCGCAGGACTTGCCATCGTCAGCATCACCGCAGAAATCGTGGTCAGTGCGGCCCACCGCTTCACCGGTGCGCCCCCTTGTACAGAAGGTACTTCGCCCGCCGGGCCGTCCAGGCATCGGTCTCGGACTTCCAGGCTGCGACGATCTCGTCCGGGGTAGCGTCGGCCAGCAGCATGGTGCGGAACCGGTCGGACCCGGTGAGCAGATCGATCCACCGGCCGGGTGGGGTCTCCGCCCGCCAGGTGAACTCCGGGTAGAGCTTACGGGCCTCGACGATCATGTGCGTCGCCGCGGTGATCGCCTCCACCCGGTGCGGGTCGGTGATCTGCACCTGGACGCCGCCGCAGAGCACGTTCGCGTTCTTGCTGATCGTCGGGGTGAAGTAGGCCTCGCGGAACGCGACGCCCGGGATCTGCTTGGTCTGCAGCGCCTGCGCCCAGCGGTAGTCGACGTACGGCGCCCCGATCAGCTCGAACGGCCGGGTCGTCCCCCGGCCCTCGGACATGTTGGTCGCCTCGAACAGGCACAGGCCCGGGTACAGCAGGGCGGTGTCCGGCGTCGGCATGTTCGGGCTCGGCATCACCCAGGGCAGCCCGGTGTCGGCGTACAGCTGACCCCGCTTCCAGTTCTGCACCTCGATCACCTGCAGGTCCTTCAGGCGTCCGCCGTTCGGCTCGAGCGGCAGGTACTCGGCGTCGAACATCCGGGCCAGCTCGCCGACGGTCATGCCGTGCTGCTGGAGGATCTCCTTCTTGCCGACGCCGGACGTGTAACCGGGCTTCAGCATCGGGCCGCGCGCATACCCGCCGACCGGATTCGGGCGGTCGAGTACGACGAAGCGCGCGCCGGTGCGGACCGCGGCCAGCATCGCCTCGAACATCGTCCAGATGTAGGTGTAGAACCGCGCACCGACGTCCTGGATGTCGAAGACCACGGTCTCCACCCCGGACTTCGTGTAGAGGCCGGCCAGCTTGTCCGCGTTCGCGCCGTACGCGTCGTAGACCATGATCCCGGTGCGCGGGTCGACGTGGTCGCCCTCCGAGCCGCCCGCCTGCGCGCTGCCGCGGAAGCCGTGCTCGGGACCGAAGACCGCGGTGATGTCCACCTTCCCGGACGCGTGCATGGTGTCCACGATGTGCTGGAAGTCCGGCAGGATGCCGGTGGGGTTGCTGATCACACCCACCTTCTGGCCGGCCAGGGCGCGCCAGCCGTCGGCGGCCAGCACCTCGGCTCCGGTCAGCACCTTGCGCTGCGCCGGCGACGCGTGCGCGGCCTGGAGGTCGACGAGTGGGGCGGCGGCGAGTACGCCGGCGCCGGCGAGCAGACTGCGTCGCTTCATGAAGGGCTCCTCAGGAGTGGAACGAGAGGTCGGCGAGCATCGGGCGGTGGTCGCTGGCGGCCTGTTCGACGGGCACCTCGGGCGGCACCTCGGCGCTGCGAACCCGGAGGCCGGCGCCGACCGTGACGAAGTCGATCCGCTTGACCGCGTCGACCGCGGGGTAGGTGTTCGGGCCGCCGGTGGTCCAACCGGCCGCGGTCCAGGCATCGGTGAGCCGGGTCCACAGGCCGCCGAGCTCCGGCGCGTTCGCCTCGGCGTTGAAGTCGCCGACCAGGATCTGCAGGTCCTTGCGCCGGTCGGCGGCCAGGATCTTCAGGGTGTCGGCGACCTGCGCCGAGCGGACCGACGGATCGGCGCGGTAGTCCAGGTGTGTGCAATAGACGTGCAGCCGGCGGCCGCGAACATCCAGCTCGGCCTCGAGGAATCCGGGCGCCGGGGCCGGTACCGGGTTCGGGTCCTGGGTCGAGAGCCGGGTGATCGAGTGGTTCTCGGTCCGGACCAGCGGAAAGCGGGACAACACCCCGACGCCGTACTGCCGCCGCGGCTGTCCGGCTGCCGGCGGGTCCAGGTCGTAGATCGGCGCGAAGGCCGGGTGCATGCCCAGCTTGGCGGCCAGCTCCGCGATGGTGTCGAGCCACTGGCTGCGGTCACCCCAGTGCACGTCGACCTCCTGCAGCCCGATCACGTCCGCGTCGAGCGCCTTCAAGGCCTGCGCGGTGCGCTCGAGGTCGAACACGTTGTCCTCACCGGCACCGGCGTGGATGTTGTACGACGCGACCCGCAGCCGGGTCTCCCGCGGGTCGAAGGTCAGCCCGTGACCGAACGGGTGCAGGGTCTGCGCCGGGTCGGGCTGCGCCGGGATCGCCACCGGCAGCTTGCCGGTCGGCGCGAGCTCGCCGTACAGCACCTTGGCCAGCGCCTCCATCGACGCGGCCGTGGAGCCGTACGTGACCAGGGTGGTCGTGGCATTCGGGAAGTACGCGACGTCGTACGGATCGCGCACCGGCACCACGATCACCGGCCGGCCGGTGGCGAATAGCGCGTTGACCAGCTTCTGCTGCTTGGCCTGCTTGTCGGTCACCTCGGTGTCCCAGGCCTTGTTGGTGAGCACGACGGTGAGATCCGCGGTCGCGGACGTGGCGACGGCATCCGCGATCTTCGCGTCGGTCGGGGTTGTTCCGGTGTCCTTGACCAATGCGGTCGCGCCGCGGCGCTGCAACGCCGTACCAAGAGCCGCCGGGGTGTAGCCGGCGACCAGGATCGTCCGCGGGGCCGGTGACAGTGGAAGCAGGTCGGCGTCGTTGCGGAGCAGCGTCGTACTACGGTCCGCGATTCGCTGCGCCTCCGCGTAGTTGGCCGGGGTGCCGATGACCTTGGTGACGCGAGCCAGGTCGACGAACGGATGGTCGACGAGTCCCGTGTCGTGCTTGAGCTTCAGGATGCGCTCGACGCTCTCGTCGATCCGGGCCTGGCTGATGCGTCCGCTGCGGACTGCGGCGAGCACCGAGTTGTACGCCAGGCCGGGGTCGACCGGCATCAGCAGCTGGTCGACACCCGCCTCGATCGCCCGGAGCGGGATCTCGGCGTCGCCGTACTTGTCCCGCACGCCCTTCATCCCCAGCGAGTCGGTGATCACCACGCCGTCGAACCGGAGCTGCTCACGCAGGATCCCGGTCAGGATCTGCCGGCTCAGGGTCGCCGGGTCACCGGACGGGTCCAGCGCGGGTACGACGATGTGCGCGGTCATGATCGACTGGATGCCGGCCCGGATGGCCGCCTGGAACGGCGGCAGGTCGATCCGGCTCCACTCCTCACGGGTGTGGCCGATGACCGGGATGCCGGTGTGGCTGTCCGTCGCGGTGTCGCCGTGGCCCGGGAAGTGTTTCGCGGTCGAGACGATCCGGCCGTAGCGCTGGTAGCCCTTCACCTGCGCAGCGACGAGCTCAGCGACCAACGCCGGGTCGGATGAGATGGAACGAACCCCGATCACCGGGTTCAACGGGTTCATGTTGACGTCGGCGTCCGGGGCGAAGTCGGTGGTGATGCCGAGTGCCTTCAGCTCGCGGCCGGCGATCGCCCCCGCGGACCGGGCGAGCGCCGCCGAGCGGGTCGCGCCGAGGGCCATCCCGCCCGGGAACTGCGTCGCGGGCGGTCCCACCCGGACCACCGAGCCGTACTCCTGGTCGGTACCGATCTGCAGGGGTACGCCGGTGTTCGCGAGCGACGCGCTCTGCAGTCCGTTGGACAGCCGGGCGATCTGCTGCGGGTCCTTCACCGAGTCGGTCCAGGTGAAGTAGATGACGCCGCCGAGCTTGAACTTGGCGACCACCTCGGCCGGCGTGGCGACGCCGTACAGGCTGGTGTTTCGGGTGTCTGCGGTGTCGGCCGTCGGTCCGTACGCGTAGCAGACGAAGAGCTGGCCGACCTTCTGCTCCAGCGTCATCCGGCGCAGGGTGTCGCGGACCCAGCGGTCGGTGTGTGCGTCAGCGGCGGTGGCGCCGGCGACCGTCGATCCGGCGACGGTGGCCGCCGCGAGTCCGAGGGTCTGGCGTCGGGTCAGTTCCATCGGTGTCACCAACTCGGTCCGGGCGGGCAGGGGCGAACGCCAAGGTAATTGAATTACACAGTCCCCCCGCGACGCGAAAGTTACCCACATCAACACGCCGGGTCAAGAGGTGATGACAGGGCGGTGCGTCCGTTGCATCGAGCGCAACGCGACGCACCGCCCGGTGAGGAGGTGAAACGTTAGGCCTGCAGGCCGACCGCCTTGAGCGGATCGGGCCAGGCCTTCAAGGCGGCCTGGAGGGCAGGATCCTGGACGGTGGCCAGGGCCTCGGTGTAGGCGTCGGTGATCACGTCGGCGATCTGCACCGCCGCTCCGCTGGATGCCGAGCGTACGGCGGCCTCCACCATCGCGATGCTGATGACGTTCGAGTGGACCTCGGACTGCGGGATCGTCGACGTACGCACGGCCTCGACGAACTCGACCAGCGACCCGGCGATCTCCTGCGGGTCGTCGGCCATGACCGCGGGCAGGGCCTCACCGGACGCGAGCTCGGCCGCCGGTGGGTTGTCGCCGTCCCAGGTCGCCGTACCGCCGGATGCACTCGCACGCCAGCGGCCGTTCCACGACGTTTCCAGGCCCGGCGCACACCAGCTGCCCGTGAACGAGAAGCGCGTGCCGTCGGCGAAGGTGAAGATCGCGTTCGCTGCCGCGTTGCCGTCGAACCAGCTCCACGGCGGGTTGTACGACTCGCAGTACACCGACACGGGCTCGGCACCGATCAGCTTGCGGGACAGGTCGAACTGGTGGATCGCCATGTCCACCAGCAACGGCTCGGCCATCCGCTCGCGGAATCCGCTGAAGTGAGGTGCCTTGTAGAACTCGCACGCCAGCGTCCCGATCGTGCCGAGTTCGGCAAGCTGCCGGGTGAACGCCGTCACGGCCGGGAAGTACCGGCGGGACTGCGAAACCATCAGCAGCTTTCCACTGACCTCGGAGGCGGCAACCATGCCGAGGCATTCGCGGACCGTCTCGGCCAATGGCTTCTCGCACAGCACCGGAAGCCCGCGCAACAAGGCGTCCACACTGATCTTGGGATGCGCGGACGGTACGGTCACGTCGATGACCGCATCGGCCCGGTCGATCAGCTCGTCGATCGACGCGGCCACTGGGACGTGACCGAACCCGTGTTCGTCGGCGGCGCTCCGGGCCACGTCGACGTCGAGGTCAACCAGGCCGGCCAGCACGACGTCCGGGTTGGCGGCGATGGTGCGCAGCCAGGCACGGCCCATCCCGCCGGCTCCGACCTGCAGCAGTCGCACGGGTTCAGGCATCGGCAGGCTCCTCGATGGGACCGGTGTACCCATGGCCGTTGAAGAAGTCCCCGGTCTCGTACCGCAGCAGCGTCGGCAGCTTGCGCTCCGGCAGGTCGGTCTTCGCCCACGCTACGCCGTTCGCTATCACCTTGCGGACGTCCTTGTGGTGGTACACCGGGAAGTCCTGGTCACCGGGTGAGAAGTAGAAGATCTTCCCGTGCCCGCGGCGGAACGTGCAGCCGGAGCGGAACACCTCACCGCCGGAAAACGACGAGACGAAGATCAGCTCGTCCGGCACCGGGATGTCGAAGAACTCGCCGTACATCTCCTGCTGCTCGATCACGATCGGGTGCGGCACGCCCTGCGCGATCGGGTGCGTCGGGTTCACCGTCCAGACCAGCTCGCGGTCACGCTCGCTGCGCCAGCGCAACGTGCACGACGTACCCATCAGCTTGCCGAAGATCTTCGACCAGTGACCGGAGTGCAGCACGACCAGGCCCATGCCCGACAGCACATGCTGATACACCCGGTCGACCACCTTGTCGTCGACCTCGCCGTGCGCGGCGTGGCCCCACCAGACCAGGACGTCGGTGCCCGCCAGCACCTCCTCGGCGAGGCCGTGCTCGGGCTCGTCGAGGGTCTTGGTGGAGACCTTGACGTCGGGCAGGTTCTCGGCGATGCCGGCCGCGATGGTCGAGTGCATGCCGTCGGGGTAGATCTCCCGGACGTGCGGCTCGACCTGCTCGTGCCGGTTCTCGCCCCAGACGAGTACGCGAATCGT
>Ga0136846_1224631_pt1 | contig 10275 bp, 10 predicted proteins | sample HopSoiMetagenom2_FD_96841 | JGI IMG/M metagenome (GOLD analysis project Ga0136846, IMG submission 96841) | Grasslands soil microbial communities from Hopland, California, USA - 2 Assembly 2016 (version 4) | ecosystem: Environmental > Terrestrial > Soil > Grasslands | place: USA: Hopland... | reverse complement strand
GGCCCCGCGACCCGCAAAGCGCTCGGACGCTACGGCAAGCACGTCCTCGGCACGCGGCCGCTGAAACAGGGCGCTGCCGGCTGGGACGTCGCCGAGCTTCAGTTCCTGCTCGCCTGGCACGGCTTTCCGTCGTCGACCTTCGACGGCGGCCTCGGCCAGCACACCGAGCGCGCCCTCCGCCATTTCCAGCGCTGGGCGGGTCTTCGGCCCGACGGCGTTGCAGGCGCGTCCACGTTCGCGGCGCTGCGACGGACGCCGGCCTCGTGTCCGATCTCGCTCGCATGGCCGGTCGCCGGTCCCGTCGGCGACGGCTACGGCCCGCGCGGCGACCGCTTCCACGCCGGGATCGACGTCGTGGCCGCGACCGGCACGCCTGTGGCCGCCGCCGCCCCCGGGCGCGTCACCTTCGCCGGCTACGCCGCGGGCGGCTGGGGCAACCTCGTGGTCGTCCTGCACGACAGCGGCGTGCGCACGCTCTACGCCCACCTCTCGAAGGTCAGCGTCCGCCGCGGCCAGTCCGTCGTGACCGGCATCCGTGTCGGCCTCGTCGGCGCGACGGGTGACGCCACCGGCCCGCACCTGCACTTCGAGGTCCGGCTGCGTGGAGCCGCCGTCGATCCGAGCTCCGCGCTGCCGTAGCGACAGGCCGAGCTAGTACCCTCGGGGCGTGGCCGAGAAGCGCTACCTGATGACGCCCGGACCGACGCCGGCGCCGCCGGAGGTGCTCGCTGCGATCGCCCGGCCCGTCGTCCATCACCGCGGCCCGGACTACCGCAAGCTCTACGCCGACTGCCTCGGCCGCCTGCGCGAGATCTACCGCACCGAGTCCGAAGTGCTGCTCTTCGGCGGCTCCGGCACCGGCGCGATGGAGTCGGCAGTTGCGAATCTCTGCTCGCCGGGCGACCCGGTACTGGTCGTCTCGGCGGGCTACTTCGGCGAGCGCTGGGCGGCCCTCGCGCAGGCATACGGCGCAGAGGTCGACCACCTCCGCTACGAATGGGGCGAGATCCCCGCGCCCTACGATGTCTCCGCCCGCCTGGGCGAGCGCGAGGCAACGGCGGTCTTCCTGACCCACTCCGAGACCTCGACCGGCGTCGTCACCGACCTGCAGCCGTTTGCCGCCGCCGCCCGTGGAGCCGGCGCGCTCAGCGTCGTCGACGCGGTCTCGAGCCTCGGCGCGGTCCCGCTGGAGACCGACGCGTGGGGGATCGACGTCGTCGCCTCGGGCGCGCAGAAGGCCCTGATGACGCCGCCCGGCCTCGCGATGGTCTCCGCCTCCGACGCCGCCCGCACCAAGAGCGCAACGGCAACCTCGCCCCGCTTCTACTGGGACTGGGAGCGCACGCGCAAGGGCCAGGCCACGCTCGACGCACCGGTCACGCCGCCCGTGTCGCTCGTCGCCGGACTCGACGTCGCGATGAAGATGCTGCTCGAGGAAGGCCTCGAAGCCGCCTTCGAGCGCCACGTGCGCCTCGGCCGCGCCTGCCGCGAGGGCCTGAAGGCGATGGGCCTCGAGCTTTTCTCGCCCGACGAGGACAGCTCGGCCGTCGTGACCGCCGCGCGCGCCCCCGAAGGCGTCGACTCGGACGAGCTGGTGCTCCTTCTCCGCGACCGGCACGGCGTCACGCTCGCCCCAGGCCAGGGCGGGCTCAAGGGCAAGATCTTCCGCATAGGCCACATCGGCTACTACGACGTCTTCGATATCACGACCGCGCTCGCAGCCGTCGAGCTGGCGCTGGTCGAGCTCGGCGCGGAGATCGAGCGCGGCGTCGCGGTCACGCGGGCCCTCGAGGCCTTCGAGCACACCCGGGTGTGAGCCGAGCGAAGGTCCTCGTCCGCGAGAAGATCGCCGACGCGGGCATCGACCTCCTGCGCGAGCGCTTCGACGTCGACGTCGACTCGAACGGCGACCTGGCCGGGAAGATCGGCGACTACGACGCGATCGTGATCCGCTCGGCGACGAAGCTGACCGCCGACGTGATCGAGCGCGCGGAGCGGCTCAAGGTGATCGGCCGGGCCGGCGTCGGCGTCGACAACGTGGACGTCGAGGCCGCGACGCGCCGCGGGATCGTCGTCGCGAACGCGCCGGAGTCGACGGTCACCTCCGCCGCGGAGCACACGATCGGCCTGCTGGTCGCGCTCGCCCGCAACATCCCGCAGGCGCACGCAGCTTTGAAGCAAGGGCGCTGGGAAAGATCGAAGTGGGGAGGGGTCGAGCTCGAGGGAAAGACCCTCGGCGTGCTCGGCTTCGGACGCATCGGCCAGCAGGTCGCGCGGCGTGCCCTCGGCCTCGGGATGCGCGTGGTCGCGTACGACCCCTTCGTCGCCAAGGAGCGCTTTCGCGAGCTCGGCGTCGAGCGCGCGGAGACCGCCGAGGACGTCCTCGCAGCGGCCGAGTTCCTCACCCTGCACCTGCCGCTGACCGCGGAGACGCGCGGGTTCCTCGGGACCGGGGCGATCGAGCGCCTGCCCGACGGCGCGCGGGTGGTCAACGCGGCCCGCGGTGAACTGGTCGACGAGGAGGCGCTGGCCGATGCGCTCCGCTCGGGGAAGCTCGCGGCGGCAGCACTCGACGTCTACTCGCAGGAGCCCTACGAGGGGCCGCTGCTCGAGCTGGACAACGTCGTCGCCACCCCGCATCTCGCTGCGTCGACCGAGGAGGCGCAGGACCGGGCGGGCGTGATCGTCGCCGAGCAGGTCGCGGCCGCGCTCGAGGGCGCGGTCGTCACGAACGCGGTCAACATCCCCGTGATCCGCGCCGAGGACCTCGAGCTGCTCGGCCCGTACATCCCGCTGGCCGCGAAGCTCGGCCGCCTCGCGATGGAGCTCGCGGGAGGCCGCGCCGAGCGGATCACGCTCTCGTACTACGGTGCCCTCGCGGGCTACGACACGCGTCTCCTGACCGTCGCAGCGCTGAACGGCGCCTTCCAGGGCCGCTCCGAGCAGCCGGTCAACTACGTGAACGCCCCGGTGATCGCCGCCGAGCGCGGGATCGAGGTGCTGGAGGAGCGCCGCCGCCCGAGCCGCGACTTCACCAACCTCGTCCGCGTCGAGGTGAGGTCGAACGGCGATCAGGTGCGCGTGGCCGGGACGACGATCGGCACCGAGAACCGGCAGTGGCTCGTCAGCGCCATGGGCTTCGAGCTGGAGATGGAGCTGGCGCCGCTTCTCGTCTTCTTCCGCTACGACGACCTGCCCGGCGTGATCGGCCGCGTCGGGACGCTCTTCGGCGAGGCCGGCGTGAACATCGCGAACATGGCCGTCTCGCGCACGCGGCGGGGCGGCAAGGCGCTGATGGCGCTTTCCATCGACACCGAGCCGCCCGCCGAGCTGGTCGAGACCGTCCGCTCCCAGGGCTTCGACGACGCCCGGGTGATCAGCCTCACGGCGTGAGCCGGTTCCGGTCGCGCGGGAAGAGCGTCGTCTCGCGGATGTTCTGGGCGCCGACCAGCCGCGCGATCCAGCGCTCGTGCCCGAGCGCGAAGCCGCCGTGCGGCGGCATCCCGTACCTGAACGCGTGCAGGTAGCCCTCGTACGGAGCCGTCTCGCCGCCGAGCGCCGCGACGTAGTCCTCGTAGCGGTGCAGCCGCTGACCGCCGGTGACGATCTCGATCCCGCGGAAGAGCAGGTCGAACGAGTTCGTGTACTCCGTCCGACCGGGCTCTGGATGCGTGTAGAACGGCCGCTTCGCCGCTGGAAAGCCGGTGACGAAGAGCCACTCGCCGTGCTCCTCGCAGAGGCGCCGCTCGTCCGCCGGGGCGAGGTCGACGTCGTCGACCCCGGTCTCGGAGAAGTGCACCCACGGGATCTCTCCCGGCACCTCCGGCAGCTCGACCGCGCCGGGGAGGCGCTCGCGGATGCCTTCGACCATCCCGGCGACCGCCTCGCGAACCACGGCCATCACGTCGAAGTGGTCGCGGATGAAGCCGAGCTCGGCGTCGAGCGAGGTGTACTCGGCGAGGTGGCGTCCTGTCTCGTGCGGCTCCGCGCGCCAGACCTTCCCGGTCTCGTAGACGCGCTCGAAGACGCCCACCATCGTCTGCTTGTAGAACTGCGGGCTCTGCGCGAGGTAAGCCTGCCGGCCGAAGTAGTCGAGCTGGAAGACGTTCGCGCCGCTCTCGGTAGCCGAGGCGACGATCTTGGGCGTCGAGATCTCGGTGAAGCCGAGGCGGTCGAGTGCACGCCGGAAACCCGCCACCGACGCAGCGGTCATCGCCAGCTTCGCGCGCTCGCCAGGATGCCGCCAGGCCAGCGGCGCATGGTCGAGGAGCGTCGGCAAGGACTCCTTCAGCACCGGCCGCCGCAGCTCGATCGGCGGGATCTCAGCCGGCTCCGAGAGCACGCGGAACGACGGCTCCTGGAGCTCGACACCGCCCGGCGCCTGCTCCGCCGCGACCGCGACGCCCTCGACCTCGAGCACCGTCTCAGGCGACAGCTCGACGGGCGGCACGGCCACGATCTGGGCCAGCCCCGCGCGGTCTCGCAGAATCACGAACGTGACCGCTCCGAGCTCGCGCTTGGCGTGCAGCCACCCGGCCATGGTCACGCGCTCGCCCGCGTGCGCGGGAAGCTCGCTGGAAAGGACTCTCATCCGGATCACCTCCTCCACACAGTCGCCCTACGTGTGCGGGCGGGAGGCGTCCCCGCGGTGCCACCGCACTTCGCCGCCGACGCGGCCTCGTTGGCGACCGGATGACGGCGGTCAGCCGGACGGCTCGGCGGGCGTCACTCCGCGTCGTCGCCGTCGAGCGCAGGCTAGCTCAGCTGGTTTTCCGGGCGCGGGTTGAGCCGTTTGACGATCGAGGCGATCACGCGGTCGACCTTCTGGATCACCGTGTAGTGCCGGTTCCTGCTCACGACGCGCTCGACGGGGCCCATGACGTGCCCGGGGCGGACGACGAACCGCGTCGGATCCTCGCGCACGGCCTCGTACTCCTCGAGCGGCACCTCGACGTGCTCGGTGCAGCTTGGATCGCCGCACTCGCAGACGAACTCACCTACGTCGGCGTCGAAGCGGACCGAGGCGTCGCTGATCTCCTCGTTGACGTTGCGGAAAAGCGCTTCGGTGCGCGCAATCTGCTCGGGGGTACGTTCCATCGTGAGTTTCAACGAGAAAGCCGCACGTTTGGTTGCGGCTAGCCTTTCCTCGATGGGCAAGAAAGCCTGGCCGGAAGCCGTTCAGCGGGTCACCGCCTATCTGAGGGAGGCAGGGGCCGAGGTGCGCGTGGAGGAGTTCAAGGACGGCACTCCGACGGCCCAGGCCGCGGCCCGCGCCGTCGGCTGCGACCTCGGGCAGATCGTCAAGTCGCTGGTGTTCCACTGCGACGGCCGCCCGGTCGTCGTGATGGTCCCGGGAGACCGCCGCGCGGACTCGAGGAAGATCGCGCAGGCGGCAGGCTGTCGTGCCGCGCGGATCGCCGGCTCGGAGGAGGTCTCCGAGGCCACCGGCTTCGAGCCGGGCGCGGTCGCGCCGTTCCCGCTGCCGCGCGTGGAGCGGGTCTTCATCGAGCGCACGCTGCTCTCGCACCAGGTCGTCTGGACCGGCGCCGGCTCCGACAAGCACATGGCCGCGCTGGCTCCCGGTGAGCTCGTCCGGCTGTCGCGCGCACGCCCCATGGACGTCGTCGAGTCGCACACATAACATCTGCGTCAAAGGAGGCTGCGCATGCGCGAGACCGAGAAGATCTGGATGAACGGCGAGCTCGTCGACTGGAACGACGCCCGCATTCACGTCGGCGCCCACGGGTTGCACTACGGCTCGGGTGTCTTCGAAGGGATCAGGGCGTACGAGACGCCGAAGGGGCCCGCGGTCTTCCGGCTCACGGACCACCTCCAGCGCTTCGAGAACTCCGCGCGCCTCCTGCACATGGACCTCGGCTACTCCGTCGAGGAGCTGCGTGAGGCCTGCAACGCCCTGATCGCGGCGAACGGCCTGCCCGAGTGCTACCTCAGGCCGGTCGCGTTCTACGGCTACGGCGAGCTCGGGGTGTCCGCCGTCGGAAATCCCGTGGACGTCGTGATCATGAGCTGGCCATGGGGCGCGTACCTCGGCGAGGAGGGCCTCAAGAACGGCATCAGCGCCAAGATCTCGAGCTGGCAGCGCATCGGCCCGAACGTGATCCCGCACGCGGCCAAGGCCACCGGCGTCTACCTGAACTCGATGCTCGCGGTCACCGAGGCGAACCGCGCCGGCTACGACGAGGCGATCCTGATGACGGCGGAGGGCTACATCGCCGACGGCTCGGGCGAGAACGTCTTCCTCGTCAAGGACGGCGAGGTCTTCACGCCCGACCTCTCGGCCTCGATCCTGCCGGGAATCACGCGCGACACCGTCATCCAGATCGCGCAGGACCTCGGCTATCGCGTTCACGAGAAGCCGCTGATCCGCTCAGACCTCTACCTCGCCGACGAGGCGTTCATGACCGGCACGGCGGCCGAGGTCACGCCGCTCAGAGCGGTGGACGACGTCGAGATCGGCGTCGGGCCGATCACGCTCGAGATCCAGGAGAACTACCTGGAGACCGCGCGCGGCGGCAGCGAGCGCTGGGCGCAGTGGCTCGAGTACGCGACGCCCGCGCCGGCCGGCGCTTGAGCACGGGCCTCCGCGAGATACCGCTTGCGCGTCCGCTGCTGGACGAGCGGGAGGAGGAGCTCGTCCTCGAGGTGCTGCGCTCCGGGCGGCTGTCGCTCGGGCCGACGATCGACCGCTTCGAGGAGCTGATCGCCGAGCGCGTCGGCGCGCCCTACGTCGCGGCCGTTTCGAGCGGCACCGCCGGACTGCACATGCTGGCGCGAAGCGCCGGCCTGGGCTCCGGCGACGAGGCGATCACGTCGCCGATCTCGTTCGCCGCGAGCGCGAACTGCTTCATCTTCGAGGGTGCGACTCCGGTCTTCGCGGACGTCGATCCACGCACCTGGAACCTCGATCCGGCTGCCGTCGAAGCGGCGATCACCGAGCGCACGAAGGCGGTCGTGGCGGTCGACATGTTCGGCTACCCGTGCGAGCTCGACGAGATCCGAGCGATCTGTGAGCGGCACGGCCTCGCTCTGATCGAGGACGCGGCCGAGGCCCTCGGCGCGGAGTACAAGGGCCGCCCGATCGGGTCGCAGGGGCCGTCGGGCGTGTTCGGCTTCTACCCGAACAAGCAGCTCGCGACGGGCGAGGGCGGGGTCGTCTTCACGCACTCCGAGCAGGAATGGCAACTCGTCCGCAGCCTCCGCAACCAGGGTCGCGAGTATGCGGGCGGCGCCTGGTTCAACCACGTTCGGGTCGGCTGGAACTACCGCTGGACCGACGTGCAGGCGGCGATCGGGATCGGCCAGCTCGAGAAGCTCGACCGGCTCCTGGAGCTGCGCTCCCAGGCGGCTCGACGCTACGGCGAGCTGCTCGCGGACGTGGACGTCGAGCCGCTCTGTGCCGACGACGCCGACCATAAACGGTCGTGGTTCGTGTACGTGGTCGCGCTGCCGGCGGCCGTGGACCGGGCGCGCGTGATGACCGAACTGCGCGCGCAGGGGATCGGCACCGCCGAGTACGTCCCGTGCGTGCACCTCCAGCCGTACATGCGCGAGACGTACGGCTTCGCCGAGGGCGTGTGCCCGGTCGCGGAAGAGATCGCCTCGCGGACCCTCGCGCTGCCCTTCTATCCGCAGCTCGAGGCAGAAGACCAGGAACGCGTTGTCGAGACGCTCCGTGCGGTGCTGTAGCCCAACGGGCGGCGCTGTGGAGAAACCGGCACACATTCGGCGCGCTCCCGTCACACACCCGCGCGCCGAATCGCGGTAGCGTCGACCACGAGGGTGGCGGGCAGTCTTCCCCACCCTCAATTGGGTGGGGGTGCGGGCGCTGTCGCAGCCGGCCCGCCGGAACGTCGGTGCGAGCAGGGATAATCAGCGCGTGGCAGACGGCACCCGGATGGTCTTCCTCGGCTTCGGCAAGTACGCGCGCGCCGACAAGATCTACGCGATCGAGCCGATCCGCGACGACCGGCGCGGCCACGGCCGGCGAACGCTCGTCTGGGTGGAGGGCGTGAGCGAGGCGATCGTCGCGTCCCGCACGGAGCGCACGATCCTCGCCGACATGGGCCGGGGCGCCGCTCTCACCAAGCCGCTGCTCGACGATGCGCTCGACCTCGCGGAGCGCCTGGCCGAGCAGTCGCAGAGCGGCAAGGTCGACCTGGCCGACCTCGGCCGCCGGGCCCGCCGCCTGCTCGAGGCGACCTCCCGCCCGGACGAGGGCCAGAAGCTCTTCTAGGAACGGTTGGAGCCCTCAGAGATCCGCGAGCCCGGGCTGGTCCGACGCCTGGCGGTGGACCTCGGGCCGTTGCGCCGCTACCCGGCCTTCCGCCGCCTCTTCATCGGGCAGACGATCTCTACGTTCGGCAGCGAGATCGCCGCCGTCGCCGCTCCGTACCAGCTCTACCAGCTGACCCATTCGACCCTCCAGGTCGGCCTGCTCTCCCTCTGCGAGCTGTTCCCGCTCCTGACGCTGACCATCGCGGGCGGGGCGATCGCGGACGCCGTCGACCGTCGCCGGATGCTGCTGATCACAGAGACGCTGCTGGCGCTCGTCGCCGTCGGCTTCGCCGCCAACGCGGCGCTTCCGGAGCCGCGCGTTTGGGCGATCTACGTGCTCACCACGCTCGCGATGTCGGTCTTCTCGCTGGGAGTCGCCGGTATGAACACCGTGATCCCGCGCCTGGTAGAACCGCACGAGCTGCTCACGGCGAACGCAATCGAGAACGTCTACGGAAGCACGACGAACGTCGCCGGGCCTGCGGTCGGCGGCCTCCTGATCGCGGTGCTCGGCCTGAAAGGCGCGTATCTGCTCGACGCCGCCACCTTCGCCGCGTCGCTGTGGTCGATCTGGCGGCTGCCGGCGCTGCGCCCGTTGCACGACGCGGCGCGGCCGAGCTTGCGCACGATCAAGGAGGGCTTCCGCTTCGTCCGCCTCAAGCCCGTCCTGCTCGGGATGTTCCTGGTCGACTCGAACGCAATGCTCTTCGGGATGCCCCGCGCACTCTTTCCCGCGCTCGCAGGGGGGAAGGCCGGCGTCCTCGGCCTGTTGTACGCGGCGCCCTACGCCGGCGCGCTGGCGGCATCCGTCCTCTCCGGCTGGATCAGGCACGTCCGTCGGCAGGGCCTGGTCGTGGCGATCGCGGCGGGGGTGTGGGGCGTGGCGATCGCGGCCTTCGGGTTCTCGGACGAGACCCTCTGGCTCGCCCTCCTGATGCTCGCCGTCGCGGGAGCGGCCGACAACGTCAGCGCCGTCCTGCGCGGGACGATTCTCTGGACTGTCACGCCGGACCACCTCCGCGGTCGCGTGTCCGGGATCGAGTTCGCCCAGGTCGCGGCGACTCCGGCCCTCGGCAACGTCGAGGCCGGGCTGGTCGCGTCGCTGACGAGCGTGCGCTTCTCAATCGTCTCCGGGGGACTCGCGTGCGTCGCGGGTACCTTCATCGTCGCCCTTGCCGTCCCCGCCCTCATCCACTACGACGCGCGTGCTCAGCCCTGAGTTCTTCGCACGCAGCGTGCACGAGGTCGCGCCGGAGCTCATTGGAGCAACGCTCCTTGTCGACGGCGTCGGCGGCAGGATCGTCGAGGTCGAGGCGTACGACCAGGAGGACCCGGCCAGCCATGGCTACAAGGGCCCGACGCCGCGCAACGCGTCGATGTTCGGCCCGCCCGGCCGCGCCTACGTCTACCGCTCGTACGGGATCCACTGGTGCCTCAACCTCGTCTGCGAGGCCGAGGGCGTGGCCAGCGCGGCTCTGATTCGGGCGCTCGAGCCGACGCACGGGCTCGACGCGATGCGCGCCCGCCGCGGGCTCGACGACCCGCGCCTCCTCTGCGGCGGCCCCGGCCGTCTCTGCCAGGCGCTTGGGATCACGAAGGAGCTCGACGGCCGGCGGCTCGACCGCCCGCCGTTCGAGTTGAGAGAGCGCGAGGAGCCCGTCGAGACGATCGCCGTGCCCCGCATCGGGATCACGCGCGCCGCCGACCTGCCGTGGCGCTACGCCGAGGTGGGCTCGCGCTTCCTCAGCCGGGCCGCTGCTGCGCCGTCTTCACCGCGAGCCTGACGACCAGCCCGTCGTCTGCCGCGGTCCGCGCGCCCGGGCTCTGCCAGATCACCTTCGCGCCCGGCGAGGGATGGCCGCCCACCTGCCACTTGAGGTGCAGCCGGTCGAGCCGCGCCTCCGCCCGCGCGAGCCGCAGCCCGATCACGTTCGGCACCGAGCCGTGCATCGCTCTCGGCAGGACGAGGGTCACCTTCTG
>Ga0136846_1236790_pt1 | contig 10276 bp, 6 predicted proteins | sample HopSoiMetagenom2_FD_96841 | JGI IMG/M metagenome (GOLD analysis project Ga0136846, IMG submission 96841) | Grasslands soil microbial communities from Hopland, California, USA - 2 Assembly 2016 (version 4) | ecosystem: Environmental > Terrestrial > Soil > Grasslands | place: USA: Hopland... | reverse complement strand
GCCGGCGGCTGACAAGACGAACGAGTAGGAGTTTGCAGATGACGAGTTGGTTTGCGGCGCGTGCCGCCCTGGCCGCGGCTTTGGCGTTATCGGTCGGAACCTCGGCGTTGGCCGCGGATCCCACCGCTGGAAAGATCTATTTCGCGCAGCGTTGCACCATGTGCCACGTGGTCACGCCCGGCGCGAAGGGCATGATGGCGCCGAACCTTTACGGCATCGGCGGCACCATGTCCGGCGTGGGAGATTTTGCCTTTTCGAACGCGCTCAAGAATGCGCGGCTGAAATGGAATGCCGAGACGCTCGACGCCTTCCTGACCGCCCCCAGCAAGGTGGCGCCCGGCACGCGCATGCTCACCCCTATTCCCGACGCCGCCGCGCGCGCGAACGTGGTCGCTTTTCTTCTCAGCCTGCACCACTGAGATCAGCGGTCATCCGTGTGGATGACGCTTTGGTGACATTAAGACACCAACCTTTCCGTTGATGGCACCTGCTGTTCCCCGCCCGATCGGCATAAACTCGTCGGGCGGGGAAGGAACTCCGGCCATAGCGTAGCAGCGCATGTGCCTTGGACAGTTCAACGGAAAGGGCCATTGATGTCGTTGATAAAGAGGTCGCGCGGCGCGCGGGCCATGTTGCTCGCCACCACGGCGGTGGTGACTCTGGCGACCAGCGCCGCTGCCGAGGACATTGCCTCGGCCGACGCCGCGCCGGGCAATGCCGCCGCGTCGACGGCAGCAGACGGGGGCGCGCTCGGCGAGATCGTCGTCACCGCGCAGAAAAGGCTGGAAAGCTCGCAGCATGTTCCGATCAGTATCCAGGCCTTGGGCTCCGAAACGCTCGAGCAGCACAAGGTCGTCGGGATCGACGATTATGTGAAGCTGCTGCCTAGCGTCAGCCTGGCGACGCTCGGCCCTGGCCAGACCAGCATCTTTTTCCGCGGTATCTCCACCGGCAATGCGGGTGCCACGCCGTCTTCGGGCATGTATTTCGACGAGACGCCGGTCCAGTCCGGCGGCAGCTCGCTCGATCTGCACCTCTATGACGTGGCGCGTGTCGAGGCGCTTTCGGGGCCGCAGGGCACGCTCTACGGAGCGAGTTCGCTGTCAGGCACGGTGCGCGTCATTTCGAACAAGCCCGATCCGCGCAATTTTTCGGCCGGCTATGACCTCCAGGGCGACAAGTTCGGCAAGGGCGCGGTCGGGGGCATGGCCGAAGGCTTTGTGAACCTGCCGCTCAACGAGAAGATGGCCGTGCGCCTGGTCGGCTATTACGAGCGCGACGGCGGTTTCATCGACGTGGTGCCCGGCAGCGTGACCTACACGCTCGGTGACAGCGATCCCTCGAACGACATCGTCAAGACCAACAAGGATCAGGTCAAGCAGAACGCCAATTCGGTGGATACCTATGGCGGCCGCGTCGCGCTCGGCATCGATCTCGACGACAATTGGACGCTCACGCCGGAGCTGATGGCGCAGCGCCAGAAATCGCACGGCGCGTTCCTGTGGGATCCGAAGGCCGGCGATCTTGCGGTGCGCAATTATGCGCCGGTCGGCAATGACGACCGCTGGTATATCGCGTCGCTGACGCTGGAGGGGAAGATCGGCAACTTCGATCTCGTCTATTCGGGCAGCTATTTGCACCGCCGCGAATCCAACGACGCAGATTATACATATTATTCAGTCGCTTACGATGCATTTCCGGGCTACACGAATTTCCCGCAGGCCAAGGGCGGTTTTCTCGATCCGACGCAGCGTTTTCACGGTGAGGGCTATTCGAACCGCGAGACGAGCGAGTTGCGTGTATCCTCGCCGACGGACATGCCGTTCCACGCCACCGTGGGCGCCTTCTTCCAGCGCAATTCGGGTCACATCATCAACAATTATTTGATACCAGGCGTCAGCGGGCTCGATCCCGCGACGCTCAGCGTTCCGCCGGTCAAGGGCGATGACATTTACCTGATCGACAATAACACTGTCGCGAAGGATTATGCGCTCTTCGGCGACGCCTCGTACAAGATATTCGATAATCTCACGCTCAACGGCGGCATCCGTGGCTTCAAATCGACGCAGGCCTCCAACGGATTCTTTGGTATCTATTTCAATGCATTGAAGGCAGGTTGCACGGTTCCGCTGACCAAGACCTGCATCACGACCCGGTCGAGCGTCAAATCGAGCGGTGAGACGCACAAGATCAATCTGACCTGGCAGGTCGACACTCAGCGGATGGTCTATTTCACCTATTCGACCGGCTTCCGCGTGGGCGGCGCCAATGGTCTGCCGGGAGTCAGCGCCTACAAACCCGACACGCTCGACAATTTCGAACTCGGCTTCAAGACGACGTGGCTCAACCACAAGCTGCGGGTGAACGGCGCGATCTACAAGGAGATATGGAACGGCATTCAGTACCGGCTGGCGGTGCCGGGCGCGAACGGGCTGAGCGCCGTCTATAATGCCGGCGACGCGCGCGTTTACGGTGCGGAGGTCGATTTCCAGGCACTGCTGGGTCCGGTCACGTTATCGGGCACCGGATCCTACAATGATGGGCGTCTGACCAAGGATTTCTGCGATCTGGTCTCGCGCGCCAACCCCAATCCGATGCCAACCTGCTCGGTTGCCGCGGGCACGACCGCGGCGCCCAAGGGTACGCGCTTGCCCAACCAGCCCAAGTTCAAGGGCAGCCTGACGGCGCGCTATGATTTCGAGACCGGGAACCTCAAGGATTTCGTGGCGGCTACCGTCAACCGTCAGGGCAAGGCGCGCAATTATCTCGGGCTGGCGGAAGATGCGGCGCTCGGCGATTCCCCCGGCTTCAGCACGTTCGATTTCTCGGTCGGTACGCGCTTCGCCAATTCATCGCTGGAATTGTTCATCCAGAATGCATTCGACAAACGTGGCGAACTCAACCGCAATACATTCTGCCAGATCCTGATCTGCGGACCAGTGGCGTTGCGTGTCTATTCGGTGAAACCGCAATTCTTCGGCATCAAGTTCGGGCAGAAATTCTGATCGGGACGATGCCGGGATCGCGCGGCCCTGCTATGGCTGGGCAGACGGCGAATGCGGACGAATTGGGTGGCGCGGTAGCGGCACAAGGAACCCTCGCCGCGGGTCTCGCGCGCGGCGAGGGACTTCTGGCGCATGCGCCAGTTCTCGCCGTCGAACAGGCGCGCGCGATCCTCGAGGTCGCGCCCGCCAACGGCGACGGTCATGCTCTGCTGGGGCGCGCGCTCGCCGCGTGCGGGCGCGGCAGCGACGCGCTCGACGCGCTTCGTCAGGCGGCGCGCCTGCGTCATGAGAATCCGCAGGCATGGCGGCTGCTGGGCGATCTCCTGGCAATGGCGGGCGACGAAGCCGGCGCGGATAGCGCTTATGTCGAACAGATTCGTACCTCGGTCCGCGATCCAAGACTGCGGCAAGCCGCGCTCGCGCTCGCGGACAATGATCTTCCGCAGGCAGAGCCGCTGCTGCGCGCGCATTTGCGGGAACGGCCGACCGACGTCGCCGCGATCCGCATGCTGGCCGAGCTTGCGGCTAGGATCGGTCGCTACGCCGATGCGGCGACCCTGTTGCGGCGGGCGCTCACGCTTGCGCCGAGCTTTACCGGCGCGCGCCATAATCTTGCGACGGTGCTTTACCGCAACAACCAGCTTCAGCCCGCGCTGGCCGAACTCGACCTGCTACTCGCCGCGGATCCCGACAACCCGGCCTTTCACAATCTTGCCGCGGCGGCCGCGATGCGGCTCGGCGCGATCGAGCGTGCGCTTGTCCATTTCGAGCGTGCACTCGCGCGAGCGCCCGATCAGGCGAAGATCTGGATGAGCTACGGCCACGCCTTGAAGACAATGGGGCGGAGTAGCGACGGCATCGACGCTTATCGCCGCGCGCTCGCGCTCGATCCATTACTGGGTGAAGCCTGGTGGAGCCTCGCCAACCTCAAGACCGTGCGCTTCGACAAGGCCGACATGGTGGCGATGGCGGCGGCGCAGACCGCGCCCGGACAGGATGTGGATGGTCGCTTTCACATCGCCTTCGCGCTGGGAAAGGCGCTCGAAGATGCGGGGCGGCATGCCGAGAGCTTCGCCGCTTATGGCGAAGGCAACCGGCTGCGCCGCGAACTGCTCGATTATGCGGCGTCCGAGACGAGCGCTCAGGTCGATCGGCAATGTGCGGTCCTCACGCGCGATCTGTTCGCGCAGGCGGGGAATGGGGGATGCAAGGCCGCCGACCCGATTTTCGTGCTCGGCATGCCACGCGCCGGATCGACATTGATCGAGCAGATATTGGCGAGCCATCCGGCAACCGAGGGCACGCAGGAGCTTCCCGACATCCACGCGATGGCGCTGCGGCTGGGCTATGGCGATGCGGAATATGGCGCACGGCTGCGCGACCTCGGACCCGACGAGGCGCGGTCGCTTGGCGAGGAATATCTCGACCGCACGCGCGTACAGCGCCGCACCGATCGTCCGCGCTTCATCGACAAGATGCCGAACAATTGGCAGCATGTCGGCCTGATCCGGCTGATCCTGCCCAAGGCCACGATCGTCGACGCGCGCCGCCATCCGCTCGCCTGCTGCTTCTCGAACTTCAAACAGCATTTCGCGCGCGGCCAGGCGTTCAGCTACGATCTCGTCGAGCTTGGCCATTATTACCGCGATTATGTGCGGCTGATGGCGCATTTCGACGCGGTGCTTCCAGGCTACGTCCACCGCGTCTTCTATGAGGACATGGTCGCGGACACCGAGGCGCAGGTGCGCCGCTTGCTCGATCATGTGGGCGTGCCGTTCGACCCGGCCTGTCTCGATTTCCATCGCAATGCGCGCGCGGTGAGGACGGCGAGTTCCCAACAAGTCCGCCAGCCGATCTTTCGCGAGGGGCTCGACCAATGGCGCCATTTCGAGCCGTGGCTGGCGCCGCTGCGCGAGGCACTTGGCGACGTGCTCGACCGATATCCGGAGGTGCCGCTGTTTCCGGCACCCGGTGTCTAAAACACACCGATCTGGCGCTTTAACGCGCCTCCCTCGGCAATGGAGGCGGCGGCATGGTCCCGCCCCTATTAAGGGGAGAGCGGACATGGCGAAAACAGTGCGGCATATGGGATTGCTCGCGACGCTGCTGGCGGGGATATCCGGCGCGGCGCAGGCCGCACCCGCCCCTGCCGATTTGCTTCTGTACAACGCGCATGTGCTGACGGTCGATGCGCATGACAGCGTCCGCTCGGCGGTCGCGATACGCGACGGCCATATTCTCGAAACGGGCGGCGACGAGCTGCGCCGCAAATATCAGGCGACGCGATCGATCGATCTGGGCGGCCGCACCTTGCTGCCGGGCTTCACCGACACGCATCTCCATCCGATGGCGGTTTCCCCGCGCGATATCGACGCAGCCTCGGCGCGTTCGATCGGCGAGGTGCAGGCGATGCTGCGCGCCAAGGCCGAGAAGCTCGGCAAGGTGGAGTGGATCACGGGCTTCGGCTGGCAGGAATCCAATTTCGCCGAGAAGCGCAATTTGACCCGCGCCGACCTGGATGCGGCGGCGCCCGATAATCCGGTGATGCTGATCCGCGCAGGCGGCCATTCGTCGGTCAGCAACTCGATGGCGCTGCGTCTTGCGCAGGTCGATCGGACCACGCCCGATCCCAAGAGCGGCCTGATCGAGCATGACACAACCGGCGAGATCAACGGCATCATCCGCGAACGCTACGATCTCGTCGGCAAGCTCATTCCCAAGGACAAATGGGAAGATGTGCGCCAATCCTATATCGACCGGCTGCGCAGCTTCCTGGCGCTCGGCATCACCAGCCTGTTCGACGCGTCGGGATCGATCGACGATGAGCCTGTCGGGCAGGGCGGCATTGCCAATCCCGGTCCGATCCTGACCTTCCATCGCGCACAGGAGATCTATGCGCGTGAGGCCGATTCACTGCCGCGCATCAACATGTACATCCTCTATCCCGGGCATGACCGGCTGAAGGCGTTTGGCCATCATACGGGCTATGGCGACGAACATGTCCGGCTCGGTGCGATCGGCGAAAATGCGGTCGATGGCGGTTTCACCGGCCCGACCGCCTGGATGCTGGTCGATTATAAGGGCCAGCCCGGCTTTCGCGGCAAGGGGCGTTTCACCGATGCCGAATTGCAGGCGATGGTGAACGATGCGGCCGAGCTTGGCTGGCAGATGGGGCTGCACTGCATCGGCGACGCCGCGATCGTCCAGACGATCCAGGCTTATGATATCGGCCTGCGCACCGTGCCTTCGCTGGATCATGCGGCCGACGACCGCCGCTGGTTCACCGACCATTTCACGATCATGCCGCCCGATGCGACGATGGAGACGATGAAGCGCGATCATATCATGATCGCGCAGCAGCCGAACTTCCTCTACAATCTGGAGGATCGCTACGAAGCCAATCTCGACGACTGGCGGCTGGAGCATAACAATTCCATCGCGACGCCCGCCGACAAATTCGGCTTGTTCGTGACGTTCGGCAGCGACAATCTGCCGATCAACCCGATGATCGGGCTGTATGCGGCGATCACGCGCAAGGGGCCGAGCGGACGTGTCCATGGCGCATCGGAAGCGGTCTCGCGCGCCAGGGCGATCCGCATGTACACTGCCAACGGCCCCTATCTGTCGTGGGAAGAGAAGAGCAAGGGCACGCTGGAGGCGGGCAAGCTCGCGGATATGGTGGTGCTGCCGTTCGATCCGCTGACGGCGGATCCCGAAATCATCCTCCACGGCAAGGTCGATATGACCTTCCTCGCAGGCAAGCTGGCTTATTCGCGCTGAGCGAGTTCGGGAATGGGCAGGGGCGCGCTGCCGGCTTCGGCGGCGCGCCCCTCCAGCCAGAAATGGAATTTTCGCATCGCCGGATCGCGCCACCGGTCTTCGCGCGCGGTGAAGCAATAGCCGCCGAGCGTCACGTTCTGCAGCGGCTGCTCGCTCGCGGTGAGCGGCACGAGCTGTCCCGCCGCAAGCGACGTGCCTACCAGCAGCGGATTGGCGAGCGCGATGCCTTCGCCATTGCGCGCCGCTTCGAGCGCGACGTGCGCGTGCCACATGCGCGGGCCGGGCAAGGTGGCGTCGTCCAGCGTCAGTCCCTGTGCCTCGAGCCAGGCGCGCCATTCCGCGTCGCTTTCCTCATGCAGCAGGCGCAGGTTGAGCAGATCGGCCGCGCTCTTGAGCCGGCCCGCGATCGACATCTGATAGGCGACGCTCGCCACCGGGAAGACCGGTGGCTTGACCAGGTCGATCCGGCGCGTGCCGGGCGCCGGCAGATCGCTGCCGCCATGGCGGACATAGCGTATGTCGCCATCCGCTTCGTTGGTCGCGAAATTGGGGCCATAGTCGATCGGGCGCAACTCGATCTCGATCCCGGGATTGGCGAGCATGAAGGCCGACAAACGCGGCGACAGCCAGTGATAGGCGATGCCCGGGCTGCACCAGATGAGCAGGCGCTGGTCGTCGCGCCGGCGCAGCATCTGCGTCGCACCGGCAATCTCCTGGAAGGCGGCCGAGATGCGGTGGTGATATTCGACGCCGTCGCTGGTGAGCAGCCGCGTGCCATTCTCTCGATCGATCAGGGCTGTGCCCACGAATTGTTCGAGCGCGCGCAAATGGCGGCTGACCACAGCATGGTCGATGCTGAGTGCCTGCGCTGCCTTGCGGATGCCGCCGGTACGGCCGAACGCCTCGAACGCCCGCAGCATGGCGAAGGGAGGCATGGGGCCTTGTCTCACGGCGGCGCGATCCTTTGTGTTCTCGTCCGTTCGATAGGAGAGGAGTCACCGCTTGAAAAGCCATTCCGCCGCAAGCGGGCTGGCCTCACACCGGCGGATGACATCTCGGATCGAAAGGTGGTGCGTTGTCGACACCGCCGCGTGGGCAAAAGTCCCCTCCCGACCGCAATAGCCGCCCTCTATCCCGAAAAGGGGTCGGAGAGAATGGATCGCCGGTGTTGAATGATGAAGTTTCGAAGCGCCGGCGTGCGGCCGTTCCCCGGGGCGTGGCAACCGCTACGCCCGTGTTCGCAGATCGGGCCGAAAATGCTGAGATCTGGGACATCGAAGGGCGGCGATATATCGACTTTGCGGGTGGCATCGCGGTGCTCAATGTCGGGCACCGCCATCCGCGCGTGATCGCGGCGGTTCGCGAGCAGCTCGACCGCTTTTCGCATACCGCGTTCCAGGTCATGGCCTATGAAAGCTATGTCGCGCTCGCGGAGCGATTGAACGCGCTGGCGCCTTTCTCCGCCCCGGCGCAGACGATCCTGTTCACGACCGGCGCCGAGGCGACAGAAAATGCGATCAAGGTGGCACGTGCCGCGACCGGACGTACGGGCGTTATCGCGTTCGTTGGCGGCTTCCATGGACGCACCGCGCTCGCCTCTGCGATGACCGGCAAGGTCAGCCCGTACAAGCGCCAATTCGGTCCGTCGCTGCCCGACGTTTTCCACGTGCCGCTGCCGACCGCGGCCAACGGCATCACGGTCGAGGCGAGCCTGCAGGCGCTGGATTTTGTCTTCTCGGCGGATGTGCATCCCGCCAACGTCGCTGCGATCATGATCGAGCCGGTCCAGGGCGAAGGCGGCTTCCACGTCGCGCCGCCCGAGCTACTGCGCGCGTTGCGTGAACTGTGCGACCGGCACGGCATCGTGCTGATCGTGGACGAGGTCCAATCGGGCTTCGCGCGCACGGGCCGTATGTTCGCGATCGAGCATTCGGGCGTCGAGCCCGATCTGGTCTGTATCGCCAAATCGCTGGCAGGCGGCTTTCCGCTGTCGGGCCTGATCGGCCGGCGCGATTTGTTCGACCGGATCGATCCGGGTGGTCTGGGCGGAACCTATGGCGGCTCACCGATCGGTTGTGTCGCGGCGCTGGCAGTGCTCGACGTCATTGCCGAGGAGAAGCTGGTGGCGCGGGCCGGCGCGATCGGCGTGCAGCTGACCGAGCGGATCGCGGCATGGGGCCGACGCAACGATCTCCTCCCGATCTCGGCTCCGCGCGGCCTCGGCGCGATGATCGCCTTCGACGTCCGCGCGCGGCGCGGCGATGCCGAGGGTGACGGTGCCGCAGCCAAAGCGGTGTGCGCGCGCGCATTCGATCAAGGCCTGATCGTCCTGTCCTGCGGCGCGCATGGCGAAAGCATCCGCATCCTGGTGCCGCTGACCGCGAACGATGCGCTGATCGACGAAGGCATGGCGGCGCTGGAAGAGGCGCTGTCGGTCGTCGCGTGAGTGGAATGATGGAAATGCACGCAGGCGAGGAAATCGCGCGCTTGGCGCTGCGGCGCCCGGACCTGCTGCGCTTCGAAGCGTTCGTGGGTGGTGCTTGGGTGGGCAGCGAAGCCACCGTGACCGTCATCAATCCCGCTACAGGATATGCGCTGGGCAATGTTCCGGACCTTGGCCGCGCGGCGACGGAACAGGCGGTCGCGGCGGCAGCGGCGGCCTTGCCGGCATGGCGCGCGCGCGGTGCGGGTGAACGCGCGGCGATCCTGCGCCGCTGGAACGATCTCATGCTCGAACATGCCGGCGATCTCGCCCGCCTGATGACCGCCGAACAGGGCAAGCCACTGGTCGAGGCGCGCGGCGAGGTGGCTTATGCCGCCTCATTCCTGGCCTGGTTCGCGGAAGAGGCGCGGCGCGCTTATGGCGACGTCATTCCCGGCCATGCGGCGGATCGCCGGCTGGTGGTGACGCGTGCTCCGGTGGGCGTGGTCGCGGCGATCACACCGTGGAATTTTCCGCTGGCGATGATTACACGCAAGGCGGGCCCGGCGCTGGCGGCGGGCTGCACGATGGTGCTGAAACCATCCGAGCTCACGCCTTTCTCGGCGCTCGCGCTGGCGGTGCTTGCGGAGGAGGCGGGCGTCCCGCCCGGCGTGTTCAACGTCGTCACGGGAAGGCCGCAGGCGATCGGCGACGTGCTGGTCGAGGATCCGCGCGTCCGCAAGCTGAGCTTCACCGGCTCGACCGCCGTGGGCAAGGCGCTGGCCGCGCGCGCGATGGCGACGGTGAAGCGCGTCTCGCTTGAACTGGGCGGCATTGCTCCGCTGATCGTGTTCGACGATGCTGATCTCGAGGTTGCGGTCGATGGCGCGATCGTCTCCAAGTTCCGCAACGCCGGCCAGACCTGCGTCTGCGCCAATCGGCTGCTGGTGCAGGCGGGAATCCATGACGCCTTCGTCGCGCGGCTGACCGAGCGCGTCGCGGCGATGACGTGGGGCGACGCGCTGGCCGGCGACGTACAGATCGGCCCGCTGATCGACGATCGGGCGAT
>Ga0136846_1229708_pt1 | contig 10276 bp, 12 predicted proteins | sample HopSoiMetagenom2_FD_96841 | JGI IMG/M metagenome (GOLD analysis project Ga0136846, IMG submission 96841) | Grasslands soil microbial communities from Hopland, California, USA - 2 Assembly 2016 (version 4) | ecosystem: Environmental > Terrestrial > Soil > Grasslands | place: USA: Hopland... | reverse complement strand
GTGCGAGCTCCATCGAGCCGTAGAGGCGGATGAGATCGACGTGCACGCCCTTAGCCGCGAAGTGCTCCCGCGCTGTCCGCTCGTATTTCGTCGCGACGCGCAGTCGCGCGCCCTGGCGCACCGTAGCGGCGTAGTCGAAGCCCTTTCGGACGGCGACCATCATGCGGCAGCGGGCGATGCCCAGGTCCACCGGCTGGTAGATGCCTTCGCCGCCATGCTCGACCAGCACGTCGCGCCCGGCGATGCCGAGGTCGGCGCCGCCGTGCTGCACATACGTCGGGGTGTCGGACGCGCGCACGACGATCAGCCGCAGGCCGCGGCGATTCGTCTCGATGACCAGCTTGCGCGAGGTTTCCGGGTTAGCCCGGGGCCGGATACCGACGCGCGCGAGCAGCGGTGCGGTCTCGTCGAAGATCCGCCCCTTCGACAACGCAATGCTGATGCTCGCCATGTGAAACCATCCGGGATTGCCCCAAGAAGCTGACTGAAGGGGCCGGATTTTACAGCAACTTAGCTGAAGCGCTCGATGCTCGCGCCGAGCGCGGAAAGCTTCTTCTCGAGGCCCTCGTAGCCACGGTCGAGGTGGTAGATGCGGTCGACCACGGTCTCGCCCTCGGCCACCAGGCCTGCGATCACGAGTCCTGCCGAGGCGCGCAGGTCCGTCGCCATCACCGTCGCGCCCTGCAGCCGCTCGACGCCGCGCACGACCGCGCTGTTGCCCTGGATCGAGATGTCCGCGCCCAGCCGTTGCAGCTCGAGGGCGTGCATGAAGCGGTTCTCGAAGATCGTTTCGGTGATCACTGCGGTCCCGCTCGCGATGCTGGCAAGCGCCATGAACTGCGCCTGCATATCCGTGGCGAAGCCGGGAAAAGGCGCAGTGCGCACGTTCACCGACTTCGGCCTTTCCGCCGACTCGACGGTGATGGCGTCGCCCTGGACCTCGATGCGAGCACCGGCTTCGCGCAGCTTGTCGAACGTCGCGTCGAGGGATTCCGGCGCCGCGCCGGTGAGACGGACGCGTCCGCCGGCCGCCGCAGCGGCGGCGAGATAGGTACCGGTCTCGATGCGGTCCGGCATGACCCGATGCTGCGCGCCGCGGAGAAACGGCACACCCTCGATGCGGATCACGTCGCTGCCGGCGCCCTCGATCTTGGCGCCCATGGCGATGAGGCAGCGCGCGAGGTCGACCACCTCCGGCTCCCGCGCCGCGTTCTCGAGGACGGTCGTGCCCTGCGCCAGCACCGCCGCCATCATCAGGTTCTCCGTGCCGGTCACGGTGACGAGGTCCATGAGGATGCGCGCGCCGCGCAAACGGTCGACGCTCGCGTGCATGTAGCCGTGCTCGATGGAGATGGTGGCGCCCATGGCCTGCAAACCTTTTACGTGCTGGTCGACCGGCCGCTGGCCGATCGCGCAGCCGCCGGGCAGGGACACCTTGGCCCGCCCGCAGCGCGCGAGCAGCGGGCCGAGGACCAGCACGGAAGCGCGCATGGTTTTCACCAGCTCGTAGCTCGCCGTCGGCTCCTTGATGCGCGCCGCATGTAGCGCGATGCGGCCATCGGTGGGCGCGTCGGCCGTCACGCCCATTTCACGAAGGAGCTTCGCCATCGTGCGCACGTCCATCAGGTAAGGCACGTTGGTCAGCCGCAAGGGCTGTTCCGAAAGTAGGGCCGCGCACATGATCGGCAGCGCGGCATTCTTCGCCCCGGAGATCGGCACTTCGCCTTCGAGTCGCCGCCCGCCGCGGATGCGCAGCTTATCCACCGCTGCGCCACTCTTCGGGGGTCAGCGTGCGCATGGAAAGCGCATGGATCTCCTCGCGCATGCGATCGCCCAAGGCGCCGTAGACGAGCTGATGACGCTGTACGCGGCTCTTGCCGGAGAAGTCGCCCGAGACGATGACCGCCTGGAAATGCTGGCCGTCGCCGATCACTTCGACGTGCTCGCAGGCGAGGCCTGTCGAGATGCTTTGCTTGATGCTTTCGGGCGTAACCATCAGTGCCTGAGCTTGTAGCCGGATTTCAGGAGCCAGAGATTCAAGGAGGATACGACGAGCACGAACCCCGCGACTATGGCAAGGCTTGCGCCCGGCGGGAAGTCCGCCGCGCCGAAGAAGCCATAACGAAAGCCGTCCACCATATAGAAGAAGGGGTTGGCGTGCGAAAGGCTCTGCCAGGCCGGCGGCAAGGAGTGGATCGAGTAGAACACTCCCGAGAGGAACGTGAGCGGCACGACGACGAAGTTCTGGAAGGCGGCGAGCTGGTCGATCTTGTCCGAAAGGATGCCGGCCATCAGGCCGAGGATGGCGAGGAGCGTCGCGCCCAGCAATGCAAAGGCGAGCACCCAAAGCGGGTGCTGTAGGCGCAGCTCCACGAACCACACCGTCACGATCAGTACGCCGCCACCCACCACCAGCCCGCGCACCACGGACGCGATGACGTAGGCGGCGAAGAATTCCAGGTAGGAAATGGGCGAGAGCAGAACGAAGACGATGTTGCCGGTGATCTTCGACTGGATGAGGCTCGAGGAGCTGTTGGCAAAGGCGTTCTGCAACAAGCTCATCATCACCAGGCCCGGGACCAGGAACGACGTGTAGCGCACGCCCTCGTATACCTGCACGCGGCCCTCGAGCGCATGGCCGAAAATCACGAGGTAAAGAAGCGCGGTCAGCACCGGCGCCGCCACCGTCTGCACCGCGACCTTCCAGAATCGCAGGATCTCCTTGTGGCAGAGCGACCAAAAGCCGGTCAAGACGAGCGGCCCGTGATGCGCAGAAAGACTTCCTCCAGATCGGGGGGATGCAGCTCCATCTCGACGATCCCGACGCCCGCTTCGCGTAGCCGTACCAGCGCATCTTCGAGCTCGCGGTAGCTCGCGAGGCGCAGCTTGAACTGGGTGCCCTCGTTGTCCAGCACACGGCCCGGCACGCCGGGTGGCAAAGCGTCGCGATCTAGATGCAGGCGAAGCTCCAGGCCCGAGAAGTTGCCCAGGAGGTTTCGCGTCGTGTCGAGCGCGGCGATGCGGCCGTCCTTGAGCATCGCGATGCGGCTGCACTGCGTCTCCGCCTCCTCCAGGTAATGCGTGGTGAGGACGATCGTGTGCCCTTCGCGGTTCATGCGCCGTACGAACTGCCATAGCCCCTGGCGCAGCTCGACGTCGACCCCGGCCGTCGGCTCATCGAGCACGATCACGGGCGGCTTGTGCACCAACGCTTGCGCCACCAGCACGCGCCGCTTCATGCCACCCGACAGCGAGCGCATGTTGGCGTTGGCCTTGTCGGCGAGGCCGAGGCTGTGCAGCAGTTCGTCGATCCAGGCGTCGTTGCCGCGCACGCCGAAGTAGCCGCTCTGGATCACCAGCGACTCGCGCACGGTGAAGAACGGGTCGAAGACCAGCTCCTGCGGCACCACGCCGAGCATGCGGCGCGCCCTGCGGTACTGCGTAACCACATCCGCTCCCATCACGCGCGTGACGCCCGCGTCGGCGCGCACAAGCCCCGCGATGACGTTGATGAGAGTGGTCTTGCCGGCGCCGTTCGGACCGAGCAGGCCGAAGAACTCGCCTTGCTCGACCTCCAGGCTCACGCCCGCGAGGGCGCGCACGGGTCCGTAGCGCTTTGCCGCGTCGCGGACTTCGATCGCTTTCAGTGGCCGGGCAGCAGGCGGTCGACGCCGTAAAGGCGTGCGATGGTGCGCAGCGACTCGGGCAAGTTGGCGAACGCGATCGACTGCGTGCGCGCCTTCGCATCGCGCAGCCAGGCGAGGAGCAACGCGAGGAGCGCCGAATCCATTTCGGTCACCTCGCCCAGGTCGACGGTCTGCACACCCTCGGCCAGATGCCGGCGCCCCTCCTCGAGGAGCGAGCCGACGTTGGCGAGCGTCACGGGCCCCGACACCATCATGCGCGGGCCCTCTCGGCGAATCATTTCTTCTCCGGCGCCTCGAGCGAGCGGTTCTTGGCCGACAGGTTCTTAATCAGCCCGTCGATGCCCGACTCGCGGATCGCGTTGCTGAACTCGGTTCGGTAGTTGGCCACCAGGCTCACGCCGCCGACCATCACGTCATACACCTTCCAGCCGCTGGCGGTCTTCTCCATCGCGTAGTCGATCGGCACCGGCTGCGCGCCGGCCTGCAGCACGCGCACTTGCACGGTCACGTCCGTATCGGTCGGCTTCGCGCGCAGCGGCCGGAATTCCAACTTCTGCTCGCTATAGGCTGCCAGTGCGCTCGCGTAGGTACGCACGAGCAGCGTGCGGAACTCCTCGGTCAGCCGCTTCTTCTGCTCGGGGGTGGCCTTGTTCCAGTTCTGGCCGAGCGCGAGCGCCGTCATGGCGCTGAAGTTGAAATGCGGTAGCACCTTCGCGTCGATCACCTTGATCAGCTTGGCGCGGTTGCCGGACTTGATCTCCTTGTCCTTGGCGATGATGTCCACCACTTCCAGCGTCACGTTCTTGACCAGCACGTCCGGCGCCTCCTGCGCGCGCGCCGTGCCGAGGCACCAGAGCGCGGCGAGGCCGATGAGCATGCTAGTCAGGCTTCTTGTCATCAGCTTTCTTCTCGGTGTCATCTTCCGGATCCTTCTCCCTTGGCGGGTGGCCGTCGTAGACCAGGCTGCGCCGACGCTGAAGATACGCGTCGCGCTGGAACACGTATCGATCGAGCGCAGCCTCCTCCAAGATTCGGCTGGCGTCCAGCAGGTCGGCGCGCGTCTGCACCAAGCGCAGCGTGACGAGGCCCCATTGCGCCTGCCACGGGTCGGTCTCGTTTATCGGATCGGTGTAGAAATCGAGCCCCTTGCCGATGCCGTCGCGCACGTTGCTCGAGCCGAGCACGGGCAAGATCAGGTACGGCCCCGGGCCCATGCCCCAACGGCCGAAGGTCTGGCCGAAGTCCTCGTCGTGCTTCTCATAGCCCATGTCCGTCGCCACGTCGTGGATGCCGAGGATGCCGACGGTGGTATTGAATCCGACCCGCACCCAGTCGTTGAAGCCGTCGGCGAACTTGCCCTGCAGGAAGTTATTCACCCCGATGAACACGTCGCCGATGTTGCCGAAGAAATTGCGCACCCGGTCGCGGATCTCGCCGGGCACCACCTTTCGGTAGCCGGTCGCTACAGGTCTAGCAACGTATTGGTCGAGCTTGTCGTTGACACGGTAGACGCCGCGGTTCCAGCCCTCGTAAGGGTCGCGTGGATCGTCGCCGCCGAGGCTCGCGCAGCCGCTGGCAAGCAGCGCAGATAGCGCGACAAGCGCATGCGCAAAGTATCCGCTCATTTACCTTCCGGCTTCGCCTCGGGCTTTCCCTCGGCGGCCTTATTGAAGAGAAATTGGCTGATCAGGTTCTCGAGCACCACCGCCGATTGCGTGAGCCGCAGCCGGTCGCCGTTCTTGAGCATGACGCCGTCGCCGCCGGCTTCCAGCCCGACGTACTGTTCTCCCAGGATGCCGGAGGTGAGGATCTTCGCCGTCGTATCGCGCGGAAACTGGTAGTTGAGGTCGATGTTGAGCGTGACCAGGGCCTCGTAGCTCTCGTTGTCGAAGCGCACGTCGGCGACCCGGCCCACGACCACCCCCGCGCTCTTCACCGGCCCGCGCACCTTGAGGCCGCCGATGTTGGCGAATTTGGCCTGCACTTGATAGCTCTGAGAGCTGGAGAACGAGGCCAGGTTGCCGACCTTCAGCGCGAGGAAAAGGAGTCCCGCGATGCCGGCGACCACGAACAGGCCGACCCAGAGGTCGATGGTGGAACGGTTCATTGGTGATTGCCTCCGGTGAACATGAGTGCCGTGAGGATGAAGTCGAGAAAAAGAATGGCGAGCGACGAGGTCACCACCGTGCGCGTGGTGGCGCGCGAGACGCCCTCGGCGGTCGGCGGCGCGTCGTAGCCCTCGAAGACGGCGATCCAGGTCACCGCCACGCCGAAGACCAGGCTCTTGATGACGCCGTTCCAGATGTCGTTGCGCACGTCGACCGCCGCCTGCATCTGCGACCAGAAGGCGCCGGCGTCCACGCCGATCAGCTGCACGCCGACGAGGTAGCCGCCGAAGATACCCATGGCGGAGAAGAGGCCGGCGAGGAGCGGCATCGAAAGGACCCCGCCCCAGAAACGCGGCGCGACAACGCGGGCGATCGGGTCGACCGCCATCATTTCCATCGCGGAGAGCTGCTCGGTGGCCTTCATGAGGCCGATCTCCGCTGTGATCGCCGAGCCGGCGCGGCTTGCAAAGAGAAGTCCGGCCACCACCGGTCCGAGCTCGCGCACGAGCGAGAGCGCGACCAGGACGCCGAGCGATTCGGAGGCGCCGAAGCGCTGCAGCGTCTCGTAACCCTGCAGGGCGAGCACCATGCCGACGAACAGACCCGAGACAAGAATGATGACGAGCGACAGCACGCCGGCGAAATAGATCTCTGCGATCGTGAGGCGGAAGCGGCGCAGGGCGGTGCCGGAATGGAGTACCAGGTAGGCGAGGAAGCGGCTGGCGAAGCCCAGGCGATGGACGTGCGAAGTCACGCCCGAACCCAGGCGCTCCACCCGTGCACGCAGGTCTGCTACTCGCATCTAGGCCGTCGCCAGTTCCAGGTCGGCTCCATAGTCGGCCGCCGGATAGTGGAACGGCACCGGGCCCTCGGCGGAACCATTCACGAACTGGCGCACGAACGGCTCGCCACTCGCACGAATCTCGTCCGGCTTGCCTTCCGCGATCACCTTCCCGGCCGCCATGAAGTACACGTAGTCCACGACACCGAGCGCCTCCTGCACGTCGTGCGTGACCATGATCGAGGTGGCGCCGAGCGAGTCGTTCAGCTCGCGGATCAGGCGCACGATGACGCCGAACGAGATCGGGTCGAGGCCGGTGAACGGCTCGTCATAAAGGATGAGTTGCGGATCGAGCGCGATCGAGCGCGCAAGCGCCACCCGCCGCGCCATGCCGCCGGAGAGCTCCGTTGGCCGGAGATGCGCGGCGCCGCGCAAGCCGACTGCGTGGAGCTTCATCATCACGAGATCGTTCAGCAGGTCCTCGGGCAGCTCGGTGTGCTCGCGTAGCGGAAAGGCGACATTCTCGTACACGGACATGTCGGTGAAGAGCGCGCCGAACTGGAACAGCATGCCCATCTTGCGCCGCATGGCGTAGAGACCATCATGGTCGAGGCCCCTTGTCGCGTGGCCGAGCACGCGCGCTTCGCCCGCGCTTGGCCGCAACGCGCCCATGATCACGCGCAACAGGGTGGTCTTGCCGCAACCGGACTGGCCCATGATGCCGACCACCGCACCGCGCGGAATGGCGAGGTTGATGTCGCGCAGCACCGGACGCGCGCGGTCGTACGCGAACGAGAGCCCGCGGATTTCCACAATCGCTGGTACTTCAGGGGATTGCTGCACGGCGTAATATTATCGCGCATGGGGGAGGTCGCTCGTCACACGGGATTAGCGCTGCGTATCGATGCGCTCGCGAAACGCTTTGGAACTTCCGTCGCGCTCGAAGGTGTGAGCATCAGCGTGGAGCGCGGTGAGGCATTCGGCCTGGTGGGTGCAAACGGCGCCGGCAAGACGACTCTCATTCGTTGTCTCCTAGACCTTGCGCCGCGCGACACGGGCACGATCGAGATCTTCGGCGTGCCAGCACGTGAACCCGCGGCGCGCGCGCGGCTTGCCTATCTGCCGGAGCGCTTCGTACCGCCGCATTACCTGACGGGAGCCGAGTTCCTGCGCACCCTCGCGGCGCTCGCCGGCGCCGCCTACGACCGGGCCCGCGCCGAGCGCGTCGCTACCGAGCTCGAGCTCGATCCTGCGGCGCTGGCGAAACCGGTGCGCGCGCTGTCGAAAGGCATGACGCAGAAGCTCGGCCTGGCCGGCTGCTTCGTCCTCGAGCGCGACCTCTACGTGCTCGACGAGCCGATGAGCGGCCTCGATCCGGCCGCGCGCGTCGCGCTGAAGTCGGTCCTATCGCGCCTGTCAGTGGAAGGCCGCACGCTATTCTTCACCTCGCATGTGCTCGCGGACGTGGACGAGCTTTGCTCGTCGATCGCAGTGCTCGATCGGGCGAAGCTGCGCTTTCGCGGCAGCCCGCAAACCCTCCGCAGCCGCTACGGCGAGCCGAGCCTGGAACGCGCCTTCATGAAATGCATCCGCGATGCCGAACCCGCCGTCCAGTAGGCCGCGGCTCCTCGTCGTCGATGACGACCCGCTCATCACCGACACGCTCGCCTTCGCGCTCGGCGACGACTACGACGTCGTGACCTCCGCATCGCGGCTCGAGGCCATCGAGCAAGTGCGCGCGCTCGCTGCGCCCCCGCCGCTGGCACTCGTGGATCTCGGACTGCCGCCGACACCCCATACGCCCGATGAAGGCTTCCAGCTCGTCGCCGACCTCCTCGCGCACTCGCCAGGCATGAAGATCTTCGTCCTGTCGGGACAGAACGAAGCCGCAAACGCACGGCACGCGCGTGCGCTGGGCGCATGGGAGTTCGTGGCGAAGCCGAGCGATCCGACGCTCCTCAAGCGCCTGCTCTCGCGGGCGCTAGCGGCGCCGGCCGGCGATGAGCCGCAGTTGGTCGGTGAAAGCCCGGCGCTCGCGCGGCTGAAGAGCCAGATCGCGCAGTTCGCCGCGTCGCCCTACCCGGTGCTGATCGAAGGCGAGTCGGGCAGCGGCAAGGAAATGGTGGCGCACAGCCTTCATCGCCTGTCGCCGCGCGCAGGCCGGCCCTATCTCACGCTCAACTGCGCGGCCATCGCCCCGACGCTCGTCGAGCCGACGCTTTTCGGCTATGTGAAAGGCGCCTTCACCGGCGCCACCTCCAATAAGTCGGGCTACTTCGAGGACGCCGAGGATGGCACCCTGCTCCTCGATGAGATCGGCGAGCTCCCGCTCGAGCTGCAGGCGAAGCTGCTGCGCGTGCTGGAAAACGGGGAATATCAACGCGTGGGCGAGACCCAGCTACGCATCGCGCGCTGCCGCGTGATCGCGGCGACCAACCGGGACCTGCGCCGCGAAGTGAAGAAGGGCGGCTTTCGCGCCGACCTTTACCACCGCCTCTCGGTATTCGCGCTCGCCGTGCCGGCGCTGCGGGAGATGGCGGACGACAAGCGGCTGCTGCTCGAGCATTTTCGCCGCCTCGCCGCAGCCCAGGCCGGCACGCAGCCTTTCGAGCTCGATCCTCAGGCAAGCCTGCGCTGGCAGCAGTACGACTTTCCGGGCAACGTTCGCGAGCTGCGCAACATCGCGATTCGCCTGGCGACCAAGTACCCGGGGCAACGCCTGTCGGTAGCTGAACTCGAAGCGGAGCTCGACCTCGAGGCGCCCGCGCCGGCCACGGCCGCATCCGGCCCCATCGTCGAGCAAGCGCTAAGGCAGCTCGAGCGCGCAGGCAGCTTCAACCTCGACGAAACGCTCAAGGCCTGGGAGCGCGGCTACATCGAGGCGGCGCTTCGTCTTACGCGCGGCAACGTGACGCAGGCAGCGAAATTGCTCGGCGTGAACCGTACGACGCTCTACAGTCGCATCAATACGAGCGAGGACAAATAGCAGTGGCGCTCTATCTCGAGCACTTCGGGCTGAACGAGCCGCCGTTTCGCATCACTCCGCACACGGACTTTTTCTTCGACGGCGCGGACCGGGGCGCAACGCTCGAGGCGCTGCTCTACGCCGTCATGCACGACGAAGGCATCGTCAAGGTGTCGGGAGAGGTCGGTAGCGGCAAGACCATGCTTTCCCGCGTGCTGATGGAACGCCTGCCCGCCGAGGTGGTCACCATTTACCTCGCCACGCCGTCCTTAGCGCGCGACGAGATCCTCCAGGCGATCGCCGACGAGCTCGGTCTCAAGCTCGCGGAGCGGCGCACGGTCGCGCTGCGCGAGCTCCAGGAGCACCTCATCAAGCTCTATGCAGCCGGACGGCGCGTCGTGATCCTGATCGATGAGGCGCATGCCATGCCGGAAGAGACGCTCGAGCAGGTGCGGCTTCTGTCGAACCTCGAATCCAACCGCCACAAGCTGCTGCAAATCGTGCTGTTCGGCCAGCCGGAGCTCGACGCCACGCTCGCCAAAGCAAGCCTGCGCCAGCTCCGCGACCGTGTGACGCACGGCTTTCGCATGCGGCCGCTGGCCGTGGCCGAGGTGGCCCGGTATCTCGGCTTTCGCATGCGCGCCGCCGGCTACCGCGGCCCGGATGTGTTTGCACCGCGCGCGGCCACTCGCATCGCGCGTGCGTCGGAGGGACTGACCCGCCGCATCAATATCCTCGCCGACAAGGCGCTGCTAGCCGCCTACAGCCAAGGTAG
>Ga0136846_1227729_pt1 | contig 10276 bp, 11 predicted proteins | sample HopSoiMetagenom2_FD_96841 | JGI IMG/M metagenome (GOLD analysis project Ga0136846, IMG submission 96841) | Grasslands soil microbial communities from Hopland, California, USA - 2 Assembly 2016 (version 4) | ecosystem: Environmental > Terrestrial > Soil > Grasslands | place: USA: Hopland... | reverse complement strand
GACGAGCCGAGGGTGTCCACGCCGATCGACTTGGACGAGGTCGCGTCGGCCACATCGCCGGAGGAACTACGTTTCCTGCCCCACGACGTACTGGCCCGGATCGACGAGTACGGCGACGTTCTGGAAGGGTTGTACGACGACCCGAAACCGCTACCGTCCTAGCGCCGATCATCGCGAAAGGAGTCAGTTTCATGACCAGTGAGACCGACTACGAAGGACCGGACTTCGACGACGTACCCGATGATGCTCCGGAGGCCGACGTACTCGAGCAACGGCAGCGCTCCACCCTGGTGGACGACAGCCCGGTCGAGTCCGACGTACCGGACGAGGCCGACCCGGCCGACGTCGAGGAGCAGCGCCGCCCGGTGTCCGAGGACGACGAGGACGACTACCGCTGAGACGTCCTGCCCGAGCAGGTGCACGGTGTGTGAGCGCTCCAACGGAGGCCGCGTCGTCGGCGGGGAAGCTACTGGCCGGGAGCACCGGCCGGTAGGATTCGGGGAACGACTTGGTGGCGGACCGACATTGCCGTCGCCGGAGGTACCACCGAAGGAGCACCGCCGTGTCGACGTCGCCGGAGACCGCACCGAAACGTGGCAGCCGCCTGCCTCGGCTGGCTCGCCGCGCGCAACTGCTCGAGGCGGCGCAGGAGGTGTTCGTCGCGAACGGGTACCACGCCGCGGCGATGGATGACATCGCCGACCGGGCCGGCGTCTCCAAGCCGGTGCTGTACCAGCACTTCCCCGGCAAGCTCGAGCTTTACCTGGCGCTGCTGGACACCTCCTGCGAAGCTATCGTCGCGTCCGTGCAGGACGCGCTGAAGTCGACCGAGGACAACAAGCTCCGGGTCGCGGCGACCATGCACGCGTTCTACGACTACGTGGCCAACGCACAGGGTGCGTTCCGGCTGGTCTTCGAGTCGGACCTGACCAACGAGCCGGCCGTCCGCGAGCGGGTCGACCGGGTCACTCAGGAGTGCGCCGAGGCCGTCTCCGAGGTCATCAGCGCCGACGCCGGCCTGAACCGCGAGCAGTCGATGGTCCTGGCCGTCAGCCTGGTCGGGATGGCGCAGGTCAGCGCCCGCTACTGGCTGGCCGCCGGCAACCCGTCGGTCCCCCAGGAACAAGCCGCCGACCTGGTCGCCTCTCTGGCCTGGCGGGGCATCCGCGGCTTCCCGCGCACCGAAGGTTGAGGACGTCGCCCGGCATCACTTGGCGCGGGGTCAAGGTTCTGCTCTGGGCGGACGGGTGAGAGTCGGATGACGTGAGCCGATAGGCTCGAACCGTGACCGGCGAGAGCCGCCGGTGAGACAGTGCCCGGAGGGTTTCGTGGAGGTCAAGATCGGCGTGCAGCACGCCAATCGTGAGTTGGTGCTGGAGAGCGACCAGAGCCCGGAAGAGGTCCAGGCGCTCGTCGCGGACGCCCTCAGCGGCAAGACCGGTCTGCTGCAGCTGACCGACGACAAGGGGCGCCGGGTGCTGGTGCCGTCCGACCGGCTCGCATACGTCGAGATCGGTGAGGTGACGACCCGCAAGGTCGGTTTCGGCGCAATCTGACCGAAAGATCCCTGACGCTCGGTTGCAATCTGGCGACGCCGGACCGCAACCACGTTTGCGCATGTCGGCGGCCGGTAACCGTCATGGTGCGACGAGACAATCGTCGCGCCGCGTGGACGCGGTCGTCACAAGGAGGAACCAGCGTCATGGAAATCATCGGTGTGATCGTGGCCGGAATCATCATCGGCCTGCTGGGAAAGTGGGTCGCCCCGGGTGACCGGGACAACATTCCACTGTGGCTCACCGTACTGTGCGGCATCGGTGGGGTACTGATCGGCTACTACCTGGCCGCGGCCCTCGGAGTCGAGGCCACCAAGGGCATCGACTGGATCCGGTGGATCGTCAGCATCATCGTCGCCGCGGTACTCGTGGTGATCGCGGCCATGGTGACCGGTCGGGGCAAGGTTCGTACCTGACCCACGGCACTCTCGTCGGCCGTCACCCAGTGGGTGGCGGCCGACGCCCCTTTCCGGGTCCAGACACCGCTCGGGGAACCGGTCCGGTCCCGAGGCTCAGGCCTGGAGACCCAAGGCGGTCATCCGGGCGGTGTGGGCCTCGGTCAGGCGGGTGAGCATGCGGCCGATGGCAGCCAGGTCCAGACCCGGGCGGTCGACGCTGCCGGCGAGAAGAGCCGCCAGCGAGTCGCGGTCGGCGGCGATGCGCTGCGCCTGGCTGAGCGCCTCACCGACCAGGCGGCGGCCCCACAGAGCCAGGCGGCCGCCGAGCTTGGGGTCCTGCTCGATGGCCGCGCGGACGCGGTCGACGACGAACTCGGCCTGGCCGGAGTCGGCGAAGACCTCCAGGACGAGTCCCCGGGTCTCCGCGTCCACGAAGGACGCGATCTCGCGGTAGAAGTCGTTCGCCAGACCGTCGCCGACGTACGCCTTGACCAGCCCTTCGAGCCAATCCGACGGCGCCGTGTGGTCGTGGAACGCATCCAGCGGTGTGACGAACGGCTGCATGGCCTCCATCGGGTCCACGCCCAGCTGGACCAGCCGGTCCCGCAACCGCTGGAAATGGCCGAACTCGGTGGTCGCCAGCGCGGCCAGCTCCGCCTTGTCGTCCAATGTCGGCGCCAGCTTGGCGTCGTCCGCCATCCGCTCGAACGCGGTCAGCTCGCCGTACGCGAGCACTCCCAGCAGATCCACCGCCGCGGCCCGGTAGGCGGGATCATCAAAGGCCGTCTGCTCCATGCCCGGCACCTTATCCGCAGACCCAGGTGGGTGGCCCGCACCACACTGCTCATCAGCCGGTCAGCCGCGGGATAGAAGTGGCGCAAACCACATGAAGCGGGCTTGACGGCTGTTGCGGCTACACTGGTGGGCGATTCGCCGGTGACGCGCCCGCATGGGCAAGCTGGTGCGAGGTGCTTGCACAGTGTCCCCGCGCCTCACAACGGGGCTTCCAGGCCCCAGGCGCCCGGCCCACTGAGCACTGTCCGCACAAGCATGTGAGAGGCGATCAGCCTGACCACCTTCCGAGAGCTCGGGGTCCTGCCCGAGATCTGCGACGCGCTCGATCGCGTCGGCATCGTCGAGCCGTTCCCGATCCAGGAGATGACCCTCCCGGTCGCCCTGATGGGCACCGATCTGATCGGCCAGGCCCGCACCGGCACCGGCAAGACGCTCGGCTTCGGCATCCCGTTGCTGCAGCGCACCATCTCCCCCGGTGAACCCGACTACGAGGAGCTTGCCGCCCCCGGCAAGCCGCAAGCGCTGGTCGTCACCCCGACCCGCGAACTGACCGTCCAGGTCGCCAAGGACCTCCAGACCGCCTCCACCGTCCGTACCGTCCGGGTTCTGACGGTGTACGGCGGAGTCGCGTACGAACCGCAGCTCGACGCGTTGAAGAACGGCGTCGACGTCGTCGTCGGTACGCCGGGACGCCTGCTCGACCTGGCCAACCGCGGCGTGCTCGACCTCGGCCACATCAAGGTCCTGGTCCTCGACGAGGCCGACGAGATGCTCGACCTGGGCTTCCTGCCCGACGTCGAGCGGATCCTGCGCAAGACACCCGAGCTACGGCAGACAATGTTGTTCTCGGCAACGATGCCGTCGGCTGTGATCGGCCTGGCGCGCACCCACATGCGGCACCCGCTGAACATCCGCGCGGAGTCGCACGAAGACACCGAGATGGTGCCGACCACGGCGCAGTTCGTCTACCGCGCGCACGACCTGGACAAGCCCGAGGTGGTGGCCAGGATCCTGCAGGCCGAGGATCGCGGCCGGGTGATGATCTTCTGCCGCACCAAGCGCGAGGCGTCCCGGCTGACCGAGGACCTGCAGGACCGCGGGTTCAAGGCCGCGGCGATCCACGGTGACCTCAACCAGCAGGCCCGCGAGCGGGCGCTGACCCGGTTCCGCGGCGACAAGATCGACGTACTGATCTGCACCGACGTCGCGGCCCGCGGCATCGACGTCGAGGGCGTCACCCACGTCATCAACAACACCTGCCCCGAGGACGAGAAGGCCTACATCCACCGGATCGGCCGCACCGGCCGGGCCGGAGCGAGCGGCATCGCGGTGACGTTCGTCGACTGGCCGGACGTGACCCGCTGGAAGACCATCAACAAGGCGCTCGACCTGCCGTACGACGAGCCGCAGGAGATCTACTCCACGTCGCCGGAGCTGTTCCACGACCTCGGCATCCCGTCCGACGCGAAGGGCCGGATCCGTCCGGCGCGGGAGCAGAAGGAGATCCGCGAGTCGCGCGACGAGCGGAGCCGGGGCCGGCGGGGTGGCGAGCAGCGGGCCGACGGTGACCGCCGGCGGCCGGACGACAGTCAGCGGTCCGAAGGTCAGCGGCCGGATGGTCAGCGGGCGGACGGCGACGGTCACCGGGCTGACGGTCAGCGGGCGGAAGGCGACGGTCAGCGGGCGGCCCGCAAGAAGCGGAACCGGACGCGGAAGCGCACCCGGGCCGGTCAGCCGGTCGAGGAACTGGCGGATGTCACCACGAACACCGAGGTCCCGCCGGCCACTGGGACGACTGCCGACGAGGTAGCTGCCGACGAGGTCGTGGCCGCGGAGGTCGCGGCCGCGGAGAAGCAGCCGCGCAAGCGCACCCGTACCCGGAAGACCGCGCAGCCGTCGGCCGCCGGGTCTGAGGAGGCCGCCGCCGAGGTGGCGGCCGCGGATGTGGCGTCGGACCTGGTCCCGGAGGAAACTGCGGCGCCGGTCGAGAAGAAGCCGGTCAGGCGGACCCGGACCCGGAAGACCGCCGAGGCGAAGGCTGCCGCTGCGGACGCCGCCGAGCCGATCGCCGAGCCCGCTGCCGAGGCCGAGGCCGAAACGGTGGTCGAGAAGCCGAAGAGGACGCGGACCCGGAAGACTGCGGAGGCCACGGCGACCACGGAAGAGAACGCCGTGGCGGAGAAGCCGAAGCGGACGCGCACTCGCAAGACGGCTGAGACTGTCGCCGAAGGTGCGGACGAGAAGCCCGCGAAGCGGACCCGCAAGACCGCGGAAACGGGGAGCGCGGACGAGAAGCCGGCGAAGCGGACGACGACGAGCCGGGCCCGGAAGACGGCTGCGAGTGGAGCGGCTGCGCAGAAGCCGGGTAAGGCGGCGCCGACGACGCCGATCTTCAGCGCGCCGGAGTAACCGTTTCCCAACAGTGATCTGAGCCTGCAACACCCAGCCCCGCGTGGGCCGTCCTAGGGCGGTAACCACGAGAGAGGGGCTGGGTGATGAGGCGGATCAGAGCCGTAGCGGCTGGGGTGGCCGTCGGCGTAGTGGGGGTCGTCCTGCTCGCCGGCTGCGGAGCCGGCAACGAGAGCAGCGACGGCGCCAGCAGCGGATCCCGCGCCGCCGCACCGGTGCAGAAACCGGCCGGCCCCGAGGCGTCCGACGGCAAAGCGGCACCGGAGCAACCCCAGTCGGCCGGCAAGTCGCAGTCCACCGGCAACGGTCAGGACGAGCCGACGATCACGCGAGCGATCATCAAGACCGGCTCGCTCACCGTCGAAGGCGACGACGTGTCCGCCATGCGGCAGAAGGCGATCACCGCCATCGCCGGCCTCGACGGTCAGGTCGCGTCCGAGGACACCGGCAGCGACCCGGACGGCAAGGTCACCACGGCGAACCTCGTCCTCAAGGTGCCGACCAAGTCGTTCGAGACCGCGATCCAGCGGCTCTCCGACCTGGGCAAGCGGCTGCAGATCCACCAGGAGTCGAGCGATGTCACGGAGCAGGTGGTCGACGTCGCGAGCCGCATCGAGTCCCAGCGCGCGAGCCTGGACCGGATGCGCGCGCTGATGGGCAAGGCGAATACCGTCGGCGAGATCGTCTCCGTCGAGAGCGAGCTGACCCGTCGCGAGGCCGACCTCGAGTCCATGCTGGCCAAGCAGAAGAACCTGTCGCTGCAGACCGAGCTTGCCACTCTCACGCTCACCCTGACTGAGAAGGGCAAGCCGGTCCAGCTCGAGGACAAGCCCGACAAGGGTTTCCTGGCCGGTCTGAAGGGCGGCTGGAACGCCTTTACTGCCACGTTCTCCGCGCTCGCGACGGCGCTTGGTGCAGTTCTGCCGTTCCTGGTGCTGATCGTGTTGATCGGCGTACCGCTGTGGCGTTTCCGGCACCGGATCCGCCGGCAGCCGGCCGCACCGAGCGGCGGTCAGTAGAGCAGCGCGCCGGCCAACGCCCGGTAGGCCTTCGCACCGGGCGAGGCCGACGCGGTGCTGAGCACGGTCTCGCCGACCGCCGGCGCCTCCGCGAACCGGATCGACTTCGGGATCGCCGGCTCGAGCACGGTCAGCGAGTACGTGTCCGCGATCGTCTCCAGCACGGTACGAGCATGCGTCGTGCGACCGTCGTACAAGGTCGGAAGTACGCCGAGCACGTGCAGACCCGGATTGGTCAACCGCTGTACGTCGTGCACTGTGTCAAGTAGTTGCCCAACGCCACGATGTGCCAACGTCTCGCACTGCAAGGGAATCAGTACGTCGGATGCTGCGGACAATCCGTTCACCGTCAGCAGGCCGAGGGTCGGCGGGCAGTCCACGATGATCCAGTCGTACGACGCCCGCAGCGGACGCAGCGCGGTTCGCAGTACCTGCTCCGGACCACTGTCGCGGGCCAGTTGCACCTCCACGGTCGCCAGCTCGATCGTGGCCGGCAGCAGATCCGGCGCGTCGTCGAACTCGACCAGCACGTCACGCGCCCTGGCCCCGCCGAGCAGCACCTGGTGGATCGACCTGTCGAGATCCTCGGGATCGATGCCGACCGAGAAGGTCAGGCAGGCCTGTGGATCCAGGTCGACGACCAGCACCCGCTGACCGAGCTCGACCAGGGCAGCGCCGAGTGTCGCGACGGTGGTCGTCTTGGCCACGCCGCCCTTCTGATTCGCAACTGCGAGTGTGCGAGGCACCCGGCCATTGTGCCGCACGGCGAACGCGCCCGCTGAGCGGTTACTCTCTTTACTTGTGAGTACGCCGCGCACGCTGATGCTGCCCGAGGGGGTTCGCCCTGCGACCCTCGAGACCGACCGTGGCTCGTTCGCCACGCTGATGGCGGTACCGGAGATCGGTACGCCGCTCGGTACGGTTCTGCTCGTTCCGGGCTGGACTGGCAGCAAGGAGGACTTCACTCCGCTGGTGGACCACCTCTGCCGATACGGCTGGCGAACCGTGGCGGTCGACCAGCGCGGTCAGTACGAGTCAGCTGGTCCGTCCGACAAGTCGGCGTACACGCTGGCCGAACTCGGCGCGGACCTGGTGGCGATGAGCAAGGCGCTCGGTGGCTACAGCCAACTGGTCGGGCACTCGTTCGGCGGGCTGGTTGCGCGGGAGGCGGTGCTAACCGACCCGGGCGTGTTCGCGACGATCACGCTGCTCTGCTCGGGGCCGGCCGCGTTCAGCGACGAGCAGACGTTGCAGAGCCTGCAGATGCTCGCGTTCGGGCTGGAGAACCTGCCGATCGAGCAGGTGTACGACCTGAAGCTCGAACACGACCGCAAGGCGCCTGGGTACGTCGCTCCGCCGCAGGACGTCGCCGCGTTCCTCCGGAAGCGCTTCACCAGCAACGTGCCGGTCAGCCTCGCGGAGATCACCCGGCGGCTGACGGACGCCGATGACAAGACCGAGCAGCTCGCCAAGTCCGGCGTACGCGCTCAGGTGCTGTTCGGCGCCGACGACGACGGCTGGCCGCTCACCGTGCAGCGGTCTATGGCCGAAAAGCTGGGCGTGGAGCCGCAGGTCGTGCCGGACGCCGGTCACTCACCAGCCATCGACCAGCCCGCTGCCACGGCCCGCCTGCTGGTCGACTTCTTCCACGACTACCGGAATCTGACCACGGCCTAGGTTCTCGCGTCGGCCGAATTCACCGGGTCAGCGATCGGGAAAGGCGTCACGGCGATCCGCGCCGAGCGGAGACGTCAGCCGACCGGCGTCACCGCTGGGACGACTCGGATCAGGTCGAGACCGATGGGGGCAAGGGCCGCCTTCACTGCGGGTGTGTAAGCGATCATCGAGACGGGTGCGCGGCCGCCGTCCGGGTCCGAGCCGCCGGTCGTCAGGACGCCGAGCTCCTTGCGGTGCATCAGCGCAGTCACCCGGTTGACGAGCCGGTCGTTGTCAGTGCGGCTCAGGAGGACTGGGCTGACACAAAGGTTGCCCCTGTACACCTGTTCGAGCGCGTGCCGGAGCGGGGCCAGCTCGCCATGGGCGACGCCGACCATGACTACCACCGGCGCGTTGCGCGCGCTCCCGTTCGGGTAGTGCATGACCGGTCCGAAGATCTGGTCGGCGTGGGCCGCCAGGAACGTCGTCACTGCGGGCGAGTTGACGTTGCTGGGCTTCGACACCCAGCCACCGGCCGGCGCTGGGCACGGCAGCGGCGGGAACGACCACTGCACCGGAGCGTCCGGCGCCGTCTGCTCTTGGACATCGATCGACCCATTACCCCAAGTGCCGACCAACTTGGCGCGGCCGCCGCGCACGCCCTTCGTCGTCTTCGGTTCGCTGAGCCGATCGAGGTCTACGCCGTTCAGCGTGACTGAAAACTCCGGCTGGCAGGTCGGCGCCGGCTCCTGGCCGGGCGGGTAACCGACGTCAGGACCGCCCTCGACCGGGCAGAAGACCGCGGCCTTACCCGGCGCGGCGATCACCAGGCCGCTCACTTGCACCCGGTCGCCCGGCTTGACCAGCAACGCGTCGTTGTCCTGTTTGTTGCCATCAGCAATCGACTGCGACGTGTTGCCCTGCTGCAGGTTCGTCGACCCGGTGTTTGCCGACTGCTGAGAGCTCGCCGAGGGCTGGGTGTTGGGCGGTTGGACGTTGGCAGGCGGTGCTGCGTCGCCGGGCTGAGTGTTCAGGGGCGGTGCGGCGTTGGCAGGCTGGGTGTTCACCGGCGGTGCGGCGTTGGCAGGCTGGATGTTCATCGGCGGTGCGGCGTCGGCCGAGGTCGCCGTACCGCCGTGCTTGGCCGAACTGTCAGGCAGGACCGCGAGAACGCCGGCGGCGATCACCACCACACTGGCCGCCGCCAACGCCGACACCCACCTCCGTGACCGCCGCCCACCACTCAGCATGTACTCCACATCAGGCTCCGGCGGGTACGTCCTACCCGGCTCGTCCCTCATCGTCGGCATACCTGGTCTACCCCCGAATCGAGCTCCCGGTTGGGTCCCTACCCGCAGTTCAACGATCCCATCATCCCGAGGTCACCGCCGCACCCATTCCGTAACCCACCCGAGTTATCCACAGATCCCGAAATCCACCCCACCGCCCACCGTCCAATCCCTACGGTCGAAGAATCAACGACCTGGGGAGAAAGAGATGCCACCGGCGCCGGACAAACCACCCGAGCCCATCACCCTGCACCAAGCCTTCGAAGCCACCCGCCCCCTGGACTGGGGCACCCCACCCTCAGCAGCCGACATCACCAAACTGCACGGCGCGGACGCAACCCGACGCAGCCTCCGGCTACTCGAGCAGGCCGCGGCCGTAGAGCCCGTGGTGACCGCCCAGTTCCTCGACGCGCTCCCATCGGGCACCACGCCGTACCAACTCAGCCGGCGAGTCAAGTCCCCGGAGTCACTCGCCCGCAAGATCGCGGATTGGGAAGAGTCCAACGATCGCTACCCAATAGACGACGTCCTGCGTTATACGGTGCTGACGGAGACGCCCGATGAGCTGGTCGCAGCAGCTCGGCAAACGGTTGATGCCGTGAGCGACTACGACTGGCGCGTCAGGTACGCAATGCATTCGTACACCGAAGGCTCGCGGTACAAGGGGATTCATACCAACTTGGCGGTTCGTGGCGCTCCACGCATCGAGATCCAGTTCCACTCAGTCGCGTCTGTGAAGGTCAAGGAAATGACAACCCGTTGGTACGAGGTCGAGCGAAGTGCGACCGCCACTTCTGACGAGCGGGCCGACGCACGGCAGCGCTGCGTTGAAGCTTCGGCGACGCTTAGTCTGCCGCGCGGTATCGACGAGCTGAAACGGTTGGGCGGACGACGCGTGGCCGTGAACAACTACAGTGACTCCCGCCAGCCCGCTGGTGAGCAAGCCCGCCGTACCTCACCGAGCGGGCTGCCCGCACAACACTCCACCACACTCGACAGGAACGACGGGATCTCGCGATGAAGCTCTATTTGGTCAAGGATGAAGAGCGGTTGGTGTGGGTTGCGGCGTTGGCGCACGAGACTATGTATGCGTATGTCGCCAACACGGGGAAGTTTCACGACAACAATGCCCTGCGCAACGACTTCTACATGGT
>Ga0136846_1241817_pt1 | contig 10277 bp, 12 predicted proteins | sample HopSoiMetagenom2_FD_96841 | JGI IMG/M metagenome (GOLD analysis project Ga0136846, IMG submission 96841) | Grasslands soil microbial communities from Hopland, California, USA - 2 Assembly 2016 (version 4) | ecosystem: Environmental > Terrestrial > Soil > Grasslands | place: USA: Hopland... | reverse complement strand
GTGCTCGCGGTGGTGTACGCGGTGCTCGCGGGCTACGGCGTGGAGGGCGACGACGCCGTGCACGCCGCGCGGGCGCTGCGCAGCGGCCTGCACGGCTTCGCGAGCATCGAGGCGGCGGGCGGGTTCGCAATCCCGGCGGACCGGGACGAGAGCTTCAGGCGGATGGTGGCGGCGCTGGCTGCAGGGCTGGAGACTCCACCTCGCTCGGCCGGGCCACCAGCGCGGCCGGGAAGCTCAACGTAAAGCGGGCGCCGCCGTCCGGCTCGTTCGCGGCACTTACGCTGGCCCCGTGCGCCTCCGCCACCTGACGCACGATCGCCAGGCCGAGGCCGGAGCCGGGTAGCCGGCGAGCGCCCGCCGCGCGGTAGAAGCGGTCGAAGACCTTCGGCAGATCCTCGGGCGGAATACCGGCGCCGTGGTCGCGGACGTGGAGCGACGAGCCCTCGAGCACCACCTCGATCGGCTCGTCGGGCGGGTTCCACTTCACCGCGTTGTCCAGCAGGTTGTCGATCGCGCGGCCGAGCCGCCCCGGGTCGCCGCGCACCACCAGCGGCTCGAGCCGCGTGTCGAAGCGCGAGTAGGGCGCGCGCCGCCGAGCCTTCTCCACACACGCGGCGCTCAGCTCGTCGAGCCGCAGCGACTGGTCGATCCCGTCGGGCTGGGCGCCGCGCGCGAGCTCCACGACGTCACCCACGAGCGCGGTGAGCTCGTCGAGTTCGAGCTGGAGGTCGTTGAGCAGCCGCTCGCGATCGTCGGGCGGAAGCTCGTTCGCGCGCGCGAGCACCTGCACGTTCGTGCGCAGGCTCGCCAGCGGAGTGCGCAGCTCGTGCGAGGCGTCCGCCACGAGCTGCCGCTGAGATGCCACCGAGCTCTCCAGCGCGTCGAGGGTGGTGTTGAAGCTGCGTGCGAGCCGGCCGATCTCGTCATCGCCCTCCACCGGCAGGCGATGGCCCAGCGGCTGGTCGGCGGCAAGCTCGGTGCTGTGTGTGAAGCGCCGGACCGGCGCGAGCGCGGTGCGCGACACCACGCGGCCGAGCCCGAGCGCGAGCAGTACTCCGGCGGCCGTGATGATCGCGAGCAGCACGCGCAGCGAAGCGAGCGCGTGATCGGTCTCTGTGAGTGGGCGAGCGATCTGCGCCGCGATCCCGTCCGCAACCGGAGTCGTCAACACCCGTACGTGCACACCGTCCACGTGCTCGTCCGCGAGGAACTCGCCGCGCCCGCCGGCGGCTACCTCGCGAGACGCATCGCTCACGGGCAGGGGATTGCCGCCGGGGTTGTAGATCGCGCCGGTACGCGAGATGAGCTGCACGTACGCGACCGGGCCGCCGAACTTCGGCGCAGGCGCGAGCCCTGCCGGACCCGGCAGCGGCTGTCCCGCGGCCAGCGCCTGCTTCACGCTGTCGACCTGGCCGATGCGGTTCTGCAGCGCGCTGTCCACCTGCCCGCGCAGCTTCGCCCGCACAGCTACGTAGCCCGCCACCGACGCGAGCGCCACCGCCACGGCCACCGCCACGGCCGCCGCGATCGACAGGCGGCTGCCCAGGGACAGATGGCGCGCGAGCCGTTTCACGAGTCCCTCAGCACGTAGCCCACACCGCGCACGGTGTGGATCAGGCGCGGCTCGCCCTGCTCCTCGAGCTTCTTGCGCAGATACCCGATGTACACGCCGAGCGAGTTCGACGCCGGGCCGAAGTCGTAGCCCCACACGCGCTCGTGGATCGTCGAGCGCGACAGCACGATGCGCGGGTTCAGCATCAGCAGCTCGAGCAGCAGGAACTCCGTGCGCGTGAGGTCGATGCGGCGCTCGCCACGGCGGGCCTCGTGGGCGGCCACATCGAGCACGAGGTCGGCGAAGCGCAGCACGCCGTGGCCGTCGTCGGCCATCAGGCTTCGCCTGAGCAGTGCCCGCAGCCGCGCGATCAGCTCGTCGAGATCGAACGGCTTGACCAGGTAGTCGTCGGCGCCCGCCTCGAGACCCTCCACCCGGTCGGCAACCGCGTCGCGCGCGGTGAGCATGAGAATCGGTATGCGATCGCCCTGCTTGCGCAGCCGGCGGCACACCTCGATCCCGTCGAGATCCGGCATCAGCACGTCGAGCACCATCACGTCGGAGCGGCCCGAGGCCACGCTGGCCAGCGCTTCCATGCCGCCCGACGCGAGGTCGACCTCGTAGCCCTCCAGCACGAGTGCGCGGCGAAGGGCCTCACGGACCGAATTCTCGTCGTCTGCAACCAGCACTCGCACGCTGATGCCCAGGGTAGGGGCAGGGGCCCGAAAAGTTTGGAGGCCCGGCGGCGCACACCGGCCGCCGGGCGCACAAGCGAGGGAACCAGCCCGCATTAAGAGCGGGTCGAGATCGGCTTAAGAGTTTTCGAAGAACAGAGGCCCCGGCACCCTCAACGGGCGCCGGGGCCTCTTGCGCTTGGCTGTGAAGCCCGTTTCGTCTCTAGCGACGCGCCCAGGGATCGATGGAGACGTCGTCGATCTGGAAGGCAGAGCCGTCCGGGCCCACCGGCGTGAACCGGAAGCGGACGCTCTGATCGTCTCCCAGCTTGACGAGCTGACCGAACACCATCACCTGGATCGGCGCCGGGGTCCACTTCGGTCCGGCGGTTACAAAGCCGGCCATCATGGTCCGCGCACCGCCGGCCCCGTCGAGGTAGATCACGTCCACCCGAAGGACCGCCAGGCGCGAGCCCGTGTTCCGAACCATGAACCGCAGCGTGGGATAGCTCCGGTTCACGCAGGAAGCAGGGCTCGTCGCCGAGCCGCCGTCCGCGATCGCCAGCGAGTGCGAATCGGACGAGTCATTCAGGAAGAACGACTCGTTCCCATCGACCACGCTGGCATCGGACAGCGACCAGCCGTCGCTACCACCCTCGAGCGTGCCGCCGACGGCGGGCACGTAGGTGGCGAGGTCGCCCCACTGCGAGAAGGTCTGCCCGCTTGTCGCATAGCTACAAGAGGCAAACGCGCTCGACGCACCGAAGGCGAGCAGCACAATTGCTGCGCCCACGGCGGCAAGGCACGACCGACGAAACGAGTTACGAGAAAACGCCATGGGTGCAGACCTCCGTGTCATTCATATGCGGAGCGTCTGAGTCGGCAACCGAGCTATCTCGCATCCATGCGAGACCTCTGGCTTTGCGTCCCCACCTCGCAGCGGGTTTGCCCCATACGTCTCAGCGCAGACGGATTGGTCGACCGCCGCGCCGGCGTACCCCATCGGACGTTCGTCCATCACCCCTGCTTAGACGACGTTTTCTACACCGGTGACGCGTTTGTGCCGATGAAGCACAAGACGGCCCGAAGGGCCGCGTCACGTCATGGACCTTTCTCACCCCGAGCAACTGGTCGAATCGGCTCGCGTGCGGGCGAACCTCCCGCTTGCGGGTCGCGAGCTGGTAAGCGAGTCCCTGGTCGGCGGAGCGTTCCTGCTTGTCGCCCTCTTGATGGCGGTGCGGCTCCACAGCCCCACGTCGTTCTCGATCGCCGCGCTCGTGGCGGTGCTCGCCGCCTATGTGCTGGCCTACAACGTGACCTTCGAGGTCGGCGATGGCTACGCGGTGCCCACCGAGCTCATCTTCGTCACCGCGCTGTTCGTCCTGCCGACCAACGTGGTCCCGCTCGTGGTGGCGCTCTCGTTTGCGCTCACGCGGCTGGGCGAGGCGGTCGTCGGAAAGGCGCACGCCACGCGCGCCCTGCACGTGTTCGCCGACTCCTGGTACGCAGTTGGCCCCGCGCTCGTGCTCGTCCTGACACATGCGGATACCCCGCGGTGGTCGCACTGGCCGATCTACGTCGCGGCGCTCGCCGCCCAGTTCGCGCTTGACGCCGCCTGGGGCACCATCCGCGGCTGGATCGCATCGGGCGTGACCGCGATCACCCAGCTGCGCGTGCTCGGCTGGGTCTACTCGGTTGACGCCGCACTGGCACCCATCGGCATGCTGGCCGCGTTCGCAGCCGCCGGCCATCCCTACGTGATTCTGCTCGTGGTGCCGCTGCTCGGCCTCCTCGCCTCCTTCGCCAACGAGCGCCGCGCGCGCATCGACAACGCCCTTGAGCTGAGCAACGCCTATCGCGGCACCGCGCTGCTCCTCGGCGAGGTGATCGAGGCCGACGACGCCTACACCGGCGACCACAGCCGCGGGGTTGTGGAGCTGGCGGTGGCCGTGGCCGACCAGCTCGGTCTGGATCCCCGTCGCCGCAGCCGCGTGGAGTTCGGCGCGCTGCTGCACGACGTCGGCAAGATCTCGGTGCCCAAGGAGATCATCAACAAGCCCGGATCCCTCACCGACGCGGAGTGGGAGATCATGCGCCAGCACACGATCGAGGGCGAGAAGCTGCTGCGGCGAGTGGGAGGGATGCTTGCCGAGGTGGGCAGCATCGTCCGGTCGTCGCACGAGCACTACGACGGCCGCGGCTATCCCGATGGCCTGGCCGGCGAGGCGATCCCGATCGAGGCGCGCATCGTCACCTGCTGTGACGCGTACAGCGCGATGACCACTGACCGCACCTACCGCGCGGCCATGCCGGTCGAGGAGGCGCTCGCCGAGGTGCGCCACTGCGCGGGCACTCAGTTCGACCCTCGTGTTGCCGCGGCGCTGGTGAAGGTGGTCAAGCGCTGGCATCCCGTTGTGGCGCTGCCTGAGGTGGACGCTCCGCTGGCGCGTTCGCCACACTGAGCTGGTTGGCCGCCACGCATCGCATCCAGCTCAGCGGTCTCGAGAAGACCTTCAGCACGCCGCAGGGTCCCGTGCGGGCCGTGCGCGGAATCGACATCTCGATCGAACGGGGTGAGACCGTCGCCCTGCTCGGCCCGAACGGCGCCGGCAAGTCCACGACGATCGACATGCTGCTCGGGCTGCTGTCGCCCGACCGCGGCAGCGTCTCGCTCTTCGGTCAGCCGCCGTCGAGCGCGATCGACGCGGGCGCAATCGGCGCGATGCTCCAGACAGGCGCGCTGATCCGCGACCTCACCGTCCGCGAGCTGATCACGATGATGAGCTCGCTCTACCCGCGGCCGCTGCCGGTCGAGGAGGTGCTCGACCTCACGGGCATCCAGGAGCTGGCCGAGCGCCGCACGCAGAAGCTGTCGGGCGGCGAGACCCAGCGAGTGCGCTTCGCCATCGCGCTCGTGAGCAATCCGGAGCTGCTCGTTCTGGACGAGCCCACCGTGGCGATGGACGTCGAGGGCCGCCACGGCTTCTGGACCACGATGCGCGAGTTCGCCTCGCGCGGGAAAACCGTTCTGTTCGCCACGCACTACCTCGAGGAGGCCGACGCGTACGCCGACCGCGCCGTCCTCATGGCCCACGGCCGCGTGGTGGCCGACGGACCGACCACGGAGATCAAGGGGATGGTCGGCACTCGCGTGATCCGGGCGACGCTGCCCGCCGCCGAACTCGACGCGCTGATGGCGCTTCCCGGCGTGGCTCTCGCCGAGCGCCGCGGGGAGGCCGTGGTGCTCACCTGCACGGAATCCGACGCGGCCATTCGCGCGCTGCTCGCCGCGTTCCCCGATGCGCGCGACATCGAGATCAGCGGCGCCGGCCTCGAGCAGGCCTTCCTCCAGCTCACCGGCACCGAGGACGTGGGCGAATGACCTGGATCTCCTACACGCGCTTCGAGCTGCTGCGCACGTTCCGCAACCGCCGCTTCTTCGTCTTCTCGCTCGGCTTCCCGCTGCTCCTCTACTTCATCATCGCCGGGCCGAACCGGCACGACGCGAACTTCGGCAACAGCGGCATCTCGGCGCCGCTCTATTACATGGTGGGCCTGGCCTCGTTCGGCACGATGTCGGCGATGCTCAGCACCGGCGCGCGCATCGCCGGCGAGCGCCAGGTGGGCTGGAACCGCCAGCTGCGGCTCACCCCGCTGAGCGCGCGCGCCTACCTGCGTGCGAAGGTGGTCACCGCCTACCTGATGGCGCTCGTCACGCTCACGCTGCTGTACGTGTCGGGCGCGTCGCTCGGCGTCAGACTGCCGGCGCACGAGTGGGTGGAAATGACGCTGCTGATCCTGGTCGGCCTGGTGCCGTTCGCCGCGCTCGGCATCCTGATCGGCCACCTGGTCACGGTCGACACGATCGGACCGGTGATGGGAGGCACGGTGTCGCTGCTCGCGCTCGTCAGCGGGACCTGGTTCCCGATCAGCGGCAGCGGCTTCCTCCACGACCTCGCGCAGAACCTGCCGTCGTACTGGCTGGTACAGGCAAGCCACGTTTCGTTCGGCGGCGACGCCTGGAGCACGCGCGGTTGGGTCGTCGTGGTGGCGTGGACGGTCGTGCTGGTGTCGCTCGCGCGTCGCGCGTACCGGCGCGACACCGCGCGCGTCTAGAGCTCGGCCGGGAAGTGCTCGAGGATCCAGGCCGCGTCGAGCGGCCGGCGGCGGTAGGAGCGGCCGCGGAGCGTCACGTAGTCACCCGTGCGCGGATTGAGCGGCAGCTGCGCCTCGACGGGGTACCACTCGTTGTGGTCTGCGATCAGCCGGTTCACCTCGTCGAAGTTCCAGCGCCGCGCGCGCCGGCGCCACTCGCGGGCGAAGCCCTCGCGGTCCTCGCCGTAGTGCTCCCGAAGCTTGCGATACGTGCGCGCGATCTGGCTGCGCAACCGTTTGCGCTCGCCCTCGATCTCCCGCAGCCGCTCCATGTGGCGCGGCATGACGCCTGCCCGCAGGTAGGCCTCCACGCTCCGCTGGGTGTGGCGGGCCCTCCGTGACAGCGGCTTGCCAACGCCGCTTTCGTCGACCTTGCTCCTCGCGATCGTGCGCTCGACAGGGTTGCTCTGGTCCACACCAAAACGGTAGCCGCGCTAAAGATCCTGACCCGCACGTCCGACGTAGACCACGATGACCAACGAGGACATCGTCAGCAGCGCTGAGCAGGCTCGGGAGGTCGACTATCAGTTCCGGCTGCTCGATCGCCTGTTCCTCGTAGGGATGCTTGCCTACTGGCTCGTGGCGGCGATCATCGTCGTGACGAACGTCTCGCTCATCCTCGGCCTGCTCTTCGGCGCACTCGGCACCGCATCGTTCCTCGGTCTGCGCCGCTACTTCGGCAGCGTGCGCCGCAGGCGCCTCGGCGAGTTCATCAACCCCTACACGGGTCAGCTCACCGTGCCCGGCGGCCCGAAGCCGCTGCGCTGGATCGCGCTCTTCCGGCGCTCCTAGCCAGGAAAGCGCGCTCGATGCGGCGCTCGCGCGCGAGGGCGCGCGCGTCCACGCCCGTGTGGATCCATGGGCTCATGCCTGCCGGCAGTGACACGAGCTCCGCGGGCGGAGCGGCACGGCGCATGGCCACGCCCCGGAACCACCGTGTCGTACGGCGCGTAGACGAGCAACAGCCGCGGATCGCGCCTCGCCACTCGGATCGCGAAGCGCAGGCGACGCACCAAGCCGGAGAGGGGACTCGAACCCCTGACCCACGGTTTACAAAACCGTTGCTCTACCAACTGAGCTACTCCGGCAGGCGGGGCTCAGTCTAGGCCCGGCGCGCTACGCGGTGGCGGTGGCGGCGCGCTCGATATTGCCGTGGCCGTTAGAGGACACGGGCACGAACGGCGGCTCGGCCTCGCGCTGAGCGTTCAGCCGGTGCTCGAGCACGCCCACCACGACTCCGAAGAGCGCATGGCGCCACGTGGCCTGGGCAAGAGCGCGGCGGTTGCCGCTCAAAGGCACGAGCTCCTTCGAAGCCGGGTGGTGGCGATCCGACAAGGAACCGAGCGGCCAGAACGCGAGGTTCTGCGCCAGCGCGGCGGTGAGTCCGCGAAGCGGCGCGGGACCGACCAGGAACGGCCGCAGCTGCGCGTACACCGCGCCGAAGATGGCGCCGTTAACGAGGTGCAAGGCGAGTCCCACGTACGGCCACTCGTCGCCGCGGGTCACGGCCTTGCCGAGGATGGCCAGGTCGTCGTAGTCCGTCCCGAACAAGCGCTTGTCGAGCGGCTGCTGGGCCGCCCAGATGGCTGCGGCCACTCCACCGGCTACCGCACCGTTGATGCTCCGGCTCACGGGCATGCCCGGCAGCCTAACGAGCGGCGCGGCCGTCGTGTAACCACCCTCCCCCCGCCTCGGTACTTCGATCATGCGTCTGGGTGGGCCCGCTCGCGATTTCGCGATCTACCACGAACGCACGCGGCGGCGCGGCGTGCAGCCGCTCGTGTACCTGATCGTCCGCGTGGTCCTGCAGCCCTTCCTGCTCGTGTACTTCCGCCTGGGCCGCACGGGACGCGCCCACCTGCCGAAGAAGGGCGGCCTCGTGCTCGCCCCGAACCACCGCAGCTTCCTCGATCCGTTCGTGATCGGCACGTGCCTCCGCCGGCCGATCTACTTCATGTCCAAGCAGGACATGTTCACGAGCCGCTTCCGCAGCTGGGTGCTGAACTGCGTCGGCGCCTTCCCGATCCGCCGCGGCGAGTCCGACGACGAGGCCATGGAGACCGCCCGCGAGCTGATCCGCCAGGGCAAGGTCGTGGTCGTCTTCCCGGAGGGCACGCGTCACAAGACCGGCTCGCTCGGAGAGCCCAAGCGTGGCGTGGGCCGGCTCGCGCTCGAGACGGGCGCTCCGGTGGTTCCGATCGCCGTGATCGGCAGCGAGCGTGCGCGCCGCGGCTGGCGCGTGCGGCCGGTGAAGGTGCGCGTGCGCCTGGGCCGCCCGCTCACGTTCCCGCACGTCGAGCACCCTTCGCCGCACCTGGCCAGCGAGGTGACCGCCCGCATCTGGCCCTGTGTCGAGCTGATGTGGGAGTGGCTCGGCGGCATGCCGCCGCTGCGAAAGGCGGCGGTGGTCGGAGAGGGCGAAGGCGCCGCCTGGCTGACCCAGCTGCTGGTGAGCGCGGGCCTCGACACGCGCACGTCGGCCAGCGCCGACGACCTCGAGCTCGGCGGCCTTGACCTGGTCTGCTTCGCCGGCGCTCCGGTCACGCCTGTTGCCGAGCGCAGCGCTGTGCTAATCCTCTCTGGGCAACTCGTGGGGCCGCTCGGCGTCCCCCCAACGCACTACGTGGGCGAGCGTGTGCGTGCACGGGCGATTGCCACTCTGAGCGGCCCCACCGATTCGCCCACGCTGACCTGCGACGACCCCGACTTCCGCGCCCAGTTCGAGCAGGTGCTTGCAAGCGCGCGGCGCCCGTCCACCGGCCGCTTCCGCGAACGCGCCACGGCCGTCTCTCGGGGGTAGGCTGCATCATGCGTGACGTCAGTGGTCGACAAAGCCGCCCTGGATCGCGATTTCAGCGAGCTGTACAAGGCGCATCTGCGCGACGTCTACAGCTACTCGTACTACCGGGTGGGCAACCACCACGACGCCGAGGACCTCACCGAGCAGACGTTCCTGCAGGCCTACCGGCACTTCGAGCGGGCGCAGCGGGAATCGAAGGGCAGGCCGCTGCGTCCCTGGCTGATCCGCATCGCGCACAACCTCGCGGCGAACTACTACCGCGACCGCTCGCGCCGTCCCCAGACGCAGCTCGACGACGCGGCGATAGTGTCGGAGCCGCACCCCACGGCGGAGCTCGTGGAGCAGAGGGAGGAGCTCGAGGAGGTGCTTGCGGGAGTCGCGAACCTGCCCGACGATCGACGAGAGGCGTTGATCATGAGGTTCGCCCTCGATATGGACAACAGGGAGATCGCGCGGGCACTCGGGCGCTCCGAAGGCGCCACCAAGGTGTTGATTCACCGTGCCATCAGGCAGCTCGACGAGAACCTGAAGGAGGCAGGGCAGGATGAATGACGTTGAACGCCTGCTGCGGTCGGCGCTCGTACCGATCGAGCCGCCGCAGTCGCTAATCGACAGCCTCGAGCGCCGGCTCACCGAGCAGGTCGACGCGGCAGCCGACGAGCTCGCGGACTGGGAGCTCGGCGCGATGAAGGACCCCCGCAACTGGGCCCGCTCGATCGGCGCCGCGGGCGTGCTGGCGGCGGCCGGTGCCTCGCTGGTCGTCGTGCGCGCGCGCCAGCAGCACAAGAAGCGCGGCGCGACCCGACTCCGGGCGCTCGAGAAGAGCGCGCATGAGGTGTCGGGCGACATCCGCAAGCGCCTCGGGCGCTGATCCGGAACGCGCAGAGGCGCGTACGGATTGACGTGAACCTCCCGCGCCTGGCAGACGAGGAGCTGATGCACGTGGTGCAGGGCGGGGACCCGCGCGCCTTCGAGGTGCTCTACGACCGCCACGGCGGCGCGGCGTTCTCGCTCGCTTATCGGATGGTCGGCAAGCGGGCGGTGGCCGAGGACATAGTCCAGGAGGCCTTCCTGTCGATCTGGCGCAGCAAGGTCC
>Ga0136846_1240500_pt1 | contig 10277 bp, 8 predicted proteins | sample HopSoiMetagenom2_FD_96841 | JGI IMG/M metagenome (GOLD analysis project Ga0136846, IMG submission 96841) | Grasslands soil microbial communities from Hopland, California, USA - 2 Assembly 2016 (version 4) | ecosystem: Environmental > Terrestrial > Soil > Grasslands | place: USA: Hopland... | reverse complement strand
GGTGCTCGTGCAGGGCACCCGGTACAAACCCGCCGAGGCGGTCGAGGTCGGCATCGTCGACGAGGTTGCGGCGACGCCGGACGAGCTTCTCGACAGGGCGCGCGCGTGGATCAAGGCCAACCCGCAGACCGTCCAGCCGTGGGACCACACCGGTTACCGGATGCCCGGCGGCGCCCCGTCCGATCCGAAGGCCAGCGGCATGCTGCCGGCGCTGCCCGGCAATTTGAGGAAGCAACTCAAGGGCGCGCCGATGCCCGCACCGCACCACATCATGTGCGCCGCGACCGAGGGTGCGACCGTCGACTTCGATACTGCGCTCAGGATCGAGGGCCGCTACTTCGTGAACCTGGCCAAGGGCCAGATCGCGAAGAACATGATCCAGGCGTTCTGGTTCGACCTCAACTCGATCAATGCGGGCGGTTCGCGCCCGGCCGGCTACGAGAAGCGCACTGCGCAGAAGGTCGCAGTGCTCGGCGCGGGGATGATGGGCGCCGGTATCGCCTATGTCACTGCCCGCAGCGGCATGACCGTCGTGCTGAAGGACGTATCGCTGGAGGCGGCCGAGAAGGGCAAGGGCTACTCGCAGAAGTTGCTCTACAAGGCCGTCTCGCGCGGCACGATGGCGCAGCACCAGGCCGATGAGATACTTGCGCGCATCACGCCCAGCGCCGACTACAGCGACCTTGCCGGCTGCGACCTCGTCGTCGAAGCGGTGTTCGAGAAGGCCTCGCTCAAGCACGAGGTGTTCCGCGACACCGAAAAGATGGTCGCACCGGACGCGCTGCTCGGGTCGAACACGTCGACGTTGCCGATCACCATCCTCGCTGAGGGTGTGGTGCGAAAGCGCGACTTCATCGGTCTGCACTTCTTCTCGCCGGTCGACAAGATGCCGTTGCTGGAGATCATCCGCGGCGAGCAGACCTCCGACGAGGCGCTGGCCCGCGCGCTGGACTTCGCGACACAGATCAAGAAGACGCCGATCGTGGTCAACGACGGCCGCGGGTTCTTCACGTCGCGGGTCGTCGGCGCCTTCGCGAACGAGGGGCTCGCGATGCTTGGTGAGGGCCTCGCGGCCTCGACGATCGAGCAGGCGACCATGCAGGCCGGTTATCCGGTCGGCGTCCTGCAGCTGGCCGACGAGCTTAACCTCGAGCTGTTCCTCAAGATCCGCGACGCGGCGAAGGAAGCGGCCGGCGATAGCTACGCCGGCCACCCGGCGGAGGCGATCGTCGAGGAGATGGTCAGCCTGGGCCGGCCCGGCCGGCTGGGTGGCGCAGGGTTCTACGACTACGACCAGTCGGGCAAGCGGGTCGGCCTGTGGCCGGGCCTCGCCGCGCGTTTCCCCGTGCACGGCGACCCGTCGAGGGTGGACCTGCACGAACTGAAGGAACGGATGCTCGTCATCGAGGCCGTCGAGGCGGCGCGCTGCGTCGAGGAGGGCGTCATCGTCCGCACGGCCGACGCCAACATCGGCTCGATCATGGGCATCGGCTTCCCGCCGTGGACGGGTGGCGTGCTGCAGTACATCAACGCCTACCCGGGCGGCGTCGGCGCCTTCGTGGCACGCGCTGACGAGTTCGCGGCCAGGTACGGCCCACGGTTCGAGCCGAACCCGCAATTGCGCAAGAAGGCCGAGAACGGCGAGCGGTTCTGACCCGTCCAGGAGGCGCCGCGTGACAGGACCGCTCGACGGGGTCCGCGTCCTCGAGTTGCCGGCGATCGGGCCGGTGCCGTTTCTCGGGATGCTGCTCGCCGACCTGGGCGCGGACGTCATCCGGATCGACCGCCTCTCCGGTACGGGAGGCCTCGCCGAGGCGATGGCCACCAGCGCGCTGGGACGCGGCCGGCGCTCCATCCGATTGGACCTGCGCAAGCCGGGCGGCGCCGAAGTGGCCCTGCGCATGGCCGAGACCTGCGACGCGCTCGTCGAGGGCTTCCGTCCCGGCGTCGCAGAACGGCTCGGCATCGGGCCGGACACCGTCCTCGCCCGCAACCCGAAGCTGGTCTACGGCCGGATGACCGGCTGGGGCCAGCAGGGTCCGCTCGCGCCCACTGCCGGTCACGACATCACCTATCTGGCGATCACCGGTCTGCTGCACGGCATCGGCCCCGCCGAAGGCCCGCCGGTGCCGCCGGCCAACTACCTCGCCGACTTCGGCGGAGGCGCGATGTTCCTCGCCGCCGGATTGCTCGCGGCCCTCCTGCACGCCCGCACCACCGGCCAGGGGCAGGTGATCGACGCGGCCATGACCGAGGGCGCGTCGTACCTCGGCTCGATGATCCGCACCTTCGTCTCGCGCGGCGCCTGGCAGGACGAGCGTGAGTCGAACATGCTCGACGGCGGCGCGCCGAACTACCGCTGTTACCAGACCGCCGATGGCAGGTGGCTCGCCGTCGGCCCGATCGAGCCGCAGTTCTGGGCGGCGTTGCTGCGTGCCCTGGGGCTGGACCCCGCCACCACGCCGTCGCCCTACCTGCACGACGAATGGGCCGCCTGCAAGAAGGTGTTGGCGGACGCCTTCCGCACCAGGACCAGGGACGAGTGGGCCGAGTTGTTTGCGCCGCTCGACACGTGCGTGGCCCCGGTGCTCACCCTCGCCGAGGCGCTCGAGCACCCGCACAACGTTGCCCGGGGCTCGTTCGTCGACGTCGGCGGTGCGCCGATGCCCGGCCCGGCGCCGCGATTCTCGGCCACGCCGACCGCAGCGGGGCCGCTGACCCAGGTCGGGGCGGCCGCCGCGGACCTGCTGGCCGAGCTGGGCTACGCCGAGACCGAGCTCGCCGAACTTCGGGCGGGCGGTGCGATCGAATGAGGCTGATCGTGATCCGGCATGCGAAGGCCGGCGAGGCGGCAAGCGACATGGAACGTCCGCTCGGCGACCGCGGATTCCGGGACGCGGCTGGGATCGGCCGGTGGCTGCAGGATCGCGGCGTCACTGCCGACCGGGTCGTCGTCTCTCCGGCACTCCGGGCGCAGCAGACCTGGCGGGAGGCGGCCCGCCGGCTTCATGACCAGCCGGAGCCGACCGTCGACGAGCGCGTCTACGCGAACGAGGCCGAGCTGCTGTTCGACATCGTCCGGGAGACCCCGGCCGGCGTCGGCACGCTGGTGCTCGTCGGCCACAACCCGTCGTGCGGCGCCCTCGCCGCTGACCTGGACGACGGGGACGGCGACGCGCAGGCGCGGCAGGACCTGCGCGCCGGCTTCCCGACCAGCGCGGTGGCGGTCTTCGAGGTAGCCGAGCCGTGGTCCGCGGTCGCACCACGCCGCGGCACCTTGGCGGCCTTCGCACCGCCACGCGGCTGAGCCGGAGTGTCGGACCCGCTCGCTACCGTCCGGGCATGGACCTGAAACTCGAGCTGGTGACCGTCCCGGTGTCCGACGTCGACCGGGCGAAGGCCTTCTACGTCGACAAGGTGGGCTTCCACGCCGATCACGACCAGCGCGTCCACGACTCGCTGCGCTTCGTGCAGCTCACGCCACCCGGGTCCGGCTGCTCCATCTGCATCGGCGAGGGGCTCACCGCCATGGCGCCCGGGTCACTCGAGGGCCTGCAGCTGGTCGTCGACGATGCCGATCAAGTGCGTGCCGACTTCGGTGCCCGTGGCCTGGACGTCGGCGAGGTGGACGAACTGCCGTGGGGCCGGTTCCTGTACTTCAAGGATCCGGACGGCAACGCGTGGAACGTTCAGCAGATCGTCCGCGGCCGCGCGACGGGTGCGACGTGACCTACGGCTGGCCGGCCACGCCGGCCCGACGCAGCGCGGCAGCGACCAAACGGTCGACAAGGGTCCGGTAGTCGACTCCCGAGGCAGCCCACATCTGCGGGAACATCGAGATGTGCGTGAAGCCGGGCATGGTGTTGATCTCGTTGACGATCACCCGGTCGTCGCGGGCGATGAAGAAGTCGACCCGGGCTAGGCCGGCACAGTCCAGGGCGGTGAACGCCCGGCACGCCGCTTCCTGCACCTTCGCGGTGACTTCGGGCGTCAGATCGGCAGGTATGTCGAACTCGCAGGCGTCGTCGAGGTACTTGGCCTCGAAGTCATACCAATCATGCCCGCGAACCAGTCGGATCTCCGCCGGCACGCTGGCCTGTGGCAGGCCGGCCGGGTTCTCGAGCACTCCGCACTCAACCTCGCGACCGGCCACTGCGGCCTCCACGAGCACCTTGGCGTCGTGGGCGAAGGCGGTCTCCAGGGCGTCGTCCAGGTCGGCCCACTCGGTCACCTTGGTGATGCCGACGCTGGAACCGGCGCGCGCCGGCTTCACGAAGATCGGCAACCCGAGGTGCTGCACGTCGACCGAGGAGAAGGGCCGGTCCCGACGCAGGACGATGTAGCGACCCACCTCGAGTCCGGCGGCGCGCAACAGGATCTTGGTGAATTCCTTGTCCATCCCGGCAGCGCTCGCGAAGACACCCGCGCCGACGTAGGGAATGCCCGCCATTTCGAGCATTCCCTGAATCGTGCCGTCCTCCCCGAACCGCCCGTGCAGGACGGGGAACACGACGTCGACCGACTCCAGGAACTGCACCGCGGCGCCCGGTTCGTACGCGACCAGCGAGTGGGCCGTCGGGTCGGCCGGCAGTACGACCGCCGTGCCCTTCTCGACCTCGGGCAGTGAGCGGCCGGTGATCTGCAGCGTCTCCGGCGAGGCGTCGGTGAGCATCCACTGCCCGGACGGCGTGATGCCGACCGGAAGCACCTCGTACTTGTCGGGGTCCAGGGCGGCGATGACGCTGCCGGCGGAGACGACCGAAACACCATGCTCGGTGCTGCGTCCGCCGTAGACGACCGCGATCCGGATCCGCCGCTCCACGTGCGAAACCCTACCGGGACGCCGCCGCTCAGCTTTCCGATTTCATCGACCGCGACATCAGCTGCTCGAGCATCCTTCCCGGCGTGACGCGGCCGGCGCACACCGCCTCGACCGCCTCGGTGATCGGCACGTCGACCTCGTGACGCCGGGCCAGTTCCAGGACCGAGCGGCACGACATCACGCCCTCCACGACCTGGCCCTGAGTGGCCGCCTGTGCCTGCTCCAGCGTTTCGCCGAGCCCGAGCCGCTCGCCGAACGTCCGGTTCCGGGACAGTGGGGAATTGCATGTCGCGACCAGGTCACCGAGCCCGGCGAGGCCGGCGAAGGTCACCGGGTCGGCGCCGAGGGACTCCCCCAGGCGCGCGGTCTCGGCGAGGCCGCGGGTGATGATCGACGCGCGGGTGTTGTCGCCGAACCCCATCCCTACGCCGATGCCGCACGCCAGCGCGATGATGTTCTTGATCGCGCCGCCCAGCTCGCAGCCGACGACGTCGGTGTTGGTATACGGACGGAAGTACGGGGTGCTGCACAGCTTCTGCACCTCGGTGGCGCGCGCCTCGTCCGCGCATGCCACCACCGTCGCGGTCGGCTGACGTTGCGCGATCTCGTGCGCGAGGTTGGGCCCGCTCACGACCGCGATCCGGTCGGCCGCGGCGCCGGTCACCTCGGCGATGACCTCGGTCATCCGTTTCGTGGTGCCCAGCTCGACGCCCTTCATGAGGCTGACGAGGGTCGCATCCGACGGCAGGTGGGCCGCCCACTGCACGAGGTTCTCGCGCAGGCTCTGCGACGGGATGGCGAACGCGACCAGGTCGGCGCTGCGGAGCGCCACGGCGGCCTCGGAGGTGGCGACCAGCGACGGGGGGAGTTCGATGTCCGGCAGGTAGTCGCCGTTGCGGTGCTCGGCGTTGACCCGCGTGGACAGTTCCGGCCGACGGGCCCACAGCGTGACGTCGTTGCCGGCCTCGACCAGCACCTTGGCGAAGACAGTGCCCCAGTTGCCGGCCCCGAGCACCGCGGCTCGGCTCATCCGGTGCCCGCGCTCACGCCGCGTCCCCCGGCTTGCGCTCGGACGGGCGGACCCAGCGGTAGAGGTCGCCGGTCGGCGCGGGCAGCCCGCGCAACTCAGCGACGTCGGCACGGAGCCGACGCATGATCGTGTCGGTGATCTCTTGCAGCAGCCGCACGTCCGGCGTGCGGTCTCGATAGCCGCTCAGGTCGACCGGTTCACCGACGGAGATGGTGTGCCGTGGCCGCGGAACGAGCTTGACCTTCCTCTTGTAGAGGTCGATGTTGTCCTGGACTCCCCATTGCGCGATCGGGATCACCGGCACGCCGGGCACCAGTGAGGCGAGCCGGGCGGCGCCGGTCTTGCCGATCATCGGCCAGCCGGCCGGGTCGCGGGTCACCGTTCCCTCCGGGTGCAGGACGATGACCTCCCCCCGGTCCAGCGCCGCCACGGCCCCGGCGAGGGACTGGCGGGCGTGGACGCTCCCGCGCTTGACCGGGATGTGGCCCATCGCGCGCATCCCCCAGCCGATCACCGGCACGTCGAAGATGGCTTCCTTGGCGAGGAAACGCGGTGTCCGGGCCGCGTCGAGCAGGAACTTCGCGACCAGGAACGGGTCGATGTGCGAAACGTGGTTGGTGACGACGATCATCGGCCCCTGCGCCGGGATCCGCTCGATGTTGCGGTAGGTGAGCCGGACCAGCGCTGAAACCGGGTAATAGAGGACCAGCCGCGCGAGCCGCCAACCGGCGCCCAACTGCTCGCCGTATCCGCGCCTGCGCAGTTTGTCCAGCCGTGCCACGCACCGTCTCCCTTCGTCTCGGTGCAGTCTGCCGCATAGCCGGCGGCAGAGGAGCACGCCAGGCGGGTCCTAGACTTGGCGGCGTGCCCTGGACCGTCGTCGTGCCCGTCAAGGCCCTGCCCGGAGCCAAATCCCGGCTGCTGCCGGCCAGCGCCGACGCCGCCCTGCACCGCCGTCTGGTACAGGCGATCCGGGACGACACGATGTCCGCCGCGCGCGCCGCGCGCGGTGTGTCGCGCCTGGTGCTGGTGACCGACAAACCCGGCCTGCCCGACGCGCTGGTGCAGACCCGGCCAGGCCTCAACGGCGCACTCGCCGAGGCGGCCGAGCGCGCTGCCGCTAACTGGCCGCACGACGGCGTCGCCGCACTCGTCGGCGATCTCCCGACCCTGCGTGCCGAGGAATTGACAGCGGCGCTGGCCCAGGCGGCGCGGCACCCGCGGGCGTTCGTCCCGGACGCGGCGGGCACCGGGACCACGCTGCTGGCGGCGCAGCCGGGCACCGCGCTGCACCCGGCGTTCGGCCCCGGTTCGGCGGCGCGGCACGCGTTGATCGCGGCGCGGCTCGAGGCCGGACCGGGGCTTCGGCGTGACATCGATACGGCGGGTGACCTGCACGCGGCGGCCGGGCACGGCCTCGGTCCGGCGACGGCGGCTGCACTCGATGCTGCTGGGGGATTCGCCACTTCACGTTGACGGGGCATCATTACCGCCATGAGCGAAACCGTGCGCGAGCTCTCCATCGACCCAACCGACTCGGTTCCCGAGGGCGACCTCGCCGAGGCGGCCCAGCACGTCGATGACCTTCCCGACGACCGGTACGGCAATCGTGAGCTGTCGTGGCTGGCGTTTAACGAGCGGGTGCTGATCCTGGCCGAGGACGAGACGAAGCCCCTGTTGGAACGGGTGAAGTACGTCGCGATCTTCGCCAACAATCTCGATGAGTTCTACATGGTGCGGATCGCCGGCCTGACCCGGCGGGCCGACATGGGACTACAGGTGACCTCGGCCGACGGCCTGACGCCGCGCGAGGTGCTGGCCGCTCTCGCCAAGCGCATCGGGGAACTCGTCGACCGGCACGCCCGCTGCTTCCGTGACGTTCTCAACCCCGCGCTCGCCGCCGAGGGGATCCACATCCGCAGTTGGCACGACCTTGACAGCGAGGAGCAGGCGCGGCTGGCCGCCTACTTCGAGGCGAAGGTGTTTCCGGTGCTCACGCCGCTCGCCGTCGATCCGGCACACCCGTTCCCCTACATCTCCGGGCTCTCGCTCAACCTCGCTGTGCTGGTGCGGGACCCCGAGGACGAGGTCGAGCGCTTCGCCCGAGTGAAGGTCCCGAACAACGTGCCGCGCTTCGTCGTCGTGTCGCACACGCCGGTCGAGACCGAGTACCTGCCGCTGGAGGAGTTGATCGCCGCACATCTACCGATGCTCTTTCCCGGCATGGAGGTCGTGGAACACCATCTGTTCCGGGTGACCCGAAACGCCGATCTGGAGGTCGAGGAGGACCGGGACGAGGACCTCTTGCAGGCCCTCGAGCGGGAACTCATGCGCCGTCGCTTCGGCCCCGCCGTGCGGCTCGAGGTCACGGACGACATCGACGACGCGGTCGTGGACCTGCTCATGACCGAGATCGATGTGGACCCGGAGGACGTGTTACGGGTGCCGGGCCTGCTCGACCTGGGCTCGCTGAACCAGATCTACGACACCGACCGGCCGGCGCTCAAGGACCGGCCGTTCGTCCCGACGACCACTCCGCGGTTCGCCGAGGGCGAGACACCCAAGTCGGTGTTCGCCACACTTCGCGACGGCGACGTCCTCGTCCACCACCCGTACGAGTCGTTCGCGACCAGTACGCAGCGCTTCATCGAGCAGGCGGCGGCCGACCCGGGGGTGCTGGCGATCAAGCAGACGCTGTACCGGACCTCGGGTGACTCCCCGATCGTCGATGCGCTGATCGACGCCGCGGAGGCAGGTAAGCAGGTCGTCGCACTGGTGGAGATCAAGGCGCGCTTCGACGAGCAGGCCAACATAAAATGGGCGCGCGCGCTGGAACGCGCGGGCTGTCACGTCGTCTATGGCTTCGTCGGGCTGAAGACGCACTGCAAGACTTCGCTCGTCGTGCGCCAGGAAGGCAATCAGATCCGCCGTTACGCGCACGTCGGCACCGGCAACTACAACCCGAAGACTGCGCGGATGTACGAGGACCTGGGGCTGTTCACGGCTGACACCGAGGTCTGTGCCGATCTCACCGACCTGTTCAACGTGCTGACCGGGTATTCGCGGCAGACCGAGTACCGGTCGCTGCTCGTTGCTCCGCAGGGGATTCGGGCCGGGCTCATCGACCGGATCGAGCGGGAGATCGAGTTCGCCCGGGCCGGGCGGCCGGCGCACATCAGGTTCAAGACCAACCACCTCGTCGATGAGCAGACCATCGACGCGCTCTACCGGGCCTCGAACGCCGGCGTACGGGTCGACCTCCTGGTGCGCACCTTCTGCACCATCCGCGCCGGCGTTGCCGGCCTGTCGGAAAACATTCGGGTGCGGTCCATCCTCGGCCGCTTCCTGGAGCACTCGCGCATCTACCACTTCGGCGGTGACGGACACCCGGAGTACTGGATCGGTTCGGCGGACCTGATGCACCGCAACCTCGACCGCCGGGTAGAGGTGCTGTGCCCGGTCACCGAGCGCCACGCACGAGCCCACCTCGCGGACTACCTGGACACCGCGTTCGAGGACAACACGGCGGCCTGGGACCTGCAACCCGACGGCGAGTGGCGGCGCTCCGAGCATGCCCGCGACGACCTCCAGGAGCTTCTGATGAAGCGCCTGGCGGTTCGTGTGGAATAGCGGGCAGGGCGCTGAGGTGGCGCGGCGAGCCCCGATTCCGGACGTGCGTGCGGCCGGGGGGGTGGTGTGGCAGTTGCGCAAGGGGAAGGTCGAGGTGGCGGTCATCCACCGGCCGCGCTACGACGACTGGTCCTTGCCGAAGGGCAAGCTCGACGACGACGAGAGTGAACTGGTCGCTGGCGTGCGGGAGGTCGGCGAAGAACTCGGGTCCCAGGTAGCAGTGTCGCGGCGCCTCGGCGAGGTGCATTACGACGTGCCTGCCGGGGCGAAGCGGGTCGTCTATTGGGGGATGCGGCACGTTGACGGCGGCTTCGTGCCGACCGACGAAGTGGACGCGGTTGAGTGGTTGCGGCCCAAGGCGGCTCGCGATCAACTCAGTTACGACTTCGACCGGCGCATCGTCGCTGACTTCATCGCTCTTCCGACTCCGGACTCGATGATCCTGCTCGTGCGGCATGCAAAGGCCGGTAAGCGCAGCGACTGGCGAGGGTCCGACCGCGACCGTCCGCTTGAACCGACGGGCGAGGCGCAGGCCGCACAGCTCGCCACGCTGCTCAACCTCTTCCGGCCGGACCGCATCATCTCCGCCGATCCCGTCCGTTGCGTCGAAACCGTGCGCCCGCTTGCCGACCAGCTGGGCGTGCCGTTGCAGATCGACCCGGTGTTCGGTGACGAGGCCTACGCCCGGTCGCCCGGCGCAACCGAGGACGCCGTGCTTGCGCTCGCCAAGCCCGGCCAGGTCACCGTGGTCTGCAGTCAGGGCAGGACCATTCCGGCGCTGGTCGACCGGCTCGG
>Ga0136846_1229795_pt1 | contig 10277 bp, 10 predicted proteins | sample HopSoiMetagenom2_FD_96841 | JGI IMG/M metagenome (GOLD analysis project Ga0136846, IMG submission 96841) | Grasslands soil microbial communities from Hopland, California, USA - 2 Assembly 2016 (version 4) | ecosystem: Environmental > Terrestrial > Soil > Grasslands | place: USA: Hopland... | reverse complement strand
TGGTCCTGGCCGGCGGAGAAGGTACGCGCCTCTACCCGCTGACGGCCGAGCACGCCAAGCCGGCGCTGCCCTTCGCGAACGGCTACCGCATCGTGGACTTCGTTCTCAGCAACCTGGTGAACTCGGGCATCGCGACCATCTACGTGCTCGCCCAGTACAAGCCAGAGTCGCTGATGAAGCACATCGCGCGCGCCTGGGCACCGTCGTTCGCCGGCTCGGAAGGACTGATCAAAGTGCTGCTGCCGCGCTCGACGCGCGCGCAGTTCAAGGGCACCGCCGACGCGGTGACGCAGTACCTCGACCTGTTGCAGGCGCATGCCCCGGACCTGGTCGCGGTGTTCGCCGCCGACCATGTCTACCGCATGGATGTGCGCCAGATGGTCACCTTCCACCGCGCGCGCCGCGCGGCGGTCACCGTGTCGGCGCTCGCCGTGCCGCTCGAGAAAGCGTCGAGCTTCGGCATCCTCGCCGCCGACGCCGACGGGCGCGTGCGTGCGTTCCGCGAAAAGCCCAAGCACGCCGAGCCGATGCCGGGTAACGCACGCTGCGCCTATGCCTCGATGGGAAACTACCTGTTCGAGCCGCAGGCGCTCGAGCGCATCCTGCTGCAGGCGCGAGGCGCGGGCGAGCTCGATTTCGGACGCGACGTGCTGCCGCGCATCTGCCTCGGCGAGCACGTCTACGCCTACGATTTCTCCGAGAACCGCGTGCCCGGCGTGCAGGAGTTTGAAGAGCGCGCCTACTGGCGCGACGTGGGCACGCTGTCCGCGCTCGCCGCCGCACAGCAAGACGCGATGGGCACGCGCCCGCGCTTCAACCTCTGGAACAGCCGCTGGCCGATCCGCGGCCAGTATGAGCCGATGCGCGAGGAGGCGTCGACGCCGGTCACGCCGCCCGCCGCATGGCTGCCCGCGAATAGAGAGCGGCATATCGACGAGCGGGTGTCGTCCAGCTGAAGTCGCGCTGCATGCCGCGGCGCTGCATCGCGCGCCAGCGGGCCGGGTCGGCATAGGCGGCGAGCGCACGCTGCAGGGCGGCGGCGAAATCCTCGTCGAACAGAAACCCGGTCTCGCCGTCGGCGATCGTGTCCTTCAGGCCGCCGGTCGCTCGCGCCACCGGCGGCGTGCCGTAGCGCTGGCTGTACATCTGGTTCAGGCCGCAGGGCTCGAAGCGCGACGGCATGAGGAAGAGGTCCGCGCCGGCTTCGATCAGGTGCGCGAGATCCTCGTCGAAGCCCAGGCGCACCGCGATCCGTCCGGGGTTTCTTTCCGCAAGCTGCAGCATCCGGCGCTCGAGCTCGCGCTCGCCGGCGCCGAGCATGCAGAGTTGCGCCGGCAGCTCCGCGACGGCATCGGCAATGAAATCCACCCCTTTCTGGTGCGTAAAGCGGCACACGGCGCCTAGCAGCGGCACCGCAGGGTCCTCGACGAGGCCCAGGCGCTGTTGCAGCGCGCGCTTGTTCAGCGCCTTGCGCTCCAGCGTGTCGGCGTCGTAGCGCGCGGCGATGCGCTCATCGGTGGCCGGGTTCCACTGCTCGATGTCGATGCCGTTGAGGATGCCGCAGAGTGCGTCCTCCCGCCCGCGCAGCACACCTTCGAGCCCGCAGCCGAATGTTTCGGTGAGCGCCTCGCGGGCATAGGTCGGGCTGACGGCCGTCACAAGGTCCGCGGCGAGTATTCCGCCCTTGAGCAGCGACAGCCGGCCATGGAACTCGAGGCCGTCGAGCGTGTAGCTCGACGCCGGCAGCTCCAGCCGCTCGAGCAGGCCCGCATCGAAGATGCCCTGGAAGGCGAGGTTGTGCACCGTCAGGACGCTCGCGGCGGGACGGCCGTCCAAGGCGAGATAGACCGGCGCCAGCGCAGCAGGCCAGTCGTTGGCGTGCACGACGTCGGGCCGCCAGCCGAGCTCGCCCGCGCCGATGCGCGCCGCCGCTCGCGACAGCAGGCCGAAACGCAGCGCGTTGTCGGGCCAGTCCACGCCCTGGGTGTCCTGGTATGGGCCGCCCGGCCGGTCGTACAGCGCCGGACAGTCGAGGATCAGGAACTCGTCCCACTCGCGCAGCGCCGCCTCCATGCCCAAGAGCGTGGTTCGCGCCAGCTCGCGGCCGCGCGTGCGCATCTGGCGATAGCCGGGCAGCAGCGTGCGCACGTCGAGCCCCTGGCGGCGCAGGGCGGCGGGCAGCGCGCTGCTGACGTCGCCCAGCCCGCCGACCTTGGTCAGCGGAGCGCATTCGGGCGTCACGAAAAGGATGCGCATAAAAAAAGACCCCGGTAGGGGACCGGGGTCGGATGCCTACATACGCACGAAGGGAGGGAAGTGCGTATGCAAGGGGGGAACCTCAGTTCGTCACTGCATGCGTCCGCGCCGCCGAGAAATCTTCGCGTACCGGGATATCGAGGCAGGCGGCGCCGTTGATCACCTTCGCGCCGAGCGCTCGCACCAGCGCCGGCTGCTGCTTGGGCGTTTCCAGCTCGATGAAGCACACCACTCGCGCCGCGCCGCGGTTGTGCACCAGGCGGAAAGCGTGCACCGGACCGTAGGGCTCGCACAGCCCCAGCACCGCTTCGGTAAGAGCGTGCAGGTCGCGCGCCGCCGACAGGTGCTCGGTGACATCGGGTCTCATGGCCGAGCCATGCTAGGGCCCGAAAATCCGTGCCGATATCCTCGAAAGCTTGAACCTTTTGTAGTAGGGCCACTACAAAATCAGGCCGACCGTGGCGGCGGTCAGGCAGGTCGCGAGCGTGCCTGCGACGATCGAGCGCAGGCCCAGCGCGACCACCTCGGCGCGCCGCTCGGGGCACATCGTGCCGAGGCCGCCGATCATGATGCCGAGGCTGCCGAAATTGGCGAAGCCGCACAGCGCGTACGTCATCAGCAGGCGGCTGCGCTCCGAGAGCGCGCCCCGCGACAGATCGATATAAGCGACCAGCTCGTTCAGCACCGTCTTCGTGCCGAGCAGCGCGCCCGCCGGCTGCGCCTCGGCCCATGGCACGCCGGCGAGCCAGGCGAGCGGCGCGAGCGCCCAGCCGAGCATGCCTTGCAGCGTGTAGGGGGCGATCGCCAGGTTGACGAGCGCCACCAGCGCGACGAACACCACCAGCATGGCGACGATGTTGACGAGCAGCTGCGCGCCCTCCAGCGTGCCGCGCGTGAGCGCGTCCATGCTGCCGCTCGCGCCCGAGTCGAGCTCGAGCTCCCCGCTCGTCGCGGCGCCGCGCGGCGGCACCATGACGAAGGCGACGACCAGCGCGGCGGGCGCCGACAGGATCGACGCGATGAGGAGATGCGCCACCGCGTCGGGCAGCACCGGCCCGAGGATGCTGGCGTAAAGGAACAGCACCGTGCCGGCGATCGAGGCCATGCCCGCGGTCATGAGCGCGAAGAGCTCGCCGCGCGAGACGCGCGCGAGATACGGCCGCACGAAGAGGGGCGCCTCGACCATGCCGACGAACACGTTCGCGGCGCTCGACAGCCCGACCACGCCGCCCACACCCATCGTGCGGCGCAGAAGCCAGGACAAGGCGCGCACCAGGGCCGGCAATACCCGCCAGTAGAAGAGCAGCGCCGAGAGCGCGCTGATCACCAGCACCAGCGGCAGCGCGCGGAACGCGAGCACGAACAGCGCCGCGGGCTGCGACACTTCGAACGGCGCCGGCCCGCCGCCGAGGTAGCCGAAGACGAGGCTCGTTCCCGCCTGCGTCGCACGCTCGAGCACGAGCAGCGCGTCGTTCAGGCGCAGAAACGCTTTCTTGATGAACTCCACCCTGAGGCAGACGATGGCCAAGCCAAGCTGAAGCACGAGGCCGGCAATGACCGCTCGCCACGGCACTTCGCGGCGCGCCTCGCTGGCGAGCCACGCGAGCGCGAGCAGGCCGGCGATGCCCGCAGCGGCGTGCATAGAATCAGCCATGTTCGTGGTGAGCTGCCTTTGCGCGGAGTGGTGCGACACCTGCGTCGCATACCGGCCGGGGTTCCTCGCGCTCGCGCAGGAGTTCCCGCAGGCCGAGTTCCGCTGGATCGACATCGAGGACCAGGCCGACGCGGTCGGCGATCTCGAAGTCGAGAACTTCCCGACCATCCGCGTGACGCGCGGCGACGAAGTCGTGTTTCACGGCACCCTGCTCCCCCTTCACGCCCACCTCGAGCGGCTCCTGCAGGAGCTCTTCTCTAGGCCGGGAAAATAGTCTCGATCGAGCGCTGCATCGCCTGGGCGACGGCGCGCGGGTCCGCCGCCTGGCGGATCGCCCGGCCGACGACGATGTAGTCGGCGCCGGCCTTGAAGGCGTGCGCTACCTCCATGGTCCTTTTCTGATCGTCGCGCGCCGCGCCCGCCGGGCGGATGCCGGGCGTGACGATGAGCAGCCGGGCGCCGAAGCGCGACTTGAGCTGCGCCGCCTCGTGCGGCGAGGAGATCACGCCGTCGCAGCCCGCCTCGACGGTCGCGTTTGCGCGCTCCTCGACCAGGTCCTCCAGGCGCTTGGTCGCGCCCATCTCGGCAAGGTCGGACTGGTCGAAGCTGGTGAGCACGGTGACGCCGAGGATGCGCATCGCTCCCTTCTCGGCCGCGGCGGCGCGCAGCACCGAAGAATGCGCATGCACGGTGAGGAAAGTGGCGCCCGAGCGGCTGAGGTTGGCGGTGGCGCGCCGCACCGTTTCCGGGATGTCGAAGAGCTTCAGGTCCGCGAAAACCTTGTTGCCGCGCGCGACCAGCCAGTCGATCAGGTCGAAGTACCCCTGCGCCGAGAAAAGCTCCAGGCCTACCTTGTAGAAGCGCGCCGCGTCGCCGATGCGCTCCACGAGCGCGCGCGCATCGCGCGCCTCGGGCACGTCGAGCGCGACGATCAGGCGCTCAGCCCGGGGTATCGCCGGCTGGCTCATCGGTTTTCTTTTCCCTGGCGATGAAATCCTGCAACGATAGCCCAAGATCGGCCTGCGGCACGCCGACCGCGTCCGGGTCGTACACGTAGGCGCGGTACACGTCGGTGATGCGGATCTGCGACGCATCGCGCGCCAGCACCCAGCCATCCTTCTCGGTGCGCGCCACCCAGCCACGCCGCGCGGCGCGCTCGAGGATCAGCTCGCCGCGGTCGGGCAGCATGCGCAGCTCGCGCGCGAGCGCGTTGAGCCACACGACCGCGCCCGTCTCGTGCGCGCGCGCCAGCGCGGCGAGAACGCCGAGCGCCTCCGCGAGCGCCTCGCCGGGCGCGCGGTGACGCTCCGGCTTGCTGCGCATCGCGGGCAGCATGGCCGTGAACACGGCGCCGGTCAGCACCACCAGCCACGACATGTAGAGCCAGACGAGAAAGATCGGGATGGTGGCGAAGGTGCCGTAGATCAGCGTGTAGGTCGGTACGCGTGCGAGGTAAACGGCGAAGCCGCGCTTGGCAAGCTCGAAGGCGACGCCCGCCACCACGCCGCCGAGCAGCGCGTGGCGCCAGTCGACGCACCGCGCCGGCACCACGCCGTAGAGCAGCGTCAGCGCGATGCAGGTGAGCACGAACGGCGTCACGCCGAGCAGCGCGTCGGCCACGAGGTCGAGCTGCAGCGCGCCGAACGAGCGGCGCAGCGCGAAGTACGTCGCCGACAGGCTGCCGCCGATCAGCAGCGGCCCCAGCGTGATCACCGCCCAGTAGACGAACACGTTCTGCAGGATGGGGCGGCGGCGCTGCACGCGGAAGATGCGGTTGAGCGCGTTGTCGATGGTCAGCATCAGCATCACGGAGGTGACGAGGAAGCCGCCGATGCCGATGGCGGTCAGCCGGCCGGCGTTGCTGGTGAACGAGGTGATCTGGGCGCTGACCACGTCCAGCCCGGGCGTGTCGGGCAGCACGTTCTCGACGATGAAGTCCTGCAGCGCCGACATGGCGTCCTCGAACACCGGGAACGCGGTCGAGATGGCGAGCACCACGGTCAAGAGCGGCACGAGCGACAGCAGCGTGGTGTAGGTCAGGCTGCCCGCGGTCTGCGTCGCGCGCTCCTCGCGGAAGCGGTTCACCAGGGCGACCACGAATTCCCAGGCGGCGCGCAGCGCGGGCAATCTCATCGATCCTCTTATGATACCGGCTGGGGGTGTCATGAGACGGCTGGCGCTGGGCGCGCTCATCGCGCTGATCGTGCTGTGCCTGGCATGGGAGCTGTGGCTCGCCCCGCTGCGCCCGGGCGGCTCGCTGATCGCGCTCAAGGCACTGCCGCTGGCGCTGCCGCTCGCCGGCATCGCGCGCGGCCGGCGCTATACCTACCAATGGTCGAGCCTGCTGATCCTCGCCTACTTCGCCGAGGGCGCGACGCGCGCGTGGGCCGACAGCGGCGCTGCGCGCAGCATGGCCTTCGTCGAGATCGCGCTGAGCGCGATCTTCTTCGGCGCCGCGGTAAGCTATGCGCGTGCAACGCAAGCTCGCCGCGATCCTTAGCGCCGACGCCGCCGGCTACAGCCGGCTGATGAGCGAGGACGAGGTCGGCACCGTGCGCATCCTCGCGACATGCCGCGAGCTCGTCACGGCGGTCGTCTCGCGGCACGGCGGGCGCGTGGTAGACATGCCCGGCGACAACGTCCTGGCGGAATTCGCAAGCGCGGTCGCCGCGGTCGAGGCAGCGGGCGCGATGCAGGCGCAGCTTGCGGCATGCAACGCCGAGCTGCCCGAGAACCGGCGGCTCGCCTTTCGCATCGGCGTCAACCTCGGCGACGTGGTGGTCGAGAATGGCCGGCTCTACGGCGATGGCGTGAACATCGCCGCGCGCGTCGAGGCGCTCGCTGAGCCCGGCGGCATCTGCGTCTCCGGCAAGGTCTATGAGGAGGTGCAGCGCAAGCTCGACGTCGCCTTCGAGGACCTGGGCGAGCGCGCGCTGAAGAACATCGTGCAGCCGGTGCGCGTGTACCGCGTGCGCGGCGCTGCGGCGGCTGCGACGCCCGCCGCCGATGCGCCGGGTGCGGGCAAGCCCTCGCTCTTCGTGCACCCTTTCGCGAACCTGAGCGGCGACCCGCAGCAGGAGTTCTTCGCCGACGGTCTCACCGAGGACATCCTCACCGAGCTCTCGCGCTTCCGCGAGCTGTTCGTCATCTCGCGCAACACCTCGTTCAAGTACAAGGGACAGGCAGTCGAAGTGAAAAAGGTGGCGCGCGAGCTGGGCGTGCACTACGTGGTCGAGGGCAGCGTGCGCAAGAGCGGAAAGCGCGTGCGCGTCACCGTGCAGCTGATCGATGCCGAGACCGACCGGCATATCTGGGCCGAGCGCTACGACCGCGACATCGACGACATTTTCGCCCTGCAGGACGAAGTGACCAATGCCATCGTCTCCGTGCTGCCCGGGCGCGTCGAGGACGCCACCCGCGACCGCGCCGAGCGCAAGCCGACCGACAACATGGCAGCCTACGAATGCGTGCTCGCCGCCAAGGTGCTGCATCACCGCTCGGTGCGCAGCGACAACGTGAAGGCGATGGAGCTCATCGAGCGCGCCATCAAGCTCGACCCGAAGTACGCGCATGCCCACGCCTGGAAAGCTTGCATCGTCGGCCAGCAGATCACGTATGGCTGGTGCGACCTGCAGGCGGGTCTGCGCGTGATCGAGGAGGAAGTGACCACCGCCGCCGCGCTCGACGACAACGACAGCGACGTGCACCGCGTGCTTGCCGCGCTGCGCCTGCGCGAGAACGACCACGAGCGCGCCAGCTACCACCAGCAGCGCGCGCTCAGCCTGAACCCGAACGACGACCTGATCGTCGTGCAGCAGGGCGAGATCCTCACCTGGCTCGGCCAGGCGGAGGAAGGCATCGAGTGGATCCGCAAGGCGATGCGACTGAACCCCTACCATCCGGCGCGCTTCTGGGCCCACCTGGGGCGCGCCTATTTCGTCGCGCGACGCTACGCGGAAGCCGCCGACGCCGTGCTGCATATATCGACCCTCGACCCGTTCCACTTGGCGTCGCTCGCGGCCTGCTACGCGCAGCTAGGCGACGCCGCGACGACGGCGAGCCACGTCCGGGAGACGCTTGCGCGCAAGGCCGACTTCAGCGTCGCCCGGGACTATCTGCCAACGCTGCACTACAAGCGCGAGAGCGACCTCGCGCACCACCGCGACGCGCTGCTGAAATCCGGCCTGCCGGCCTAGCGATGCAGGAGCCGCTTGGCCGCGGCGTAGATGGGCACTTCGATCAGCGCGCCGCCGACTTTCGCGCGGTCCCGACCGGCGGCACGTGCCGCCTCGAAGGCCTTGACGATCTTCCTCGCCCTCGCGAGCTCCCGCGCCGAAGGCGTGAATACCTCGTTGATCGGCTCGGCGTGCGCCGGGTCGACGAGGCTCTTCATGCGGTAGCCCAGGCGCTTGGCATAGCGCGCATCGGCCACCGCGCCCTTGCGATCGCGGAACGTGTACGGGCAATCGATGGCCTCGACGCCGGCGGCGCGGCACTCGAGCAGGAAACGCGCACGCACGTAGGCCAGCTCTTCGCCGCGGCGGCTGCGCTCGGTGCCCAGGTCCGCGACCATGTCCTCGCTCGCGACAAGCAGTGCGCTGATGCGCCGGCTCGCCCTCGCAATATCCATCAACCGGACCAAGCCGGCGGCGGATTCGATATTGGGCACCAGCTCGACGCCTGACGGCGCGGCAGCCTCCAGCCGGCGCACCTGCTCTGGCGAATCGACCTTGGACATCATCAGCACATCCGGCCTCGCCACGCCGGCGAGGTCTTCCGCGCCGCAGGTCGCGAAAGGATTGATCCTCACCGCCGCCAGCGCGCCGCGCGCGCGCCACATATGGAAAGCTTTGCCTGACAGAGACCGCGCGATCGGCCTCAGCGCCGGCGGCGTGAAATCCTCGAGCTCGAGCACGATGACGTCGGCGCCCGAGCGCGCCGCGTCGGCGTGCGCGCGCTCATCGGCGCCGGGAACGAACAGCCAGGTGCGCCGCGCTAGCGGCGGCATTCGCGCGCGATGACGCCTTCCACCTGCCCGAGGCGCTCCGCCTGGCCGGGCAGCGGCTCGTCGCGGCGGCGCGCGAGCCATTCGCGCTCCTGCTCAAGCCCGCGGCAACGAACCTCGTTTTCCGAGCGCTGCTCGGGCGTCATGGCGGCGTTAGCCACGGGCTTGGGCACGGCCTTGGCGGCGGGCTTCGCGGGCGCAGGCGCGTTCTCTTGGCGCGCGAGCGCGCGGCATCCGGCGAGCGGCTTATCGCTGTATTGCACCTTTCCCTTCGCATCCACGCAGCGGTAGAGCTGCGCCTGCGCCGGCAGTGCGCCGAGCAGCAATGCGACGACCAGCCAGGCCTTCATAGCTGGTGCTGCGGGTTGACGCGCTCGACCTTGCTCTCGAGCTTGTTCAGCGCGCTGATGTAGGCCTTGGCCGAGGCAACCACGATATCCGTGTCGGCGCCGACGCCGTTGACGATGCGCCCGCCGCGTGCGAGACGCACCGTCACCTCTCCCTGGGACTCGGTGCCGGTGGTCACCGCGTTGACCGAGTAGAGCAGCAGCTCGGCGCCGCTCCTCGCGAGGCCCTCGATCGCCTTGAAGGTCGCATCGACCGGGCCGTCGCCCTGCGCTTCCGAGCTCCTCTCCTTGCCGGCCTCCACGAGCGTGACCTTGGCGAAGGGCTTCTGCCCCATGCCGCTCGCCTGGTTCATGGTGACCAGCCGCCAGTGCTCCTCGCCCGAGCGGCCGGCCTCCTGCGCGACCAGCGCCTGCAGGTCCTCGTCGAAGATCTCGGCCTTCTTGTCGGCGAGGTCCTTGAAGCGCTGGAAGGCCTTGTTGGCGGCCTCCTCGCTGTCGAGCTCGATGCCGAGCTCCTTCAGGCGCTGCTTGAAGGCGTTGCGGCCGGAAAGCTTGCCCAGGACGATCTTGTTCGTGCTCCAGCCCACGTCCTCGGCGCGCATGATCTCGTAGGTCTGGCGCGCCTTGAGCACGCCGTCCTGGTGGATGCCTGAAGCGTGCGCAAAAGCGTTGGCGCCCACCACCGCCTTGTTCGGCTGTACCACGAAGCCGGTGATCTGCGACACGAGGCGCGAGGTGGGCACGATGTGCGTCGTATCGATGCCGACATCCAAACCAAAGAAATCGTTGCGCGTCCTCAGCGCCATCACCACTTCCTCGAGCGAGGTGTTGCCCGCGCGCTCGCCCAGGCCATTGATGGTGCACTCGATCTGTCGCGCACCGCCGATCTGCACCGCGGCCAGCGAGTTGGCGACCGCCATGCCGAGGTCGTTATGGCAGTGCACGCTCCAGACCGCCCGATCCGAATTGGGCACGCGCTCGCGCAGGGTCTTGATGAAATTCCCGTACAGCTCCG
>Ga0136846_1225664_pt1 | contig 10278 bp, 10 predicted proteins | sample HopSoiMetagenom2_FD_96841 | JGI IMG/M metagenome (GOLD analysis project Ga0136846, IMG submission 96841) | Grasslands soil microbial communities from Hopland, California, USA - 2 Assembly 2016 (version 4) | ecosystem: Environmental > Terrestrial > Soil > Grasslands | place: USA: Hopland... | reverse complement strand
TTCAACTTCCCGCTGAACCTCGTCGCCCACAAGCTCGCGCCCGCGCTCGCGGCGGGCTGCGCCGTCGTCCTCAAACCCGCAAGCCAGACGCCGCTGTCGGCGTTGCTGCTCGCCGAGCTCGAGCACGAGGCCGGTCTCCCGCCCGGCTGGCTGAACGTCGTCGTCGGCTCGGCCTCCGAGATCGGCGACGTGCTGGTCGAGGACGAGCGCGTCAAGCTGATCACGTTCACCGGCTCGAGTGGCGTCGGGTGGGGGCTCCGCGAGCGGGCACCGAAGAAGCGCGTGAACCTCGAGCTCGGCAACGCGACGCCGGTGATCGTCGCGGCCGACGCGGACGTGTCGCTCGCAGCGGCGAAGGTCGCGCAGAACGCGTTCTCGTTCGCGGGCCAGAGCTGCATCTCGGTCCAGCGCGTCTACGTCGAGCGCGATGCGTACGACGGCTTCGTCTCGGCGCTCGTGCCGCTGGTCGAGGCGCTGAGGGTCGGCGACCCCTCCGACGACGAGACGGACGTTGGCCCCGTGATCGACGAAGAAGCGCGCGAGCGGATTTTCGACTGGATCCGCGCGTCGCAGGGCGAGGTCCTGACGGGGGGCGAGCTCGACGGCGACCTGATCCGGCCGACCGTGATCGCGAACCCGGCGGCGGACGACAAAGTCTCCTGCGAGGAGGTGTTCGGGCCGGTCTGCACGGTGACGGCGGTGGGGTCGCTGGACGAGGCGATCGAGCTGGCGAACGGCACGCGCTACGGGCTGCAGGCGGGGATCTTCACGTCCTCGATCGCGAACGCTCTGACGGCGGCTCAACGCCTCGAGTTCGGCGGCGTCGTCGTGAACGAGGCGCCGACGTTCCGGAGCGACCAGATGCCCTACGGCGGCGTCAAGGATTCCGGCAACACCCGCGAGGGGCCGCATTACACGGTGCGCGAGATGACGGAAGAGCGGCTCGTCGTCATCGAGCTTCCGTAGTTTCGCCGCACGAAGGCCGGGAACACCGCACGCATGATCGGCCTCGTGCTCGCACTCGTCGTCGTCGGGATCGTGATGACGCTGCTCGGCTTGTGGATCTTCTCCATCCCGATCGGCCTGCTCGCGCTCGTGCTGTTCGTCCTGTTCCTCGCCGGCTGGGGCCGGCGCGCGGCGAGCCGCACGCCCGACTCGCCGGCCTAACGCGTCACAGGCCGCTGTTACATTGGTCGCGTGGCGCGGCCATCGCTGCTTGCACGTTTTCGCCGCACAGAGCCGGTCGCGGCGGCGCCGCGAGCCGCCGGTCCGCCGCGGCGTTCACTGCCCCATCCCGCACAGCTGCGGAGGGAGCGGCGCTCGCTGATCCGTGCACGCGAGGAGCGCTTGCGTGACCTGGGCGGACTGATGCTCGAGATGTTCCGCCGCGACCAGTTCCGCCAGGACCTGCTCGTCGAGCGCTGCGACGAGCTGCTGACGCTCGACGAACGCCTCCAGGAGCTCGACACGCTGCTGGCGGCGACCGCGTCGGCGCGCCGCCCGGCACCGGCCGCGCGCTGCGCGTGCGGCGCGCCGCTCGTCTGGGGCTCGCATTTCTGCGCGAACTGCGGCCGCTCCGTCGGCGCGACTCCGGCCGTCGTCTCCTGCGCGAACTGCAGTGCGCCGCTCGCCGCCGACGCGAAGTTCTGCGCGGTCTGCGGCCACGCCGTCTCGGGCGAGCTCATCGAGGCGCTTCCCGCACCGCAGGAACGCTGGGAGCCGTGAGCACCCCGGCGAGGCCTCCCGCCGAGCCGGTCTGCCCACGCTGCGGCGCTCCACACGAGCCGGGCCAGGAGTACTGCCTCGAGTGCGGCTACCGGCTGCAGGCCGGGCCTGGGGTGATCGGACGCCTGTCGGGTGGCTGGCAGTCGCGGTTCGGGTGGTATCCGGGCGACTGGTTCTGGCGCGTGCTGCTCGGTCTCGTGATCGCGGTTGCGGGCGCGACCGCAGCCATTGTCCTGAGCGACGCCGGCGCGGAAAACAACCCGATTGTCGCGACGGCCGGCGGCGGCTCGCCGCATACGCCGACGAGCGCCCCGCAGACGGCGACGGTGACGCTGCCGAGCGTCTCGACGGCGTCCGGTCCGCCGCCGACGCCCTCGAACCCGCCGCCGACGAAGACCACCGCGCCGGCGCCGGGGGCGCTGACCGCCTGGCCGGCAGCGCGGACCGGGTACACGGTCGTGCTCGAGTCGATCCCGTCGAGCGCCGGTCGGTCGCTCGCGCTGCAGCGCGCCCACTCCGCGTCGCGGGCCGGGCTCCCACAGGTCGGGATCCTCGACTCGGGCCGCTACTCGAGCCTCCACCCAGGATATTTCGTCGTCTTCAGCGGGATCTATGCCTCGCGCGGTCAGGCGGAGGCAGCGCGGGCGTCCGCGGCGGAGAAGGGCTATCAGCTCGCCTATTCGCGCGAAATCACGCGTTAGCCGTTCTCCCGCGAGGCAACGAACAGGCCGACTTTGTAACACGGCCGCGCGTCTTATAGACTCCGTCGTCGACGGACGCGGCCAACCGACCATTTACCGCGACTTAACAAAGCTTTGCGGGGGATTAATGGGAGCTAGAGATACTGTGACCGAGGAGTACACCGCCCAGCTTCAGGCCTGCATGTATCAATACTCAAGAGCCATATACAGGTCGATTAAAGACCTGATCGATCCGTATGTGGCCACGGAGCTGCACCTCGAATATCGGCGGGCGGTGCTCGAGCAATGCGAGCAGACGATGGAGCGGCTCGCCCGCGACCCCCTCTACTTCGCGAAGCCCGACCGGGCGCTCTTCCAGGACATCCGGCGGTACTTCCCGATCACGGCGCAGGCGCAGGTCGCCTGGGCGGTGCAGGAGGGCGTGGCTGCCGCGGTCGCGTTCATCGAGGAGCAGATCGAAGCGGGCGCGCTCGACGGCGGCGTCGCGCGCTGCCGCGCGACGACGCGGAAGGGCAAGCCGTGCCAGCGCACGCCGCTGCCCGAGCGCGACTACTGCCCGTCGCACCAGCACCTCGAGCGCTCCAAAGTCGCGGCTTAGCACCGCTCGTCTCTCGCGGGCGCGGCGACGTGTCGTTTGGAGCCGCGTCTCGTGCCTGGCACGTAACGAGTGTGTGACTTACCCGTGACCGAAGGCTGACGCCGGCGGTCGGGCGCACCTCGCCGGCGGTACGGTCGCCGCGATGGGACGACCGCAGCGCTACCTCGCCGACGGCGCCTACTACCACGTCGCAACGAAGGGGAACAACAACGCTCCCATCTTCCTCGACGACTGGGACCGGGTCGTCTTCGTCCAGATCCTGAGACGCGTCCGGCGGCGCTACGGCTGGCGCTTGCACGCACGCTGCCTGCTCGGGAACCACTACCACCTCGTCGTCGAGACGCCGCTCGCCAACCTCTCCGACGGCATGCGCGACCTCAACGGCGGCTACGCCCGTGCGTTCAACGAGCGGCATCGCCGCCAGGATCACGTCTTCGGCCGGCGGTTCTGGTCACGGGTGATCGAATCGGAGGACCAGTACGACCACACCGTCGACTACATCCTCCACAACCCGGTGAACCACGGCTTCACCCGTCGGCTCGGGACATGGCGCTGGACGTCGGTGCCGGCCGCAGGTCGGATAGATTCGCCCCATGTCGCACGACACCGACAAGCTGATCCGCCAGCTATCCCTGGTCGCCTACCTGATGGCGGAGCGGCGAGCCCTCACGGCGCGGGACGTGAAGTCGAACGTCGAGGGCTACTCGGAGATGTCCGACGAAGCCTTCGCACGCCGCTTCTACTCGGACCGGGCCGAGCTGATCGCGCTCGGCGTGCCGCTGCAGTCGCAACGCGACGAGTTCACCGGCGAGGAGCTCTACACGCTCCGCTCCGAGAACTACTTCCTGGACGAGCTCGAGCTGGACGACGACGAGCTCGCGGCCCTCCAGACTGCGCTGTATCTGCTCGAGGGCAAGTTCGCGTACGCCGAGCCCCTCCGGCTCGCGCTGCAGAACCTCGCGCTCGGACGTCCCGGCTTCGACGAGCCCGCAACCGACACCGCCGTGCGCGTCGAGGTCCTCGACCCCGACTACTCGGCGGAGATGCCGGGCCGCCTCGGCAAGCTCGAGGGAGCGATCTCGAAGCAGCGGACGATCAAGTTTCCGTACTACTCGATCTCGCGGAACCGCCAGAGCGAGCGGACGCTCAACCCCTACGGGCTCCTCTCGGACAACGGCAGTTGGTACGTGATCGGACAGGACCTCGACCGCAAGGACATCCGCACGTTCCGCGTCTCGCGCATCCGCGGGGACATTCGCTTTGCGACGCGGCGCGAGCGCGACTTCCGCATCCCGTCGGACTTCGACATCGACGTTTACCGCGGCCGCCCCCCGTGGCAGATCGGGGACACCGAGGGCGAGGCGCGGATCGAGCTCGCGGGGGACACCGCGTGGTGGGTCGAGCGCGCGTTCGGCAACGCCGGCGAGCTCCACGACGGAGTCTTCGTCACGGATTACTCGTCGCTCCCGCTGCTGACGTCGTGGATCTTGCGCCAGGACGGCCGCGCGATCCCCGTCGAGCCGGACGAGCTCCGGCGCGAGGTCGCCCAGGCGCTGCGCGACGTTCGTGCCAGGCATGAGACAGGTCCGCCCGAGCTAGCAGCCCCCGCCCCGGTCCCGCGTGAGGAAGAGATCGGCGAGCGCCCCGCCGGCCCCGTCGTGCCGGAACGCTTCGCGGTGCTGCAGGCGCTGCTCGCCTACCTGCTGGCGGCGTGCGGCGAAAGCAACGACGCCGTCATCGCCGCGCACGAGATCGTCGACCGGTTCCACATTCCGGAGGATCAGCTCGAGGAGCACCTGCAGCTGCTCAACCTCGTCAACTTCGGCGGCGGTTGCTACACGGTGTACGCCGCGCTCGACGGCGACAACGTCCATGTCGACAAAGAGCTCTACGGCGACACTTTCAGACTCGCCCCGCGCCTGACACCGCTCGAGGCGCGCGCCATCCGCCTCGCGCTGGAGTTCGTCGGGCCGATGATCGCCGCCGACGCCCACACGCCCCTCGACCGGGTCCGCCGCAAGCTCGAGGAGACGTTCGGCCAGTTCGAGCACGCGCAGACACCCGAGCCGCGAGCGGAGGATCCCGAGGCGGACCTCGTCGCGACTCTGACGGAAGGCATCCGCGGCCGCCGCCTCGTCGAGATCGAGTACCAGAAGGAAGGCGAGCAGACGTGGTCGCAGCGGATCGTGGAGCCGTACTCGTTGCAGCGGGAGCTCCCGAACTGGCGCGTGCACACCTGGGATCGCACGCGCGACGGGGAGCGCAGCTTCCGGCTCGACCGCATGCGCACCGCGAAGCTGACGGACGAGAGCTTCGAGCCGCGACCCGCGTTCGAGCCGCGCGGCCTGCGCGACGCGCGCACCGCGAAGGTCCTCTACGCGAAGGGCGTCGCTGCACGCTGGGCGGCCGAGCGCGGAGCCACGCTGCTCAAGGACGGGACCGCAGTCGGCGAGATGCCCGTCGGCAGCCCGGAGTGGCTGCTCGGCGAGATCCTGTCTCACCGCGGCGAGGCGATGTTGCTCGAGCCGGCGGAAATGCGGGACTCGGTTGCCGCACGGGCGCGCGAGCTCGCGAACGAGCTCGGCGTTTCGCGCCTCCGCGCGCGCGCCTAGGCCGGAAGCTCGAGCCGGAACACCGAGCCCTGCTCGGGGACGGAGCGAACGTCGAGCTTCCCTCCGTGCGCCTCGGCGATCGACCGCGCGATGAACAGGCCGAGCCCGGAGCCCGGCTTCGTCGCGCCGCCGCTCGATCGACCGAACTTCTCGAAGATCAGCTCGTGGTCATCCGGAACGATCCCCGGCCCTTCGTCGGCGACGTCGATCAGGACGTGCCCGTCGTCGGCCAGCGCGCTCACGTGGACGCGCCCACCGGCGGACGAGTACTTGACGGCGTTGTCGACGAGATTCTGGATCACCTGGCGCAGGCGCTCGCGGTCCCCACGCACGTGCGGTAGCGCGCCCAGCTCGGTCGTCAGCTGCACCTCGTCCTGCGCGAGCTCCGCAGCCATCACGACGTCCCGCAGCAATTCGGCGAGGTCCACGTCGCTGAACGTGAAGCTGAACGTTCCCGCCTCGATCCGCGACGTGTCGAGGACGTCGTCGATGAGCGTCGCGAGTCGCGCCGTCTCGTCGCCGATCAGCGACAGGAATGCCTGACGCTGCTCGGGGGTCAGCTCGCGCCACCTCCCCTGCATCGTGCGCGCGGCTCCGATCACCGCCGCCATCGGGCTGCGCAGCTCGTGCGACACGAGCGACACGAAGTCGGCGCGCAAGGCGGACAGTCGACGCAGCTCGTCCGCAGTGCTGCGCTCCGCTTCGTACGCACGGATGTTCTGGACCGTGGTCGCAACGAGCCGGCCTAGAAGCGAGACGAGGTCGAGCTCGGCCGGCGCGAAGGCGTCGGCCTCGGCGCGCACGAGCCCGAGCATGCCGATCGTGCGCGGCCCGACCTGCAGGGGCGCGAGCACGCGGCTGCGCAGGCCGAGACGCAGCAGCTCCTCCTCTTCCGGATACGCGGGCGGGTCCATCGAGGCGCGGTAGACGAGCTTTCCTTCGAGGACGTCCTCGAGCACGGAGCCTTCGACGGGCCGCGCTGACCCCGGCGGGAACACACGATCGGTCCCGCGTCCGGCGACGGCCATCACCTCGGCGCGCCCCCTTTCGACGAGCACGAGCGTCACGCGCTCGAACTCGACCAGGCCGCGGAGCTCCCGGATGAACGCACCGAACGCCTGATCGAGATCGAGAGACGACGCGAGAGCACGAGCGCAGCGATTTGCCGCCTCGAGCACGTCGACGCGCCGGCCGAGCTCGTCGCGCAGAGTCTCGGCCTCTTGCGCGCGCTCCTCGGCGAGTGCCGCCTCGTGGCCGAGTCGTTTCACGAGCCAGCCGACGATCGCGCCGGTGATCAGGAAGACGCCGAACGGAAACGTCACCCGGTCCCAGAGGAAGCCGGGGCCGTCCTGGAAGTGGTGCACGCGCCACCACTCCGCGAACACGAGATACGGAAAGAGCAGCAACGGCAGCACGAGTGCACCGAGGAGGCCGTAACGCAGCGCGGCCTCCGTGACGACGAACATCAGCGCCCAGCGCGTCGGGCTCCCGTACTCGTACGAGTACATCGTCGCGAACGCCGCGATGACGGCCGTGTCGAAGAGAAGCGCGACCAGCCCGACCACGCGCGGGTCGCCCCGGGTGCTCGCGGCGTACAACGCCACGGCGCCGGCCGCGAACACCGCCGTCGCGATCCAGGCGTAGTTCTCGTACCCGGGCGGGTAGTTCTCGCTCAGGATCCCGACCTCGAGCACTGCGAAGCACACGGCGGCGAGGCGGACGCGCGCGATCCACAGCTCGACCTCGCGCGGACGCCTCAGCCTCGAAGTGTCAGTCGGCATGCCGTTCCTCGATTCGCGTCACGGCCCACTGCGCCTGCTCGCGCAGCAGCTCGTCGCCGTTCGCCAGGAACGGATCGGCGAGCGCGGCATCGTCGGGCGTACCCGTGTTCCCGAGTGCGACGAGCGCGTTCCGGCGCAGGTAACGCCCGTCGTTTCGCGGGACGTACAGCCGCCGGTACTGCTCGCGGAGCGCGTCACCGTCGTCGCGCAGCCAGTCGGCCAGCCGCACGTGTGATTCGGCCCCGTCCGGCAGCACAGCGTCGCCGCGGCGCTTCTCGACACCGCGGTTCCACGGGCACACGTCCTGACAGATGTCGCAGCCGTAGACCTGCGCGCCGAGATCCGCGCGGTACGCGGTGGGAATGGGCTCCGGCGCCTGCGTCCAGTAGGAGAGGCACTTCGTGGAGTCGAGCACCCCGGGCTCGTCGAGCGCCCCGGTCGGGCATGCGTCGATGCACAGGGTGCACGAGCCACAGCCGGCGTCGAGCGGCGCCGTTGGCTCGACCTCTGCCGTCGTCACGAGCGTGCCGAGCACGACCCACGACCCGTGCCTCCGCGTGATCAGCAGGGTGTTCTTGCCGTAGAAGCCGACGCCGGACCGCGCCGCCGCCTCGCGGTCGACGTGCTGGTTCGCGTCGACGAGCACCCGGTACTCCCCTCCGACGCGGCGGCCGAGCTCGTCCAGGCGCTCGCGCAGAACCGCGTAGCCGTCGTACCACGTGTAGCGCGGGAGCCGTCCCTCGCCGGGCTCGAGCGGCGGCTCGGGCGCGTAGTAGCAGTGTGCGGCCGACACGACGGTGCGCGCACCCGGAAGCAACGCCTCGGGGTGGCATGACACCTCGGGCTGCGCCATCGTGAAGCGCATGTCTGCGAACAGCCCGCGGGCCTTCCGCTCGCGGATGTGACGTTCGGTCTCCTCGTAGGCGGACGCCGGCGCGGCGCCGACGACGTCGAGGCCGAGCTCCTCGGCGAGCCGCTCCAACTCAGCAGCGGTCATGTGGAAGATTGTGCCGGGTGAAAGCGATCCGAATCCACGAGGACGGCGGGCCGGACGTCCTCCGCTACGAGGACGCCCCCGACCCGGTGCCAGGCACGGGACAGGTCCTGATCGACCTGCGGGCAGCCTCGCTCAACCATCTGGACGTCTGGATCCGGAAAGGGCTGCCGTCGGTCGGCAAGCCGCGCATCCTCGGCGCGGACGGCGCCGGCGTGGTCGTGTCCGGCGAAGGCTTCGCGCCCGGCGACCGCGTCGTGATCAATCCCGGCATCGACCACGGTGACGGCCGGATCACCGTGATCGGCGAGCACACGGACGGCACGCACGCCGAGCGGATCGCCGTCCCGGCCTCGCAGGTGTACGCGATCCCGGAAGGCATGGACTTCGAGACGGCTGCCGCGTTCCCGCTCGTGTTCGAGACCGCCTATCGCATGCTCGCCACGAAGGCCGCGCTGCGCGAGGGCGAATGGGTGCTCGTCTGGGGGATCGGCAGCGGTGTCTCCACCGCATCCCTCGCGATCGCGAAGGCGCTGGGCGCGCGGGTAATCGTCACGTCCGGCAGCCCGGCGAAGCTCGAGCGCGCGCGCGAGCTCGGTGCGGAGGCCGCGTTGAACCACGACAGCGACGACGTGCCCGCACTGGTCAAGGAGCTCACATCGGGCGGCGCTCACGTCGTCGTCGACCACGTCGGCGCGGCGACGTGGCAGCGCTCGCTCGCGGCCGCGCGCGCCGACGGCCGCGTCTGCGTCTGCGGCGCGACCAGCGGGCCGAACCCGCCCGCGCAGCTCCACCGGATCTGGTGGAAGCAGCTGACGGTCTACGGCTCGACGATGGGCATGCGCACCGACTTCGAGGCCGTGTACGAACTGGTCAGTGCCGGCCGCGTGGTGCCAGTCGTCGACCATGTCTTTCCGCTCGCCGAAGCCGCCGCCGCCCACGAACGGCTCGAGGCCGGCGAGCAGCTCGGGAAGATCGTGCTGCGGATTCCGGGCTAGCCGATACCCAGGATGAACTTCGCGTCGTCCGACATCCGCTCGGGCGTCCACGGCGGATCCCAGGTCAGCTCGATCGCGACGTCCTCGACGCCCGGCACTTCACGCGCAACGCGGCTGATGTCCTCCTGGATCATCGGGCCCGCGGGACAGCCCATCGACGTCAGGCTGTGCGTCACCTTCACGTTGCGCCCCTCTACCTCGACGTCGTAGAGGAGGCCGAGCTCGACGATGTCCATCCCGAGCTCGGGATCCTCGACCTGGCGCAGCGCCTCGTAGACCTCTTCACGCGTCGGCATCGATTCGAGTCTAGCTAGTAGCCGAGGAGCCGCACTTCCTCGCGGCGTTCGCGCGCGAAGAAGTGGATGCCGTCGGTGAAGCGAACCCAGTTGCAGCGCGTGCACATCACGAGCGAGTGCGTGCGCGCGGAGTCGGCGAGGAAACGCACACCGCGCAGCAGGTCGCCGTTCGAGACGCCGGTCGCGGCGACGATCACCTCGCCCGGAGCGAGCTCCTCGGTCGTGAACACACGGGTTGGATCGTCGATACCGAGCTCGCGCGCCTGGTCGATCTCGCGCCGTGATGTCGGCCACAGCTGAGCCTGTACCTCGCCGCCGAGACAGCGCAGCGCGGCGGCCGACATGACCGCCTGGCGCGTGCCGCCGATGCCGACGGCCAGATGATCGTTCGTCCCGCGGATCGCGGCCGAGATCGATGCCGTGACCGTGCCGTCCTGGATCAGCTTGATGCGCGCGCCCGAGGCACGGATGTCCTCGATCAGGTCGTGGTGACGAGGGCGGTCGAGCACGATCGTCGTGATGTCGTTCGGCCGGCGTCCGAACGCGTCGGCGATCGCGTGCACGTTGTCGCCC
>Ga0136846_1225413_pt1 | contig 10278 bp, 9 predicted proteins | sample HopSoiMetagenom2_FD_96841 | JGI IMG/M metagenome (GOLD analysis project Ga0136846, IMG submission 96841) | Grasslands soil microbial communities from Hopland, California, USA - 2 Assembly 2016 (version 4) | ecosystem: Environmental > Terrestrial > Soil > Grasslands | place: USA: Hopland... | reverse complement strand
GGCTACGAGGGCAAGCTCGAGATCACCGACGACCTCGATCGCGCGGTCGACGGCGCGGACTTCGTCCTGATCCAGATCAGGGTCGGCGGACAGGAAGCCCGGCTCTCGGACGAGACGGTGCCGCTCGCCTGCGGCTGCATCGGTCAGGAGACGACTGGCGCAGGCGGTCTCGGCAAGGCGCTGCGCACCGTCCCGGTCGTCCTCGGGATCGCCGATCGCGTCCGCGAGCGTGCAGCCGACGGCGCCTGGATCGTCGACTTCACGAACCCGGTCGGGATCGTCACACGGTCACTGCTCGATCACGGCCATCGCGCGGTCGGTCTCTGCAATGTCGCGATCGGGTTTCAGCGGTCCTTCGCGCGGATGCTGGAAGCAGAGCCGGAGCGGGTGCAGATCGACCAGGTCGGGCTCAATCACCTGTCCTGGGTCCGGTTTGTCCGCCTGGACGGGGAGGACGTGCTCCGGGACCTCCTCGCGGCGCACGGGGATGAGATCGCCGAGATGTCCGGCGTGGCCCGGCGTCTGATCGACGAGCTCGGCGTGATCCCGTCGTACTACCTGCACTACTTTTATGGACACGACCAGGAGCTCGCCGAGCAGCTCGACGGGGTCCCGCGCGCGACGACGGTCGCAGGGATCGAGCGCGAGCTGCTCGAGCTGTACCGCGATCCGAACCTCGTGGAGAAGCCGGCACTCCTGGAGCAACGCGGTGGCGCGTTCTACAGCGATTCCGCAATCGGGCTCGTCGGCGCGCTCGCCACCGACAGCGGTGAGGCGCATGTCGTCGACGTGCGGAACAACGGAACGATCGCGGGCCTCGCTGACGACGACGTCATCGAAGTGCTGTCCGCCGTCGGCGCGGACGGCGCCACCCCGCTGCCGCAGGCCGCCGTCGCCCCGGAGCTACTCGGCCTGATGCAGCACGTCACCGCCTACGAACGTCTTGCCGCAGAGGCGGCCGTGACCGGCGATCCGGCCATCGCGCGCAAGGCCTTGCTGACGCATCCGCTGATCGGCCAGCATCCGCTGTCCGAGGACCTCGTCGACCGCCTGCTCGAGGCAGGCTCGGAGCATCTCCCGCAGTTCCATGCGGAGACGCGCGCATGAGCCGCGCAGCTGTCCTCGCCGTGGACGGCGGCAACTCGAAGACCGACCTCGCGCTCGTGGAGGCGGACGGGTCCGTGCTGGCGCTCGTCCGCGGCCCACTCAGCTCTCCTCACCATCTCGGCATCGACGGAGCTGTTGCGGTTCTCGAGGACTTGCTGGCGGAGGCGGTAGGCGAGGCGAGGCTCGGCGATCACGCCGGACGCGTTGCACAGGTCGCAACGCTCTTGATGGCCGGAGTCGATTTCCCCATGGAGGAAGACGTCGTGCGCGAGGCGATCGAGGAGCGCGGCTGGGCGCAGCGGGTCCACGTCGGCAACGACACGTTCGCCATCCTGCGAGCGGGGACGGAGCGCGGCTGGGGCGTCGCAGTCACGTGCGGAGCCGGAATCAACTGCGTCGGCGTGTCGCCCGACGGTCGGCACGCCCGCTTCCCCGCGCTCGGCGCGATCACCGGCGACTGGGGTGGGGGGTACGACCTCGGCCTCGCCGCCGTTTCCGCCGGCGCACGTAGCGAAGACGGCCGCGGCCCACGTACGACCCTGGAGCGCGTGGTGCCGGCCCACTTCGGTTTCACGACCCCGAGCGAGTTGGCCGAAGCCATCCACGCCGGCCGGATCGAACAGCGCCGTGTGATCGAGCTCGCGCCCGTCGTCCTCGCCGAAGCCGCGGACGACGCCGTCGCGGCGGAGATCGTCCAACGTCTCGCCGCGGAGGTGGTCGCGCTCGCCCGGGTCGCTTTGTCCCGCCTGGATCTGCTCGACGAGTCCGTGGAGGTCCTTCTGGGCGGAGGAGTCCTTCAGGATGCCGCCGGCGCCCTGCTCGCCGCGATCGACTCGGCGTTGCACGAGGTCGCCCCCAACGTCACCGTTCGGCCCACCGCATCCGCGGCGATCGTCGGCGCAGCGCTTTTGGGTCTCGACGAGATCGGCGCAGGCCCCGACGAGCAGGCCCGGCTTCGCCGCGAGCTCGGCACCGCATTCTCCCAGCTGGAAGGAGTGGCGAGCATTGGCTGAAGTCCGATTCGTCCAAGCGACCAGGGTGTACCCGGGAACGGAAGCGCCTGCAGTCGACTCGCTCGATCTGGACATCGCAGACGGGGAATTCATGGTCCTCGTCGGCCCGTCGGGCTCGGGCAAGACCACGGCATTGCGAATGCTCGCCGGTCTCGAGGAGGTCGACGCCGGGTCGATCTTCATCGGCGACCGCGACGTCACCGACCTCGCGCCAAAGGAGCGCGACGTCTCGATGGTGTTCCAGAACTACGCGTTGTACCCGTATCTCACGGTGGCGGCGAACATCGGCTTTCCGCTTCGGATCGCGAAAGTCAAGAAGAGCGTCCGTGAAAAGCGCGTGCAGGAGGTCGCCTCCTTGCTCGGGCTGACCGAGTACCTCGAGCGCAAGCCGGGTCAGCTCTCCGGCGGGCAGCGCCAGCGCGTCGCGATGGGACGCGCGATCGTGCGGGTCCCGAGGGTCTTTCTGATGGACGAGCCGCTCTCGAACCTCGATGCAAAGCTTCGCGTCCAGATGCGGGCGGATATCGCTGCTCTGCAGTCCGACTTCGGCATTACAACGGTGTACGTGACTCACGACCAGTCGGAGGCGATGACCCTCGGGCACCGGGTCGCCGTCCTGCACGAAGGCCACCTCCAGCAGGTCGGGCCGCCTCGTCAGCTCTACGAGCGTCCGGTGAACGTCTTCGTCGCGGGCTTCATCGGCTCGCCTGCGATGAATCTCTGCACCGTGCCGCTCTCGAACGGCGCGGCCTCCTTCGGCGGCGTCGACGTCCCGCTGCCGACCGGTGTCGGTGGCAACGGGAGATCGACGCTCGTGATCGGGGTGCGACCGGAGGCACTCGAAGTGGCGGCAGATGGAATCCCCGCGAAGGTCGACGTCGTCGAGGACGTGGGAGCCGATGCGTTCGTCTTCTGCAGCACTGAGCTTGCCGGGGAGACGACCAAGCTCGTCGCACGCACGGAGGTGCGCAAGGCGCCGAAGCAGGGTGAACGCGTGACGTTGCGTCCGCGTCCCGACGAGGCGCACCTGTTCGACTCGGCGAGCGGCGAGCGGCTGGATCACCGATGACCCGGGTCGCCGTTTCGCAGCCCGACCCGCACACCCCGGGCGAGCTGTTCCGCGGCGAGATCAGGGAGCAGCCGGCAGCGCTTCTTCGGCTGCTCGAGCACGAGGCGGAGTTTGCCGCCGTGACGAAGGCGATGGTCGATCGGGCTCCGTCGGTCGTGCGTCTCGTCGGCCACGGCTCGTCCGACGCCGCGGCGTCGTACGGCGTCTACGCATTCGGCTTGCTCCCGGGCTGGACCGCGATGCGCGACTCGATCTCGCTCACGGTGTACTACGACGCGAAGCTCGACCTCTCCGACTCGGTGGTGATCGCCCTCTCGCAGTCGGGCGAGACACCGGATGTCGTCGAGTACGTCAAGCGTGCGCGCGCGAGGGGAGCGCTCACCGTCGCGATCACGAACGGGGAGACCTCCGGTCTCGCGCAGGCCGCGGATGCGACGTTGCCGCTCGCGGCCGGCCCGGAACGCGCCGTCGCCGCCTCGAAGACGTTCCTCAACACGCTGGCCGCGCTTGCGCTGCTCGCAGGCGGGACCGCGGGCAGAGGCGTCGAGATCGGCGCCGGCCTGCGCCGCGTGTCCGAACAGCTGGCGGAATCGCTCGAGGCCCTCGAACGCGCAGTGACGAACGTCGCGATCGCGTTCGCCTACGTCGGCCGGATGTACGTGATCGGCCGAGGCATCGAGTTCGGGACCGCCCGTGAGGTGGCGCTGAAGCTGACCGAGACGTGCCGCGTCGCGGCCGAGCCTCTGACCGCGACCGATCTCGCCCATGGGCCGATCGCCGCCGTGGACGCACTCTTTCCCGTCTGGACGATCGCGTCTCGCGACGAGAGCCTGCCGATCGTGGTCGATGCGGCGAACCGACTGCACGAGTCCGGCGCGACCGTCGTGGCGAGCGGCAATGCAGCCGGCGAGATCGAAGGCGCCACCTACGTCCTGCCGGTCCCGGAACCGCCGCACGCGATCCTGTCGCCGCTCCTCTCCGTCGTGCCGGGTCAGCTCTTCGCGGGGGCACTGGCGCATGCCAAGGGCCTCGACGCTGACTATCCGGTCGGGCTGAGCAAGGTCACGCGCGTCCGCTGAGCACCGGCCGGGCGGCCTTTGGCTTCAGCAGTCGCGCCATCCCCTCAATCGAGGTAGCTCGATCGGGGGTAGACGCGCACCCCGGATCTGACGACTCTGTCAGAGGAGAACTGCGGCACCATGACTATGTTCGAGACCAGCCAAGCGGCGTCGGCGACGCCCACCGCACCCCCCTTCAGTTCTGCAGAGATGCGGAGCTATCCACTAGGCACGCTCGTGTACCGGTCGGGCCTGATGCCGCTCGAGACCGTCAACCGCGCGCTGGCCGAAGCGGCGGAGAGCGGAAGGCGGCTCGGCGAGGTACTGCTCGACTACGGCCTGCCGGAGCGAGACTTGACGCGACTGCTCGCGGCTCAGCATGGACAGGAGTTCGTCGACCTGACCGAGGTACCGATCGACCTCGAGGTCGTCCAGCTCCTGCCGCGCACGGTCCAGGAGATGTACTGCGCACTGCCGCTGCGCCGTGAAGGCGACTGCACCATCGTCGCGGTCCCCGACGCAGACAACGCGTCGCATCTCACCCGCCTGCGGGAGGCGCTGCACGGGCCGATCCGGCTGGTGACCGCGGCGCGCTCCGATATCAAGGACGCGATCCAGCGCGCACACGAGCCGCAAGGGATGATCACGCAGCTGGCGCTGGCCGAGGCGCGGACCCCGCAGGTGGTCGAGCCGGAGGCCGTGCCCACCACGATCTACCGCGTCGAGGTGACGCTCGCGAGCGGCGCAACCCTGCTCGTGGCCGAGGCGACCGATTTCGAGTACGCCAAGGAAGTCGGCATGCGCGTCATCGACGAGGCTGAAGCCGGAGGGACAGTTGCGATCGGCGACGCCACGATCGACGGCCGCCAGGTCGTCTCGGTCGACGTGCTGGGACGAAACGGCGCATGAACTTTCCTCTCGCCGCCGTTCGTGAGCTCGTGTCTTCGGTCAGCAAGGACGGCAAGCCCGTCGTGCGGCTGAGCTGCGCCGACTACGGGTCGGAGTGGGTCGTTGCCGCTGACGTCTATCCGGTCGACCAGCTCGAGGTCGAACCGCGGAGCGCCGGTCCGTACGTGTTCGACTCCGCGCAGGAAGCACGGAGCTTCGTCGAGAGCTCGCTCGTCGCGCTGCAAGTTCTCGGCTGCGAAGTCGCCTAGCCCTCTTTCAGCGGCGGCTCTTTTGCCGCGTGACTGACGCCATCTCCTTCCAGCGCTTCTTGCGTGCGATTCGGAGTCGATGGTCTGTGCGCGCGGCAATCGTTTCGAGCTCTCGCTGTAACTTCCGCCACGAGCGAAGCCGGTCGAGCTCGAGCGAGCCGTTGTCGACTGCTTCGAGAACGGAACAGCCGGGCTCGCTTGCGTGCGCGCAGTCGCGGAAGCGGCACGTCGTGCTCAGGGCTTCGATGTCCTCGAAGGCCGCACTGACGTCGCCCTCCCAGAACTGGAGCTCACGCAGGCCGGGCGTGTCGACGACGAGGCCGCCGCCCGGCAGCTGGAAGAGCTCACGGTGAGTCGTCGTGTGACGTCCGGTGCCGTCGGCGGCAACGGCGCGTGTGCGCATGATCTCTTCACCCGCCAGCCGGTTGAGCAGGGTCGACTTGCCGACACCCGACGAGCCCAGCAGCACGACGGTTCGACCAGGTTGAACGTAGTGCTCGAGCGCATCCAGGCCTTCGCCCGACACGTTCGAGATGGGATGCACTGGCACGCCGATGGCGACCGACTCGACCGCAAGCACAGCCTCCGCCACGTCCGGGCAGAGATCGGCTTTCGTCAGGACCACGATCGGTGCGGCGCCGCTCTCCCAGGCACTGGTGATGTAACGCTCGAGGCGTCGCAGGCTGAAGTCGTCGTCGAGCCCCGCGAGGAGGAAGGCGGTGTCGACGTTCGCCGCCAGCACCTGCTCGGTCGAGTCCTTGCCTGCGGTCTTGCGGATGAACGCGCTCCGCCGTTCGAGGATCGACGTGATCGTCGCGGGCGGAGTGACAGCCACCCAATCGCCGACAGCGGGGAGCTGTCCGCCGACCTCGTGGTCGTGGAACATGCGGCCGGCTGCTCGCGCACGCAGCTCGCCCTCCGCCGCAAAGAGAACGTACTCGCCGCGGTGCTGCGCGGCGACGCGGGCAGGTAACAGATTGTCGTCTTGCATTTGGTCGAATGCGGCCGCGAATGCGGCGTCCCATCCGAGGGAATCCAGGGGAAACAACGCGAGTCTCCTTTGTGAGTGAGTGAACGACGAAGGACCACCGCCCGTTGCGGTGGTTCAGCTCACGGGACTCGCGCTAGTCGAAAGTGGTGCCGGCTAGCCGACGAGCCGCGTGGCTCTTCGGGCGGAGGCAAGCTCAATCGTCATTTCTTCGACCTCCTTGTCGCCGGGAACGAACTGACCGTAGCACGCGGTCACGGACAGCACCACCCCGCGATCGTGGAATCGGCGCCGAAGTTCGCGCGGATGTTCGAGACGGCGAGGACCTTCTTGACGGGCGAGTGGATGAACAGCCACTGGTCGGCACTGCTCCAATCGAGCAGCAGCCAACGACCGTCGGGCGACCAGCCGACGTTCGCGAAAGTGCCCGCTCCGCTGAAGATCGCGCCCGTCGGGCCGCCGAGGACATCCGTCAGCTGGAGTGTGCTGCGGCCACCTCGTGTTTCGACGAAGGCGATTCTCTTTCCATCGGGCGAAACGGCCGCAGCGGACACTTGCGCGATTCCCCTGTCGAGACCACCGATCCGCGGGCCACGCCGCGAGAAAACTTCGAAGGCATGCGGCTCGATCGCGGCGAGTGTCTTCAGCTCGCTCGCCCAATCGAGTTGACGTGGCGCCGCGCGGGTCTGCGCGATCGCATTGCCGTTCCGCTTGTCGACGTCCGTGATCTCGATGTCCCCGGCTCGGTTGACGTAGGCGAGGGTGTGCGTGTTCGGCTGCCACGCGGCTGGTCCTGGCCGAACGTCGCGGGTGAGCAGCCTGTCGCCGGTGCCGTCGCCGTTGACGATTCGGAGAGAGCGGCCTGCGAAATACGCGACTCGGAATCCGTCGAACGACCAGCGCGGGTTCGCGAGGCGTCCTGTGCGGCCGAGCGACCAGTGAACTCGCCCATTCGGTTCCAGTGCGCGGAGCTCGCTCCCGTGAACCGCGGCGACGTAGAGACCATGCGGCGACCAGGCCGCGTCTCGGTAGCCGGTCAGCAGCCGTTTCGACCCGTCGTTCTGCACGATCCAGGTCCCCGAGGTCGACTCGGCGAGCAGACGTCCCGGCGCCGGTAGCGATGCGAGCGCCGGTTTCGCGTTCTGGTCGCCGCGGACCGCGTCACGCAGGGAGCCGAAGACCGCGTTGCCCGGCGGGCTGAAAGCGGCAGCGAGGACAACTGCCGCCGCTGCCGCGAGCGCGAACGGACGCCAATCGCGCCTCCGCGGGCTGGGCAGGCGTTCCTCGAACGCGGCACGGACGACCTCCCAGGTCCGCTCACCCGCCTCGCGCTCACCGGGTGCCGAGCGATCCAGGTGCCTCACTTCAGATCCTCGTCGAGCTTCTCGGCGAGCTCGTCGAGCCCGCGGCGTAGCCTCGAGTTGACGGTACCGCGTGGCAATCCGAGCGCTTCTGCGATCTCGCCGGGCGTGTAGTCGAGCAGGTGCCGCATGACGATCACCGCGCGATGCTCGGGCGAGAGGTCCGCGAGCGCGGCCGCCAGCGGTTCCTCGTGGCCGCGTTCCGGTGGAGCGGCCGCCGCGACGACCGCCAACGCTGCGTCTCCGGATTCGCGGCGCAGCGCCCGCGACCGCGACCAGTCGATCGCACGGTTGACGACGATCCGGTGTAGCCAGGGCCCGAACGGGCGACGCCGGTCGAACCGGTCGAGGCTGCGCACGGCCGCGAGGAACGCCTCCTGGGCGATGTCCTCGGCGGCGCCGGAGTCATGCACGACCAGATACGCCGCCCGGTACGCGCGGGGCCAGTGGTGCTTGAACAGGGCTTCGAGGTCGGGAACCGATCCCGACTGTGCGCCCCGAATCCAGGCGCGCTCGTCGCCTCGAGAGCCCGCCACCACGCACCGACTCTACGAGCCCCAAAGGGCTTGAGGTCCATGCCCGAGTTACGCGACAGTGAGCCGAGCAGGTCCCGGGGGCCGCAGCACGGCGAACTGATCCGTGATCTCGAGCTGCTTGGTGCGGAAGCGAAAGAGCGAGCCCGGACGGCCGCCCGTCGGGCCGGACGCCCGCCGGCGGCCGGTCTGTTCGAGCACTTCACGCCGGAGCAGCACTCGCTGGAGATTCGTCGCCGACACGTCATGGCCGAGCGCGGCCGCATAGAGGTCGCGAAGCTCTGAGATCGTGAACTCCGCAGGAGCGAGCGCAAAGCCCAGGTTCGTGTACGACAGCTTCGCCCGCAGGCGCTCTCGTCCGGCGACAACGATCGAATCGTGGTCGAACGCGGCAGCGGGTAGGCCGTCGACCGGATGCCAATCCGTGTCTCCGGGAAGTTCGGGATCGACGTTGCTCGGCACGAGCCCGAGGTAGGCCGTCGCCAGTTGCCACTCCTGCGGCGAGCGCTTCGGATCGCTCAGCGTCTCCAGCTGTTCGAGATGCGAGAGCTCGCGTACGTCGACCTTCTCCGCGAGGTGCCGCCGGATCGATTCCTCGAGCGTGTCGCCCTGGTTGAGGTAGCCACCCGGGAGGGCCCAACTCCCCTTGAACGGTGCGCGCGCCCGCTGCCAGAGCAGCGCCTGCAACTCGCCGTCCCGCACCTGGAGGACCACGGCCAGTGTCACATGGGCGGGCGTAGGGTGCCTCGTGTTAGTCTCCGTCACAGTTTTCGCCCCATAGTCGTAAACCTTAGCGGAAAGGTTCGGAATGAAGAGATCGCTCCTACTGATCGGCCTCGTCGTGCTCGTCGCCGCAGGCTGCGGCGGAAGCGGCAAGAAGTCCTCTGCCAACACCACGACCTCTTCCGGCAACGCCAGCGGTAAGACCATCGGGCTTGTCACCGACATCGGCGGCCTGAACGATCGCGGCTTCAACCATCTTTCGTATGTCGGGTTGCTGCGAGCACAGTCCGAGCTCGGGATCCAGCAGCAGGTCTTTCAGGCGAAGTCGACGCAGGACTACGTCCCGAACCTCTCGACGTTCGCGCGCAAGGGCTATGCCCTGACGATCGGTGTCGGCTTCACCGAGGCGACGGCGATGGACACCGTCGCGACGACCTTCCCGAAGTCGAACTTCGCGATCGTGGACGTGGACCAGACCGAGGAGCCGCACAAGCCGGCGAATCTCCTCGGCCTCCTGTTTCGCGAGCAGGAGACCGGCTATCTGGTCGGGTATCTCGCGGGGCTCGAGGAGAAGCGGCGGGCCGGCAAGGACGTGATCGGCTCCGTTGGTGGCCAGAAGCAGCCGCCGGTCGATCGGTTCATCGCCGGTTACCAGGCGGGCGCGAAGGCAGCCGATCCTGGGATCACCACCTTGAACGGCTACTCCGAGGACTTCTCGGATCTCGCGAAGTGCAAGCAGATCGCGCTGAACCAGATCGAGCAGGGCGCGGGTGTCGTGTTCCAGGTCGCCGGCGGGTGCGGCCTCGGCGCGCTCGACGCCGCGAAGGAGAAGGGCATCTGGGGCATCGGCGTCGACGCCGACCAGTCGTTCCTCGGGCCGCACATCCTCACCAGCGCGGTGAAGCGGGTCGACACCGCGGTGTTCGACGCGATCAAGCTCGTCGTCGACGGCAAGTTCAAGGGCGGCAACATCGTCTTCGGCCTCAAGGACAACGGTGTCGGCCTCGGCAAGATCAGCCCGAAGGTTCCGAAGTCCGAGGTCGCGGAGGTGATGAAGGTCCGCGCCGACATCATCGCCGGCAAGATCAAGAACATTCCGACGGAAGTGCCCTAGCTCGAGGCCTGATGTGAAATTCGGCCGGGCCGGATGACGCACCAGCCACGGCGCCGGATCAGCACGTTCGCCCGCGGCACGTAGCGCCGCTACGCACCGCGAACGACCGCACTGCCCGGCTTGGTCTGGAGCGCTCCCCCCGTCGGCCCAATTTC
>Ga0136846_1219327_pt1 | contig 10279 bp, 6 predicted proteins | sample HopSoiMetagenom2_FD_96841 | JGI IMG/M metagenome (GOLD analysis project Ga0136846, IMG submission 96841) | Grasslands soil microbial communities from Hopland, California, USA - 2 Assembly 2016 (version 4) | ecosystem: Environmental > Terrestrial > Soil > Grasslands | place: USA: Hopland... | reverse complement strand
GCCACCAGTCGGCGCATTTCGCGCATCCGCTGTTCGATCTCGGCGCGCGTGACCGTCATCAGCCGCTCGGTCGAGAATTTCTCGACGGCGAAGGAGCCCATGACCGACCCATAAATCATCGCGCGGCGCATGTTGGCCTCGCTCAGATCATCAGTGGCCGCGAGGTAGCCGATGAATCCGCCGGCGAATGAGTCCCCGGCGCCGGTGGGGTCGAAAACATTCTCGAGCGGAAATGCGGGCGCAAAGAAAATCGAGTTCGCGGTGAACATGAAAGCGCCGTGCTCGCCTTTCTTGATGATGACGTGGCGCGGCCCGAGACCCATGATCCATTGCGCGGCCTGCACGAGATTCGCCTTTTCGGACAGCTGACGCGCTTCGGCGTCGTTGAGCGTCACCAGATCGACCTTGCCCAGCAGCGTCAGAAGGTCTGGCCGCCGGCTCTGGATCCAGAAATTCATCGTATCACACGCAATCAGCTTCGGCTTCCTGACCTGCTCGAGCACGTCGATCTGAAGCCGCGGATCGATGTTGGCGAGAAACACGTAAGGACACGAGCGAAGCTTCTCCGGAATCTTGGGGCTGAAGTGCGAGAAGACTCCCAGATGGGTCTCCAGCGTCTCGGCAGAATTGAGATCGTGCCGATATCGCCCGCGCCAGCGGAAGGAGCTGCCCTCAGCGCGCTCGAGGCCGCTGTAGTCGACGCCGCGTTTCTTCAGGCCATCCAGCTTATCGACGGGATAATCGGATCCAATGACGCCGACGACGCTCACCTGGGTGAGATGGCTTGCGGCCGCCGAGAAGAAGTTCGCCGAGCCGCCGAGCACGTCGTCCGCCTTGCCGAACGGGGTTTCGACGGAGTCAAGCGCGACGGAACCAACGACCAGTACGCTCATTCGTTATTCGATTGGAATGTTGTCAGCCAGCTAATGGTAACTATGCCGGTCGCGGCGGCAACTACATCCGCTCCGGCGCCGTGACGCCAAGAATCCGAAGTCCGTTGCGCAGCACGATCTGGGCGCTGCGTGCAAGCGCGAGCCGCGCGCGAGTAACGTCGTCGGCCTGCTCGAGCACGTGGTGCTTGTGGTACCAGAGGTGCGCGAGTCGCGCGGTCTCAAGGAGGTAATTGGCGATGCGGTGCGGCTCCAGCGTCTCGGCTGCCGACTCGACGAGATCAGGAAAATCGAGCAACGCCTTTATCAACGACTGCTCTTCCGGCTCGCTCAAAACCTCGAACTTCACACCGTCCGACGAAACCGACGCCGGGTCGATTCCCCCGACACGAAAGATTCCGGACATACGCGCGTGAGCCATCTGGATGTAGTAAACCGGATTCTCCTCGGACTGAGCGGCGGCAAGATCGACATTGAAAATCAGCTGGGAGTCGCTCTTCCGCATGAGAAAGAAGTAGCGAACCGCGTCCCTGCCGACCTCGGTGATCAGATCACGGACGGTGACGTAGCTGCCGGCGCGCTTGGAGATCTTCACTTCCTCCCCGTGCTTCATGACTGTCACCATCTGGTGCAGCACATACTCGGGATAATCCTTGCTGACGCCCATGTCGAGCGCCTGGAGCCCGGCGCGCACGCGCGTCACAGTGCTGTGATGATCGGCTCCCTGAACGTCGATCGCGCGCCTGAAGCCACGCTTCCATTTGGTGACGTGGTAAGCGACATCCGGCAGGAAGTACGTATAGGTCCCATCGCGCTTGCGCATCACGCGATCCTTGTCGTCGCCGAACTCGGTGGTGCGGAGCCAAAGTGCGTCGTCGTGCTCGTAGGTCTTGCCTGAAGCGACGAGCTGGCGGACGGTCTCGTCTACCATGCCGTCAGTGTAGAGTGACGACTCCAGAAAATAGCGGTCGAACTTCACGCCAAACGCCTGGAGATCCAGATCCTGCTCCTTTCTCAGCTCCCGAACGGCGAATTCACGCACCGACATGCCCTCGGAGTTCGCGGCATACCGCTCTGCCAGCTCGCGGATGTATTCACCGTGATAACCGCCCTCCGGGATCTGGGCGGCCTCGCCGCGCAGCTCCTTGAGGCGAGCCTCGACGCTGGCGGCGAGGTTCTCGATCTGTACGCCTGCGTCGTTGTAGTAGAATTCGCGCGTCACTTTCCAGCCCGTGGTCTCGAGCAGCGTGGCGATCGCGTCGCCGAGCGCGGCCTGGCGTCCGTGTCCCACGTGGAGCGGACCAGTCGGGTTGGCGGAAACGAACTCAATATTCACGACGCGGCCGGCTCCGACTTCGTTGCCTCCGTACCCCGCGTCCGCCGCAATGATGTCGCGAAGTCCCGACGCGATCGTCGCGGGATCGATCCAGAAATTCATGAAGCCCGGACCGGCGATGTCGATCTTCGAAACTCCGGCGCGATCGAGCTGCAAGGAGTCCCGCAACCTCTCCGCGATTTCCCGCGGCCGCGCGCGAAGCGGCTTGGCGAGAACCATTGCCAGGTTCGTCGCCAGGTCGCCGTGGGAGGTCTCTCGCGGACGCTCAAGCAGCGGGTCGACATCTTCGGGCGCGCCCAGTCCACGCGCGGCGCGAATCAGCTCGGCGCGGATTTTTTCAGCGGCCGTCATTCGCTGGTGTTCTTCTTCCCTGAGGATGCAGGCTTCTCTGGCGCGGTGGACGCAGGCGGTTTTGTTTCCTGAGCGGGCTTCGCATCGGAAGACGGCGCATCTGATTTGGCCGACGATTCGCCTTTCGACGCGCCGGCCGACTCGGAGTCGGAACCCCCCGAAGTCTGCGGCTTCCTGGAATCGCCGGAGGTCTGCGATTTCTTTCCGTCTTTCCCGTAGTCCGTTATGTAGAAGCCCGACCCCTTGAATACCAGCCCAGCGCCGGCCGACATCAGTCGTTCCGCCGTTTTGCCGCATTCGGGGCACGCGAGCTGGTGGGGCGCGCCCGCGATGGAGCGATAAAATTTCTCGAACTCGTGGCCCTCCGGGCAACGAAACTCGTACGTGGGCATTGTGGTTTTTGGGAGGGGACTGCGCTGCTCTGAACTTACTTCCGCCGCAGGGTCGTCTCAAGCGCGACGAACACTATCTAGGCGGACGGCCTGTAATATCCCCAGTTCGAAGCAAGAGTTTGCGCGATCTCGCCGACGGTCGCCCGCACCCGTACGGCATCGATAATCAAAGGCATCAGATGCAGCTGCGCGGACTTCCCGGTTGAAGCATCACGCAATGCCTCGAGCGCGTTGTTAACCGCAGCCGCATCTCGTCTCGAGCGAAGCGCGGTCAATTGGCCGACCTGTTCCTTCTCCAGAGCAGAATAATCGGGAGCAGGAATGTCAGCCTGTTCGTCGGAGTCGGTGAACCGATTCACCCCGACGATTACTGTCTCCCCAGCCTCGACACGCAATTGATGCTCATAGGCACTGCGGGCGATCTCCTCCTGAAAGAAGCCCGCCGCGATAGCCTTCTCCGATCCACCCAGCGCGTCGACTCTTTCGATCAACTCGATGGCTCTCTCTTCGAGGGCATTGGTGAGGTTTTCGATGTAGTAGCTGCCGGCCAAAGGATCCGCAGTGCTGGTGATCCCGGACTCGTGCGCGACGATCTGCTGGGTGCGCAGCGCGAGCTTCGCGGCGTCAGCGGTGGGCAGCGCCAGCGCCTCATCGTAGCCGTTGGTGTGCAGCGACTGGGTACCGCCCAGAGTGGCGGCGAGCGATTGGATCGCCACGCGGACGACGTTGTTGAGCGGCTGCTGGGCAGTAAGCGTGACGCCCCCCGTCTGGGTGTGGAAGCGCAACCGTGAGCTCGGCTCGGAAGCCTGAAAACGCTCGCGCATGATGCGCGCGTAGAGACGGCGCGCCGCTCGGAACTTGGCGACTTCCTCGAACAGGTCGCTGTGCGCGGCAAAGAAAAACGAGAGTCGTGGGGCAAAGGTATCGACGGACAACCCGGCGCCAATCGCGCGGCTTACGTACTCGATGGTATTACAGAGAGTAAAAGCCAGCTCCTGGGCTGCGGTCGCGCCTGCCTCGCGAATGTGATATCCGGAGATCGAGATCGGATTCCAGTTCGGAACTTCGTCGGCACAAAACCGGAAAACCTCGGCGATCATCGCCAGGCTCGGCTCGGGCGGATAGATGTAGGTGCCGCGGGCGATGTACTCCTTCAGAATGTCGTTCTGGATCGTGCCGCTCAGTTTGTCTCGCCCGATCCCACGCTCTTCAGCGGCGACGATGTACATCGCAAGCAACGTGGCGGCCGTGGCGTTGATGGTCATCGATGTCGAGACTTTGTCGAGCGGAATTCCCTCGAGCAGCGCGTGCATGTCTTCGACACTGTCGATCGCGACTCCCGCGCGACCGACTTCGCCCAGCGACCGCGGGGAATCGGAATCGAGTCCCATCTGAGTGGGAAGATCGAACGCGACCGAGAGTCCGGTCTGTCCCGCGTCGAGCAGCATCCTGAACCGCTCATTGGTGCTTCTGGCGCCGCCGAATCCCGCGTACTGACGCATCGTCCACAGGCGTCCGCGGTACATGGTGGGCTGCACCCCGCGAGTAAACGGCCACTCCCCGGGATCGGCCAGATCGGATGCGTAGTCAACGCGCGCATCTTCGGGCCGATAAACCGTTTTTATTGGAACTCCCGAAGGTGAGATCTTATCGCCGGGCTCGTGCCTGCTCACGCGCACCGGCCCTGACGCCGGTCCGGGATCACGCTCCTACCGATCCGACTGCCATGGAGCCGGTGCTTCTCGCGCCGGCGAGGATGGTTCGGGCAGCCTCGACATCGTTGGTGCTGCCGATGAAAAGCGGCGTGCGCTGGTGCAGCTCGGTGGGTTGGATGTCGAGGATCCGGTCATGCCCGTCGGTCGCTGCTCCGCCCGCCTGCTCGACAATGAATGCGAGCGGGCTCGCTTCATAAAGCAGTCTCAGCTTTCCGCGTTTGTTCTTGCGATTGGCCGGATACGCGAACAGTCCGCCGCCGAGGAGGTTGCGATGAAAATCGGCGACAAGGGAACCGACGTAGCGGGTGTTCATCGGCGCGCGATTCCCATCTTGCCCACGATAATAGCGCATTAGATCCTGGACTTGCGACTCCCACTGGCTGTGATAGGAATCGTTCACCGAAAGGTACCGGCCGGTGTCGGGAGTGCGGATGTTGGGATGCGACAGAAGGAATTCGCCCAGCGACGGGTCCAGAGTGAAGCCGTGCGCTCCCTGACCGGTCGTATAAACAAGCATGGTGCTGGAGCCGTAGATGACATATCCGGCCGCGACCTGCCGGCGTCCGGGCTGCAGCATGTCTTCCATCTCGCCGCGACTGCCACGAGTGATCTTCTTCACCACCGAGAAGATTGTCCCCACGGGAACGTTGACATCGATGTTGGAGGAGCCGTCGAGCGGATCGAACAGGAGGCAATACTTACCGCATCTGAAGTGCGGAGGGATGTCGATGATCCCGGGCTCTTCTTCGGAGGCCATGGCGCACAGGCGACCGCCATGGTCGAGGGCTTTGACGATTATCTCGTTCGCCAGAACATCGAGCTTTTCCTGCGTCTCCCCGTGAACGTTTTCCAGATCGGTGGCGCCAAGGATATCGGCCAGGCCCGCGCTGCGCACTTTGTTGGCGATCATCTTGGCCGCGAGCGCCAGATCGTAGAGGATGCCGGAAAGCTCTCCGGTCGCTTCCGGATGCAGCTTTTCCTGCTCGATAATGAAGCGCTCGATTGTTACGACCGAAGTCGCGGTATGCTTTACCACTCAGAGTTCCTTGTCAGCGGCACCGAGGCGGGACGCGGAATAACGGCGCGCGTCTACTTCATAAGCGTTACGAGTATAGCCGTAACGGAGAGACTGCCAAAGATAGCTGACGGGAAAGGCCCAGTTTTCCTGAAATTGGTGAACGTGCCGAAGCTCGTGCAAGAGCAGTTCCGCCGTTAAAGCCGTCGACGGCGCGACGAAGACCGTGCGTCGTAGCGTGATCGCAGCAGCAGTGGCGGCCCCCAGCGCCCAGCCGCCGATGCGTACCGCCAAACCGCCGCGTCGGTACTCGGCCTCGGCCAGCTCGGGGTAGCGGGCAAGAATATCCGGGGGCAGCTCGAGAGGATCTCCGATTAACGCCGCGCTGAGTCGCGAGACAAATCCCACTTATTCCCGTTGGCCTCGATCTCCAGGTGCACTCCATCTGTGCGGATCACTATCGTGCCCGCCTTATCCGTACGCAACACCTCTGCACCCGCTCGCGCCAGTGCGTGCAGCACATCATTGCTCGGGTGTCCGTAGATGTTTCGCGCGCCTACGGAGATTACTGCCAGCTCCGGATGCACGGCGCCCAGAAATTCATCGCTGCTGCTCGTGGAGCTTCCGTGATGCCCGACCTTGAGGACATCGGCTCCGAGCTCATCCCGTTTGTTCCTCAGCAGCCAGTCTTCTTCCGGCCGCTCTGCGTCTCCAACAAGTAGAAAGCGCACAGTGCCGAAACGTATCAGTGAAATGGTGCTGGCGAGGTTGGGGTCCTTGAGTCCCACGGTCCAAGCGGAATCCGGAGCAAGAAACGATACCGTCACGCCGTCGATGGCTATGGAATCACTTGGGTGGACGCGATGCCATTCGATCGCATCTCGCCTCGCCGTCGCGAGCGATGCGATGTAGGACTCGGAGCCGCCCGCAAAGGCAGCATCCCAGTACGTTCCAGGGCGAAGCTTGTCGAGAACGGTGGCCGCTCCACCAACGTGATCGGCGTGTGGATGGGAAAGGACAAACGCTTCCAGACGACCGCCACGCCGCAAAATATAGGGGACAACCGTGGACCGCCCCGCGTCGCCGCTTCGCCAGATCGGTCCGGCATCGAAGAGAATCCACCGGCCTTTGGGCGTTCTCAGCAGAATGGCGTCGCCTTGTCCGACGTCGAGAACGTGGAGCTCCATGCGCTCGTCACGCTGCATCGGAAACGCCGGCGAGACCACCAGTGCGGCGAGCGCCCCGAAAGCGACGACCGTCGGACGCGAGGGAAAGCGACTGACGCACGCTACGATCAGCGAACCCGCGGCCAGCGCCGCGAGCAGCGCGACAAGCCTCGTCGCAGAAACTGTCACCGCCGCGCCGGGAACCGCTGCCGCCGCCATGGCGATCCAATCGAAGGCGAACAAGAGCGGATGCGCGGCATCAGCGAATAGCTTCGCGAGCGTTGTGAATGGACCCGAGAGCAGCGCGAGAAAGAGAATGGGCTGGGCGACGGTGATCACGGGCGCCGCGATAAGGTTTGAAATGGGCGCGATCAGACTGATCCTTCCAAACACCCAAGCCACCAGCGGTGCGGTGATGGCGCACGCAACAAGTGAAGTGATCAGCTCCTTTGCAATTGTTCCCTTCCAGCCTTCAAATCGCGATGCGAGGTGGCGCTTCCAGAGCGCACCCGCGGCGACCAGGGCGGCCATGCCTAGCACGCTCAGCTGGTATCCAACGTCGATCGCAACCCTTGGCTCTACCAATGGGATGAAAGCGCCCACGGCCAGCGCAGCCCAGGGCGAAGTGGGGCGCTGGGCTATTCTCGAAACCATCGCGACGCCGAGCATCGCAGCGGAGCGGAGCGCTGGAGGTGGCGCGCCGATCACAGCGACGTAGGCCGCCGTTGTGAAAAAAGCGCCGAGCAACGACGCTCGCCTCGACAAGCGCGCGACCTGGAACAGCAGCTCCATCGCAGCCGCGATCACGGCCACGTGCAGCCCCGAAATTGACAGCATGTGGATCAGCCCCGCAGACGCATAGCGATCGCGCATCTCGATGGGGATTTCGTGCTGGTCGGCGATCAGCAGCGCGCGGGCGAGCGGTGCGTCCTCGCCGAAGGTCCGGTCGATTACCTCCGCGGCTCGGCTTCTGACGCGGCTCAGAATGTCGGCGTTCCCGTCCTGAGCTTGATTCGTAGCCGGCAACGCAGGCGGACCTGCCGCTGTGGCGATGATCGCCGCCGCTGCGCACACCGTCGCCAGTGCCGCCAACGTCTGGCGGTGACGTAACGTCGCGGCTACCGCAAACGCGACGCTGGCTGGAACCGTGATCCAGGCGTATCCGCTGAAGCCAGCGAGGAGGCCGCCGACGAAAGCCAGATATGTGGTGGTTATGAGAGGCAGCTGGGCTCCGTTCGCCGCTGCCCGATGGTACTTCCGCACCGCACGCCTCACGAAACCATTCGCGCAGGCGTGCAATCAATCGTCTAGCGCTACCCCGCCATCGGAAGCGACGCGCGCTGCGCGACGATCTGGCCGAGGAAAGTCGAGCCGGTCGTACCGGTCAGCTCGACCTGCAGGTACTTCCCTATCAGGGACAGGTCGCCAGGAATCATCACCGTCTTGAAGTCGCGGGTGCGCGACTGAAGCAAACCACCGCGTCGTGCCGGCTTCTCGACGAGAACTTCACGCCTCGCGCCGAGCAGACCCATGTTTCGCTCGCGGTTGGCGCCGCGCACAGTCGCAATCAGGCGCGCGAGGCGGTCGCTCGCCACTTCGTCCGTGACCCTGTCAGACGCCGGGAAGCGTGTCGCCGGTGTGCCGTCGCGCATCGAGAATTTGAACGTGTACGCATCCTCGAATCCGATTGTACGGACAGCCGACAAGGTCTCCTCGAAATCGTCCTCGGTCTCACCGGGGAAGCCAACGATTATGTCTGTGGTCAGCGAGACATTTGGAATCGCGGCGCGCAGGCGGTCGACACAATCGAGATACTGCTCGCGGGTGTAGCGCCGCAACATCCGCCTGAGGGTGCGCGTCGAGCCCGACTGCATCGGGAGATGCACGTGCTCACAGAACGCCTCGATCTCGGCCATCGCGCGAATAACGCGATCGCTGAAATCATTCGGATGTGGACTCGTGAACCGTAGTCTCCGAATACCCGGCACCGCACCGACCGCGCGCAGCAGGTCGGCGAAATCGTTGGTGCCGTCGTGGTAGGAGTTCACCGTCTGCCCGAGCAACACGACTTCCGAGATCCCGGAAGCAACCGCCGACTCCGTCTCCCGAATCACTTCCGCCAACTGGCGGCTCCGCTCCGGGCCACGCGTGGTGGGCACGATGCAATAGGTGCACTTATAGTCGCAGCCGCGCTGCACCGGTATCCACGCCTTCACTCCGTCGAACCGCCGCGGCGTGAAATCCTCGTAGTGCTCCTCGAGATCGAACTCCACCGACGTTGCGCGTACACCCGCTCGCGCGCTCTCGATGAGCGAAGGCAGCTCGCGATAACCGTCGGGCCCGATAACGAGGCTGACGTGCTTGACGCGATCCAGCAGCTGCGAACCGAGCCGCTGCGCCATGCAGCCGGTCACGCCCAGCACTGCTTCGCGCTTCATTTTGCTCTTCAGCTCGCCGAGCCGGCCGATCACGCGCTGCTCGGCGTGATCACGAATCGCGCAGGTGTTGATCAGAATAACGTCGGCGCCATCCGGCTTCTCGACCGACTCGTAGCCGGATGCCGTGAGCTTGCCGAGCATCAGCTCGGTGTCGCTGACGTTCATCTGGCAGCCGTAGGTCTCTATGTAGACCGTTGGACGCGGGTCGGTGTTCATTGTCAAAAGATAAAGCCGCTGAAGTCCAAGCGCTGACTTCTAACGGGCCGACGCTGCGATCGCAGTCTGCTGGCTCGCTCCGCCCTGCGATTCTATGGCGAGGGGGTCCGACGGCAGCTCGATGTAGAAGGAGCTTCCCTTGCCTTCAGTGCTCTTGACCCAGATGCGACCGCCGTGTCTTTCAACTACCAGCTTGCAGAAGGTCAGACCGAGTCCCGAGCTCCGCGTGCGGGGAGTCCGGGGCATCTCCACCTGACCGAATTTGCGGAAGATGATCTCGTGGTACTCGGACGGGATGCCCGGCCCGTTGTCGCTCACCGTGAACAAGACACCCTGCCCTGCGCGTCGCGCACCAAGCTCGAGGTGGATCGGATGGGACGAGTGGGTGACGGCATTCTGAATGAGATTCGAGAACACGCGCTTGATGAGATTCCTGTCGGCGGTGAAGACGGGCGCGTCATCGGACACGGAGATTGCGGCAGTGGACTGCTCCTGCTGGAAGCGGTGTCCCCATTCGTGCACCAGCTCGGCGAGCAGCGCAGCGGGGGCGATCGGAGTCAGGCTCAGAGAGATGTTCGCCTCTTCGATCCGGGCGACTTCCAGAATGTCGTCGATCAGCGCCAGAAGATCCTCCGACTTCGTCTCGGCGTCGCCAATGGCAGCTTTCTGCGGGATCGTCACCTCGCCAAAGTCGCCGTCGGACAGCATCTCGAGCGTCGCAAGCACGGAAGTGAGCGGCGTCTTGAGATCGTGGACGATC
>Ga0136846_1219106_pt1 | contig 10279 bp, 9 predicted proteins | sample HopSoiMetagenom2_FD_96841 | JGI IMG/M metagenome (GOLD analysis project Ga0136846, IMG submission 96841) | Grasslands soil microbial communities from Hopland, California, USA - 2 Assembly 2016 (version 4) | ecosystem: Environmental > Terrestrial > Soil > Grasslands | place: USA: Hopland... | reverse complement strand
CAAACACCATCGTCGCCCGCGCCATCGATGCGATATGATCCAACGAGTTGACCACGCGCGATATCTTCCTCGAGGCGGATGACACTAATCCGCGATTCGCGTCCAAGATCAACCCTCAACTCGGCGGTTCGCACTCCAGTCACGCGCCACTCCCGCGTCCCTGCACGCGAAAGATCGTTCGCGAACAACTGATCGAGAGCGCTACGCATCCCGCCGAGCCGCGCGACGTCTGTCGGGTGCAGCAGGCCATCAGCGGTCGGAGGAACGTTCAAGAGCAGCTTGCCGTTCCGTCCGACAGACGTGAAGTAAAGGTCTACAAGATTGTCGACCGATCGAACGCTCTCGTTTTCGGCTGGGTGATTGAACCAGCCCGGCCGAATCGAAACGTCTACTTCCGCCGGGCGCCACACCGTGCCGTCGCGGTCGCCGTGCTGTAGCGCGTCGATTATACCGGGGCCGTCCGCTCCCGGATACGGAACGCGGGCAGTATTCACCATCGCCCAATTCGGATCGCCGGCCGTGCCCTTCTCGTTGCCACACCAGCGCACGTCAGGGCCGGCGTCCGAGAAAATCACCGCATTTGGCTGCAGGCGCTTGACGTGTCCGAAGAATCGCGGCCAGTCGTAAACCTGACGCTTTCCGTTCGGACCTTCGCCATTCGCGCCGTCAAACCACACCTCGGCGATTTGCCCGTACTGAGTGAGAAGCTCCGTCAGCTGGGCGACGTACACATCGTTGTAGCGCGGCGAATCTCCATAAGTGGGGTGATTGCGGTCCCACGGTGAGAGATAGAGCCCCACCCGCAATCCCTCGGTGCGACACGCATCGACGAATTCACGAACGACATCCCCGCGCCCGTCGCGGAAAGGACTGGACGATACCGAGTGCGTCGTCGTTTTCGTCGGCCACAGGCAGAAGCCATCGTGATGCTTCGCCGTCAGGATCATCGCGCGAAAGCCGGACGCTCTCGCGGTGCGAGCCCACTGTCGCGCGTCGAGTGACACCGGGTTGAAGATCGATGGCGATTCGGTGCCATCGCCCCACTCACGGTTGGTGAATGTGTTCACACCGAAGTGAAGAAACATCGCGAGCTCGTCGCGATGCCATTGCAACTGCGCCAGTGTTGGAACTGGTCGATTGGCCGGGAGCACACTCGGCCCGCGCGATCGCGGCACCGCACACGCGGCGAGCGAGAGGGCGCTCAGCTGCAGAAAGGAACGCCGGGACGGTCGGCCATCAAAGATCATCAGAAGTCATCCTAATTCTTTGGTGGCCGACTACATGTTGGCGACTAGGGCTTCGGCTCGAAGGTCGCCGTCGTCAGTGCAAACAAAAACCCGTCTTTCACAGCCGGATTGGTGAAAACAAAATACAGATCGTGCACGCCGGTCGACGGCATTAGCACCGTACGCAACCGCACCGGTGCGGGAGTGCTGGTCGGAGTAATCGCTCCACTCTCACCGAGCAATGCTCCCGTCGGCGAATCGAGATGGATTTCGATCTTGCCGCCCTTCGCCTGATACTGACTCGGCGCGAGTGCCATGAAGGTCACTGCGCCCAGGCCCGTCAGATCGATCTGCTTCAATGCTACGGATGCGCCACTCTTGTTCACGACGGTGATCGTGACAGGCATGCCTTCCACACTCTGCTTCGACGTCCCATCGCCGAGGTCTGCGTCAGCGACGACGACAGTCGGCGAGCGCAGCACGATTGATTTCTCGCCGGTGAGCGCCGGCATGCCATTACCACCGCGGTCGGTGTACTCCGCGTTCAGCACCACGACTCCCTGTGGTGCGGCCTCGGATCCGGCAGGCGGTGTGTACGATCCACGTGCCGGCATCGTTTGCGCGTTGGCCCGGTCGGCGAGACTGAGGATGTAAGCGACAATCGACGAAGTCTGAGCTTCGGTGAGATTTGGATGCGCCGGCATCGTCGCATTGCCCCACACTCCCGATCCCCCTTCACGGATCTTCTTCACCAGATGAGCGACCGCGGTGCTGTCGCCATGATACTTCTTCGCGACATCAGCGTAGGCAGGACCGATTGCCTTCACGTTGAACTGGTGGCAGGACAGGCAGTCGTTCGCCTCGATCAGTCTCCTGCCTCTCGTCAGCGCATTTTCACCGGAGCCGGCATTCCCCGATCCGGCGAGCCCGCTCTTCAAATACTGCGCGCTCAGATGCACTCGACTCGCTGGAATGGTACCGCCACGCAAAGAGCCATCTTCGCGATCAGTCACGGTCGTTGAATAACGGACCGGCACGCCCGGGAAGAAGAAGGATTTGTTGCCGCCGGCGAGTGCGACGTCGACGTTCGGTGGCTCGTTGCCGGCGACGACTTCGACGTTGGCAGTCGAAGACGCACCGTGTGCATCGGTAGTAGTGAGCGTGGCGGTGTACGTCCCCGGACGAGTGAACGTATACGTCGGATTGGGCTGCGTAAGCCGCGCCACTGTTGCGCCGCCCTTGCGCGCGATGGTCCACACGTAGCGCAGCGAATCCTCATCGAGGTCGACCGTTCCTGCCGACGACAGCTTCACACGCATTGGCAAGGCACCGGTCGGCTTGTCCACCGCGACGGCGACGATCGGCTTGCGATTGCCCGCGTTGTACTCCACGCGCACGAGTCGCGCGTCGTCATTCCCCTGGAACCAACGCGTTCCGTACTCGAGGATGTACATGTCGCCGCTTGGAGCGAACTCCATCTCGATTGGCGCGCTGAATTGCGCGCTAGGCATAAAGCGTTCGATCGAGACGAGATCACCGCTCTTGTCCATCGTCACCGCCATGATCCAGTGACGCATGAACTCATAAATGAACAGTTTGCCGTCGTAGTACTGCGGGAACGCCCGCGGTGCGCCGCGGAAATCATCCCGATAGAAAACCGGACCAGCTGCGGCCGCGCGTCCACCGCTGCCGACGATCGGGAATTCAGTCGACGCTGCGTATGGATACCAGATGAAAGCGCTACGTGCCGGCGGCAGATCGGTCAGTCCGGTGTTGTTTGGCGAGTTGTTGACAGGATGCTCGGGATCGAACTGCTCTCCCGCCTGAATGGTGGCCGAGTCGATCCAGGTGAAATGGTTGTACGCCTGATTGTTGCCGACGAAGTACGGCCAACCGTAGTTGCCGGCGGTGCGGGCCTGATCGACCTCGTCGTAGCCACGCGGCCCGCGGCCGACTGAATCTTCGTTCGCGTCGGGGCCGACCTCTCCCCAATACAGGAAGCCGGTGTGCTTGTCGACCGAGATGCGATATGGGTTGCGATGACCCATCGTATAGATCTCCGGCCGAGTCTTGGCCGTTCCCGGCGGGAAAAGATTTCCCTACGGAATCGTGTAGGTGCCATCGGGCTCGGGATGGATGCGGACAACCTTCCCGCGCAGGTCGTTGGTGTTGCCAGATGATTTCTGCGCATCCCACGGCATCCGGCCGGGACGCTCGTCGATTGGCGCGTATCCAGTCGCGAATGGATTCGAGTTGTCGCCGGTCGACAGGTAGAGATTGCCTTTGGCATCGAAAGCAATCGAGCCACCGGTGTGACAGCACTTGAGACGCTGCGTCGGAATCTCGAGCAGGACTTTCCGCGACGAGAGATCGAGCGAGTCTCCAACCATGTGGAATCTCGAGAGCTCGTTCTTCGACTCGGGTCCGGCGGGCGAGTAGTACATGTACACCCAGCCGTTGGTCGCGAAATTCGGATCGGCGGCGAGTCCAAGCAGACCGTCTTCGGCCTGGCTGCTATCAGCGTACTTGGTGCTCACCGGAATCGCCGAGATCTGTCTCGTCTTCCCATCCGACGGTGTGTACAGCTTCACCGCTCCTCGACGCTCGACGAACAGCACTCTTTCACCGGGCAGTACCGCGAGCTCGACTGGCTCATTCAGTTTTTCAGCGAGCACCACTCGAGTGAAGCGATTCTCCTCGGGACGAGCGCGACCGAAATCGATTTTACCGCTGCCCATCGCGTATTTGATTCCACCAAGGATGTGACCGAGGAAAAGCGGCTCGGTGTAACTGGCCTCGGTGTGACCCATGTTGGTGTACCACGCGCGTCCGCCGTCGAAGTCGTGGTACCAGCTCATTGGGTGATGCGCGCCGTTGGTCCCGCCGGTGTAGCTGGTCTCGTCGATCTCGACGAGTGGGTGGATCGTGGGATCGATCGACTTGAAGTTGTAGAACTCATCCACGCGATCGAACGTCGCGGGGAATCCCTTGGTCGAGATATGCGTGGTGTCGAGGGTGTGGTAAGTCCCCTTCTTTACGTTCGGATTGTTCGGGTGACCGTTGAAGTACGCGCCCGCCAATCTCCCATACCACGGCCAGTCGTACTCGGTATCAGTCGCGGAGTGAATCCCGACGTATCCGCCACCCGCCTGGATATAGCGCTCGAAGTCGTCCTGCTGCGCAGCGTCGAGCACGTCACCGGTGGTGCTGAGAAAGATGACTGCTGCATAGCGCGCGAGATTCTTCTGGGTAAACGCGGTCGCGTCTTCGGTGGTATCGACGGCGAACCCGTTTGCCTGTCCGAGCTTCAGGATTGCGGCCTTCCCGTTCGGAATCGAGCTGTGTCGGAACCCGGCGGTTTTCGAGAAGACCAGCACGCGTGGCTGCTGTGCATGTACGGCAGACGTTACGCAGACCGCTGCGATCAGAAGAGCGATACGGGCGACGAGTCGGTGCATGGATGAGAAAAAACGAGGGTGGCGGACGGGGGATATCGACCGCCAATCTGCATGTTGGTTTACCGCGAGGATAGAGGCCGCCGGCCAAAGGCGTCATAGTATGGATCTGGTATTGAACCGTAGACCGTCGAGAGCGACACTAGTGTAATGTCAGGTTCAGTGCGCCCAAGGCGAATCGCGGTCTATGCCCGACGCAAAGACCTGGTGATCTATGCGTGGCACAGGTCAGACGCTGGCTTCTGGCTGGCGGGTTTACCAGCAATCCAGGTCAGCGCCGACGCCACGGCCACTGAGTTGAGCGGCATCGTCCGCGATGTGCTCGCCCGCAGCGGTACCACCGTGCCCACACCCAGGCGTGATGACTACGCTCGACGTCTCAAGCCCGTACTCCAGGCTGTCGGTGCGAAAACCTGGTAGGACATCGAGCGCAATTCCCGACTTTGTACGGTGAGCCAGGAGAAGCCGGGCGAGATTCGGATCATACCTAGCTGGAATGGTGGGGGTCGCGGACAGAACCGTGGGTTCCATGACCTGCTTTCCCTCGCGTTCACGATCCCGGCCGATGCCTTTGATGAAGTGCTCAGCGCCGGCGTACGGCGCGGACTCGAGCTGTCGCGGGCGCAGCCAACCAAGTCGAAATAATAATGCAACAGCGTATCGCGCACGTCGCTCTCGTGGTGTCGGACTACGACGAGGCGATCGAGTTTTACACCCGGAAGCTTCACTTCAGTCTCGTCGACGACACCTATCAGCCGGAGCAGGACAAACGCTGGGTGGTCGTCGCACCGCCGGGCGGTGCGGGTGGGACAACGTTGTTATTGGCGCGAGCGTCCACTCCCGAGCAATCGAAATTCGTCGGGAACCAGTCGGGTGGTCGCGTATTTCTATTTCTGCAGACGGACGACTTCTGGCGGGATTACAATGAAATGACGGGCAAGGGAATCGTGTTCGTGCGGACGCCGAGTGAGCAGCCGTATGGTACAGTGGCGGTGTTCGAGGACTTGTATGGCAATCGCTGGGATCTTGTCGAATACAAAACCTGAATGACAAAACGGGAATTACCGCGCGTCGATATCGCGCTTGCAAAAACACTCGAGCGCGCTGAAGCAATGGCAAACGCTGCGACTGTGGAAGCACGCCAGGCCGTGAAGCCAGAGGTGGGCGCCGAGTGGATCGAAGTTGCCGGCGCCTACGCCATGTTCGATGGTCCTGAGGCCCCGACGACCCAGACCTTTGGAATCGGTCTGTACGACCGCTTTCTCGATTCTGAGTTTGAGACGATCGAAAAGTTCTTCGACCGACACCAGACAACCACCTTCCACGAAGTCTGCTCGTTCGCCGCGCACGAGACGCAAGGTCTTCTCAGCGCGCGGGGCTATACACCGTTCGAGCCTTCGATCGTGCTACTGCGTTCCACCACGAATCACGCAGCGGCGAAGCCAGGCGGAGTTACAACGCGTGCAATCGGAACAGAGGAGCTCCCAACCTGGTGCCGCGTCGCCGGCGAGGCATGGAGCAACGAGTCGCCGGAGCTCGGAGCATTCGTCGCCAGCCTCGGGGACATCTGGGCGCGCACCCGCGGTATTACCTGCTTCCTCGCGGAGCGAGATGGAGAGCCGATAGCATCGGGCGCTCTCAATATTGCAAATGGGGTCGCGATCATGGCCGGCGCTTCGACGATTCCCTCGGCGCGCCGGCAGGGCGCGCAGCTGGCGCTCTTCGACGCGCGACTGGCGTTCGCCGCGGAACGCGGAATCGAGCTGGCAATGGTGGTGACGGCGCCGGGGGGCGGTTCCCAACGTAACAGCGAGCGCCAGGGCTTCCGACCTGTGTACTCGCGCATGAAATGGAAACGCGCCTTGGCTTGACCGGGGCCTTGAGTTTCAGCAGGATCAAGCCATGCCACAAACGCTGGGTACTTTCTCCGCGAATAACGAGCTGGCTCTGCACGTCCCTGATCCCGACGCGGCAACCTCTTTCTACGAAGAGGTTCTGGGATGTGCGGTCGTCAGTAAGACGCACGACTGCATCGCGCTCACCAATGGAGCATTGCGGCTGTATTTGCTTCGCGATCCAAAACCCACACACGACGTAGTCGTTCCTTCCTTCGATGTTGCCGACCGCTCTGCTGCTCTTTCTGCGCTCCAAGCGGCCGGCTGCACGCTCGTCCCAATTGGCCCGCATGCGCCGGGTGAGCATTATGTCCGGGATCCGTACGGCGTCCTCTTCGACCTGATCGAACGACCTGCGCAATCTTAAAGCAGTCGTAGGGCGCTCGTCACCAGCCGATCACAGGAATCATGTCGCTCGCCGTTTTCCTTAAGGGCGTCAACGTTGGCGGGCATCGAAGAGTCCGCCCAACCGAATTGGCGACGCAGCTTAAAAAGTATGACGTCGTCAACATTGGCGCGGCCGGCACGTTTGTCGTCCGCAAACCAATCAGTCAGGCGAAGCTTCGCGCCGAGCTGAAACGTCGGCTGCCGTTCGAGACCGAGATGATGATCTGTCGTGGCAGCGACATCCTTCGACTGGCAGCGACCAATCCTTTCGCCGAGGAGCCCGCCGACCGGAGTGTCATGCAGTTCGTGACTGTGCTGGCACAATTGCCCGGGAGCCGAGCGTCGACGCCGATAGTAATACCGCCGACTGGCGACTGGGAATTCAGAGTTCTCGATCACATCGATCAATTCGTGATCGGAGTCTGCCGCCGTCAAATGAAGGCGATCGGACACTTTGGTCAGCTGGAAAAGATCTTTGGCTGTTCAGGAACTACCCGCAGCTGGAGCACGATTCTGAAGCTCGCTCGTATCCTCGAAGAGCGTGTCGATCAGCGGCGACGATTGTCTCCCAGCCAGAGCAAAGCATCGAGAATCAGGCGGTCCTGAACCGGATTGCCGAAGGTGTGCGACAGCGTCCGATTGGTCGAGTCGTACTTGTGCTCGTAGTCGATGTCGTTGTGGCCGAAGTTGAAGTAGATCATTCGATACTGCCGGTTCATCCACGCCACCGGGTAGTAGCCGCTGTGCCAGATCTCGTGCGGCTTGGGGCCGGTGCCCAATGGAAAACTCATCGAGTCGATCGACAGCAGAATGTCGATGTCTGGATTCTGCCGCAGATCCTTCTCCCAGCGATACCATTCGCTCGGTGACGACCTGAACGTTGCGGGGAGATTTCGCATCGCCGGATGGTTCCGGTCTTCCACTCGCAGAACCGCCGAAGTCGGCCGCCAGGTGTTGCTGACGTATTGTCCAGCACCGAGGAAGGTGTAGTGGTACCAATCCCAGTTGGACGGATAGGCTGACGGCGTCAACGCAAAGCCGGCGAAGTGAAACCCCATCCACGCGCCTCCGTGTTCCATGTAGCTCTGAAACGCCGCCCGCTGTGTGGAATCTTCGGGTCGGGTGTCGAGGAAGACTACCACCTGATACCTGGCGAGAAAATCCGCATTCAGATTCCGCCAATCCGATGTCGTATCGAACGCGAAGTTGTTCCTGGCGGCCATCTCCGGAAACCAGCTCACGGCTTCGCGCAGAAAGCTGATATGCGCCGCGTCTTCCTTGCCGGTGAAAAATCCCACAGCCCTGAACCGTGGCTTGTCCGGGACGGCGGCGATCACAACACAGCAGCAGACCAATGCAACAATCGATAGTGCTTTTCCGGCCTTGCAGGTGAAGATTGTAGGCATGGATAGCCATCCCAACGAAAAGTGGGCGCCGCCGACTCGACCAAAGGCTAACGAATCGACGGCGGTTCGGCCAAAGCCCAACTTTTCCGGCGAGTTCGTTCTCGATCGGGATGCAAGCAAACTCGACGGCGGCGCTGCCACAGCGCGCGGCGCAATTCTGCGCATCGATCACCATGACCCAATGGTTCGCATCGATGCGAAATTCGAGTTCGTCGGACAGACCTTCGCCTGGTCGGCGCAGCGCACCGCCGATGGCCGAGAGCGGCCGGAGCCTTCCGATCCGCAGAACGTCTCCAGCTTGCGCTGGGATGGCGATACTCTCCTCTTCACTGACCGAACCGAGGGAGCGAAGGCCGAGGTGACGATGACTTGGCGCTACGAAATCGTCGACAGCGGGCGCGGACTCCGCGCCACCGAACAGATTCGCGGCCGCGGGCGCGACCAGGACAATATTTGGGTCTTCGAACGCCGCTAGACGGGTCGCAACCCGACGACGATCGGCTCGGCATGAACGAGCCGATCTCTCGCCGGGATTTTCTGAACGGCGCACTGCTGGCTGGCGCCGGCCTCTACCTCAATGGCCGCGCGCCGGTGATTTCTCCCGCTGATGCGTTCAACGGCTACGGCGGCGTCGGTGACTACCGGCACTCCAACGGCAACACCTGGGACGTTCTTTCCGCCGGACACGCGATGCGCGACGGCGTCTTCGAGAAACGCGTTGCCGGCGCTACCGATACACGCGAGATGTACGATCTCGTCTGCGTCGGAGGTGGACTTAGCGGACTCGCCGCCGCGGTTTTCTTCCAGAAAGACAAGGGTGGCCGCTGCCTCGTCATCGACAATCACCCGATTTTTGGGGGCGAAGCCAAACGCAACGAGTTTCGCGTCAACGGTCAGTCGCTGATCGCGCACCAGGGCTCGGCGATCTTCCTGGTACCTGGCAAAAGCGGCTACACCGATCGCTTCTATCAGCTGATCGGGATGGATCGCTCGACGTTCAATTATCAGACGTGGCGCGGCCCGACTCCGGAGATGCCGCTCGCACAGTCACCATACGACATCGGCTCACCCAGCCAATACGGTTTCTACTTCGGCTCGCACTTCGGCAAGAATCCAGGAGTGTGGCTCATCGATCCGTGGGGGCGGAATCTCGACGGCGCTCCGATCAGCGAGACGGCTAAGGCGGAATTGTTGCGGTATCGCACAGTCCGCAACGCGACACCCGCACCAAAGACTGAAGGCGACGCGATCTCGAGGCAGCTGGACACGATCACCCTCGAAGATCATCTGATGGCGCAACACGGCATCAGTCGCGAGACCATCCGCGAATTCCTTTCGCCAATCGAAGGCGGCGGCTACGGCCTCGGTCCCGACGCACTCTCGGCCTACTGCAACTACGCGATCGAGACCGAATTCCCCGAGGACGGCGACGACAAACTTGGCGACCAGATGTTCCCCGACGGCAACAGCGGGTTCGCCCGATTGATGGTGAAGACGCTGATTCCCGATGCGATACCGGGCCCGCGCGCCGTCGATGCAGTCTGGCAGAACCGGGTGAACTTCAGCGCGCTCGATCGCGCGAGTCAGTCAACTCGCATTCGTCTGAACTCCACCGTCGTGCGCGTCGAGCATGCCGGCGATCCCGCCAGCGCGCCTCACGTCGTCATCACGTACCTAAAGGGAAATCGGCTTTACAAAGTCCGCGCGCGTCGTGTCGTCGTCGCCGGCGGAAGCTGGACGGCGAAGCACATCGTGCACGATCTGCCTGCTACCCATCGCGAAGCGTACGCGCAGTTCTATCGGTCGCCCTGCCTGATGGCGAATGTTGCCGTCACCAACTGGCGCTTCCTCTACAAAATGGGAATCTCCGGTTGCCGCTGGTTCGAGGGACTCGGCAATTATCTCTCGGT
>Ga0136846_1237856_pt1 | contig 10280 bp, 6 predicted proteins | sample HopSoiMetagenom2_FD_96841 | JGI IMG/M metagenome (GOLD analysis project Ga0136846, IMG submission 96841) | Grasslands soil microbial communities from Hopland, California, USA - 2 Assembly 2016 (version 4) | ecosystem: Environmental > Terrestrial > Soil > Grasslands | place: USA: Hopland... | reverse complement strand
TTTTCCCACTCACGTAGCCAGCTCATGGATTGTTCCAGGTAGGCGGCGCCCGCCTCCGGCCCCAGCGCGGCAACGACCTCTTTGCGGGTGTCCGCGGCGAGCGCGCGCCAAGCCGCCGTCCGCGTTGCTTCGTCGGCTGCCTGGGCACGCAACGCCTCGGCCGCCTGAGCGGTCCGATGCCACGTCTCTACCACGCGATCCGTCGCGGCCTGAGGAAATCCGAAGCGCACCTGCGCCTCGCGAAGTTGATAAAACTCGCTGGAATTTTTGGCGCGAACCTCGAAGACGCGATCCGGGCCCACGCGGGCGCGAAGGTCGGCATGGATTTGCTCCACTGCATTGCTACGCGCTTGGGGATCCGCCAGCGCCCGTGCGGCCAACAGCGCCTGTGCGGTCTCCCGAAATTCCAACTCCGTAAGGCCGAGCGAGACGGCGTCCATGCGCAAACGAACCCACTCCGTCGATTGAGAGTCATGGAGCGTGTACTCGAAGTATTCCTTCTCCGTCAGAACCGCGCGCAAATCACGTTGCAGCTCCGCACGCAGGAGGTCTTCCCGCGCCATGTCGGCGGAAAACCGTAAGCCGTTGGCTGTATGCCCCGCGTTGACCTCGGCGTAATCCTGCAGGATGCGCGTGACCGCCGCGCGCTTTGTCTCGGGTATATAGCCCAAGTCCAGTTCGCCCAAGGAGCCGGCCATCAATGCGGACTCATCCACCAACTGACGGAGCTCTTGTTGGTCCCGGTGCATTTCCATCGGATCGGCAAACTGCAGATCGCCACCATAAGGGGTGCCTTTCCACCAGGAGGAGGCCCGCTTGGCGCGCTGCCTTTGTTTTTGCAGGGCGCCGCGCAGCACCTGCTCGATCTGCTCCGGCGCGACTCCCGTCGCGCGCAAGGCGTCGCGGATGCCGATCAACGACTGGTCTTGGGATGTTGCCTCGGGGCGCGGAACCATCGATCTGGCAACCGTGCCGCTCGAAAGGGACGACGTGTTCGAGACGGTCGCAGCTCTTTTCTCACGCAGCGTCCAGACCAGCGCCAGAAGCAGCCCCACGTTGAGGGTGAGCGAGACCACGAACCAGGGGCGCAGTTGCATGACCACGACCAGAGCTCCCCGGCCCCCGAAGAGTCAAGCGGGCACGCGCCAAACTGGCAAAGGCGGCCTGAAAATCCGGAGTTGTCGGGGCGGTTTTTGCTTCGCCAGTGGTCCTTGAAATAACAATCAATTCATCTCGATGACGTTGATACCCCAATGTGCGCGCAGGATGGCTTTGCTTTCGTGCCTCCTCTTCTCTGCCGGTCTCGCCTTCTTGGGCGGCTGCGTGAGTCCCGCGGTGCCCCGGACGGAAATAGCGGGATCGCCGGTGGTCACTTACCCAGCTCCGAAGGGCAGCTCGTTGAATAGCGCTTTCACTGTCAAGGTGCGTCCCGTGGGAGGCGATTGGCAGAATGTCGCCACGTATCGAATGAACGTGGATGCCGTCGTCGAGACCAACCATAAACGCAAGGACACGTCGGCGGCCTTCTTCGATTTTTCGGGGCCGGTGGAGGTTTCCATCACTTACCGCCGGGCGGAAATCCGCACCGCGCGGATCCGTCCGCTTTCGTTCGGGATCATCCCGGAGGTGTCGAAGCGAACGCTCGTTTTTTCACTCACGCAACCGCGCAATCTTTCCATCGAGGTCAACGATGACATCTTCGGGAACCTGCAACTGTTTGCGAATCCTCTCGAAATGTCGCGGCCCGCCCCCTCGGCTCCGAACGTCCTTTACTACGGTTCGGGCATTCATGCAGTCCCCGGCGGCAAGGTGAAACTGTTGTCCGGCCAGACGCTTTACCTCGCGGGCGGGGCGATTTTGCGCGCGGAGGTGGACTGCATAAACGTGGAGAATGTCCGCGTTATTGGCCGTGGCATGATCGATCAGGAGAATCATGGGGGCGTGCAGCTCTTCCACGCGAAGAACGTCGATATCGAGGGGATTTACACGCCGCACATCACCATCGGAAATTCGCAGGACGTGGCGGTGCGCAACGTCAAATGCATCAGCTATTGGGGCTACGGCGATGGCATGAACATTTTCAGCAGCGACCGGGTGCTGATCGACGGGGTGTTCAATCGAAACTCGGACGATTGCATCACGGTGTATGGCACCCGCGGACAATTCTTGGGCGGGGTGAAGGGAGTCGTTGTGAAGAACTCAACGCTCTGGGCGGATGTTGCGCATCCCATTTTGATCGGCACGCATGGTAACACGAAGAGCCCGGACACGCTCGAAGACCTGACGTTCTCCAACATCGACATCCTCGACCACATGGAGCGCCAGCTCGATTACCAGGGCTGCATGAGTCTGAACGCCGGCGACAGTAATCTCATCCGCAACGTGCTTTTCGAGGATATCCGGGTGGAGGATTTTCGCTGCGGTCAGCTCGTGAACCTGCGCGTCTTCTACAATCGTAAATACTGCACGTCACCCGGTCGTGGCATCGAGGACGTCACCTTCCGCAACATCACCTACACCGGAAGCCATGCCGAACAATCCGTCATCTGCGGCTATGACGAGACGCGCAAAGTCAGGAATGTCACCTTTGAAAATCTCTCGATCAATGGCGTGGTGATCGCCGATGACATGAAGAAGCCCGGCTGGTTCAAAACCTCCGACATGGCGCGCTTCTTCGTCGGTGATTACGTCGAGGGGCTCAAGTTCGTCGCCAGTGGTGGCGCCAAGTGATTCATGTCTATTTCCTCCATTGCCATCGTCGGTTCCGGTGCTCTCGGCCTCTACTACGGAGGCCGGCTGGCACGAGCCGGGGCGGATGTTTCGTTTTTGGCGCGCAGCGATCTCGAGGTCTTGCGTACGCGCGGGATCGAAGTGCGGGTGACGGACGGCGATTTTTCGCTGCCCGTCGTCCGCGCCGCGGCCACACCGGAGGAGATTGGGCCGGTCGATCTCGTGGTCGTTACCCTCAAAGCCACTGCCAACGATCAATTATCGCGTCTGCTGCCGCCGCTGCTGCACGCGGATACGATGGTGCTTAATCTGCAAAACGGGCTCGGCGTCGACGAAGCCGTCGCCGCGGTCGCGGGTCCGGAGCGAACGTTGGGCGGACTTTGTTTTGTCTGCGTCAACCGCCTCGCGCCCGGCATCGCCGAATGCACGATGCCCGGCTACATCGAGGCGGGCGAATTTTCCGGGATCGCCCAACCACGAACGCAGGCGCTGGCGGCGCTCTTCGGACGTGCGGGCGTGCGGATGGCCGTGAGCGACAGTCTGGCCGAGGCGCGTTGGCGCAAGCTCGTCTGGAACGTGCCGTTCAACGGTCTGGCGGTGGCGGAAGGCGGGATCACGACCGAGGCCATTTTAAGTTCACCCGCGTTGGAGGCGGAGGTGTGGGCGTTGATGCGCGAGGTGCAGGCCGCGGCGGCGGCGCATGGGTGTGCGATTTCCGAGGAGTTTGTGGTCAATCAGGTCGAGCGCACGCGGCCGATGGGGCCGTACAAGCCATCGACGATGTTGGACTACGTGGCGGGCCGTCCGTTCGAAGTGGAGCCGATCTGGGGCGAGCCGTTGCGGCGGGCGCGGGCGAAGGGCGTGGCAACGCCGCGGCTCGCGGTGCTCTACGAGCGGTTAAAGGCGCTGGCGGAGACGGCCTACCGGCGTGCGTAGAACTTTCGCTCCCAGGCCTTCTGGTTCTGCTCGGCCTCGCGGATGTAGGGAGTGAAGACGGCGAGGGAGAGCACGAGCTTGTTGAGCAGGTTGAAAGGGAAACGCACAGGTCGCTCGAAATCGACGAAGAGCACGGCGCGGCGGCCGTCGGTGTCGTTCCAGACCTCGTGGTTGAAGCTGTCGTCGAAGACGAGCGTGCGGCCTTCCTCCCAGACGAGGTATTGGTCGGCGACGCGGATGCGGCAGCGTTCGCGCGGCTCGGGCACGAGCAGGCCGAGGTGATAGCGCAGCACGCCGTTGTAGGGGCCGCGATGGGCGGGGATGTGCTTGTGCGGGGAAAGAATGGAGAAGAACGCCGTCTTGATGCGGGGGATTTTTTTCAGCAAGCGCGCGGTCTCGGGGCAGCGGCGGAGGTTTTCCTCGATGCGCCGGCCGTACCCGAGGAAGAAAAACGTCTTCCACTGGTTGTCGCGCTGGATGGTTTTCACATCGACGGAGATGTCCTGGAAATTGGGCAGCTCGTCATGCCGGGTGAGAACGGCGTCGAGTTCCGCACGGATCAGCCGCCAGTCGCGTTCGATCTCGGCGATCCAGGGGAAACGGGCCGGGTCGTACACCGGCGGATTGCCGAAGACGGCATGGCGGGCGATGCCGCGTTCGACCCAATCGATGAACCGCACGACGGCGCGGGCGAAAAAAGTCGCGGGCGGCGGCGGGGGAATGAACTGGCCGTCGGGCACGGCCGTTGAGCTGGGGTTGGCCGGCGGATGCATGAATCCGTTGTAGCGGCGCCGGGCGTTTGCGGCCATCGGGCAAGCTCCTGCTCCGCGCAACGGGGAAGGCCGGAATGGCCGGCCGCCATCAACGGCTTCAGACGCGGGGAGCGTACACGGTCTGCTTGAGATCCCTCGCGAGCAGTTGCCGGAAGGTCGCGAGGTTTTTCACCGCGCCGAGGGCGATGAGCTGGCAGGCGAGGTTGCCCACGGCGGTGCCCTCGAGAGCGAATGACACGACGGGCACGCCCGCGGCATCGGCGGTGGCCTGGCAGAGCAGGCGGTTTTTCGAGCCGCCGCCGACGATGAGGATGCGTTTGAAAACGCGTCCGCTCATGCGTTCGAAGGAGGCCTTGGCGTCGGCATGTCCCCGGCCGAGCGAATCGCAGATGAGGCGGGTGTAGCCGGCGAGATTCCGGGGGGCGGCGAGCCGGCGGCGCTTTAACTGCGCGTCGATGGCGGCCTTCATCGACTTGGGGTTGGTGAACGCGGGGTCCGCGACGTCGAGAAGCGCGGCGGGCGCGGGAAGTTTTCCGGCGTTGGCGATGAGCTTGGACCACTCGGCGTCGTTCTTCGGGCGGGAGGCGAAATCCTTCATGATGCCTTCGAGCAACCAGAGGCCGATAACGTTGGTGAGCGGACGGTAGCGGCCGTCGCCGGTGCGTTCGTTGGAGATGCGGGCGGCGAGGGCGTCGGGGCCAAGCACGGGCGTGTCGCTTTCGAAGCCGACGAGCGACCAGGTGCCGGAGCTGAGGAACAGATCGCTGCCGTCGGGGCTGGCCGGCATCGCGTCGTAGGCGCAGGCGGTGTCATGGCCGGGCACGGCGATCACGACGGCGTCGCGGAGTTCGGGCAGGGCGGTGACCTTGCCCAGCTTTTTGCCGGCGAGCACGGGCGGGGTGAACCACTGCGGGGGAATGTGGAAATGGTCGAGGGCGGCGCGCGACCAGCCGGTGGAGTGGACGTCGAGCAGTTGCGAGGTGCTCGCGATGGTGAGCTCGTTGGCCGCGCGGCCGGAGAGCAGGTAGTTGAAATAGTCGGACAGGAAGAGGCAGCGCGTGGCGAGATCGGCCACGGCCGGACAGCTCGCGACCGTTTCCTCGAGTTGGAGACTGGTGTTGTAGAAAACGTTCGGGATGCCGGTGGCGGCGTAGATGCGGTCGAGCGCGGCGCGGGTGCCGCCGAGGCGTTTGAGGCCGGGTTGCGTGCGGTTGTCGCGGTAGGCGTGGGCGGGGAACACGAGCCGGCCGGCGTCGTTGAGCAGCACGTGATCGACGCCCCAAGTGTCCACGCCGACGGAGGCGAGTCGCGCGCCGCGGGGCAGGAGGGCGGCGGCCTTGCGCAGGCCGGTCTGGATCTCGTGCCAGAGCGCGCCGAGCTCCCAATAATCATGCGCGCCGAGGCTGCGGATGGCGTTGGGGAAACGATGAACCTCGGTCAGCGCGAGCCGGTTTTTCGCCCAGGTGCCGAGGATGATGCGCCCACTGGTGGCGCCGAGATCGACGGCGGCGAGGTGAAGGGTTTTGGCGGAAGGCATGAGAAGTTTCAGAATTGGGTCCCAAAGAACACCGAGCTCCGGCATTGAGGGCGCAGCGTTCGAACCGTCGGATTCGAAGAGTGAGTCTTAGGCGAGCTGGAGGAGTTCGGAGGCGCGGCGGGACTGGGCGCGGAAGAAGTCGGCGTTTTCGGGTTTTTTAATATCCACGTCGTAGGTCGGGATCATGGCTTTCATCCGGGCGCGGCCTTCGTCGGAGGCGAGCAGTTGCGGGAAACATTTCTGAATGACCTCAAGGACGATGTGGACGGACACGGAGGCGCCGGGGGAGGCGCCGAGCAGCGCGGAAAGCGTGCGTTCGCGATTGGTGACGACCTCGGTGCCGTAGTGGACGATGCCGGCCTGACCGTCGGTTTTTTTGATGGCCTGCACGCGGATGCCGGCATCGATGAGCTTCCAGTCCTTTTTCTTCGCGGCGGGGTAGAAGACGTGGAGAACGTCGAGACGGTCGTCCATGCTTTGGGTGCCCTGCTGGACGAGGTATTTGACGAGGTCGAGGTTGCTGGCGCCGATCTTGAGCAGGGTGGCGAGGTTGTGAGGTTTGACCGAGCCGGGAAGGTCGAAGGCGCTGCCGGTTTTGTGGAGAAACTTGGTGGTCCAGGCGGCGAAGGGGCCGAAGAGGAGCGTCTTCTTGCCGTCGAGGATGCGCGTGTCGAGATGAGGCACGGCCATGGTGGGCGCGGCGTCGAGGGGCTGGCCGTAGACCTTGGCTTGGTGCTGCCGGACGATTTCGGGGTTGTCGCACACGAGCCATTGGCCGCCGATGGGAAAACCGCCAAGGCCCTTGCTCTCGGGAATGCCGGATTTTTGAAGGAGCGGAAGGCTGCCCCCGCCGGCGCCGATAAAGACAAAGCGGGCGGTGTTGTGGTGGAGTTCGCCGGTGGCGAGATCGCGGATTTTCACGTCCCAGCCGGCGGGAGTTTGTTTAAGATCGGTGACGCGATGGCCGGCGGCGATGCCGCAGCCTTCCTGGCGGCCGAGCCAGCCGAGGAGCTTGCGGGAGATCTCGCCGAAATTCACATCGGTGCCGGTGTCCATCTTGGTGGCCGCGATGGGAACGTCGGCGCGGCCCTCGGTGAGCAGTGGCGCCCATGCGGCGATCGCGGCGCGATCGGTGGTGAACTCCATGCCGGCGAAGAAGGGATGGGCGGCGAGGGCGGCGTGGCGGGCGCGGAGATAATCGACCCACTTGGCCCCGTGCACGAAGCTGAGGTGGGGGACGGGGTTGATGCACTCCTTGGGATTGTCGATCATGCCCTCGGCCACCGCGTAGGCCCAGAACTGGCGGGAGCGCTCGAACTGCTCGAAGATCTTGATCGCGTTGGAAACATCGACGGTGCCGTCGGCGTTCTGCGTGGGCGTGTAACTGAGTTCGCAGATGCCGGCGTGGCCGGTGCCGGCGTTGTTCCAGCCGTGCGAAGCCTCTTGCGCGAGTTCTTCCGTCGCCTCGTACACCTGAATGCGGAGCCGGGGATCGAGCCGCTTGAGCAGCGCGCCCAGATTGGCCGACATGATGCCGCTGCCGATGATGACGACATCCGGGTTTTCGATGAGGGTGGAAGGCTTCATGAAGAAATTTAACCTATGGGCTCGGCGGACGTGTGGCTAGGAAATCCTCCAAAATCTATCAAAATATGGCATAATCTATCACGTCGGTGTGGTTTTGGCGTTTCTGAACCGAAGGGATTCCTGCTTCGGAGCTCAGACGACCGGATTCGTCAGCGTGCCGATCCCTTCGATCTCGATCGCAATGGTGTCACCGGGTTTGAGCCACACGGGCGGTTTGCGGGCGAAGCCGACGCCCTCGGGCGTTCCGGTGAGGATGACGGTGCCGGCGGGAAGGGTTTTGTCGGCGCTCAGGAAGGCGATGATCGTCGGGATATCGAAGATCATGTCGGACGTGTTGGAGTCCTGCATGACCGCGCCGTTCAAGATTGAGCGGATGCGGAGGGCATTGGGCTGCGGCAGCTCGTCGGGCGTCACGAGCACCGGGCCGAGCGGGCAGAACGTATCGAAGCTCTTGGCGTGGCACCACTGGCTGCCGCTCCAGTCGCGCTGCCAGTCGCGGGCGGAAACGTCATTGGCGCAGGTGTAACCAAGAACGTAGGACAACGCGTTCTCGCGGGTGGCGTCGCGGCATTCGCGTCCGAGCACGATGGCGAGTTCGGCTTCGTAATCGGGTTTGGCGGTGGGCTGGTTGCGCGGCAGGCGGATCGGGTCGCCGGGGTTTTGGATCGAGCCGGGGAGCTTCATGAACCACACGGGGTTTTGCGGGATGGCGGCTTTGCCCTCGGCGGCGTGTTTGGCGTAATTCAGCCCTACGCAGATGATTGTTGGTGGTGAAACGGGCGCGAGCAGCTTGCCGGGGATGATGACGCGATCAGTAACGCGATGGGTGCCGGCGAGGGGATCGCCGGCGATTTCCAGTGCCGAACCGTCGGGTTGGAGCGTGGCGTAAGCGGGACCGGCGGGGGCGAGGTGGCGGATCAACTTCACGTCAGGAAGGTTTCACGCGAAGGTGCGCTGGCGCAAAGCCGAAAAGGACAGGACGGACTGTTTGACCACTCATGGAATCGCCCAACAGGGCGATTCTCTGGGAGTGGCCTCTCGCAAAGCTCCGGCTGGAATGCGGAGGGGCGGCTGATGCCGCGGGGGAAAGCTTAACGTGCGGGGCGCCTTGCCGCATCCCGACAAAAAAGCCCTGCGATTTTTCCGCAGGGCTTCGAGGATCGCGGCGTAAAGCCGCTCCAAGCAGGGTCAGACTTTTGAGGCTTCGGCGTAGGCGTCCATGCCGGCGCAGCTGCACACCAGGTTGCGGTCGCCGTAGACGTTGTCCACGCGGCCGACGGCGGGCCAGAACTTGGCCTGACGGGTGAACAGGCTGGGGAAGGCCGCGAGTTCGCGCGAGTAGGGGTGATTCCACTCGTCGGCGCAGACAACTTTCGCGGTGTGCGGAGCGTGCTTCAGCGGATTGTTCACCTTGTCGGACTCGCCGTTCACCACCGCCTGCATCTCGCCGTGAATGGAGATCAGGGCTTCGCAGAAGCGGTCGAGCTCGGCCTGGGTTTCGCTTTCCGTCGGCTCGATCATGAACGTGCCGGGCACGGGGAACGACATGGTCGGCGCGTGATAGCCATAATCCATGAGGCGCTTGGCGGCGTCCTCGACTTCGAGGCCGTGCTTTTTCCAACCGCGCAGATCGACGATGCATTCATGGGCGACCAGGCCGGTGGCGCCGCGATAGAGGACCGGGAAGAACCGGTCGAGGCGGGCGGCGATGTAGTTGGCGTTGAGGATGGCGAGCTTGGTCGCCTCGGTCAGGCCGTCCGGGCCCATCATGCGGATGTACATCCAGGAGATGACGAGGATGGACGCGCTGCCCCAAGGCGCGGCGGAAACGGCGCCGAGGTGTTTGCGGCCACGGTCGTGCACGGGCGAGATGACAACGTGCCCGGGCAGGAAGGGTGCGAGATGCGCGGCCACGCCGATGGGGCCCATGCCGGGGCCGCCGCCGCCGTGCGGAATGCAGAAGGTTTTGTGGAGATTGAGGTGGCAGACGTCGGCGCCGATATGGCCGGGCGAAGTGAGGCCGACCTGCGCGTTCATGTTGGCGCCGTCCATATAAACCTGGCCGCCGTGGGCGTGGACGGTGGCGCAGATGTCCTTGATCGTCGGCTCGAACACGCCGTGCGTGCTCGGGTAGGTGATCATGAGGGCGGCGAGATCCTGGTGGTGGGCGGCGGCCTTCGCGGTGAGGTCGGTGACGTCGACGTTGCCGTTGGCATCGCAGGCGACGGGCACGACCTTGAAGCCGCACATTGCGGCGCTGGCGGGGTTCGTGCCGTGCGCGCTGGTGGGGATGAGGCAGATGTTGCGGTGCCCTTCGCCGCGCGACTCGTGGTAGGCGCGGATGACGAGGAGGCCGGCGTATTCGCCCTGGGATCCGGCGTTGGGCTGGAGGGAGACGGCGGCGAAGCCGGTGATCTCGGCGAGCCAGGTCTCAAGATCTTTGAACAGTTGCGCGTAGCCGCGGGTTTGGGCGGCGGGGGCGAAGGGATGCAGCCGGCCGAATTCGGGCCACGACACGGGGAACATCTCCGAGGTGGCGTTGAGCTTCATCGTGCACGAACCGAGTGAGATCATCGAATGCGTGAGCGAAAGATCCTTCGCCTCAAGCCTCTTGATGTAGCGCAGCATCTCGTGCTCGGTGTGGTGGGTGTTGAAAACACCGGCGGTCAGGAACGTCGTGGCGCGCGCGAAAGGCGCGGAGAAACCGGCGACCGCGG
>Ga0136846_1236041_pt1 | contig 10280 bp, 9 predicted proteins | sample HopSoiMetagenom2_FD_96841 | JGI IMG/M metagenome (GOLD analysis project Ga0136846, IMG submission 96841) | Grasslands soil microbial communities from Hopland, California, USA - 2 Assembly 2016 (version 4) | ecosystem: Environmental > Terrestrial > Soil > Grasslands | place: USA: Hopland... | reverse complement strand
CATGTCGGTAATCTCAAGATTGTGGTTCTCCTGGTTGCCCATCACTATGAATCCACCGCCGCCCTGCACAAAGCGGCTGATCTCCGCAATGTCTCTGGCATTGACGTGATGGGGAGGGGGATTGTTGGCCACAGCTTTGTCATCCGGGTTCGCCACCAGCACCAGACTGAAGCCCTCCAGATTCTCGGCCGTAAGTGGTTTATCATTCACCCGCACCTCAAAATCATTCTCCAGCAGATGGAGAACCTCTTTGAAAGCGCCATCCGCCGAATAACGATTATCCCCGAGCGCGGTGAAACATCGGCTGTAAAGAAACAGAGGCTTTCCTTCGGCACTCATCATCGGGCGCGGGAGGATTGCCAAGGCAAAAACAAATCCAAAAATCAGGACGAGAATACGTTTCATGATGTGGCGGAAATCCTGCCCGGATCAGACGAAAGTTTCAATGCCAGGCATTGGTTGCTAATTATCGCCATTTCACATCCAAACTGCTATTTTCGTCGGCATGTCAGTGCCCGTGGTCACGGTCGCGCAGATGAGGGAGTGGGAGCAGGCCTCCTGGGATGCGGGTTGCTCGCAGGCCGATGTTATTTCCAAAGTTGGAGAGAAAGTGGCCGCCCGCGCCCTACAATTGACCCGCGACAATGATCGAATCCTGATCCTCGCCGGCAAAGGGCATAACGGTGATGATGCCCGTTCCGCTGGCCCTCACCTGATAGGGCGGAAAGTTCGGATATTGAACGTGATCGACCCCGCGGGTTCGGTTCCCGAACTGAAAACCGCCCTGCAAAAAAAGCCGGGACTGATCATCGAGGGTCTCTTCGGCATCGGATTGAGCCGGCCTCTGGCGAATGATTGGGTCGAGTTTATTGAAACAATTAATGAGGCGGCTTTGCCGGTTCTGGCGGTGGACGTGCCGTCCGGGCTGGATGCGGAGACGGCTGAAACGCACGGCGTGAGTATTTGTGCCGCCGTCACTCTCACCGTTGGCGCTCCGAAAATCGGGCTGCTGAAATTTCATGCTTCTCCGTTCGTCGGCCGCCTTGAAGTCGCGACCGGCACTGGCCTTATTGGACGGCAATTTGACTCTGAGTTGCAGTGGACCGAGCCGGAAGATTTCGAGCGATATCCGCCATTGCGGCGGGCCGATACTCATAAGGGCGGATATGGCCATGCGGCGGTGGTGGCCGGGAGCGTCGGATATCATGGCGCATCGGTGCTGGCGGCACGCGGAGCGTTGCGAGCAATGCCGGGGCTGGTTTCGGTATTTTGCGAAGAGAAAGTGTATCAACCGGTGGCGAGTCAATTGCAAGCGGCCATGGTGCATCCGTGGACACCCGCGAAGGCGCTTCCGGAGCATACGACGGCCATCGTGATCGGGCCTGCCCTCGCCTCGCACGAGTTGGGTTCGGACTGGCAAGAATTTGCAAACGAACAATGGCAGAGCTTTACGATGCCCGTGCTGGTGGACGCTTCGGCTTTGTATTGGATTCAGCCAGGCCCGACACCCTTGAATTCGCGCCGGATCATCACGCCACATCCTGGGGAGGCGGCCCGGATGCTTGGAATCAAAGCGAACGCGGTCCAGGAAAACCGAGTCGGGGCTCTGCGCGACCTATCCAATAAATATGGGAACTGCTGGGTCGTGCTGAAGGGTCATCACACCTTAATTGGACGCAGCAGCGGGGAAATTTTCGTGAACTCTTCTGGCAACGCCTTTCTGGCGCAAGGCGGCAGTGGCGACGTTTTGGCCGGGTATCTCGGCGGTCTGCTGGCGCAGCCTCGCCTCCAGGCGCAACCTTTGAAAGCGATACGTTACGGCGTCTGGCAGCATGGCGCGGCGGCCGACTTTTTGACCGACCGGAAGAAGGCATGGACGATCGAGGATTTGCTGCACTCGATCGGCGAAGCGTAGGAGCTCCCGTCCTTGTGAGGTCTCAGTCAATTGCACGTTGAGCGCGAACGAAGCGATCAAAGAAGCCGCTTTGGCGCTGGAGCGGCGGACAATTCATCGTTGATTTCAACCATCGTTGCCGATCGACTCGGTTGGGCAGCCATCCATGGCTTCATTCGCGATGACCAACTCTTCTTCAGAGGCAGGTTGATGGTAGACGATGGTTACACCCGCTTCCTCGTCGCGACGAAAAATTGCGGGAGCGTTTTCGCGGCATAGATCGCAGTCGATGCAGGAAGAATCGACGTAGAATTTACCTTCCGCATTTCCGAGATTCTTATCATTTCGATTTGGCATAGTGACCGACGTTCGCACGAGCTATTGCTTGCGTGAAATTCATTAGAGGGATTACAGTCATGCGCGCGGTGAATGAATTCATTGCCACGGGCCCATTCGACATTTACGAGCTTCAACTTTTCCACCTTGTTGCTGAGCATCGAAGCTTTACGAAAGCGGGCCGGGCTGCCGGTCTTAGTCAAAGCGCGATTACGCGACAGATTCGTGGAATGGAAGAGCAGCTCGGCGTGGCGCTGTTCGAACGGACCACGCGATCGGTCCAGTTGACACAGGCTGGCGCTGCGCTGTACGCGAGATCAGGAGCGATTCTTTCGGAGGTCAACAGCGCCATCGATGCTCTTCGCAAGGGATTTTATCTTTCGCACGCGAGTTTGCGAATCGGCATATCCAGGACAATCGGACTCGCGTATCTCCCGGGATTCTTTCATCAGTTTCAGAAAAAGTTTCCAAAAATTAAACTGACTGTTTCGCATGAGAGCGGCTCATTTATCGCCGCGGCAGTCGAAAGTGGCGAGTTGGACGCTGGCATATTAACGGCGCCTCCGCAGCTTCCGTCGATGCTCGAAATTACGCAGCGTTTTCGTGATGAATTCACGGTGATTGCCCCGCCTCAATCGGCGGTTTCGCAACCAAACAAGCCTCTGCCGCTAGAGAATGCGATTGAGATCTTTCAGGGCGAGCGCTGGCTTCTAGTCAGTGCCGGAACCACGACCGGAAAGCTTCTCCGCGGCTGGATTACGCGCCAGCATTTAAAGATCAAAGAGATTTTGGAAGCTGATAATTTCGATCTTATCGTAAATCTCGTTTCACTTGGGCTCGGCGTCAGCATCGTGCCCCATCGCGTGCTCGCCTTGCAGGGGCAGCGTCGTCCCGTGAAACGTTTTAATACGAAGCCGAAGTTCGCACGTGATTTGATCGTTGTGGTTCGAAAACGGTCGGAAATGCCGGCGGAATTGCGAGCTTTTGTGGAAAATATTTTATTTTAGAAAGCAGCTCATCTCTGATTTCAAACTGTTAAAGCCAGGATGATGCTGTTAGACAGGGGTTGGAGGAGAAATGAAATTCCCATGATAGGGCTCCTCGCGATGATATGGTTGAAAATATTTTGAATCTTCTTGGGCACGAGGATTATGTGCCGCTCAATGTTCCCGGCCTGCTGCGGCAGTTGCGCTTGTCTCCCAGAAAACAGCAGGAGTTGCAGGCCGTTTTGCGGCAGTCGGAGCAGAGCGGACGAATCGCGCGCATTAAGGGGAACCGCTACATCAAGCCCGCCGAGGCAGACCTGATTCCGGGGACCATTCGAATGAACCGGCAGGGGAAGGGCTTTTTAGAACCTGACGATGCGGCATTTAAGGAAATCATTATCCCTGAGCATGCTACCTCAACCGCCATCCATGGAGATCGCGTCCTGGTGCGCCGCGATCTTCGGCCAAAAGGGTTGCGATCGGAGATTTCGGAGAAAGAGAGTGGTTCGGTGGTTCGTATTCTGGAGCGGAGGCGCACTCAAATTGTGGGCACTCTCCAGAGATCGAAGCAGTTTCTGTACGTGATTCCGGACGATCCCCGAATGCCCAAGGACATTTACGTTTCGCCGCCGCGGGATGTGGGCCGTCCCGCGCTGATCGGCGACAAAGTGGTGGTGGAACTCCGGGAATGGCAATCGCGGCATGTAAATCCGGAAGGGGAAATCATTGAAGTGCTCGGCGCGCCCGACGCCGAAGGGGTGGACATGCTCTCTGTGCTGCGACAGTACGATCTGCCGCTCCACTTTCCGAGTGAAGTCCTCGAACAGGCTCGCGCCGTGGGAACGGAAGTTCGGCGTGAAGAGTTCGCGGGGCGTAATGACTGTCGCAATCATCGTGTCATTACGATCGATCCAGACGATGCCAAAGATTTCGACGACGCAATTTGTCTCGAACGAGCAGGTCGCGATCAGTGGCGGCTTTGGGTGCACATCGCCGACGTGTCGCATTATGTCAAGCCGGGCAGCGTTTTGGATGATGAAGCGCGGAAGCGCGGCAACTCGACCTACCTCGTGGATCGGGTGATCCCGATGTTGCCCGAGGCCCTCAGCAACGAGCTTTGTTCTCTGAAGCCGAATGTAGATCGGCTGACTAAATGCGTGGAGTTTCTCATTGGCAATGATGGGCGGGTGCTCGAATCGAAATTCTATTCCGCCGTCATTCATTCCAAACATCGCTATAGCTACCAGGAAGTTTTTGCGATTCTGCAGCGGCGGCCCCTTGGAGGGCTGGAGCAGATGCTCCACCAGGCCAATGAACTGGCACAAAAGATTCGCCGCCGCCGTTTTCAGGCTGGCTCACTCGATTTGGACTTTCCGGAACGCAAAATCCGATTGGATGAGCAAGGCCGTGTTTTAAAGATCGAAAAGGTTGAGAACGACATTTCGCATCAGTTAATTGAGGAATGCATGCTCCTTGCTAATGAAGCGGTCGCGACACAGTTGATGGCTCGAAGTCTAAATGCCGTTTATCGCGTCCACGAGCAACCGAATGAATTGCGTCTGCAGGAATTTCGCGAAGAGGTCCTGAGCCACAATGTTCCGTGCGGCGATCTTCGGCGGCGTCCGGAAGTTCAAAAACTGCTTGAACGTTTGAACCAATTGCCGATCGGAGCGGCGCTGAAAATCGGCTTTTTGAAGTCGTTAATGCGAGCGCGGTATGCGGTGGAACCGCTGGGCCACTATGGCCTGGCGAAACCAAAGTATACGCACTTCACTTCACCCATCCGGCGCTATGCGGACCTTGTGGTGCATCGCGCACTTTTCGGGGAACAGCGTTTCTCGAGAAATGCGCTCAAGCAAACAGCCGATCACATCTCCGACACGGAACGAAACTCCGCCGACGCCGAACGCGACAGCAAAGATGTTAAACTATTTGCTTACTTGAACGCGCAGCTTGAGTCCGGCAATCCGCAGAATTATTCGGCCCTCGTTATAGACGTGCGCAATTTTGGATTTTTCGTCGATGTCGCTGATTTGGCGATGAGCGGCCTTATCCATCTTTCGAGCGTCGAGGACGACTTTTATATGTTCGATTCCAATCGCAGCCAATTGGTCGGCCGTCGAAACCGACGAGTGATTCGGCTTGGAGATCGGGTCACAGTGCAGGTGGCAAAGGTCGACCGATTCAAGAAGCAGGTGGATTTTCGGCTGTCTCAGCAATCAACTCAGGAACGCGCAGTCGCTCGCCAGCGTCCCCGTTTCGAAGGCCGGAGGATGCCCGCAACGCAAGGACGGGCTGGTATGTCCTCTGGAAAGGAATCCCCGTTCCGGAAGGAGCAAAAACAAAGAGGAAAGCCGGAGCAGTTTCAGTCTCCTTCGCGCCGAGGCTCACGTTTCAAGAGCAGTCAAAAAAGCCCTCGATCACCGAGGCGTTAAACAAAAAGAAGTGAACACCGCGAAATGCGGTATTCACCTTTGCAAAAAAATCGTTCTACGCTTAGTGGCGATGGCCGCGATCGCCACGGCCTCCTCCGCCACCACCCCCACCACCGCGGTCCCAGCCACCCCGGCCGCCGCCGCCACCACCACCCCATCGACCGCCGCCGCCTCCTCCGCCACCGTATCCGCGGCCGCCACCACCCCCACCACCCCCACCGCCTTCGGGGCGCGGGCGAGCTTCGTTGACGGTCAGGTTGCGACCGTCCAAGGCGTGGCCGTTCAATGCTTGAGTTGCGGCATCTGCTTCTTCCTTGCTGGACATGGTCACGAATGCGAATCCGCGTGAGCGCCCGCTCATGCGATCGAGCATTAAATTCACATCTGTGACTGTCCCATGCTGCGCGAAAAGATCTTGAAGATCATTTTCAGTGACGTTGTAGGAAAGATTCCCAACAAACAATTTTGTATTCATTCTGTTCTTACTTAGACATTGCTCTCCCGCTGCTGTCCCAAAAGGGGGTTACCATTACCGAAACGTTTTCTATTGAAGCTTCACAGCACTCGGAATGAACAAATCCAACAAAGCCCATTTTCTGTGTTTCGCCAAAAAAAAGCAACCCCCCAAATAGCTGGTTTATAGCTCATTCTTAACGTGAAATTCCGGTCCGATTTGTCTCAAAAAGCTTTTCCCGTAATGATCTGCGTAAAGATACTGAGATAATCGATCCACATCGACTGCAGGTTTTGAGGTAGAAACAACCAGATCGCCGCCGCGACCGCGATATAAGGACCGTAAGGAATTTTTGATCCCCATTCGCGCCGGCGAAAGATCAGGCTGATGAGCACCAGCACAGTGCCGAGCACCGCGCTCCACATGAGAGAGAAGATCGCCGCTTGCCACCCGAAAAACGCACCGATCGCCGCCATGAATTTAACGTCACCAAAACCCATCGCTTCGCGCGGCAGGATAATCTCTTTGGTTAAGACCTCCATCTGCGGGATTTGTTCTGGATCGAATTTCTCCTCGCCAATATGCAATTCGGTGGGCGTGAGTTTTAGAGTGGTATTGAAATAACATCGGTCGCTCAGCTCAACCGTTTTCGCGAATAAATGGATATAGTCGGTTTTTCGATGGAATAGCTCCTCGTAAGGCACTTCCTTGTCCGGAAGCTTCAAGGTTGTCTCGGTGAAGATCACTTTAGTCTCCGATTCGAATTCAATCTTTTCCTTTCCGAAGGCGAGTTTTCCGCCACGCAAGATCAAATAAACAATCCCGCCGCCTACGACGATGCCAAGGCCGCTTAACTTGAGCGCTTCGGCCCGATCAGTGACATTGTGAAGTTCTGGAACGACCGCGGATAAGAGAAAGCCTGCGACCATTCCACCGATGGTAATTTCGTCGGGAATGATCAGGTGTTCGATATCGATGAAAATCGCGACGATGAACGCGGACAGGATCAGGCACGCGACGAGCGCGAGGGCAGGGGAGCGGGACTCGAAATGAAGCCAGGAGCCGAGAAAAGTCAGCCCTGTCAGCAATTCGACGAGGAAGTAACGGATGGAAATTGGCGCCTGACAATTCGCGCATTTTCCCCGCAAGTACATCCAGGTGATCAGCGGCATGTTCAGAAACCAGGGAATGGAATATTCGCAATGCGGACAATGAGATCGAGGACGAACGATGCTCAGCCCGCGCGGCATGCGGTAAATACAAACATTCAAAAGACTGCCGACCATTGAACCGAGCACAAAAAAGACCGCCGCCCAAAACCAAAAGGGAACGGGCGCCCAGTACTCACGTTGAAAGATGTTGGTGAAGAATTGGATCAAATGAATCCTGTCATGAGGCCACCCCGTAAACGTGATGATGCAACGCCGAGCGCATCACTTCGACCGGAGCAGGAGTGCCTGTCCAGATTTCCAGTGCTTTAGCGCCTTGGTAAAGAAGCATTCCCAATCCATTTGCTGTTTTACATCCGGCCCTGGCCGCTTCCTGCAGGAACAGGGTCTCAGCGGGCCGATAAATCATATCGTAAGCACAAGAGGCTTTCTTAAGCGAAAAGCGTTGAGTGTCAAAAGGGAGCGCATCTTTGGGGCTAAGGCCGAGAGAAGTCGCATTTATAATCAGGTCAACTTTATCGCCTGGATAGTCCAAATCCGTCTGGACCGTGGGATTGCGTCTTCCAATCTCCGCCGCGGTTGCTTCTGCTTTTACGCGTGTGCGGTTAATCAGATAAAGCTTTTTCACGCCGGAGGCCGCGAGTTTCAAAGCCGCGGTCCGACCGGCCCCGCCCGCTCCGAGCAACACGATCGACGCATCTTTGAGCGAAATGCCCAAGTCTTCCACAAGCGAGCGCGTGATTGCGTCCGCATCCGTATTAAACCCGCGGGAACGAATAATTGCGATTTCATCGGCAGCGCAATTGCGCAGCGGCTTCCATTCGCCGGACTGCAATTGTGCCTCAAACAATATTGTATTCACCGCGCCCCACGTCCGAGCCGATTCATCCAGTTCATCGATGAACTGAAGTGCCAGCAACTTATGCGGCACGGTCAAGTTCAAGCCGATGAATTTCATGGCTTTCGCTCCGTTGATCGCCTTGTTTAGATTGTCGGGATTCACGTCAAAGGCCAGGTACCGCCAATCCAGACCGAGCGCACTTAGCGCCGCATTGTGCATCGCCGGGGAGGCTGAATGCTTCACCGGATGCCCATAAACAGCGCAATAGCGCGTGGTCGCTTCAACCGATTCTCGATCCGTATCCTTCAAACTAAAGCGCAGAGAATACGGGCGGAACCCATGAGAGCAAATAGAAATGCGGAATTGCAGTTTTCCTCAGGTTCACGAAATTCAGGGAAGTGAATCCGATCACATCCTACACCGCGAAGCTCACGGACGAACAGGCCAAGCTGCTCGAGTGGCACTTGCGGGAAAATAATTTTGAGCCGAGGACGGTTCCTTATGCCCGTTTTGCGGGCAGCAAACCCGATTTGAACATTGTTTTTTATGAAAGCGGCAAACTCGTGGTCCAGGGGAAGAAAACACAGGAGTTCGTCGAATTCGAACTGGAACCTCTCATCCTGAAGGAAGCGAAACTTGGCTACGAGACGACCTTGAACCCGGAGTTGCTGGCTCCGCGCATCGGCGTTGATGAAAGCGGCAAGGGCGATTTCTTCGGTCCTCTCTGCGTTGCGGGAGTTTATGTGAACGCGGAGGTGATCGAACGTTGGAAAATGATTGGAATTCGCGATTCAAAAAACATCAGCAGCGATAAACGGATCAATGAACTGGCGCGGGTCATCCGAGAGACTCCGGGGTGCGTTTACACCTCAGTTCCGATTGGGAACGAAGCTTATAACCGTCTTTACACAAAAATGGGCAGCGTCAATTTGATCCTCGCCTGGGGCCACGCGCGCGTGATCGAAAACCTGATGCTTTTGAAGCACAAAATGAATCCACCACCCGTTCGCGCCATCAGTGACCAATTTGCATCCAGCAAAGAAGTAGTTCAAAAAGCGCTGATGGGACTTGGTCGTGATCTGGAGTTGGTGCAGAGGCACAAGGCGGAAGAGGACCTGGCCGTTGCGGCCGCTTCGATTCTGGCACGAGACGAGTTTGTGACTCGTTTGCATCGTCTCGAGAAGGAGTATGGAGTCAAGTTGCCAAAAGGGGCTTCAACCGCGGTGGAGGAGGCGGCGAAAGAATTCATTGCGAAGAACGGTGCTGAAGCTCTGCCGAAAATTGCAAAGACGCACTTCCGAACTGCCTACAGGGTGCAGGGTTTGCCAGAGCCACCTAAGGTTGAATGGAGGAAGCCCAACGCAAAAAAAGAGTGATGCACCCGATCACCCGTTCAACCCAGCTTTTTCCCCGGTGAAGTCGCGCTCGCCCGGATTTTTGCTTCTGGTCATGACGGAGATCTGACCATTGTTTTCAAGAATTGCGCAATGGACCTGCTCCGGGCATGCACAACCCGCCGAGCGGAGCGCGGCGTTCAATTCATGGTGAGTCAGGTGAGCCCGTTTCATGACGGCGGGAAAGAGTTGGCCGTTGTGAATCAAAATTTGGGGCCGCCCTTCGATGAGCGCTTCGAGCCTTCGGCTTTTGAAGCTAGCAAAGCCAACCAGGTCATTGAAAAGGACAAGTGTTGCGGCCGAGATTGCACCTGCCGTGACTGAGTTGTCTCCCCCGTTCATGGCATTTTGGACAGAATTGCTTAAGACCAGAAGGAGGACCAGGTCGAAGGGGGCCATCTGGCCGATTTGCCTTTTGCCGGCCAACCTAAGGAAGAAGAGCAACAGAGCGTAAACGACAATTCCGCGAAAGATCAGTTCCCACCAGGTAAGAGTTAGAGGCCACATAGATTTCAGGGTGTTTCAATGTCGATCATCCATCAACCGTGGCGGGTGGTAAAGACGATTAGGCGCGTTGACGGGCGTCAACGTCTCGCTGCAGTGGTGAATTTCTGCCCTATTTGGGGGAAATGTCCGCGTGGGCGGTCCAGAGAATTGCGTTCAGGAGCAGTTTCTGCACGTTCGGATCTTCGAAGTTTTTGTAAAAGTGGCCACCGGTATAACCGAAACCGCGACCGCCGTCGGGTCGGTCGATCGCCCAGCCCACAACTT
>Ga0136846_1235589_pt1 | contig 10280 bp, 7 predicted proteins | sample HopSoiMetagenom2_FD_96841 | JGI IMG/M metagenome (GOLD analysis project Ga0136846, IMG submission 96841) | Grasslands soil microbial communities from Hopland, California, USA - 2 Assembly 2016 (version 4) | ecosystem: Environmental > Terrestrial > Soil > Grasslands | place: USA: Hopland... | reverse complement strand
TTCGGCGCTGCCGACATCCGTGAGCTGGCCGGTGCCCTCGGGGTCCGGCCCACCAAGCAGCGCGGCCAGAACTTCGTGATCGACGCCAATACCGTCCGTCGTATCGTGCGCACCGCCGGTGTGCGGCCCGATGACGTGGTCGTCGAGGTCGGGCCGGGGCTCGGTTCGCTCACCCTCGCGCTGCTGGAGGCCGCCGACCGGGTCGTGGCCGTCGAGATCGACGACGTGCTCGCGGGCGCGCTGCCCGCCACCGTCGCCGCCCGGATGCCCGGCCGGGTGGACCGGTTCGACCTCGTGCACTCCGACGCCATGCGCGTCACCGAGCTGCCGGGGCCCCCGCCCACCGCGCTGGTCGCGAATCTGCCGTACAACGTCGCCGTGCCCGTGCTGCTGCACATGCTGGAGACGTTCCCGAGCATCGAGCGGACCCTGGTGATGGTGCAGGCGGAGGTCGCCGACCGGCTCGCCGCGCCGCCCGGGTCGAAGGTGTACGGCGTTCCGTCCGTGAAGGCCAACTGGTACGCCGAGGTCAAGCGGGCCGGTTCCATCGGCCGCAACGTCTTCTGGCCCGCGCCCAACGTCGACAGCGGGCTCGTCTCGCTCGTCCGGCGGGCCGAGCCGCTGAAGACGACCGCCGACCGGCGCGAGGTCTTCGCGGTCGTGGACGCGGCCTTCGCCCAGCGCCGCAAGACGCTGCGTGCCGCGCTCGCCGGGTGGGCCGGATCGGCCGCCGCCGCCGAGAGCGCCCTCGTCGCCGCCGGTGTCTCCCCGCAGGCCCGCGGCGAGTCCCTGAGCGTCGAGGAGTTCGTCCGCATCGCGGAGAACAAGGTGGACAGCAAGGTGCAGAACAAGGTCCCGCACGCGCATGTCGATGACGAGGAGTCCGGGCAGCAGTGAGCGTCACGGTTCGCGTTCCCGCCAAGGTCAACGTCCAGCTCGCGGTGGGGGCCGCGCGTCCCGACGGCTTCCATGACCTCGCCAATGTCTTCCTCGCCGTCGGGCTGTTCGACGAGGTCACCGTCACCCCGGCAGCTGAACTCCGGATCACCTGTGACGGGCCGGACGCCGCCCAAGTACCCCTCGACGGTACGAATCTCGCCGCCCGCGCCGCCGTCGCGCTCGCCGAGCGGTACGGCCGTACGCCCGCCGTGCACATCCACATCGCCAAGGACATCCCCGTCGCCGGCGGGATGGCGGGCGGCAGCGCGGACGGCGCCGGTGCGCTGCTCGCCTGCGACGCGCTGTGGGGGACCGGCGCCTCGCGTGTCGAACTCCTCGACATCTGCGCCGAGTTGGGCAGTGATGTGCCCTTCAGTCTGGTGGGCGGGGCCGCGCTCGGGATCGGGCGTGGGGAGAAGCTGACGGTCCTGGAGACCGGCGGCACCTTCCACTGGGTGTTCGCGGTGGCGGAGCGCGGGCTGTCGACGCCGGCGGTGTTCCGGGAGTTCGACCGGCTGGTCGCTGACAGTGACGTTCCGGTGCCGGTCGCCTCGCCCCGGCTTCTCGACGCGCTCGCCGCGGGCGACCCCGACGCGCTCGCCGCCGCCGTCTCCAACGACCTTGAGCCTGCTGCCCTTTCGCTCTTCCCGGCCCTCGCCGACACCCTCGCCGCGGGCCGCGCGGCGGGCGCGCTGACCGCTCTGGTCTCGGGTTCCGGTCCGACGACGGCGTTCCTCGCCCGGGACGCGGGGGCCGCCCGGCAGATCGCGGAGGCGCTCACGGCATCCGGTACCTGTCGTGCCGTTCGGGTGGCCTCGGGGCCGGTGCCGGGCGCGAGCGTCCTGTGACAACGCACACACAGAGTTATCCTCAGGTCATCCCATTTATCTGACGCGCACAGGGAATTCACGGTTCCTTGTCATCACGTGCCGCGGGTGGGATGGCCGTGGAGCGTAGGGTCTTTTCAACTTCAAGCACTCCCCGACGCGGATCTCAGCACGAGTTGCACGAGTGCGCGGCGGCGTGAGGTCCCCCTTGAGTTGCCAACTCCCCCAGCATGTCCGGAAGGCACCTCCGTGTCCCAACCTCCCTCCAGCCATCGCAGGAAAGTCCCCCTCGCCCGGTACGGCGGACAGCACAGGCGCCGCACGTTCGCGGACGGCGCGGCAAGCGGCGGGAGCTGACCGGCGGTCGCGCGACCGCCGAGGGCGGCGGCACGGCGCTGGTGGCGGCGGGGGACGCCACCGCGTACGAGCTGACCGACCTCATCCCGTACTGCGCAACTCGGCCCTCGAAGTCGCCGGCCGCCGGCTCCCGCAGGCCATGCGGCGCCTGCACGCCGGGCACGGCGTCGACATCGACGCCGAAGCCCCGATGCGCCGCCTCGCCGGCGACGAACTCGCCCAGGTCGGCACCGCGTTGACGGCCGTACAGCGGGCGGCGCTCAAGGCGGCCTCCGAGCGCGCCGAACTCCTCAGCGGGATCTCCGGCGTGTACGTCAGCCTCGCCCGGCGCAGCCAGGTGCTGCTGCACCGCCAGCTCGACATCCTCGACAGCCTGGAGCAGCGCCCGCGCGAGGCCGCCGAGCTGCACGAGCTGTACCGCGTCGACTACCTCGCCACCCGGATGCGCCGCCACTCCGAGAGCCTCCTCATCCTGTCCGGCATCGCCCCCGGCCGTGGCTGGCGGGACCCTATTCCGCTGGCGGACACCCTGCGCGCGGCGGTGGCCGAGATCGAGGGCGCGAGCCGCGTCCGGATCTGGGCCGCCCCGCGGGTGTCCCTGAACGGCGGCTCGGTGGCCGACGTCATCCATCTCCTCGCCGAACTCGTCGAGAACGCGGCGTCGTTCTCGCCGCCCAGCACCAAGGTGCAGTTGCGGGCGGCCCGGATGCGCGACGGTGTCGTCATCGAGGTCGAGGACAGCGGCTTCGGCATGAACGAGGACGCGATGGCCGACGCCAACCGCAAGCTCCGCTCGGAGAAGGTCGACCTTCTCGACGCCAAGCAGATCGGCCTGTTCGTGGTGAACCGCCTCGCGGACCGCCAGGGCCTGCGCGTCGAACTCCGCAACTCCCCGAACGGCGGTGTCACCGCGGCCGTCCTCATCCCCGAGAACCTGCTGCGCGACGAGATGCCGGCGCACGAGCACGAGATGCCGGCGCCGGCAGCGGAGGCAGGCACGGGGGGCGCCCGGTCACTGGCACCGGCAACGGCACTGATTCCGAGACAGCGGGGCGAGTACCTGTCGTAACCCTTCATAGCCCCCAGCGTCACCCCCTCATATACGCCCCCGCGGCTTCGTCGAGGCGGTCGCCGGTGGTCAGGTACGCCATTGCTGTAACGCGTGCGAGGCATCAAGGGGGCGCTGGCCGCGTGAAGGGCTGTCGGCCGTGCTTCCGCGCGCCCCGGTCAGGCCGTTGCAGGAGGGAATTGATCTAGAAACCGCCGGACCATCCGGCGGGCACCACGCGTCGGCCGCTCTGCACGCGCGGTCGGCGGTAACGAGAGGACAAGCTCCGTGAGCGACCCGCAGGACGACGCGATCACCACGGTCACCCCGGCGCACATGACCCGGATCGCCGGGCAGGGCCTCTACGCCGCGCCGACTTCGCTCGAGCCGGCCGCCGTCAACGTCGCCAGGGCACTGCTCGCCACCCTGCAAGGCGCGCCCGAGCAGGCTGTGCTGACCCCTGACCTCCAGCAGCTGACCGAGCGGGTGCGGCAGGTGGCCACCGTCGGCTTTCCCCGGATCGTCGCTGCCGACAGGGTGCGGCTGTCGGCGCACACCATCAAGCTCAACACCTCGGAGCGCAGGCCCGTGGTGATCGTGCCCTCAGGCTGGACGCCCTTCGGCTGGGTCCTGTTCGAGTACACGTACCTCCAGCTGGCGCTGCGCGGCTACCACGTACTGGCGTACACCCCGCGCGGAATGGGCCTCACGGTGGAAATGCCGGGGGGAGGTTACGTCGACAGCCCGTTCACCTCCGGGGGGAAGATCGATGTGGCCGGCCCCTTGGACTGGTCCGACGGCTCCTCCGTGATCGATTACGCCGAGCAGTACTTCAACCCGAGCCACATCGCCTTCCTCGGCGAGTCGTACGGCTCGGGCATCAGCCAGCTGGTGGCGGCCCACGACCCGGGCAGGCGTGTGGACGCCGTCGTGGCCCTGAGCACGTGGGGCAACCTGGCCACCGCCCTCTACCAGAACGACACCCGGCACATCGCCGCGGTGAAGGCCCTGATCGGTTTCACCGGCGGGCCGGTCGAGCGGAAGTTCGACGAGGCCACCCAGCAGATCCTGAAGGACTTCCTGGACGGGCGGAACCTGGACACCGTCGTGGAGTGGGCCACCGAGCGGGCCCCGTCCGCCTACGCCGACGAGACCAACGACCGTAACGTGCCCACGTTCTTCTCCAACACCTGGCACGAGACGCTGTTCCCGGCCAACCAGGTCATCGAGCACTTCGACGGGCTCACCGTGCCCAAGCACCTGAACCTGTGGATCGGCGACCACGCCGCACCCGAGGGCGCCGGCCTGACCATCCCGTTCAGCGGCCCGAACCTGCCGGTCGACGAGGCGTTCGCGTGGCTGGACCACCATGTGCTCGGGGAGAACAACGGGGTGCCCGACTGGTCCCCGGTCACCAGCCAGATCATGTTCACCTACCAGACCCGGATCGACCCGGAGACCGGCAAGAACGTCATCACTCAGGAGGCCGTCCGCGAGTCCAGGCCGTCCTGGACGGACGTCACCACCTCCACCGAACGCTGGTACCTCGCCGGTTGCGCGCCGGGCAGCAGCGACGGTGGTCTGGGCACCGGCCCGGTGACGGGCTGGAGGCAGGAGTTCACGGCCGGACAGCTGACCGACGCCACAGCGGTGGACGCCGTCATCACCACGGGCCAGGCCGAGTGGAACGGCAACCCGAAGGCCTACAGCACGAACAAGTTCGACCGCAAGTACCTCGGCGTCTGGACCAGTGGTCCGCTCCTGGCGGACAAGGACGCCATCGCGGCCCGCCGCATCCGGGGCATCCCCCAGCTCACGCTGACCGTCCGCAGCTCGGCTCGCTCCGCCACGCTGGTGGCCTATCTGTTCGACGTCAGCCCCGACAACACCGCCCGCATCATCACCCACGAGCCGCTCACACTCACCGACCTGACCCCCGGGCAGGAACGGGCCGTCACCTGGAACCTCCAGGCCGCCGGCTACGACGTGGCCCCGGACCACCGCCTGATGCTGGTCCTCGGCAGCAAGGACCAGCTCTACTCGGACGCGGCCACCGACAGCGACACCGACATCGGCATCCGCACTACGACGATCAGCTCACCCGACAAGGGCGCGGCACACCTGACGCTGCCCCTGGGGTGACCTGGCGCAGGGGGCGGGGCGCAGGCGTCTCGCCCCCTGCAAGGGACCGGCTCAGCCAAGCGGCGTGTGGTGAAAGTGCCGGCCACAGGAATCGGCCGGTCACTGGCACCGGCGGCGGCGCTGATTCCGCGGCAGCGGGGCGAGTACCCCTCGTAACCCTTCACTGGACGGGGGTGGGAGGGGACATTCGGCGACTGGCGTTCGCGAACTCGTGATCTCCATCTCTTACTTGCGAGTCATCTTCCACTGGCCGTGGGGTCATGTGATCACTTGTGCCATAGAGATCTTTTGCGCCTCGGGGCCAAACCCCGCCCCCACCGCGTCGACTTGGCCTTCCGCTGGCGCATATCGGTTATCACGGAAAGTCCCCCCATGAACCACAGTCCCGAAGTCGTGCCCCCTCCCACCTTCACGCCGGGCGGTCGCCACGGGCACCGCAAGCCGAAGCAGTTCGGTGCGGGTGCCCGCCGCGCCCTGGTCCTGGCCATGGCCGTGCCGGTCGCGTCGGCGGCGCTCGTCGGCCCCTCGGCCTTCGCCGCCGACGGGAAGACCACAGCGACGGCCCCGGACACGACCCCCGACACGACCCCCGACACGACCCCGGACACCAACGACGGCCTCGACTCCGCCGACCAGGCGATCGCGGCGAACCTCAACACCCGCGTCATCGACGATCGCCTCGGCAACAACGTCAGCGGCGTGGTGCTGGACGCCGAGTCCGACGGCACCGTCTGGGACCACAACGGCGCCACCGCGCTGATGCCGGCCTCCAACACCAAGCTCGCCACCGCCACCGCCGCCCTGACGGTGCTCGGCCCGGACCACCGGTTCAAGACGAAGGTCGTCTACGGCGACGGCACCCTCACCCTCGTCGGCGGCGGCGACCGGACCCTGACCACCGCGGACCTCGCCGCGATGGCCAAGGACGCGGTGGCCGGACTGAAGGCCGCGGGCCTCACCGGTGTGAAGGTCGCCGTGGACGACAGCCTCTTCCCCGAACCGACCCTGGCCAACGGCTGGAAGCCCGACTACTTCCCCGGCGACGTCGCCCCGGTCCGCGCCCTCGTCGTCGACGGACACGCCGTCGACGACACCTCGATCGACGCCGGCCAGGTCTTCGCCCAGCAACTCGCCGTCGACGGCATCACCGTGGACGGCGAGGTCACCCGCCGCACGGCGGCCGTCACCGACGTACCGGTGAGCCGCCACAAGTCCGCCGAGCTGTCGGACATCGTCCACCACATGATCAAGGTCAGCGACAACAACACCGCCGAGACCCTGCTGCGGATGACCGCACTGCGCGCCGGGCAGCCCGCCACGTTCGAGGGCGGCACGACGGTCGTACGCGACGTGCTGAGCCGGTACGGAGTGTCGCTGGAGAACTTCGAGATGTACGACGGCAGCGGCCTCTCCCGTGCCAACCGCATCCCGGCCCGGACCCTGGCGGAGATCCTCGATCTGCTGACGGAGAAGCGCTACGAGTACCTGCTGAGCTCGATCCGTGACGGCCTCCCCGTCGCAGGCGAGGCCGACAGCACGCTCGCCCCGGAATGGGGCCGCTTCGACGACCCGAACTCCTCCTGCGCCGTGGGCAAGGTGCACGCCAAGACGGGCACCCTCACCGGCGCCATCGCCCTGAGCGGCCTGACCCAGGGCAAGGACGGCCGCTGGAAGGTCTTCTCCTTCGTCGAGAACGACTCCACCGCCTCCGGCAGCGCCATCAAGGACGCCATGGACGGCCTCGCCGCCACCGTGAACGGCTGCTGGGCATAACGCCCGCAGGACTGACGCGAGCCTGCGCCCCGGGTGCGGATACCCCGGGGCGCACGTTCTGCGTCCTGCGCGCGGGGCCGACGTAGATCTACGCGTCTACGCGCCCCACGATGCGCGCCGTGGCGGGCGACGTCTGGATGGACTGGCGGCACTCCGGCCCGGACGGTGGCGCCGGGTGGCCGTCGAGGGCGCGGCAGAGGGCGGCGTGGAGGTGTTCGGCTTCGGCGGGGGTAAGGGTCAGTTCGGTGTCGGCCGCCTGACCGCCGGCGCGAGTCAGGCGCAGGGGGAGGACCAGACGGTCGTCGTCGCCGCGATGCAAGGGGCGTCCGGGGACGCGCTCGACCTTCCAGGTCATGAGGGTTCCTCCTCCTTCGTCTCCAGCCGTCCGATGCAGGCGAGGCGGTACGTGCCCCACAGCTCGCGTCCGTCCTCGCAGCCGTCCGACGCCCTGCGCACACGCTTGCAGTCATCGCACCTACGAGCGTGCTCGAACCAGAGTCGGTAGGTGAGCAGCGTGGGGTCCTCGGCTTTACGCACGGCTGCCGTGGCCTTCTCGTCGCTCACCGGCGGGCCACCGAGAACTTCCGTGGCGGACGGCTGTGTTGACGTTCCTCCGGGCGGAGGACGTAGGTGCGTACGAGGCCACCCGGGTCCATGTACGCGGCGCAGGCGGGCGGTGCGGCGGGCGGCCACAGCCACGGCGCGCGGCGGTGACGCGCGGCGGCGAGGACGGCGGCCCACAACTGCGGCGACATCCCTTCGAGGACTCACCCCGGTACGACGCCATGGTTCTGGATCTGCGCTGATCCACGCCCTGCCCGCCGCGGCTCCGGCGTCTCCCCAGGCGAGTGCTGTCGGGGAGCCGAAACGATCAACGACGACGGCCCCGTGAGAAGCCGCCTCGCGCCCCCGGGGAATCCGCCCGCCCACCCCACCCACCCCGCCGACTACCCTGGAAGGTCGACCCACCCCACCTCAGGAGCAAAATGGCCGTCAACCTCGTCAATGTCGAGAACGTCAGCAAGGTGTACGGGACCCGTGCCCTGCTCGACGGGATCTCGCTCGGGGTGTCCGAGGGGGACCGGATCGGTGTCGTGGGTCGTAATGGCGACGGCAAGACCACCCTCATCCGGATGCTCGCCAAGCTGGAGGAGGCCGACACCGGGCGGGTCACCCACTCCGGGGGCCTGCGTCTGGGCGTGCTCACCCAGCACGACTCCCTCGACCCGGCCGCCACCGTCCGCCACGAGGTCATCCGGGACATGGCGGACCACGAGTGGGCCGGGAACTCCAAGGTCAGGGACGTACTCACCGGGTTGTTCGGCGGGCTCGACCTGCCGGGGTTCCCGCAGGGGCTCGACACCGTCATCGGGCCGCTCTCCGGTGGTGAGCGGCGTCGCATCGCGCTCGCCAAGCTGCTCATCGACGAGCCCGACCTGATCGTTCTCGACGAGCCCACCAACCACCTCGACGTCGAGGGCATCTCCTGGCTCGCCCGGCATCTGCGCGAGCGCCGCTCCGCGCTCGTCTGCGTCACCCACGACCGCTGGTTCCTCGACCAGGTCTGCACCCGTATGTGGGACGTGCAGAAGGGCGATGTGTACGAGTACGAGGGCGGCTACACCGACTACGTCTTCGCCCGCGCCGAACGCGAGCGCATCGCCGCCACCGAAGAGGTCAAGCGGCAGAACCTCGTCCGCAAGGAGCTGGCGTGGCTGCGGCGCGGCGCCCCCGCCCGTACGTCGAAGCCGCGCTTCCGCGTCGAGGCCGCCAACGAGCTGATCGCCGACGTACCGCCGCCCCGGGACAGCAGCGAGCTGATGAAGTTCGCGTCGTCGCGGCTCGGCAAGACCGTGTTCGATCTTCAGGACGTGACGGTGCAGGCCGGGCCGAAGGTGCTGCTCAAGCACCTCACCTGGCAGCTCGGCCCCGGTGACCGCATCGGCCTCGTCGGGGTGAACGGCGCCGGCAAGACCTCCCTCCTGCGTGCCATGGCCGAGGCCTCCCGCAGTGACGGCGAGACACAGCCCGTCGCCGGGAAGGTCGTCGTAGGCAAGACCGTCAAGCTGGCCTACCTCTCCCAGGAGGTCGGCGAGCTCAACCCCAACCTGAGGGTCCTGGAGGCGGTACAGCAGGTCCGGGACCGCGTCGACCTCGGCAAGGGGCGCGAGCTGACCGCCGGGCAGCTGTGTGAGACGTTCGGGTTCGGCAAGGAGAAGCAGTGGACCCCGGTCGGGGACCTGAGCGGTGGGGAGCGGCGGAGGCTGCAGATCCTGCGTCTCCTCATGGACGAGCCCAACGTCCTCTTCCTCGACGAGCCCACCAACGACCTCGACATCGAGACCCTCACCCAGCTCGAGGACCTCCTCGACGGCTGGCCCGGCTCCATGGTCGTCATCTCCCACGACCGGTTCTTCATCGAGCGGACCACCGACCGCGTCTTCGCCCTCCTCGGCGACGCCACCCTCCGTATGCTGCCGCGCGGCATCGACGAGTACCTGGAGCGGCGTCAGCGCATGGAGGAGGCCGCCGCGGCGGCGATCCAGGCCGCCCCCTCCGCCGGTAAGGCCGTCACTGAGAAGAGTGCCGCCGACGTCCGCGCCGCGAAGAAGGAACTTCAGAAGATCGAGCGGCAGTTGGACAAGATGTCCGAGCGGGAGAGCAAGCTGCACACCCAGATCGCCGACAACGCGACCGACTTCGCGAAGGTCGCCAAGCTCGACGCCGAACTCCGCGAACTCTCCGGCGAGCGCGACGAGTTGGAGCTGCGGTGGCTGGAACTCGCGGACGAGGCATAGCCGAGGCGCAGGCAGGCCACAGGCACGTCACAGATGAGGACGCGCGTGGCGTGCGGCTCGCAGACGTGGCGTGAAGGGCCCGTGAACGCTCATAACAGTGGCATCACGGGCCTGTTCGCCCTTGGGAACAGAGGTGGGCAGGGGTGGACGCGGTCAGGTGGGGGACGGTCACGGAGTGGTAGAAAGAGCCCTCTGAGAACGCCCTGAAGTCCGCCTCAGGGCGTGGCTAAAAATCAGCTGAAGGGGGAACGCGCTGATGACCCAGCCGCCCAGCCAACCACCCCAGGGCGGCTTCGGACCGCCGCCGGAGGTACCGCAGGCACCGCAGGTACCGCAGGCAACCCCTTACGGGGCTCCGCCGCCCCCGCAGGGCCCGCCGCCCCAGCCACCGGCCCC
>Ga0136846_1233045_pt1 | contig 10280 bp, 9 predicted proteins | sample HopSoiMetagenom2_FD_96841 | JGI IMG/M metagenome (GOLD analysis project Ga0136846, IMG submission 96841) | Grasslands soil microbial communities from Hopland, California, USA - 2 Assembly 2016 (version 4) | ecosystem: Environmental > Terrestrial > Soil > Grasslands | place: USA: Hopland... | reverse complement strand
GGCGTCGTGCTCTTCTCGACAGTGACTTCTTTGTTAGCGATGTCCGCCGTTTTCTCGACGGCCATTCCTTTCGTGCCAGTGTCGGTCACCGCATTCCGACTCATTTCCTTGGTGGCCGGTTGATCGCTTTTTGCCACCGTGATTTGCTTTTCAGCGACTGGCTGTAATTTCACGGTTGCCAGGATCCTCTCCAGCTTTGCAAAGACCTGGGCGCGATCTACGGGTTCAATTCCGTCCTCTACGCCGTATCCCGCAGTGCCCAAGCCCAGAGCAAATTCGTAGCAGTCGCCGTTTTCATAGAGGTGGTAGTACTTCGCATCGGCTTGCTTGATGGCTTCGCCACCGAAATCCTCCACCTGCTCGAATTCCTTGCCTCCTATTTTCACTTTGGCCGCGGCTGCGGCCTCCTCCGGATGCACCGAATCCGTCAGTCCGAATTTCCCGCACGCCTCAGCCGACAAGCTGCGATTGACACTGATGTTGAAGAAAGCCGAGGCAAAGTCGGTGCCGGGATACGAATTCTCCGGCAGAACCACGGCCGCCACTGTCACTCCACCTGGCTCGATAAAGTTCATCCCGACGGGCCCTAAGCCGTTCCAGTCGAGCTTGGCATCTTCCCCTGTCTTCAGAGTGTACTTCCTCGGATATTGGAACGAGATACCCGAGGCCACATCCTTGTACGTCACCGTCGAGGGACGCTTCTTCACCACTTTCTTCGCTACAGGCTTTTCATTGACGGCCAGGATCGGCGTCATCGCAACGGGGCTAACTGTTGATGAACTGGACGGCTGGCTGGAGCTCGGCGTCGAAACTCGTGTCCCTTCTTTCGACTTAGAGCAGCCCACTGCCGCGAAGCTTGTAATAATTAGCAAACTGGCCGCCAGGGCTGCGATTCGTTTGCCACTGGACGCGTAGCCGGTCTCCTCGGCCGCACGCGTCTGCCTGAAATCTGAGTTGAACAACTTGGAATTTGCCATGTCCTTTCTCCTCCTGCTGCTTACCGCAGTCAATCGGGAAGTGGCACGGCTTGAACCAACTCTGAACTGTTGCAAAGACGGAGCTTAGGGCCTGGATTTCGCGCCGCTTGTGTGTCCCGGAACACACGTCGCGCCGCTGTGACACGCTTGCAAAGGTAATTGGGTGATCCGTTCCCCGGGGCGCAAAATGCGCATTACTACTTGCGGCCAGAACGGCCCAAGTGAGACTTCGCTCCTGGAGTCTTCCATAACGCGGCAAGAGCGTCGGCAGCATCTTTCAATGCTCGTTTGGGATCCTGGACGCCGGAATTCGTCGCGGGTTGCCGCTTGCGCGGGTAGATGGGTAGTTTCGCCCGATTTGCCTCCGCTCCGCCTAGCTCGTTCACCGCCGTTTCGAACGTTTGCTTTAAATCTGCGAAGGTTTCTGGACTGCCACCTGTGCTTGCGCTGGCCATAAACGCGTTGCTCCTCAAGCTTCATTGAAGCTGCAAAAGCGGATGGCGACAATACTGTGAATTCTTGAGTAAGGGTCATAACTAACCCCGAATTACGGCGTTCTTCAAGGTACTTCCACGCGTCGCGCTCTTTATGCACGACACACAACATACGAACGTACCTATAATGCAAACCTACTAGTGCCAATGAACTACCGTGTCAGCTACGATGCCGCCACTCTCATCGGATAAGCACATGAGCCCCTCAAAGAAAGTTTGGCTTCGCCGCATCCTGATCGTCGTCGTAATCGCTTACATTGCTTTCATCGGATACATCTGGTGGGCGATGCGGCAGCCGCCCGAGCGCTTCGGCCGCGTCATGGCCAGCATGCCCACGCCGGCCTACTTCGTGTTGCCGTTCGAAACCATGTGGACACGCGCCCGCGCTGGGACGCTTCATAAGGGCGATGTCGCCCCCGACTTCATTCTCGCCAAGCTCGACAAGAGCGACAGAATTCAGCTCTCGTCCTTGAATTCGCGGCAACCCGTCGTACTGGTTTTCGGAAGCTACACTTGACCGCCCTTCCGGCGGGAGGTTCCTGCCCTCAACAAGCTCTACGACGAATATGGGAATAAGGTCGGGTTTCTGGTCGTCTACATCACCGAAGCGCATCCCAGTGACGTCTGGCAGATGCAAAACAACATCAAGGACAACGTTGTCTTCGCCAGCCCGAAGAGCGAAGAGGAACGCGCGCTGGTGGCCGGCGCCTGCGTTCGCAAGCTCGGCATCAAGTTGCCGGCCGTTCTCGATGAATTCGGTAACTCAACGGAAGCCGCTTATACAGGCTGGCCCGATCGTCTATACCTAATCGACAACAAAGGGCGCATAGCCTACAAGAGCAAGCCTGGTCCTTTCGGCTTCAAACCCGAGGAATTAAAAGCTGCCCTGGCGACCGTTCTCAATCAGTAGTGCGTCTGCCCGCGGCGCGGACATTCCTGTCCGCGCTTATGCTGTTTACCACTCGGTTGACACTCTTTTCCGGCCACGCGTATCCTTAACATCGAAATGCGAAACTGCTTCATATCCGGCGTCATCTGTTGTTGTAGAGAGACGTTGGGCTGTGGGTAGCTGAGCCAGCATTCTTCCCCGCCCGGCAAATCATTGCGGGTGGGCTCCGCTTCATTTCTCACCCGCTTCGGATGCCGGCCTGGGCTGGTATGCCCGCTCTGAGGGTACTGCTTGTGCGTGCCGATCCGTCGAGCACCATCAAGCTATTTACTTCCGGCGGGTCGAGATGCTGGGTTACTGCCAAAAATACGAAGATATCGCTCAAATATTGAGGAGATAAGCTATGTCGCTACGCATCAATTCCGAAGCCCCGAATTTTACGGCCGACACGACCGAGGGCAAGATCAATTTCCATGAATGGATCGGCAACGGCTGGGCCATCCTGTTTTCCCATCCGAAGGATTTCACTCCAGTGTGCACCACTGAGCTCGGCTACATGGCCGGTCTGCAGCCGGAGTTCGCCAAGCGGAACTGCAAGATTATCGGTCTCAGTGTCGACCCGGTAACCAATCATGGCAAGTGGGCAGCGGATATAGAAGAAACCCAAGGCCACAAAGTCAATTACCCGATGATCGGAGACCCGGAGCTCAAAATCGCCAAGGCCTACGACATGTTGCCGGCAGAGGCAGGTGACAGTTGCGAGGGCCGCACCCCCGCTGACAATGCCACCGTACGTACGGTGTTCATCATTGGGCCAGATAAAAAGGTCAAGCTGATGCTCAGCTATCCCATGAGCAGTGGCCGAAATTTCGATGAAGTGCTGCGTGTACTCGATTCATTGCAGCTGACGGCCAAGCACAACGTAGCTACGCCGGTGAATTGGAAGCCGGGCGACGACATCATCATTCCTACGTCGGTTACGGAAGAACAGGCAAAGCAGAAATTCCCTGCCGGATGGAAGACGTTGAAGCCTTACCTCCGCGTGGCGGCTCAGCCGAAATAGTTCTTGCACGGAGGGCTCGCCCTCGCGAGCCTTCTATTTCTCCTTTTCGGAAGCGCATGGGGTCCGGTGACTCTCCCGGTCTTCAAAACCGGCGGGCGGCATTCTCTGATGTCGCCGGTGTGTTCGACTCACACACGCTTCCGCCACGATTTTCCGCTTTACTTCAAGTTCGCACCAGACAGCTCACGCCTGCCCCAAACAGGCGAATCATCTTTGGACAATCACCGCAACGTTGGTGGCAACATCGACCTGCAGTGAACGCTCTTCTCATCGCCAGCGCTAGCATGCCGCGATATCTCCTGATCTCGGCTGGAGTTCGCCATCTGAGCCATTGCAATGTGACGCTTGGTCACAATAGGTGATGACGGTCCTTCTAGACACGGCCATTCACATCGAGGCAATCGCAGGAGGCTCTAACAATTGCAGAACAGAATGCTTGTTTTTGGAAGCTGTCTCCCAAATTCTGTAGGCGCAGCTCAGGGAAGGAAGCCTAAGCGACTGAAAATATAGAAATCGATTCGCACCAGAGCAGGTGGCCAGCAACTTGCAAGCGTCGGTCTCCCATAGCGAGCGTTGAATCTTTTCTAGGTCTTTCTTCTTAGCTCAAAAGGCTTTCTCTTATTTTCCAAGATGCCCTGTTGGTGAAGAGGGAACATCGTTATTAAATCGCCCACAACACAAGGAGACAGCCTGTGAAGATGGTCATGTTGAGCTTCAGTAGACGGCTATGTTTCGCTCTTGGTTTTTGCATCCTCTCGCTGATGATGGCGCGATTGTCGCTGGCGCAAACGACGATCTCAACCGGCAGTATTCAGGGTACGGTAACTGACCCATCCGGGGCTTCCGTCGCCGGGGCAAAAGTCACGATCCGCAACGCAGGGACAAATCAAGCGATCCAGGCGACCACAAATTCGGCCGGGACGTTTGCTTCTGGCGCACTCATGCCCGGTCAATATGTGGTTCGGATCGAATCGTCAGGCTTCAAGACGACCGAATTGCCCGTAATGGTTCAGGTAAATACAACGGCTGCTGCGAATGCGAAGCTGACTTTAGGGGAGAGTTCGCAGGTAGTTGAGGTGCAAGCGTCCACCCTGGCGGTCAACACCGAGCAGTCTACCGTTCAGGGCGTTCTCACCTCGCAACAGATAGAAAACCTGCCCATTAACGGGCGCAATTTCCTTGACCTGGCTCAACTCGAGCCGGGAGTCCAGATTCAAGATGGCGGCACATTCGATCCCACGAAGAATGGCTTTTCTTCCGTTTCATTCGGAGGACGTTTCGGTCGCACGGCCCGAATCGAAGTTGACGGAATCGACATCAGCGATGAGACCGTGGGAACGACGACACAGAATCTTCCACTGGGGGCGATTCAGGAGTCCGCGCTACAACAATCGTCACTGGATCTTTCGACCGAGCTGACCTCCTCGGGTTCCGTAAACGTCACCACCAAGTCAGGCAGCAACGGTTTGCACGGGGACGCCTTCTACTACTTCCGCGACCAGGTACTGAATGCGGCACTTCCCGGGGCATCGACCAATCCATTTCAGCGAAATCAATTCGGCGGCAGCCTCGGCGGCCCTATCATCCGTAACAAACTATTCTTCTTCTTCGACGCGGAGCGCACTAAGCAGGACTTGATCGACCCGGTGCTGCCTAGCCCGCCATTTGAGCCTCTGCGGGGCAACTTCAACTCGCCATTTCGCGAGACCGAGACGATAGGACGACTCGACTGGCAGCTAAGCCGTTTCAAAATCTTCTATCGATTCAACTACGATCAGAACAAGAGCGTGCTGCCTTTCATTCCTAACTCATTTCAGCCTTTCGCCAACGTTGACCACGCACGTGGGCATTTGGTCGGCGTCGATTTCAACTCCGGCACATTCACTCACAGTGTCCGCTTCGGCTACACCAAGTTTCAGAACGGCATCCAGGACGCTGTGACCGGTTCGGGTATCTTCGATCCAGCTCCGGGCATTGAGCTGGCAATTGGAGCAGATCCGAATTGCCTCACAGCTGGACAGGATGTGTTCTGCTCGGGGCCCAATTTTCTCGCCCCGCAGGCGACCATTCAGGCCAATCACCAGATTAAGTACGACGGCAGCAAGCCTTTCAAAAACCACATCTTTCGTTTCGGTGTGGGCTACAACCACATCCAGGGCGGTGGATTCGCGGAGTTCCTGGGCTTGGCGCCCGCAGTCGGTGCCCCAGCCAACTCTTGCGGCGCCGCTTGTTTGGCGCTGCCCGGAGGAGCCGGCAATCCCCTGAATTATCCGGTCACAAACGTAAACCTGGGTAACGGACAAGGATTCTCTTCCGAGTTCCCAGCCTTTGGCTTGCCCGGAGGCGGCTTGGGTCCCGACAACCGCTTCTCATGGTACTTCGGGGATTCTTGGAAGGTGAAGCCCAACTTCACCGTCACCGCCGGGCTTCGATATGTGCGCGATACGGGACGAACTGACAGCGATATCCCGCCGATCCCAGAGCTCAATCAGTTTAATAACCAGTTTTATTCGGGATTGGGAAATCGCGTGAACCAGCCCAACCACAATTTCGCGCCTCAACTCGGTATTGCCTGGGATCCTCGAAGCAATGGCAAAACCGTAATACGGGCTGGAATCGGTCTTTTCTATGAAAATTCCATTTGGAACAACAACTTGTTTGATCGTCCCGGCCGGCTGGCCAAAGGCCTGTTCCTGGGCAGTCAAACGGTTTGCTCCAGCGGTGCACCCCAAGCCTTAACCTTCCCCACGGCCATTAACGCAGCCAGCGTTTGTGGGCAGCCGATTGGAAACGTGACATCGCAGTTGCTGCAGTTGCAAAAGGATTACCAGGCATTCACGCTGGCGCAAGGTGCGGCCACGAATCTCTCTTTCGTGGGCAGTACGTTGACCGATGGGATCGACATCACAGGGACTCAGCTGTTCGCTCCCGACTACAAGACAGCTCGCTCTGTGCAGATGAACGTCGGAGTTCAGCACGAGATTCGTCCTGGACTGGTGTTCACGGCCGACTACTTGCGTAACGTGGCTACTCGCACGTTGTTGACTATCGACACAAACCATATTGGGGATGCGCGCTTTTTCAATCAAGCCAACGCCCTTGCCGCAATCAATGCCACAGTGGGAGGAGCTTGCGGCGCTGGCGGAGTCACTTCCGCCACTTCTGTCGCTGCCGTCCAGTGCTATCTGAACTCTAACCCGGGTGCAAGCATGGCGGATTTCGCTGCCAACGGGCTTGATTCTGGATATGCATTCTGCGGCGGCGGGCCTTGCCCGGGAGCGGCTTTCCCTGGCATCAACCCGAATGTAGGCGCCAATCAGATGCTCTTCCCGATTGGACGCTCGGTATACAACGGGCTGCAAACCTCCTTGAAACAGAACATGCGGAATCCGTTACCCGGATTGCGCTACGTGAACTTCCAAGTCTCCTATGCGCTCTCGCGATATGTGTCGAGCGCCCGGGACAATGATTTCATCAACTTCTCGCAGGACTATGCCAACCCGCAAAAGTATATTGGTCCCAACGGTCTGGACCGCACCCACCAGCTCTCGTTCGGCGGCTACATGGAAGTGCCTTTCGGTATCCAGCTTGGCTTAACCTCACACTTCTATAGCCCGCTGCCTACCAGGGTCACTTTGCCGGTCAGCGGTAATGCTGGTGGCATTTTCCAAGCCGACCTCACCGGCGATGGAACATTCGGTTCCAATGGTGGAGTTGGTGATCTTTTGCCGGGCACCAATATCGGAGCTTTCGGACGTGATTTTGGCGTGGGCGGTCTGAACCAACGGATCACTGGCTTCAACAGCAACGTTGCCGGTACCGCCACTCCATCCGGTCAGGTGCTCATCTCCAATGGATTATTCACCCTGCCGCAGTTGCAGGCATTAGGGGGCGTGGTGCAACCGCTCGCGTTGGCGCCCCCGAATGCAGTAGGTCAGGCGTGGCTCAAGACCTTGGACCTGAGCTTGAGTTGGGCCTACAAAGTCAAAGAGCGCTTCGAAGTCCGGCCCGGAGTCTCATTCTTCAACGTGTTTAACTTCGCTAACTTCGACGGACCTGCAATTCCTTTCAGCAATGTCCTGGACGGATCACCGGGCTCGCCAAACGGTACAACCAACCCGCAGCCCAATGCGCTGCGGCTCGGACTCGGTTCGGGTGTAAACGCGCAAGGCGCTCCACGCGCTATCGAGTTCTCTCTGAAAGTGAAGTTCTAATCGAGTGCACTCGCGGCGGCTACGGCTGACAAAGTGTAGCCGCCGCAACTATCTGAATGCTGAAGTCTCTGCTGATCATTCGTGGCTGCGGCCAGTTACTCCACAGTCGCGAAATTCTCGTCTCCGCATGGGTTCGACACTCGCAATGCCTCTGAGCAAGAAATCTGTGAACGGCGTATACTTAAAACTACCTTAACCTCGAAGACACGTCACAACAGCACCTTCCGCCTTCGCGATTGAGAGATCGAGAGGCGTTCTTTATCCGAGCACAGACTCTTCCTGAACAACGTATTCGCCGAGACGTCCGCCGCCTTCCAGAAGATTGCCGGACGATTATTTTAGAACTCAGAACCTCTCCCGCCTCCAGCGCTTCCACAAGAGGAGTTTCTGGCCGACCAGCGTTCAACAAATTGCCCGAATCACAGGAGTTCAGCATGTCAGCACGCAATGGCGACAAGTCCAGATTTCACAGGCAGCGCAAGCAGAAGATCGCTCGCCGGAAGCGAACCTTCGACCTTCTGGAGCGCGAGAGACTCCCGCATAAATCTGCGGCTGCGCCAACCAGCGTAACGCCTAAAGCGGTGTCCGCATGAGCGCAACGACATCGACACCGCCGGTCGCCGGCACCATAGCAGGTGAACTCAAGAAAAAACGAGTGCTCCTGGTCGACACGTCGCGTACAAAGCGCGATTTGCGTGCAGAAGTCATGCGAAGGCTTGGCATGGAAGTGGACTGCGCCGCCGATATTCCCGAGGCGCGTGCGTGGTGGAAAGCCGATTTGTACGATCTGGTCCTGATCAACGTCGAAAAAGATGGGGGCCATCGCGACAGATTTTGCGAGGACATTCGCAGCGCCACGCCTCGGCAGCAGCTGGCGTTCTTCATAGGGAAGCCGGAGTACCTTGCGGATTCGCCGGGTATTGAAGAAGATTCTGCGATTGGGCAGAGCGACGACGAACTGCGCGCGTTGAGGGTACGGGCTGCACTGTCGGATGACTCTGGAAATGTTCATCAGCGCTGGGGTATTCTGGAGGCGTCCCGGCGCATTTCTGAGGTCCGCTCCGCAGCCGTTGCACGCACGCAAGCCATACGCGACAGGCCTGCACCGCGGCGGGATTCTGACCTGCGGCCCTCAAAACGAAACACAAGACTAACCACTTTGGATGACCTGTTAAGAGAGGAAATGCAATGAAGAATCTTTATGTCGGCAATTTGCCCCACAGTACGACCGAGTCAGAATTGCGGAGCGCTTTCGAGGCGCATGGCGCGGTCGACAAGGTCAGCATAGTGACGGACCGGGAGACAGGGCGAGCGCGGGGTTTTGCATTCGTGGAGATGACAAACGCCAGCGAAGCGGATAAAGCAATTGCGGCACTGAACGGAACTGATCTGGGTGGGCGTACGCTGACCATCAACGAGGCTAAGCCCAAATCGGACCGTCCAAAAGGTGGCGGGCAGCGGTTTGGTGGTGGCGGCGGTGGTCGGGGTCGCGATGACTACCGAGGCCATGCCCGTCAACCGCGTGAGCCGCGCTGGTAACTGTTTGTGAGCGTAGGGCCGGCAAGCCGGCCATCAACAAAAACAATATTGGGGGGATGAGTATGCCTCGAGGCCGATCGACGTTTACCAAGCGTCAAAAGGAACAAACACGTCAACAGAGACAACGGGAAAAAGCGGAACGCAGGACTCAGCGAAAAGAAGAGAAACCGCAGCCGGCCAACATCGATGAAATGGCCGAACTGAGGGAACACGCGGCCGCCCAGGCAGCACTGTTCAATGTTGGTGAAGATGAATCCGATGATGCAGAGGAACCTGCTCCAAACAGCGGACTCGGTATCGAACAATAACTCCGTTGATTGCAAGTCGCCGGAGCTCCACGCGCCGGCGACTTGTCATTCCTTCTAGACAAACACCTCTCCCGGCAACGCAGTCAAAGTCCTCGATGCCAGCGTGTTTTGAATAATGCGCTTTGGCCCGTCATACGCGGAAGATTCCATCTGCACTCGTTCGATCCGTAATTGGAGCGCGCGCTCGATGGTTCGTAATTCCAGGACCTCGGGCCCTGCAGCCAGCGTCGAGGCAAGACCTTGAGATCCGGCCCGCCCTGTTCTGCCCACCCGGTGAATAAAATCTTCAGCCATTTTGGGCACATCGTAGTTGATGACGTGGGCAACATCATCGATGTGCAGCCCACGGGCTGCAATATCGGTAGCCACCATGACCTGGAATCGGCCTTCCTGAAATCCGCTCAGCGCCCCATTGCGCTGCGATTGTGAACGGTCGCCATGAATCATGGTTATGTTGAATCCATCGCGAGTCAGCTCCCTGGCCAGGCGTTCTGTGCCTCGCTTTGTCCGCGTGAAAATCAGGGTCTGTCCTTGCTCCTTGTAGAGCAGCTTTCGTAGAAGGTCCTGCTTCTCGCCCGGACGGACCTCGTACGCTTTAAGCTCTACGCTCTCCGCGGGTTTGCGAACCGACCCCAACGCAACGCGCACGGGTTGCCGCATGTAATCATTGACCAGACCTGCTACGGACTGCTCCAGAGTGGCAGAGAAACACAGGGTCTGCCGCTGTGGTGGAAGCGCCGAGATTATCCGCCGAATCGCGGGTAAAAAGCCCATGTCCAACATGCGATCTGCTTCG